>Ga0326728_10000395_pt1 | contig 171347 bp, 134 predicted proteins | sample MB3enrmetagenome_FD_207602 | JGI IMG/M metagenome (GOLD analysis project Ga0326728, IMG submission 207602) | Lab enriched peat soil microbial communities from McLean, Ithaca, NY, United States - MB31MN | ecosystem: Environmental > Terrestrial > Soil > Wetlands > Peat | place: USA: New York... | reverse complement strand
GCCAACGTGACCGTCACCAACCTCCTGCCGCCCACCATTGCGCTGACCTCGCCGGCTAACAACTCGGCCTTCGCGGCCCCCGCGACCATCAGCCTCGCCGCCAACGTCACCGCCAACGGCCACGTCATCACCAAGGTCCAGTTCTACAACGGCGCCACCTTGCTGGGCGAGCAGGCCACTGCCCCATACGCCTTAACCTGGAACAACGTCGCCGCCGGCAACTACACCCTCACCGCGCAGGCATTCTATGATTCAGGCAGCACCGTCGCCTCCCCCGCATCCAACGTGACGGTCACCAACCTCCTGTCGCCTGCCATTGCTCTCACCTCTCCCGCTGACGGTTCGGCCTTCACCGCCCCCGCGACTATCAGCCTCACCGCCAGTGTCACCACTAACGGCCATACTATTTCCGCGGTCGAGTTCTACAACGGTGCGACCTTGCTGGGCGAGAGCACCAACACGCCCTACGCCTTCACTTGGGACAACGTCCCCGCCGGCGCCTACAGCCTCACGGCGCGTCTCGTTTATGACCTGGGCGCTACCTTGGATTCCACGCCTGCGGTCAACGTGCTGGTTGCCGCACCCAGGCCGCCAGACGTTGCTCCGACAATTTCCCCGATCGCAGACCAAACCACGCCGCAGGATACGGCGACACCCGAAATCTCATTCACCGTTGGCGACGCACAGACCGCCGCCTCGAACTTGACCGTCTATGCCTTCTCCGCCGACCTCGCGCTCGTGCCCACCAACAATATCGTCTTCGGCGGCACCAACGCCGACCGCACGATCACACTAACGCCTGCTCCCGGCGCGACGGGGAATGTCGCCATCACGGTGTTCGTCAGCGATGGAAGCCTAACGACCAACACGACATTCCAACTGGCCGTGACCCCCACGCTCACCCCCTGGCGTCTGGGCCTCATCACCCTCTCGACCAATCTCAACGCGCAGCCCGTCACCAACAGCAGCACCTATACCGGCCTGTTTTACGAGGATGACGCTGTGCGCCAGGCCAGCGCCGGGTCCTTCACCCTGTCCGTAACCCCACGCGGCGCTTACTCCGGGCGCCTCCAGATCGGGACCAATAGCTACTCCATTAGCGGCTCGCTGAACTCCCAGCGGACCGGAGCCACCAACGTCATTTCGCGTCGCGGTAGCCCCGCCCTCACCCTCGACTTCCAGTTCGGCCTCGGCGGGCAGACTAACCAGGTCACCGGCCACCTCACGGACGGCACCTGGACCGCCACGCTCTGCGGCGACCGGGCCGTGTTCGGCAGGGCCAATCCGGCGCCCTTCGCAGGCAACTACACCCTGGTCATCCCCGGCTACGATGCCAACCCCTCCCTGCCCGCGGGCGACGGTTTCGGTTCTGTGAAAGTGAACAGCTCCGGCCAGGTGAGTTTCGTTGGCACCCTGGCTGACGGCACCAAAGTCAGCCAAAGCACCACCGTCTCCGGGAGTGGTTACTGGCCGCTATATCTGCCGCTTTACTCCGGCAACGGCTCCCTCATGAGCTGGGTGGCATTCGCCAGCAATACCAACAGCGATCTGGCCGGCCGGCTCATCTGGCTCAAGCAGGCGGTTAGCGCTTCCAAGTATTACCCGGCCGGCTTCACCTGCGAATGCGAAGCTCTTGGTTCCGTTTACCGTAGTATCTATCCCGTCCTGAACCTCCCCACTGCCAGCCTGATGTTCTGCGGGGGCGCGTTCGCTTCGGATATCACCAACTCCATCACCATCGGCTCGCGTAACCAGGTCGGCACCCCAGGCAAGCAGCTCAAGCTGAGCTTCTCCGCCTCCACCGGTACGTTCAGCGGCACCTTCCTTGACCCCACCAGCAACAAGTCCCTGCCCTTCAGCGGCGCCGTGTTCCAGAAGCTTAACGCCGGCTATGGCGTGCTGTTCGGCACCGGCACCCAGTCCTCCGAAGTCCTCCTGACGCCGAACTGACCCTCTCCGCTGCGTATGGCTCGTTCATGGCTAGCCGGGCGCTCTGCCCTCCTGACCCGGGCTCGTGTAGTCCCTAAGTGGTCCCGGTCACAACTCCAGTGACGTGAGCCAGCCCGCTTATAACGTGCGGTTTTACGCCCGGTATCGGCCTCTGGTAAGAGGTTTACGGTCCCCTGAAGCCACCCGGAGGCTACCCTCAGGCTCTCTGGTAGCCAACCGCTAGGCACCCCGGGGCCACCCTGAGGCTACCCTGAGGCTACCCTTAGGCTACCCTGAGGCTCTCGAGCCTGCTGATCGCCAAGAGATTGGGCCCCAAAGCCGCCCGGGGAGCTTACCCAAGGCTCCCTTAAAGCCATCCCATAGGGGGCTTGGGAACCCGCGCTGCGCCGGTTCAGGATACGTCACAGGATCTGTAACCGGGACCACTAAGCCGCCATCGTGAGGCCGGACTGCCCTGCCACACTCGTCTTGCCGCTGCCCATCCTCCGCCCCGGCGCGAAACCGGGGACGAATAGCATTGGCCGGCGCCGGGTGTCCACATAGAATGCTGTTGTGAAAAGCGACAGCCTCTCCACCTGATGCCGACGACACTTGAAGTCCTGCTCGCCCCCGCTGAATACGCCCTGATACAGGAACGCGACTTGCGCCAGACGATCTGTGTCATCTTCGACGTCCTGCGCGCCACCAGCACGATGGTGACCGCGCTGGGCCACGGCGCCGCCGCTATCCTGCCCGTCGTCGAAATCCCGGAAGCCCTCAGCCTCCGCCAGCGCCAGCCCGACATTCTCCTGGCCGGTGAGCGGGAGGGTGTGCGCATCGAGGGCCATTTGACCGGTGGCGTCAGCTTCGACCTCGGCAACTCCCCGCTCGAATTCACCGAGGTCAGGGTCAAAGGAAAGACCATCGCCATGACCACGACCAATGGGACGCGGGCGCTTAGGGCCTGCGCCCCGGCTTCGGCTGTGCTGTTGGGTTCCTTCCTCAACCTTCGCGCCACAGCGCGCCTCATCGAGCACCTCGCCCCCGCCCATCTCCTGTTAGTGTGCAGCGGCACCCTCGACCAGGCCGCCTATGAGGACCTCCTCGGCGCCGGCGCGTTGTGCGATCTGGTCTGGCCCAGGTACGGCGCCGGCGCGGTGGCGGACTCAGCGCACTTTGCCCGTCGCCTCTATCACCTCGAACAGAACAATCTGGTCGGCGCAGTCTCGCAATCCCGCAACGGCCGCCGCCTGCTGGCCCACCCGGATTTACGGTCAGACGTCCCGTTCTGCCTCCAGCGCGATCTTTTCGGGTTGGTCGCCGAGTTAGGCAAGGACGGCGCGGTCAGAATTCGCACCCCCGCCCCCCTCTCGGCCGAGCCTGGGGTGCCAGTCCTTTAAGCTTTCCCTTCTCTGGTGCCCCATCAACCGCCAATCCGGAATGGTAGGGACGCGTTCCACCGCGTCCCCGCTTCTGGGCCATAGACCCCCGGCGGAACGCCTCCCTGTGAGGCCGAGACCGCCGAAGCACGAATTCCCTCGGGGGATTCTCTCCCTACCTCCCCGACCGCCCGGTGAGCAACTCCAGTTGCCTCCGCGCCTCCGCATAGTCCGGTTTAAGCCGGAGCGCCTCGGCAAGGTGGGCCGCGGCCTCCTCGCGCTTGCCCTCGTGCAGCAATGCCAGCCCGAGGTTGAACTGGGCTTCAGGGTTAACGGCATTCAACCGCAGTGCCTCGCGGTAGTTTGTAATCGCCTCGGCTACCTTCCCCTGCTCCGCCAGCGCATTGCCGAGGTTATTGTGCGCCTGGGCATCGTCGGGCTTTAGCTTCAGGGCCTCCCGGTACGCCCGTATGGCCTCCTCCAACTTGTGCTCCACCGCAAAGGCATTGCCCAGGTTGCTGTGCGCGCTCGCATAGTTCGGCTTGGACCGGATCGCCGCCTGGAAATGAACAATGGCCTCGTCCAGCTTTCCCTTCATGGCGAGCGCAATCCCCAGGTTGTTGTGGGCCTCCGCGTGGTCGGGATTCTGTTTGAGCGCAATCAGATAATGCTCGATCGCCTCGTCAATCTCTCCCGTCTCCGACAGCGCATTGCCGAGGTTGTTGTGAACCTCCGCATGATTGGGCCGGATGCGTAACGCCGCTTCGTAGAGCGGGATGGCCTCCGAATACTTCTTCTGGCCCGCCAGCGCGTACCCCACGTTGTTGAGCGCGTCCTCGTAAGCCGGATTAATCTTCAACGACATCCGATAGTTCTCCATCGCCTCGGCCGTCTTTCCCAGGCCGGAAAAGTAGAACCCGAGATTGTTGTAGGCCAGGTAGTTGTCTCGCGTCACCCGCACGGCATGACCGAACAGCGACGCGCTGTCCCGCCAGATCTGGACTTGCCGCTCCGTCAGCAGCGCGCACGCCGCCAGCGACAACACTCCCACGGCGGCCAATACCTCCGCGCGCCAGGGCCACTCCGGGATCAATTCCGCAATCCCCCACACCAGCATGATGAACAACCCGATTAGCGGCAGATACGTGTAGCGGTCCGCCATGGACTGGATGCCGACCTGCACCAGTCCTATCACCGGCACCAACGTGCCACAGAACCACAGCCACCCCACCGCCAGGTAAGGCCGCCTCCGTGCCAGCAAGATTACGGCCGCCGATATCGCCAGCAGCAACACCGCCGCAGCCGCCACCTCCCACGCCGGCCAATGGCCCGGGTGCGGGTAGAGAACCGAGAGGTGCCTCGGCCAGAGCATTTTGCCGATATACCTCATGTAGGACACCACCGCATTGGCCACCCGCGCCCCGAACGACAGGCTGGTCGAGACAGCCCCGCCCTTCCGCTGCACGACGAACGTGACCACGCTCGACGCGGCTGCCAGCAGGAGGAACGGGACTTTCTCCAGGACCAGGAGGAGGATTGGCGATTGGCCATTGGCGATTGACGATTGACGCCTGAGGCGTGAAATTCGATGCGTGACCAGCGACGCCTGATTCTGCCTACCGCCGTCTGCCCTCTGCATTCTGCGAAGGGGCCAAAAATCCAGGAGCAGGAGCACGAACGGCAACGTCACCAGCATCGGCTTGCTCATCAGGCCCAGGGCGAAGCAGCCCAATGACAGCAGATACCAGGCGAAGGCGGGAACACGCGTAAAACGTGTAACGTGAAACGTGAAACGTGATGCCTTGTGCGTGGTGCCGGTGTCCGGCTGTCCCATTCTGCATTCTGCATTCTGCCTTCTGCATTCCACATACCGCGCGTAGCCCCACAGCGTGAGCAGGAAGAAAAACGCGCTCAGCACATCCTTGCGCTCCGAGATCCAAGCCACCGACTCGACATGCAAAGGGTGCAACGCGAATAACGCCGCCACCATCCCGCTGCGCCAGTGCGCCCCCGTCAGCCGCCGCAACACCAAGAACAGCAGCAGCGTGTTGACGATATGAAAACCCAGACTCACCAGGTGCTGAGGCCCCGGCTTCTCGCCGAAAAGCTGGACGTCCAGCATGTGGGACATCCAGGTCATTGGGTGCCAATTGCTGGCGTGGCCGGTCTTGAACGCCCAAACCACGTCCGCCCACTTCAGCCCGCTCTCCACATGCGCATTCGCTGTGATGTAATCGGAGTCATCATAATTGACGTAGTCATACCCGCCCACCCGCAGGAACACCGCCAGCGTCGTCAGTGCCAGCAACAGGCACAAAACAGCCGGTCGCCGCAGCGTCTCCTTCCAGGAAGCGCGTCGGGGAGTCGCTTCGGCCCTCGGGGCCGGCGTTGCTTTCGCTCGCACAGTCATCGCAGCACTCTCGTGGTCAAAGAACTAATCAAAAGTTGCCCTGGGAGAAACGAAAATTGACAACTCCCCTGCCCTCCCACACTCTGGGCGCATGGCAAAGCCAGCTTTGGGCCGGGGCCTGGGAGCGTTATTGGGTGACAGCCCGATCGCTAAACCTTCGGTGCCGGCGCCAATCTCAACCACCGCCCCGGGTGCCACACCGGCGACCGATCCGCGTGAGCGCGTCCAGCGCGTGGCGCTGGACCGCATCCGCCCCTGCCCCTTGCAGCCCCGCAAGGATTTCTCTCCCGAGACGTTGCGGGAGCTGGCTGATTCCATTAAGGAACAAGGCATCGTCCAACCTCTGATCGTGCGGGAGCGAGACGGCCACCTCGAGCTCATCGCCGGCGAACGCCGCTGGCGGGCCGCCCAATTGCTCGGCCTGGCGGAGGTCCCCGTCATCCTGCGGCAGGCTGATGATCGTGCCGTCCTCGAATTGGCCCTGATCGAGAACCTGCAGCGCGAAAACCTTAACCCCATTGAAGAAGCGCACGGCTACTCGCAACTCGTCGAGCAGTTTCAGCTCAAGCAGGAGGAAGTGGCGACGAAAGTCGGCAAGAGCCGCGCTGCGGTGGCCAATGCGTTGCGCCTCCTCAAGCTGCCGCCCTCACTTCAGGCCAGCATCCGCGAAGGCCGACTGTCCGTGGGCCACGCCAAAGTTATTCTCGGATTGGCCGGTGAGCATCATCAGCGGCTGGCTGCCGAGCGCATCCTGAAAGAAGCGCTTAACGTCCGCCAGACCGAGGCCCTGGTGGCGCGCCTGCAAGCCCGTGAAAGTGGCTCCGTCACCAAACCTGGTCCCCCGACCCCGCTGACCCGCGACGCCCACGTCGCCAGCCTGGAGAACCAACTGCGCGAGCGCCTCGGGACGAAAGTCCATCTGCGTTACGCTCAGGGTAAGGGCGCTCTGGAGATCACCTTCTTCAGCGACGCCGAGCTTGAACGCATCCTCCACGTCCTCGGCATAAGCCCGGATTGACCCGACTGTCTGGAATCGAGCCAGCCGATTTAGTTCATACGACTCAATATGACCATATCTGAACAACCCGAACAACGTGAGCAAACCGCCTCGCAACTCTCCGCCGCCGCCGACCGCGTCAGCCGGATGACCGCCTTCGTCGGCCTGGACGGCTTTGTGGATGACATCCTCCACGTCGTGGACAAGCGGGAGAGCGCGGACAACTACCTGCGCCTGCCGACTATTGCCCAGCTCGCCGCGCGCCTCGCCGCCGCCGCCGGCCAAAGCACCAATGTCGAATTAGTCAGCCAGCTTACCAAGCTGGGCGGCAACGGCCCCATTATGGCGAACGCCCTCGCCAGCTTCGGCCTGAAAGTGACCTACCTCGGCGTCCTCGGCTACCCGAATCTCCACCCCGTGTTCGCGGACTTCGCCAAGCGCGCCAAGGTCCACTCCATCGCCGAGCCGGGCTACACCGACGCGCTCGAGTTCGACGATGGCAAGATCATGCTGGGCAAGCACCAGTCGTTGAAGCAGATGAACTGGGAGAATATCAAAGCTCGGTTCGGCCAGGACCGATTTGCCGCCAAGTTTGGCAGCGCGGACCTTGTGGGATTCGTCAACTGGACCATGCTCACGCACATGAGCGACATCTGGGCCGCCGTCCTGGAAGAGATCTGCCCGGGCATGAAAGGCCCTCGACGCAAACTCTTCATTGACCTCGCCGACCCCGAGAAGCGGACCAAGGCGGACATTCTGCGCGCCTTGGACCTGGTCGCCGCCTTCCAGAAATACTTCGATGTTGTGCTGGGCCTGAATGAAAAGGAAAGCACCGAGATCGGGAAGACACTTGGGCTGAACACGAGCGACCATTCGCCGGACGGGTTAACGGCGCTTTGCCAGGTACTCCACCAGCGTGTCCGCGTGGACACCCTCATCGTTCACCCGACCGCTTACGCGCTTGCCTCGGGACCGGATGGCAACGCCCTCGTCCAGGGCCCCTTCACCCCCAAACCAAAAATCACGACCGGCGCCGGCGACCATTTCAACTCCGGCTTCTGCCTGGGCAAGATGCTCGGCTTCCCGACCGCCCGCTGCCTCCTGACCGGCGTGACCACCAGCGGCTTCTACGTGCGCACCGGCCGAAGCCCGGCCATACCGGACCTGGCAAACATGCTGCGCAACTGGCCGATTTGAGCATGCCCCTGACCGTCGTCAAATACGGCACTCCGGTGCTTCGCCAGAAAGGCGCGCGCATCGAAAGCATTACACCCGCGATCAAGAAGCTGGCCGCGGACATGATGGAAACCATGTATTCCTACAAAGGCGTCGGACTCGCCGCGCAGCAGGTCGCCGTCGCCATCCAAATGACCGTTATTGACGTCCGCGGCGTGACCGACCGGCCCTCCTCGCTGGAACTGAACGGGCAACCGGCGGACGTGAACGGGTTCATGCCCCTGGTGCTGATCAATCCCCAGGTCAAGTCCGTCGGCCAGCCGGCGACCGGCCCCGAAGGCTGCTTGAGCTTCCCCGAGATCTACGCCGACATTTCGCGCCCCGACGTGGTGGACGTGAAGGCGCTGAACCTGGAGGGGAAGCCCGTCGAGTTCCGCTGCGGCGGCATGCTCGCCCGCGTCGTCCAGCACGAGCTCGACCACCTCCATGGCATTCTGTTCATTGACCGCATGGATAAGAAGACCAAGGAGGAACTCAGGCCCGAACTGGACACCCTGATGGCGGAGACCAAGGCCGCGCTGAAGGCGTAAGCCTCCAGCGCTATTTCTTATAGTAATCCGGCACGACGATCTTACCTGCGATGATCTCCGCTTTAATTTCATCAGCCCGTTTGCGGACCGGCTCGGTCAGTATCTTCGCGTTGTATTGGTCGAAGGAGTAATCCACCCCCTTGTTCGCGAGGCCGAACCGTTGGATGCCGCCGGCGAACCTGCCTGCTTGGGAATCGGCGATCGTCGCGAACACGGCCTCGTCCACCCGCTTGAGCATACTCGTTAGGATCAATCCCGGCTTCGTCCAATCCTGGTTGGAATCCACGCCAATGGCAAATTTCTGCTTGTCCTCCGCCGCATCGAACACGCCCAGACCCGAGGCCCCGGCCGCGGCAAAGATGATATCCACCCCAGCCTCATACTGAGACACCGCAAGCTCCTTGGCCTTCGGCGGGTTGTTCCACGCCTCGCTGGTCACCCCGACAAAATTGGCGACCACGTTAATCCGGGGATTAATCTTATTCGCGCCGGCCTCGTAACCCGTCTCAAAGCGCCGAATGAGGGGAACGTCCATGCCGCCCACGAACCCAATCTTGCCGGTCTTGGTCGTCATGGCGGCGATGGCGCCGACCAGATATGCCCCTTCGTGCTCCTGGAACATCAACGACCGGATGTTCGGCGCCTCGACCTGCGCATCCACAATCGCGAAATGGCGCTTGGGGGACTGTGCCGCCACCTTCGTAATCGCTTCCTTCTGGGCGAAGCCAATCCCGATAATCAAGTCGAAGTCGCGCAGGGCAAACGCCCGCAGCATGGGCTCAAATGCGTTGTCGTCCGGCGCTTCGACATACTTCAGGAGAATACCCAGCTTCTCCCGGGCATGGTTGGCTCCCTCGTAAGCCGACGAGTTGAAGGACTTGTCGTCCTTGCCCCCCCGGTCGAGCACCAGCCCAACCTTGAATTCCGCCAAGGCCGGCACCAGCGAGAGTGCGAGCACCAGTGGCGCAAGCATTGCCGCCCGCCAGGGTTTCCTCATCCGTGCCGAGGAAAGAGTATGCGTCATTCACCTCTTTCTAGGCACAAACCTCCGCCCGGTCAACTTTCCCTCGCCAGGGAAGGACGACCATAACAAGTCCCACCAGGAGGCCAAACTTCTCTGGCTCTGAACATAATCCGGGCAAGCGGCGTCTAACGAATACGGAATCGTAAGGAGCATTTCGACGGCGATCCCGTCTGAGTAAGCATGGCGAAACCGCCGCGGGCAAAGCACGCGCAACCGTTTCCCTTGCCTGGTTATTAATAGTTACAAGCGGGAGAGACTGATCGGTGGCAACTGAGCCGTGGTGCAGCTCCCGGGAGGAATTTAGTATGGCGACTCTTTGTGTGTTAGGCAGTGATGGCGCAACAGCGAGACAGTGGGAGATCGGCGAGGTGCCGGTGACGATTGGCCGCGGTGCGTTCGTGGACGTCAAGGTGGATGACGAGGGTCTGTCGCGCCGCCATTTCATGATCGCGCGCGAAGGCGAGGATTACCTGGTTCGGGACCTCAGCTCGCGCAACGGCACTTGGGTGCATGGGCACCGTGCGTCAGCGGCCAGAGTGCGCCACAACGATTGCATTCTCGCCGGGAGCACGCTCTTTCGCTTTTGCCAGGATCGCGAGGCGGCGAAACTGGCGCCTCAGTTCTTGAGCGGCCCGCACGGCACCGAGATCCTCAGCCCCGCGCTGGCCCAGACAGCGTAGCGGCCAGGCGGACGGCGAGGTTCAGCAACAGGCTCTCTTGATACCTAGGCGGTTCCTCATTCGACTTCGATCTGGGCAGGATCGAAGCCTATCGTCGTTCCCTTGCCAGTGCCCGGGGGCGGGCAGTTGCGGAATAATGGCTGCCGCAGCAAAGTCGCTCCTGGGTTGACTTGGGGCTTGCTGACACGGTCCAATTCTGCGTTATATTGTGGCTCTGAGGCAGGTCGGCGAGACTGGCACTAACCCGCAGCTCTAGCGCTCTGCTCAACACGGTTCGAACAAGATTTTTATGGCTGATGCAACAATTGTTACGCCGGCGCCCAGGAAAAGGCGCGGCTGGCTCCGGGCGATTGCCTGGGTTTTCGGGATTCTCATAGTCATGCTCGTCGTCGTGTACTTCGTGGCGACCAGCTCCGCCTTTCTCAAGGGCGTAATTCTGCCGCGCGTGAGCAAGGCAATGAACGCCCAGGTTACGGTGGGCGACGCCTCGATCAGTCCGTTCAGCCAGGTGATCCTCCGCGATCTAAAGGTGCAACCCAAGGGCGCGGAGCCGCTGCTCACGGCCGCTGAAGTGCGCCTGCGTTACAGCCTGATGGACATCATCAAGGGCAACATCCACGTGGACGAGGTGGCGCTGGCCTCGCCAACCGTCACGCTGATCCAGAACCCAGACGGGAGCAGCAACCTGGATCCACTGCTGAAGGCGCAAAAGGAGAAAGCGCCAGGGGCGAAACCCGCCCCACCAGCCCAACCTCCCCCCGCCAAGCCGCTGCAAGTTGACGTGAGGAAGGTCGCCGTGACGGATGCGACCATCCGCCAGGTGAAGAACTACACGAACGGCACGCGCGACGTGCTGGAGCTTTCGCACGTCAACGTCACCCTGGACGATTTGAAGAACGGGCAGACAGGCAAGCTGGCGCTGGGCGCCGATATTAGCGTCCAGATCACGAACGCCGTGCTGCAAGCCAAGCTGACCGGTAACTTTGATCTGGCGCTGACGGCCGACTTGAAGCCCGCCTCGATCAAAGGCACTACGCGGCTCGAAGTAACCAAGGCTGAGGGGGCTCTGGCGGATTTGGCGGCGTTCGGCTCCGAGCTAAAAGTCGAGGTCACGCCAACGGACATCAAGGAAGTAGCGCTGCGGTTCCAAAAGGGTGACGCGCGGCTGGGCGAACTGCGCGTGAGCGGGCCCTTCGACATGGCCAAGACCGAGGGAAGGCTGAGCATCGCAATTGCCTCTATTGACAAGCAGCTTCTGAACCTGGCCTGGGCGAAGACTGGGATGGACTTCGGCAGCACGAAGATCAGCTCGACGAACGAAGTCGAGTTGGCCAAGGGCGGTTCGATGATCACGGCCAGGGGCCAGTTGGACGTAAGCAGCTTCCAATTGACCCGGATGAATCAGACCACGCCCCGGCTGGACCTGCGGAATGATTACGACCTGACGGTTGACCGCGGGCAAAGCATGGCGACCCTGCGAGGCCTGACGCTGACAGGGACGCAAAACGGCAACAACCTGCTGAAGGCCGAGTTGACCAGCCCGATGCAAATTGCGTGGGGCAACGTCAGCAATGCGGTGGGCGATTCGGCGCTGACGCTGACGGTCGCCAATTTGAATCTCGCGGACTGGAAGCCGTTCGTGGGCGATGTCGCCCCGGCAGGCCTGGTGAACCTGACGGCGAAGGTCCTGTCGCAAGAGGGCGGCCGACAAGTGACGTTGGACCTTGACTCGCGGGTGAACGGCCTGACAGTCAACGCAGGCAGCAACCACATCACCGACGCGGCGATCACCCTGCACGCCAACGCCACGGCCACCGACCTGAAACAATTCAACCTTTCGGATTATAAGCTGGCGGTGGCGCGGCGAGACGAGACGCTGACCACCATTTCCGGGTCGGGAACTTACGACAAGCCGAGCGAGGCGGCGGACATGCAGGTGGTCGTCCAGGCGGCGCTGGCGCCGCTCCTGCGCGTGTTGCCGCAGCTGGATATGACCATATCCTCCGGCACCGTCGAGCTGAAGGCCCACCTTACGCAGAAGCAGAAGACGCAATCCGTCACAGGCAGCCTGGCGTTAGTCAATTTCTCGGGGAGGTTCGCCAAGAACGAGGTCCGCAGCCTGGGCACCACGGCCGATTTCGACGTGGGCCTGACGCCCCAGCAAGTCCAAATCCGCAAGCTCGCGAGCAAGCTGACACAAGGGGCCAATGCCGCCGGCAGCCTCGATGTGTCGGGCACTTTCGATCCCGGCACGCAGGACGCGGACCTGCAAACCGATGCCCAAATCGCGCTGGCGCCGTTGCTCCAGGTCGTACCCCAGCCGGACATGAGCGTGACTTCTGGGACGGCGAGACTGAAGGCGCACATTACGCAGAAGCAGAAGACGCAGACCGTGACCGGCAACCTGGCGCTGGCGGATTTCACCGGCAAGTTCGGGGAGAACGAGCTGCGGAGTTTCGGCGTCACGATGGACCTGGATGCGAGCATGACGCCCCAGCAGATCCAAGTCCGGAAGGCCGCGGGCAAGTTGTCCCAAGGCGGGAAGGCGGGCGGGAGTTTCGATCTGGCCACAACATACGACCTGTCGAAGAAGTCTGCTGACCTGACTGCCAAGCTGGCAGATTTCAACGAGAACGGCCTAGGCCCCTTCCTCGAGCCCGCGCTGGGCGACAAGAAGCTCGTGTCTGTAGCCATCAATGCCAACGCCACAGCCCAATACGACCCGCAAGGCGCGTCAGCGGTAAAAGCGGACTTGCAGGTGACCAACCTGGTGGTAAAGGATCCGAAGGGCCAGTTCCCCGCCACGCCGCTCGAGGCGAAGATGCAAGTGGATGCCTCGCTGCAGAAGCAAGTGGCCAACGTGCGCCAGTTCCAAGTGACGCTGACGCCGACGTCCCGTGCGACCAACCAGGTGCAGTTGAGCGGTCAAGTGGACATGTCACAGACCAACGCAATCCAGGGCAACCTCAAGCTGGCGGCGGATTCGTTGGATCTTACCAGCTATTACGATTTGTTCATGGGAGGAAAGCAAACGTCCGGGAAAGGTGCCGCGCCCGCCGCGTCCCAAACCACACCTGCTTCAGCGCCAGCTCCCGCGCCGGCTGAGGCGAACAAGGAGCCTGATCCGATCACGTTGCCATTCAAGAACTTCACGGCCCAGGCAAGTATCCGCCGGCTTTACCTGCGCGAGGTGGAGATCGCCGATTGGCAGGCGACCACGAAGATTGATGGTGGGCATGTGGTGGTCAACCCTTTCAAACTGACGCTCAACAGCGCGCCTGTGAATTCGACCGTTGATCTGGACCTGGGTGTGCGGGGCTGGAAATACGATGTGTCGCTCAGCGCGATGGCTATCCCGCTAACGCCGCTGGTGGATACGTTCCAACCGGAGCGCAAAGGGCAGATTGGCGGCACAACCACCGTCCAGGGGCACATAAGCGGTGCAGGCATAACCGGCGCCAGCCTCCAGAAGAACCTCGCCGGGCAGTTCGATGTCAATTCGACGAACCTCAACCTCAGCGTCGTCAATCTCAAGAGTTCCATGCTCAAGACTCTGGTCAACGTCGTTGCGGGCATACCTGAACTGCTCCGGAATCCCACAGGCACAGTCACCTCGCTCTTCGGCGGACTGACCGGCAAGGCCGGCACCAGCGGCGGGTTGGCGGATGATCTGCAACGCTCGCCGATTAATGCGATCGTCGTGGGGGGGAAGGTCGGCGCAGGTCGTGTGGACTTGCAGCAGGCGGTGGTGCAGAGCGCGGCTTTCAAGGCCGACGCAGGCGGCGGCGCCATTACGCTCGCGCCGGTGCTGACGAACTCAGCCATCCAGATCCCGGTGGCCATCTCTCTGAGCCAACCCATCGCGCAGCGGATCGGTCTTGCTTCCGCCAGCACCTCCACCAACGCCGCTTACACCAAGCTGCCGGATTTTCTGACGATGACGGGCACCGTGGGCGAGGCTAAGACCAAGATTAACTACCTGGCCCTGGCCGGCCTCGCCGGGAAGAGTGTGACCGGCGCCGTTCAAGGGCTGGGCGGGAGTGTTGGCGGCACATTGGGCAACATCCTGGGCATCAAGCCAGCCACGACCACCAATCAGCCGCCTGCCACCCAATCCCCTGTCAATAATCTGATCAACGGGCTCTTCGGGCCAAAGAAGAAGTGACGGGGCCGAAGTTCCCTTTGCTTCTTTGGGTTTCCATGTTACAAGTCTGCCGATGCAAGGTGTCATTGATTACTTAAAGCGGAACGAGGCCCGGTTCGTGAGCGAGCTTCGCGAGTATGTGCGATTCCCCAGCGTGTCCGCCCAGCCGCAGCATCGCAGCGATTTGCGGGGGTGCGCCGGGTGGGTGGTGGAGCAATGCCGGCGGATCGGCTTGCAGGCGCGGCTCTGTTCGACGCCCGGCCATCCGATTGTAATCGCCAGGACGCCGCGGGCGAAGGCGAAAGGCCGGCGCCGCCCGCACTTCGTGGTTTACGGGCACTACGATGTGCAGCCACCAGAACCGCTGGACCTGTGGAAGTCGCCGCCCTTCGAGCCGCAGGTGCGGAACGGCGCGCTCTACGGGCGCGGGGCTTGCGACAACAAGGGGCAGAACCTGGCGCATCTTAAAGCAGTGGAGGCGTACCTCAAGACCGGGACCGAGCTGCCGTGTGACATCACCTTCGTCATCGAGGGCGAGGAGGAGGTCGGCAGCACCAGCTTGGCGTCTTTTCTGCGGGCACACCGGGCGGACTTGGCCTGCGATGCAATCGTCATCTCCGACACAGGGATGCCCTCGCTGCGGCACCCGGCGTTGACCTATGGGCTGCGGGGAATTGTCGCGTTTGAGGTCACGCTGCACGGCCCGTCGCGCGATCTGCACTCGGGCATTTTCGGCGGGACGGTGGACAACCCAGCGATGGCGCTGTGCCAATTGCTGGGGCAAATGCGCGACAAGAATGGCCGCATGACCGTGCCGGGCTTTTACGAGGGGGTGCAGCCCTTGTCAGCCTACGAGCGCAAACAGTTCGCACGCCTGCCGTTCAAAGCGCCGGAGTATCAGAAGCTGCTCGGCGTACCCAAGCTCTTTGGTGAGCGCGGTTTCACTCCCCTCGAACAACGTTCGGCGCGACCGACCCTTGAAATCAACGGCCTCACGAGCGGCTATCAGGGGGAAGGAAGCAAGACAATCGTGCCCGCTTGGGCTCGCGCTAAGGTCACCGTGCGGTTGGTGCCGAACCAGGACCCGGACCGGGTGATGAAACGTATCCGGCAACATCTGGAGAAACGCTGTCCGCCCACCGTGCGCCTGGAGATCAAATCGGGCCACGGGGCAGAGCCCTATTTGGTCTCACCCACCGGTCCGCAGGCGCAGGCGGCCTTGCGCGCACTGAAGTCGGCTTTCGGGTGCGAGCCGGTGCTGGTCCGGGAGGGTGGCTCGATTCCTATCGTCAACGAGTTCAAGAAGATTCTCCGCGCCGACGCGCTCATGGTGGGCCTGGGCCTGCCCGACGACAACGCGCACTCACCGAACGAGAAGTTCGACCTGAGGTGCTTTGCCAAGGGGCAGTTGATGAGCGCGCATCTCTGGCAGGAACTGAGCAAGGTTTGAGACGCGTGCCGTTCAGGTCCGAGTCCAAGCCTCCAATTCCGCACCCAACCGCTCCATCGGCAAGCCCACGACATTAGTGAACGAGCCGGCGATCTTCTCGACAATCAGATCGCCCGCTTCCTGGACCGCGTAGGCACCCGCCTTATCGAGCGGATTCACACGGTTGAGGTAGCGCCGGATCTTCACTGCATCCAGCGGATGAAACGTGACAGCGGTGCTTTCGGCGAAGACTGCCTGGCGATGGTAGCGCAGATGGAGCAGGCAAATGCCCGTAACCACCTGGTGCGTGCGGCCTTGGAGCTGTTCCAGCATCTGATACGCCTCCTCGAGTGTTGCCGGTTTGCCGAAGAGGGCAGTCTCAAAACAGACCAGCGTGTCGGCCCCCAACACGAGCGCATCCGGGAATTTCTTCGCTACCGCGCGCGCCTTGCGATAAGCGTTGACCTGAGACAACTCGCGCGCAGTCATCTGATCATGGTGAATCTCGGCCACATCGGCGGGCACTATCTTGAACTCGAGGCTCCACTGCCGCAGCAACTCCGCTCGTCGCGGAGAAGCAGACGCGAGAATCAGCGGCGGAAGGTGCTTCAGCGCAGGTCGCATGGCCAAAGAATACGCCCGCCAACGGGCCGGGTCGAGGGCGCCGTTGGCGCCATATAAACCCAGCGAGTAGTCGAAATGCTCGGTGTCTGCGCAGGGTATTCCTTCACCACACGTTGCGACAGGCTAACCCCGTAGAGTACAGAATTCTGTCCATAAGTATCTCAACCAAAATAGGTTACACGATCCGCCTCGGGTACACACGAGGGCTCCCCCAGGCTGGCTCCAGCCAAACACCGTTGGCATGGGGAAAAAGTACCAGCGGCAGAGGCGAGGCGGAGACAGCGGAAGTGCAGCAACTGCCAAGGGCTACGCGATCAGCCGAGGGTGGTCTTTGGCTGGCGTAACCCGAGAGGGCAACGAACCTGTTGACCCGGACGGCAGAACGGCCATAATCCAAACAAACCGCAGCGCATTGTCATGTGATCATGTCTGCGGTGCCAGAGCAAATGAAGCAAAAGTGGCAGGACATTCCATTGATGAGGATGTCGAATTCGATGAGTATAATGGTAGGAATCGGGGTTGCAGTCCTCCTCCTGGCCGCACAGGCGCAGGCGACGATTGCCTATAGTCGCGTAGAAGCTCTGCTGGGTACCCAAGACAATAGTGGTGCCTCGCAACTGCCGATAACGGGCAACGATTATGGGGTTAATTCCGCGATCAAGGTGACCCGTGTTGGCGCGTTCCCAAGCAAGACCGGGTTCAGCCTTGGAGCAACCGTTCCGGTTGCGGTTTACAGCCCTGCCGTCACCGGGCCCGTGGGACCCGGGAGTCTGGCAGGTGGTGCAGATAAGGCGCTTTCTAGCATCAAGGGGAGGCAAGTCGGGAGCGTGAGATTCCAGGATGGGGATTCCTCGGTTACTTTGCGCCCGGGCGCTTACGCAATTGTAGCCGCCAGCTATGGCGTCGAGGGCGCTGACAACTTCGGTCTCTCCTCTCCGAGCCTTCCCCCGGGGAACCTTATGCTGACCTTCCAATCCGAAGCCATCCCAGTCGCAATGGTCAACGACAAGATTGGGTTGATGGCACCGGGCTACTCATCTTTGGGCCCTGGATCACCGACGCCGAGTCAAGGTATGTGGGGCGCTCCCACACCCGCTTCAGCAGGTGACACATTTGAATTCACGTCAGTGCCGGAAGTGGCTGCGTTCGGCGTTGCGTGTGTTGGTCTGCTCGGTTTGGTGTATATTGCCCGGTACGCCCGTCTCCGGCGCAGAATGAAACCTGCCTGATCCACGCTGCCAGGAATCTCGAGAGGGTGGCTGAGGGAAGAGCTGACCTTTTCATTCGACTGCCGGTTGCGCGCTGGGTTAGCTTGGCATCCACTCTGGAGACTCCGGACGAGAACGCATGACAACACAGTCCACCACGGTTCCACCGCCTGACACGGTCGCACCCAATACGCCTGGGCACACCGCGCCTGTCTCGCGCCCTCTTGGCTGGCTGGCGACAGGCGTCCTGATAGTCTTCTGGGTTTATGCCACTTATCGGTTGGGCACTCTTTGGTACAGCAGCAAGGAATACGCATACGGTTGGTTCGTACCCCTGCTGTGCCTGGGTTTGTTTTGGGAGCGCTGGCAACACCGACCTGCGCCGGAGCCGCCGGAAGTTTCCACGGGCCCGCTGATCGTGTGGTCGGCGTTGGCGCTGACGCTGCTGCCAAGCTGCCTGTTCCTGGAGGTGATCCCTTATTGGCGTTTTGCCGGCTGGACGTTCGCCGGGGCCGTCATCGGAATCACCTTTTGCGCGCTTTACCTGATCGGCGGCCGAAGGTGGATCCATCATTTTGCCTTCCCGCTGCTCTTCTTCCTGATTGCGGTACCGTGGCCGACACGCATCGAGGCGCCCTTGATTACGAAGCTGTCACATCTCAACGCAGCCGTGAGCACCTGGGCTGCCAACGTGCTGGGAACACCGGCAATCCATCAGGGTGTCGTAATCCAAACGGGGTCCGGAATGATAGGCGTTGATGAGACCGGCAGTGGCATCCGCTCGTTCCAGGCGACGGCGATGGTGGCGCTTTTTCTTGGGGAGCTATTCCGCTACGCCTTCCGCCGTCGCATTCTGTTTCTGCTCAGCGGTGTCGCGCTGGCGTGCGGCTGCAACGTGGTCCGGACAACCTATCTGGTGCGCGTCTGCGATTTAAAGGGCAAGACCGCCTTGAATCTGGTTCACGATCCGGGGGGATTTACGATCCTGGGGATCACGCTCGCGGGTCTGCTGGTGCTGGCGTGGTTTTTCTGGCTGCGGGAACGGTTAGAATCCCGAGCTCAGAGGCCGCTCCCGGTCACGAAAAAGGAGACCGCGGCGGAGTTGGAAGTCAGGACCCGTTGGTCAGGAGTGGAGAGCCGAAGCACTGGCCCGCCTCAAGAGCCGATGGAGGTGCCGAGCAAGGGGGCCGGCGGTCAAGGGTCCGGGACCGCGTTAGCCGGAGCACTAGTAGGCACGCTTTTGTGGATACTGGCCGTCGAGACTGCTATCGAGACGTGGTTCCGGCCGACAGAAACCCGGGCAGCCTCCAAACCCGAATGGTTCTTCCAACTGCCACCTCAGCAAGCCGGGTTTCGCGAATCGCCAATTCGCGACGGCGTTCGCGCTATGCTGAAATGCGACGATGGCAGGCAGGCCGAGTGGCGGGAGGTCAACGGCAGGCTGTGGCAGGTCTATTACCTTCAGTGGCATCCGGCCCGGACAAGGTATCGGGCCTTGGAGGCCACCGGAAAGGCGCTGCGAGACGCGCCGGACGTGTGTCTGCTGCTTGCCAGGATGACGCTCCAGAAGGACTTTGGCCGTCACTTGCGCCAAGTCTACGGCGTCACACTATCGGTCAACATCGAAAGGCTCCTGGATGAAGGCCGGCCGCTGCACGTGCTGACCTGCTACTGGGAGCCCGAGCCGACGGTCCTGGAATACCAGCCTGCGAGCCCGCCTTCAACTGCCAACGCTTTGCGCAACGCGTTGCACGCGGTCCAAATCCACGACCGCAGCCGCAACGAGAAGCGCGTCCTGGAGGTCGGCGTCTGGGGCATGGAGACAGACGAACAGGCAGAGGCGGCATTTCGTGACCTGCTGGAACGGGCGATCCGCACTCGAACTGACTAGTTCACCTTCCGGGCCGAGGTGACCAGAGCCAGTTCTTCCGGCAGCAGAAACGCCTTGTTCGACTTGTCCAGATAATCCTTGGAGGCCTGCGCCTCGCCCGCAGCGGAAAGCATTACGCCGTAATAAACCGCGACGGCCGGATTGGCGAGATCATCTGGCTTCAACGCCCGTAACACTTCGACCCCCTCTTTCGTTTTCCCCTGAAGATGAAGCGAAAACGCATAGGTGGAAGCGAAGACGGGATTCGCGGGTTTGCGGGCAAAGAGCTCGGCGGCGTACTCGTGGGCGGTCGGAAGGTCCTTGCCCGAAAGCAACGACAGCATAGCGAAGTTGTTCCTCGCCAATTCGTCGTTCGGGTCTCGTTGCATCAAGGCCTGATACACGCGCCGGAGGCCAGCGGTGTCACGGTGGGCGATATACAGGTCCTGGAGCGAAGTCAGCGGCCAGGGTTGGTTGGGGACCTTGCTTGCCGCACGCCAGAGCACCTGTTCGGCCTCGGGCAGCCACCCCCAGTCCAGGGCCAACTGCGCCAGCACGCCCAACGCGGTCGGGGCATCTGACGCCAGGCGTACTGCTCTGTCCCAAGCCAAGGCTGAGCCTTGCTTGCTCGCCTCCTTCCTGAGCGCGAGTGCCAGCATTGCGATACGGACATGATCCTGCCCGACCCAATGTTCGGCCTCGAGATAGGTCTCCAAGTCTTTCCATTTCCCGAGGGCGACGTAGGCATCAGCCTGCGCCAGCGGGAGGAATCCCCGGCTGGAAACCTGGTGCGGCATCTCCTGCAACCAAGCCAGCGCATTGGAAGCAAATCCAGATTGATTGAGCCAGGCCGTCAGCTCCCCAATGTAAAGCGGCTGCTGCATTGCTCTCTGCTGCGTGTCCCGGAGGAAGTCGCGAAAATTCGTCCGCCCCGCGTCATGTAGAAGGGATAGGTGGAACATCCGGTCGTCGAAGGTGGCCTGCCCATTGGTGAGCAGTTGGCTGGAGAGGCATTCGGCTCTGGCGAAATCATGCGCGGCGGCGCTCTCCGCCACAAGCGAGCGCAAGGGCAGAATGCCTAGCTTGCCGTCAGCATTGAGCAGTTCCAGAGTGGCGCGAGCGTCTGCGACCAAGCTCGTGTCCCTGGATTGGAGCTGCACCACGGCAAGGGACATCCGGGTAACCGGATTGTCGGGCTGCAACTTTAACGCCAAGGCATAATGCTGCTCTGCATCGCCCAGATGATCGAGCTTGGTGGCCAGGGCACCGGCTACAAGGTGATAGTCGGCGTTGAATTGAAGCTCCGGTGCAATTTCGTCGAGCGTGTTCGCCGCGGTGAGACAGGGAGGAGGTTCGGCTCTGAGCGCTGTCGCGGCCAAGGCGAGGCGGTTGGTCGCCGTGGGCGCCAGGAACACGGCGCGCTGCCGCCAATACAGGGCAAGAGGCGAATTGGCCCAATCCGCCAGCTCGGCGTTGACGCGGCAAGCCACGCCATTGTCCGGATTGATTGCCAGCACCTGTCGCGCGCGCAAACATGCCCGGGCAAAGTCGCCTTTCAGCATGAACCGTTCGGCCTGCCGGGCATATCGCTGTTCCACATAGTGGCGAAAATACGGGGTTCCGTATTTATAGCCGGCCACGGCGAGGAGAGCTAACACCGCCAAGGCGGCGATGTTCAGTTTCCTGGACAGGAAGCGCTGGATCCCGCGCCTGGAAAGGGCCTGCGCCAGCTCTCCTTGAGCGAAAGAGAACAGGGAAATGGCCTCGTCCAGAATCCAGCCAAATTCACGGCCCACCCAAGTCTTACGAAGCCAGCGGTTCCAGCGGCGGAAGGCCAGGACTGGCCGACTGACCTGGCCGTAACCGTATTGCGGATGATAGGCGTCCGAGGCCTGGAACGGTGGGTACCACCATTCCGAGAAGCGAAAGAGGCATTGGCGGCAGCGCTGGCCCAACCAGGAGTGCCGGACCCAGCGCTCAAACCTCCGCCAAGCGACTACCGGTCGGCTCTTGCGCCTCCGACCGTAATAGCCGTGAGAGGTGTAAGAGCCGTCCAGGACGGGGTACCACCATTCGTAAGCACGTGCATAGACCTCCGCTACTCGACGGCCGAACGCGGACTGGCGGACGCGCTGCACTACCCGCCGCCGTGCCAGCACAAGCCGACTGCGCCTGCCACGGCCGTAGTGCCCGGCGGTGGGGTGCGAATCCTTTGCCGGCGGATACCACCAGTCACAGAAACGTGCATAGAGCGCTACCACTCCCCGGCCGAAGGCGGATTGGTTGAGGCGCTGCGTTACCCACCGCCAAGCCAGCGCAAACCGGCTTCGCCTCCCGCGGCCATAGTGTCTTGCGGTAGGGTACCCGTCCTTTGCCGGCGGATACCACCAGTCGCGCAAACGCCAGAGCCTCACACTGAGCCGGTTCAGAGGCCCTGATGCTTTAATCCGGCGCTGGAGACGCCGCCAGGCCCTGGTCAGGCGGTTCGCACGCGATCGGCCGTATTCGCCGTGACCGGGAGACTCGCTGCCGGAAGGAGGGTGCCACCAGTTGAAGAACCAATTATCGAAGCGCCACCACCTGTCCACTATCCAGGATGTGGACCACCAGCGCTGCACACGGTGCCAGAATCGCCTTCGACTATGGTGTCGGGACGGTTCGCCAGAGGTCGGCTTCTCGCGGCCATTGTTCATAGCGGTGCCTCAAGCACTTTGCAGCACTGGTGTTTTATCGTAAGTCATTATGTGGCCTTGGGCTGGCAGAGCAAGCCGGTTGTCAGGGTGCAATCGCGTCCATGAGCTTCCGCATGCTCTGGTCTGGTGGCAATCGCGCCAATAGCCGCGCCACGCCCTGCAACTGGCCGGGCAGGACTAAATCCGGAGCTATTTCGCTGAGCGGTTCCAACACGAAGCGCCGATGGGGTGCGCGCGGATGGGGCAGAGTCAGTTCTTTTGTAGCGCGGGTTTCGCCGCCGAATGCTATCAAATCCAGGTCCAGCGGGCGCGGCTCATTCAAGACCCGCTTGGGGCGGCGGCCAAACGCGTGCTCCATCGCCTGCAGTTTGGCCAATAAGGACTCTGGCGTCTCGCCCGCGCGCGGCGTCCAAGCCACCACCGCATTCACGAACACCGGGGAGCCGGGTGGACAATCCACGGGCGTGGTCTGCCACAGCGAGGACTTGAGCAGTGGCCCTTCAGACAATTCCTCCAACTGCCTTATCGCCCGGAGAATGTTCCCCCGGGAGTCATTCAGATTTGACCCCAGCGCTATGATCGCCAACTTCCTGACTTCGCACTTCGCAATCCGCATTTCACCTCAGCCCCAGCACGTCCTGCATGTCGTAGAGCCCGGGCTCTTGCTTCACTACCCACTGCGCGGCCCGCAAAGCGCCATTGGCGAAGGTCTCGCGGGTCGAAGCCTTGTGCGTCAGTTCCACGCGCTCGCCCATGCCAGCGAAGATGACCGTGTGGTCGCCCACCACATCCCCCCCGCGCAACGAATGCACGCCGATCTCCTCAGCGGTGCGCTCGCCCACGAGGCCCACGCGGCCATGGCGTGCTACTTTGTCGAGCTGCTGCTGTCGCACCGCCGCCAGAATTTCCGCCAGAGTCCTGGCTGTGCCGCTCGGGGCATCCCGCTTCAGGCGATGGTGCATCTCGATTACTTCCAGGTCAAAGCCCGGCCCTAGTATCTCCGCCGCCTTGCGCGTCAACCAAAAGAGGGCGTTGACGCCGGTGGAAAAGTTCGACGACAGCACGATGGGTATCTGCGATTGGCAATGGGCAATCTGTGATTTGCCCTCGTCGGAATGTCCGGTCGTGCCGACGACCATCGCCTTTTTGTGCGCCGCGCACAGCGCCGCAATGGCCGGCGTGGCGCTGTGTGAACTGAAATCAATGACCACATCCCCCTGCCCTATCACTGTGCTCAGATCGTCGCCCTGATCAATCTGGCCGACCACGTGCAGGTCGCGATGATGGTTTGCGCAGGCGAGGAGCGCCCGGCCCATGCGGCCCTTCGAACCAGTGATGATGATCTTGGTCATGCCCGCGTAGCCCAGCGGGCTTGGCCCTTGGTGACCAAGAAGTCAATGCCCGGACCGCTGATGCTGGTAGATTCCATAACCACGCCCGGAGAAGCTAAGGCCGAAAGCCCGAAACTCAAGGCGGAAAGTCGCTGTTGCCGGGAGTTTTTCTCTTGAACCCGGCTGAGCTTCCTGCCATAAGACGCTGCATTGTGCAGTGCGGCCCTTGCTTAAGGGTGAACAGTCGTTTCAACCGAAAACTAGCAGGACTCTAGAATGACAGAAAACAAACTACGCTGGGTTTACCCGAGATTGCAGTTGGCGTATCTGCTGCAATTTGCGATTTGGGGGAGCTGGTCGGTAGCCCTCGGGGGTTACCTCAATGGGAAGATGAGTGGCCCTCACATTGGTGCCCTGTATATGGCAATTCCGTGGGGAGCGATTATTGCCCCCATGTTCATCGGGCCCATTGCGGATCGTTACTTTTCCGCTCAGAAGGTCCTTGGCCTCTTGCATCTGATTGGCGGGGCAGCTCTTTTGGCCTGCGGTGTCATTTGTGTTCAAGCGGAATCGCAGGCAGCAGGGGGGACGGTGGTGGTTCCATTTGCGTCGCTGATGGTGTTGATGCTGATCTCCGGCATCTGCTTTATGCCGTCAATCCCCCTAATCAACACCGTCGTCTTCAAGCATATTCCAGATTCAGCTTCGGCACCTAAAGTCTTTATCTTTGGGACCGCTGGTTGGATCGTGGTCAACCTAGTCGTAGAAGTCTTCGCCGGTGGCGCCGCCAGGCCGGACTTCTTCTTTATCGGCGGTGGCTGCGGTGTTTTCCTCGGGCTTTACTCCTTTACGCTCCCGGATACCCCACCCAAGGGAGTTCCTGCCGAGGGGGCGAAGAAGGACGTCTTTGGCCTTGGGGCTTTGACGATGTTCAAGTCCCCCATCTTCACTCTCTTCGTCCTTTGCGCGTTTATGGTCAGTATCTTCGGGAGCAACTACTTCTTCCCGTCGGTGGTGGCTTACCTGAGCGAATTCGGTTACCCGGCACCGGTTGCCCTGACAACACTCAACCAGTTCTCTGAACTCTTCTTTATGGCGATCCTTCCGTTTTGTGTCGCCAGATTCGGCCTTAAATGGGTTTTGGTTATCGGCATGAGCGCCTGGTCGGTTCGGTATTTCATCTTCACGCTGGCGGGATTCCAGTTCGCCCTGATTGGGCTTCTCTGTCACGGCATGGCCTATGCGTTCCTCTACGTCGCGGCCTACATGTTCGGCGACCGTGTTGCTCCCGCGCATCTCAAAGCGAGCGTTCAGAGCCTCTTGGCGTTTCTCCTTCTGGGAATTGGGCAGGTGCTCAGCGGCTACATGTTTGGCTACCAAATTGACCGGAATGCCCCCGCCATCACAAAGACCGTTGCGGCCCAGGAAGGGAAAGCCGCCAAGAGTCTTCCGGCCTGGAATGTTCCGGCCATGGAAACCTCGGCCTGGAGGTATCTCGATTTGGCCAAATCGGTTAAGTATCTCCGCGGCGATAAAGACGTTTTCAACTTTGGGGAAAACCTGGGCAAATACACGAAGGCGGATGGCTCGATTGACCTAGATAGGCTCCCGGATGCGTGGCAGTCGGGTGGAGTCTCTTACACGAAGGCGGAGTTGAAGGCGACGTTCGATAAGATTGGCCCCCGGGTTACGCGGGATGACTATTTGAAAGCCCAGCGGCATGACTGGAAGGGCTTCTTTATGCCGCCGGCCATCTTTGCCCTGGTCTGGGTCTTCTTGTTTATCGTGTTTGGCAAGCAACCGGCCGAGGTGCCGGCTGAAGCCGCCAAGAAATAGGCCAGTCTGTCTATATGCCTATTTCAATACGCCAACTGCTTTCATGGTTGCCCGCAGGACCTCGCGGTTCTTCGCGCTCATGGGGACCAGCGGCAGGCGATACTCTTCTTCGATCTGGCCCAGCATGGCCAGCGCCGCCTTTACGGGCACGGGGTTGGTCTCGATAAACAGGTCCTTGAATAGCGGATAATACTTGTGGTGGAGCTTCAGCGCGGCGCCGGGCTTGCCTCCGGCATAGGCTTTGACCATCTGCGCCACCTGGCGCGGGATGATGTTCGAGGCCACACTGATGACTCCTTGCGCGCCCACCGCCAGGAACGGGAGGGTCAGCGAATCATCGCCGCTCTGGATCTCGAAGCGGGGCCCGAGTGCCGCGCGCAATTGGCTCACGCGGTCCGCGTTGCCACCCGCCTCCTTGATACCGATGATGTTCCTGCACTGCTGCGCCAGGCGCTTGACGGTGTCCACGCCGATCTCGATGCCGCACCGACCGGGAATGCTGTAGAGCACAAGGGGCAAGCGAGTGCAGCGCGCGACCTCGCAAAAGTGCTGGAATAGGCCTTCCTGGGTCGGCTTGTTGTAATACGGTGCAACCTGCAGCGAGCCGTCGGCGCCGGCCATTTCGGCGCGTTGGGTGAGAAGGATCGCTTCGCTCGTGGAGTTTCCGCCCGTGCCGGCTAGCACCTTGATTCTGCCAGCGGCACACTTGACCGACAGGGTGATGATGTGGATGTGCTCGTCATAATCCACTGTCGGCGATTCGCCGGTGGTGCCGACCGGCACGATCCCGTCCACCCCAGCCCGGACCTGTATCCGGATGAGGCGCTCGAGCGCGGCTTCATCAATCTTCCCGTTCTTAAATGGGGTGACGATGGCTGTGTAGGTTCCAGTAAACATATCAAATCTCAATCCTCCCTTCGAAAACGAACTGCGCGGGGCCGCTCAGCCGCACATCCGTGAACTGGCCGTTCTCCTCTTTGAAGCTGACTTCAAGCTCTTCGCCGCCCTGGACCTGGACTTTGACGGGTGAACTGAACCCGTCCAGGCGCACCGCGATCAATGCCGACGCGGTCACGCCGGTGCCACAGGCGAGGGTTTCGCCTTCCACGCCGCGTTCATATGTCCGCACCCGGATGTGGCTCGGCCCGAGCCGTTGCACGAAGTTCACGTTGGTGCCCTTCGGGCCGAAGTTCGGGTGATGGCGGATTTCCGGCCCAAGCTGCCGCACCATCGCCTGGTTGGCGTCGAGCACGAATAGCACTACGTGCGGCACGCCGGTGTTGATGGAGTGAATCGTCTGCAGGCCCACGGAGAACTTCACCCGCTGGTTGAGCACCAGATCCTGCGGCTGGGTCAGGCTGGCCGTGACGCGTTCGCCCTGGAAGCTCACCGTGATGATGCCCGCTTCGGTCTCGAAGGTGAAATCCCGGCGCAGGCTGGTCAGCTTCTGCACAAAGCGCGCGAAACAGCGCGCGCCGTTGCCGCACATCTCGCCGGTGCTGCCGTCGCTGTTGTAGAATTCCCAGGCCCAATCCGCCTGGCCCGTAACCGACGGCACCAGCAGCAGCAGGCCGTCCGCCCCCACCCCGCGGTGCCGGTCGCAAAGCCGCACGACCTGCTCGCGGGAGAGCTTGATCTTTCGCTTCCGGTTATCAATGAGCACAAAGTCATTGCCCGCGCCATTCATTTTGGTGAAGTCTAGGACCATCGGAGCGAAGGGTAATGGGATGCGGGGCGGATGTCGAGAGGGGAGTGGTGGGCGTGAGACGTGAAACGTGATGCGTGATGCGTGATGCGTGATTGGCAAAGGGAATGTTGAAGCCCGAAGTCCGGAAGCCGAAAAACGAATCCGCCAACATGCTGTTGCCCCGGCCTCGAAGGTGTGGCATAACGGGGCGAGTCGCTGACACCCAAGAACGAACGAATTATCTATGAGCATGAAGAATGAACCCCTGGCTGAGCGGCTGGCGGCCTGCAGTTGGTCGTTGCAGCCGACAGGCCCTCAGGATCTGATTACTAAACTCGAGGCGACGGGCATCCGCCGCGTCCAGCTTGCGCTTGATCCACTGCGCGAGACTCCAGGCGCTTGGGGAGAGACGGAGGGCTTGTTCCGCCAGCACGGCCTGACGGTGGTCTCGGGCATGTTCGGCTGCGTGGGGGAGGATTACTCGACGCTGGAGGCAATCCGCGTCACGGGCGGCATCGCGCCCGACGCGACGTGGGAGCAGAACTGGGCCAACATCCGGGCCACCGCCGCCTTGTCGCAGCGGCTCGGGCTGAAACTGGTCACGTTCCACGCGGGCTTCCTGCCGCACGACGAGAAAGACCCCAACTTTACCAAGATGCTGCGGCGGCTGGCCGAGGTGGCCGACGTCTTCAAGGCGGCCAACATCTCGCTCGGCTTGGAGACCGGGCAGGAGACGGCTCCTGACCTGGTGCAGCTCTTACGGCAACTCAAGCGTGCGAACGTGGGAGTGAACTTCGACCCGGCCAATATGATCCTTTACGACAAGGGCGATCCCATCGCGGCGTTGCGCACACTGGGGCCGTGGATTCGGCAGGTGCATATCAAGGACGCACGGCGAACGAAGGTGCCGGGCACGTGGGGGGAGGAGGTCACCGTCGGCACCGGCGAAGTGGATTGGCGGGCTTTCTTCGGGATGCTCCGGGAACTGAATTACACAGGTGAATTTGTTATCGAACGCGAGGCAGGGAACCAGCGGGTGGCAGACATCCGGACGGCAAGAGACGTGGTGGCGAGGATGTGAGCGAGTGTTGAAACAGATTACGACGTATATGAAATCTAATAGATCGCATCGGAAGGTAAATGTGGCGGTGGTCGGCCTGGGGTTCATGGGGGTGATGCACATCAAGACTTACCAGAAGCTCAAGGCGGCGAAGATCGTCGCGGTATGCGACTCGGTGCGCGTGCCGGTCAACGGGGTCCTGGCAGGGGTGGCGGGCAATATTGCCGGCTCGGACGCCATAGATCTTGGGCGGGAGGTGAAAGTCTATCGCGCCTTGGACGATTTGCTGACCGACCCCGAGGTGGAACTGGTGGACCTATGCGTGCCGACGGTGGTGCATCCGGCGCAGTCCATTGCGGCGCTCAAGGCGGGCAAGCACGTGCTCTGCGAGAAGCCGCTGGCGCTCAGCTCGGCGGAAGGGCGGAAGATTGTGCAGGCGGCGCAGGCAGCGTCGGGCTTTTTCATGCCGGCGATGTGCATGCGGTTTTGGCCGGGGTGGTCGTTCCTGAGGCAGGTGGTGAAGGAAAGGCGATACGGCAAGGTGCAGGCAGCGAGCTTCCGCCGCGTGTCACCCACGCCGGGCTGGAGCAAGGCGACGTATGGCAGCGGGAAGCTGTCGGGCGGGGCCCTGCTGGACATGCATATCCACGACACGGACTTCGTGCAATTCCTGTTTGGCAGACCGAAGAGCGTCTTCGCGACGGGCGTGACGCGCGGCGGCGACTCGATTGATCACGTGGTGACGCAATATAACTTCCCTGGCGGCCCGACTGTTCATGCCGAGGGCAGTTGGCTGCTGATGGGGAACTTCAACATGGCCTACACCCTGTTGTGCGAGCGGGCGACGCTGGACTATGACCTGGCACGCGGCGCCGAGGCCTTGCGCATCGGGGAGCAAGGCAAGGCGCCGCGAGTCGAGAAGTGCGATGGGGCGGACGGCTACAGCGGCGAAATCAGCTACATGCTGGAGGCGATCCGAAGCGGCAAGGCCCCCAAGGTGGTTACGGCGCGGGACGCCCTGAGCGCGGTCGAGATTTGCGAGGCGGAGGCCAGGTCGGTCAGGAGCGGCCGGATAGTAGCGGTTCCGGCTGAGTGCTGAGCGGGGGCGGAAATCGGACATCCTGAAGGCTGTTCAAGTGGGGTGGTGTCATGCTGAGCCGCAGCGGGTTCGGGCTTCGGACTTCGGCCACGGGGAATGCGAGGGCCAACCAGAGCTGAGCGTTCCCAGGCTGGCCGGGTCGGATGGCGCTTTACACGTCGGGCTTGATTCCGCAGAGTATGTGGGTGGATGTAGTATCGTTGCGAGAGAACCGTACCGAGGAACGCCCGCTTCAAGGGGTTCTCGGGTTAGCGCTTGAGATGGAGCTGGAAACCGCCATTGAGCGGTCACAGCGCTATTTGCTTAGTCAGCAGAAGCCCGAGGGCTACTGGGTCGGTGAGTTGATAGTGGATGCGACGCTGGTGGCGGACAGGGTCGCCTACCACCATTGGAACGGCAAGGTGGACCCCCAATGGCAGCGCAAGGCGGTGAATCATATGCTCTCGATGCAGTTGCCGGATGGCGGCTGGAACATCTATTACGGCGGCCCATCGGAGGTGAATGCCACTATCAAGTGCTACCTGGCACTGAAGCTGGCGGGCGTGCCGGTCACCGACCCGCGCATGCTGCGGGCGCGCGAAGTGGCGTTGAACCTGGGGGGCGTGCCGCGCATAAACACGTTCTCGAAGCTCTACCTGGCGCTGCTGGGGCTGTTCCCCTGGGAATATGTGCCGACCATACCCTGCGAGGTCATCCTGATCGGGAAATGGTTCTACGTGAATTTCAACGAGATGAGTTCCTGGAGCCGCTCGATGCTCGTGCCGCTGGCGATCATCAACCACTTCAAGCCGACCCGCGAGCTGAAGAAGAAGCTGAATATCCACGAGCTGTACCCGGAAGGCATACACGAACGCGACCTGGCGCTCGCGCCGGACCCGGAGCGGATTACGTGGCGCAACTTCTTTCTCTGGCTCGACCGGGTGCACAAGTTCGCGGAGTGGTTCGCGCAACATAAGATCCACCCCTTCCGTAAGCGGGCGTTGCGGAAGGCCGAGCAATGGATGCTTGAGCGTTTTGAAGGCTCGGATGGTTTGGCGGCAATTTTCCCAGGGATACTGAACTCTCTGATTGCCCTCAAGGCGCTCGGATACGCGGACGATCACCCCCAAGTGGCGCGGACAGAGCGCGCGTTTAAGAAGCTCGAACACGAAACGGAGCAGAGCGTCCGCATCGAGCCGTGTTTTTCACCGGTATGGGACACGGCCATTGTCAACGTCTGCCTGCATGAGTCCGGCCTTCCTGCCGATCACCCGGCGCTAGTGCGCGCGACGGAGTGGCTGATGGCGAAGGAGATCCGCTTCCGGGGCGACTGGCAGTATAAGAACCCCGCCAGGGTGGAGCCGAGCGGCTGGGTCTTCGAGTTCGAGAACAAATGGAACCCGGACGTGGATGACACGGCGATGGTGCTGTTGGCGCTGCGCAAGGTCCCGACCGGTAACCGGCAGCGGCGCGACGAGTGTTTCCAGCGCGGGTTGAAGTGGATGCTGACGTTCCAATGCAAAGACGGCGGGTGGGCTTCCTTCGACAAGGACTGCACCAAGGGGGTGCTGGAGAAGGTGCCCTTCGCCGACCATAACGCGATGCTCGACCCGGAATGCGCCGACATCACGGCGCGGATTCTGGAATTGTTGGGCTACGAGGGCTGGGGGCTGGAGCACCCACAGGTGCAGAAGGCGTTGCGCTTCATTCGGGAGCACCAGGAGGAAGACGGATCCTGGTACGGCCGCTGGGGCGTGAATTATATCTATGGCACCTGGCAGGTGCTGCGTGGCTTGCGCGCCCTGAATCTCAACATGAACGAGCCGTGGCTCATCAAAGCCCGCGACTGGCTGGAAAGCGTGCAGCACGAGGACGGCGGCTGGGGCGAGCGTTGCAACACCTACGACGACCCCGTTTTTAAAGGCCAGGGACCGAGCACGGCCTCGCAGACTGCTTGGGCGTTGATGGGGCTCTGCGCGTTCGACGACCCGGATCGTCCTTCGCTGCGGCGGGGAATCGAGTACCTCATCCGCACCCAGAATAAGGACGGTTCCTGGACGGAGCATGAGACGACGGGTACCGGGTTCCCGAAGGTGTTCTACCTCAAATACGACATGTATCGGAACAGTTGGCCGCTGCTGGCTCTGGCGACCTACCGCAACCTTGTCCGCGCCACGCCGCCTGGGGAGACTAACGGAGAGGCACGCGGCGCCCTGGATCGTGTAGGGAGGTAATCGCCGGGCAAACGTCTCGAATGTCGCCGGCACTGGGCCGCTGGCCCCCGTCCTCCACCCGAGTGGCGGGAACCTCATCGCAACATTGACACCTCCCACCCCCGCGCCCATGCTCGATGGCGATGGTTGAGCAAACGGTTCAGATTGTCTCCAACGAGCGCGATACCGATCTTTACTTCCGCCTGGTAGTGCTGGCGCCGCAGATTGCCCCGCTGGTGAAACCGGGACAGTTCGCCCACGTCCGCATCCTTCCACTGAAGCACGTACTGTTGCGACGGCCATTCAGCATTTTCCAGGTTTCCGGCGAGAGGTTGTCCATTCTCTACAAGACCGTCGGCCAAGGCACGGAAGTGCTGTCGCGGATGCAGCCAGGGGAGGAACTGAGCATGATCGGCCCACTCGGCCACGGGTTCGCCGTGCCGGAGTCTGGTGGCGAGATTCCGCTGCTGGTTGCCGGAGGCTACGGGATGGCAGCACTATACCTGCTGGCGCAACGGTCGTCGCAGAAGGGGATCGCGTTCGTCGGTGGCCGGCGCCGCGTGGACATTCTTTGCGAGGAGGAATTTCGCGCGCTGGGCTGGGAGGTGCGCGTGACGACTGAGGACGGCAGCCACGGCGAGAAAGGCGTGGTGACTCAAGCGCTGGCGGCCGAACTACGACCAAGCAAACCGGGACGCAAGCTGTTCGCCTGCGGGCCCACCGCGATGTTGAAGGCCGTCGGCCAACTTGCAGCGGAGTTTGACCTGCCAGCGGAGCTTTCGCTCGACGAACACATGGGCTGCGGGATGGGCGTTTGCCTGACCTGCGTGGTCCCAATCAAGACCGGCGATGGGTGGGATTACCAACGCACCTGCACCGAAGGACCCGTATTCGATTCCCGCCTGATTGCCTGGGAGGCGGCCCAGTGAACTTGGCTGTCAAGATAGGCGCGCTGACGCTGCAAAACCCTGTGACCGTGGCCTCGGGCACCTTTGGCTACGGCGTCGAATACTCGCAGCTCGTCGATCTCAACCAACTCGGCGCAGTGGTCGTCAAGGGCATCCGGCTTGGGCCTGTCCGCGGCAACCCGACGCCTCGCACCGTCGAGGTCACCAGCGGACTGATTAACGCCATCGGCCTCCAGGGGCCCGGCGTGGACGGTTTCATCCGCAAGTACTGGCCGTTCCTCAAAGTGCTGAAGGTGCCCACGATTATTAACATCTGGGGCACGACGGTGGAGGAATACGCCGAGGTGGCGCGGCGCTTTGACGCTCTGGGCGGCGTCGGCGCCCTTGAGTTGAACGTGTCCTGCCCCAACATCAAAGAAGGCGGTGCCCAGTTCGGTACAGATGTGAAGCTGCTCAGCCAGGTGGTGGCCGCGTGCCGGAAGGCGACCAAGCTGCCGTTGATCACCAAGATGAGTCCCAATTTGGTCAGCATCGCGCCCTACGCCCAAGCGGCAGAGACGGCTGGGAGCGACGCGTTATCCATCATGAACAGCTTTCCCGCCATGGCGATTGATATCGAGACACGCCGGCCTAGGCTGGCCAATGTAACGGGCGGCTTGACGGGACCATGCATCAGGCCCATTGCCATCAAGCTGGTTTGGGAAGCGGCGAAGGCCGTTAAGATCCCGATTATCGGCATGGGCGGCATCCAGACTGCCTCCGATGCCATCGAGTTCCTTCTGGCCGGCGCGACGGCGGTGGCCGTCGGCACGGCGAACTTCTATGAGCCACAGACGGGCTTGCAGGTCATCGGGGGCCTGCGTGAGTATATGCAGGAGAACCGCATCGAGGACATCCGCGAGCTTATCGGCGGGGTGCAGACCGGCAAGTGAACCCGGCGGAAAGGCCGGCATCTGGGCCGGGAATGGCCTGCGCTGCTGCTACGGGACTGCCTACGGGGCGCGAACTAATCCAACTTTCTGGCTTGACCATAAGGGCTGCCGGAGTTATAAGCACCGCAACTGACGGGATTTAACAATGAACCACATCACCTATGACACTGACAAAGCGGGGCTTAGTACTTCGCATTTGCGAGGAGACGGGACAGGTACAGCAGCAGGTGTTCGACGTCGTCCAGAAGACGTTTGATCACATAGCGAAGGCCCTGGCCAACGGGGAGAAAGTGGAACTGCGCAACTTTGGGATATTCGAGGTCAGGGTGCGCAAGGCGCGGATCGGGCGCAATCCGAGCGCACCCGGAACGGAGGTGCCGATTCCCGAGCGTTCCGTGGTCAAGTTCAAGGCCGGCCGAGAGATGCGACTCGGCGTGGGCAAACTTAGCCCCAAGGTTATAGCCAAGCCTCAAGCTCAGCCGCCCAAGGCCTGAGTCGGCAACGTCGGGCTACTCCTCGCGCAGTCGCTGGACCTGGCTGGATGGTTTTGTTTTTGCATTCGGCCGGGGGGTGCTTAACTTCTGTCTCGATCTATGGAACGTCTTCCCGGCTTTCGCGACTTCTATCCCGAGCCGCTGCCCCAGGCTGACCTGTGGAGCGCGGACGCACGCCAGTATATCTTCGACAAGTGGCGCGGCACGGCTCGGCGCTATGGTTTTCGCGAATACGACGGCCCGCCCCTGGAATCGTTGGAACTCTTCACCACCAAGAGCGGTGAGGAAATCGTAGGGCAGCTTTACAATTTCACCGACAAGGGCGGCCGTGAGGTCTCCCTGCGCCCGGAGATGACTCCGACCCTGGCGCGGATGGTCGCCGCCGCCGAGCGGAGCTACAAGAAGCCGCTCAAATGGTTCGCCCTGCCGCAACTCTTTCGCTATGAGCGTCAGCAGAAAGGGCGCTTGCGCGAGCATTTCCAGCTCAACGCCGACATCCTTGGCGAGAAGGACCCCGGCGCCGATGCCGAACTGATCGCGCTCCTGATTGACACGCTCCGCTCCCTCGGGTTGACGGAGAAGGATTTCGTCATTCGCCTGAGCAGTCGGAACGCCTGGCAGGATTTCTTCCGGCACCACAACGGCGACACCGCGCACGAGTACGCGTTTTACCAGATCATTGACAAGCTGGAACGCGAGGCACCGGAACAAAGTGATGAGAAGCTCAAGCGGGCGGGGCTTTCCCTGCGCGAGGTGTCAGCCTTTATCGAGCAAGGCCAGCCCACTGAGGAGTTGCAAGCGATTCTGGAGAACATTACCGCGCGCGGGCTCAACGATTACGTGACGGTTGATTATCATGTCATCCGCGGATTGGCGTATTACACGGGCGTCGTCTTCGAGGCCTTCGACCGCCAAGGGGAATTTCGCGCCATTGCTGGCGGCGGGCGCTATGACAACCTGGTGAAGCTGATCAGCGGGGGCAAGGTGGACGTCCCGGCGTTGGGATTCGGCATGGGGGACGTGGTGTTGCTGGAACTCCTCAAAGCCCGCGCCTTGCTGCCTTCATTCGACCCGGGGCTGGATGCCTTTTGCCTGATTGAAGATGAAACCTTGCGCAGCGAGTCCCTGAGACTAATTCATAATCTGCGGGGGGCGGGTTTGGCGGTGGACTACTCGCTGACGCCGGCCAAATCGGACAAGCAGTTCAAGCGCGCCCTGGAACTCAAAGCCACGCATACCATCAAGCTGGAGCGGAACCCGGCTGGCGAACGGTTGGCGAAGGTGAAGAGCCTCAAGACTCGCCAGGAAAGCGCAGTCCCGCTTGCCGAGGCGGCGGCCCGGCTGCGCGAGGCGAAAGAGTAGTTCTGCGACCCCATCGGAAGACCGGTGGGAGATCACACAGGGCCACAGTGAAATAGCGAGGCGAAGGTCTCCTTTGCCAAATCAAGCGGCCGGCGGCTGGGACTGCGCAGTCTCCGGTGCCGCGCTCGCCGCCGGCGCCCGGCCTTCCTTTTCCCTGACGAGCGTGGCGCCCTTGCCAACGCGCTTGCGCAAGTAAGTGAGCTTGGCACGCCGGACCGAGCCTTTGCGCTCCACCTCCACCTTGTCCACGCGGGGGGAGTGCAGGGGGAAGACCCGCTCGACACCCTCGCCGTAGCTGATGCGGCGGACGGTGAACATCTCGTTCAAACCATGGCCCCGACGGCCTATAACCACCCCTGTGAAAACCTGTATGCGCTCTTTGTCGCCTTCGACCACTTTTGTGTGCACGCGCACGGTATCGCCCACGCCGAAATCGGCGGCGTCTTTGCGGTACTGTTCCGACTCAATTCTATCAAGTAATGCCTGATTCATAAAACGTTTGATTGGGGTGATGGAGGGTTGGAGTGATGGAGTACTGGGCCAAACGCCCATCGCTCCATCACTCCAACACTCCGTCACTCCGTTGTTACAGCAAGTCCGGCCGGCGCTCTTGCGTCCGCAGCCGGGCCTGCTCGGCGCGCCACCGCGCGATTTCCGCGTGGTTGCCCGACAGCAGGACTTCCGGGACTTTCATCCCGCGAAAGTCAGCCGGGCGCGTGTACTGCGGATATTCGAGCAGCCCCTGGCTGAACGAATCATCTCGCGCGCTGCCTTCATCGCCCAGCACGCCCGGTAGCAGCCGCGTGACCGCATCAATGATCACCATCACTGGCAGGGCGCCGTTCGTCAGAACGTAATCGCCTATGGACAACTCGTCATCGGCCAACTGCCCGCGCACTCGCTCGTCGAACCCTTCGTAGTGGCCGGAGACCATCAGCAGATGATCCAGCCCCGCCAGTTCGTGAGCGATGGCCTGGCTAAAGGGCCGGCCCGCGGGGGACAGCAAAATCACGCGCGTGCCTTGACGCGCCAAGCTTTCCACTGCTTCAAAGATCGGTTCGGGCTTCAAGAGCATGCCCGGTCCGCCGCCGAAAGGCCGGTCATCCACCGTCCGGTGGCGGTCATGCGCGTAATCGCGCAGGTTATGGATCGCCAAATCCAGCCGGCCCGCTTCCCGCGCCCGCTTGATGATGCTTTCGTCGAGTGGCCCCGCGAACATCGCGGGAAACAACGTGAGCACGTCTATCTTCATCTTCCCCGTGGGGTTCCAGCTTTGGCTCGCATCACCGGTTCAGGGTGCCCGGGGAACAAGCCGCGGCCGGGACTCAAGCCGCGTTTACCGGGCCGGCTTGTCTTCGACGATTTCCAGCGTGCAGCGCAGCCCTTTCCGGGCGCTGCCCGCCAGCAGCAGGGAACGGATCGCATTGATCGTCATTCCCTGTCGGCCAATGATCTTCCCGACATCCTGCGGATCCAGACGCAATTCGTAAACCGTCGTGCCCTCGCGCTCCACTGGTGTAATAGTCACCGCCTCGGGGTTCTGGACTAACCCTCTGACGACGTATTCCAGGAAGGCTTGCATAAGCCTAGGTCTGTGCTCAGGCAGCGGCCGCGGCGGCGGCCTTGGTGGCCTTCTTGATGAAGCTGGCGACGGTTTCGCTCGGCTGCGCGCCTTTGCTCACCCAGTATTTGGCCCGCTCCAGGTCCAGCTTAAAGTTGCCGCCTTTATTCCGCGGCAGGTACGTGCCCAGCTCCTCGATGAACTTCCCGTCGCGTGGGCTGCGACCGTCCGCGACGACGATGCGGAACGCGGGCTTGTTCTTGGCCCCGACTCGCTTCAAACGAATTTTGACTGCCATAAATCAACATTATCATTGGCGGCGGCCACATCCTGGACCACTCGCCCTCAGGGTTTCCCCGAAAAGAGAGGGGAGCCTAGACTTGCTGGGGTGACTTGGCAAGCCCTGTTTTGAGGTTTTTCTTGACCGCGACGGCAGACTCGGCTTGCCGAAACGCGGTGCAAATGGTCTGCTTACCGGAGAATCCATGTCCAAATTGGGCAGTAAGAAGCGCACTGCAAGAGGCTTAGACACGGCAACTCTGGAGTTGCCTCTGGGCTACCCTCCCGTCTTAAAACCGGGCCCCCGCCAAACGCTGGCCGATGAACTGGTCTCATTCCGCGAGTTTGGCGAGGCCACCCGGACGATGGCGACGGCCTTCCTCGGCGGGGACGGCCAGGGACGCGAGGTCCCTACCTATGTCAACGAGTTCTGGACCGCCAGGCAGCGACAGGCGAGTTCGCTTCACGAGATTTCCTATCGCGCGTGCTTCAAGCCCCAATTACCGCGCTTCTTCATCGAGCGCCTAACGCGGGCGGGGGACGTGGTGTACGACCCGTTCATGGGCCGCGGCACCACGGTGCTGGAGGCGGCGCTGCTGGGCCGGGTGCCCAGTGGGTGCGACATCAACCCTTTGAGCGTCGTCCTGACACGGCCACGGCTTCGCCCGCCCAGCCTGGAGGAGGTCGGGGCGCGACTCCGGCAAATCGACTTTGCCTCGCACGATGAGTTTCCCGAGGAGCTGCTCGTCTTCTTCCACGCGGACACACTCGGCGCGATTGCCTCGCTTAAGAAGTACTTACTTGCGCGGCGGGCGGCCAATGCGCTCGACGCGGTGGACGACTGGATTTGCCTGGTTGCGCTGAACCGTCTGACGGGGCATTCGGCGGGGTTCTTCTCGGTCTATACTCTGCCGCCCAACCAAGCGGTGTCGGTCAAGTCACAGCGGAAGATCAACGCACAGCGGAACCAGACGCCGCCGCCCCGCGATGTCGCTGGGCTCATCTTGAAGAAGACCCGGATTTTGCTGCGCGACTGCGATGCCGCCACACGTCGGGTGCTGGCCACCGTGGCGCCGGGCGCCGTCCTGCTGACTCAGCCAGCCGCGCGCACGCCGGAGATACCGGCTCAATCCATCTCGCTGGTGGTCACCTCGCCCCCCTTTCTTAACGTGGTGGATTACGCTGCTGATAATTGGCTGCGCTGCTGGTTCCTGGGCATTGACGCCAAGTCCGTGAAGCTCACCGTCCCCAAGCAGATCGAGGCCTGGCAGGCGGCAATGACCGAGGTCTTCCACGAATTGTATCGCGTGCTCAAACCCGGCGGCCATGTGGCCTTCGAGGTGGGCGAGGTGCACGCTGGCAAGACCAAACTGGAGGAGGCGGTGCTGCCGTGTGGCGTCGCGGCCGGGCTTGAGCCAGTATTGGTGCTTATCAACGACCAGCAATTCACCAAGACAGCCAACTGTTGGGGGGTGGACAACATGTCCAAGGGCACCAACACCAACCGGATCGTTCTCTTCCGCCGGGGAAAGAGCTGAGGGCTGGCTCAGGGCAAATACTGGGGTGGTATCGGATTTCCTGGGCGCTCGTCATCCCAAAGCATGCTCATGACCCACCAACGCTTGCCGTCTGACCAGAGTTGGATGCTGTTGATTCCACGCCCCAGCGGACCAGTGCCGTCGGGGGCGGAGAACGCCGCGTACGTGCTGAAGACGTGGGCGATCTGTCCGAAGCTGTCAACCCTACGGATGACCTCTCGTTCATAAAAAGCATTCCCGCGGAAATAGGGGGCGGCGAACTCTGCGAAGGCCTGCGCGTCCATCGCCGAAATGCTGATTCTCCCTTCGGGAGCAACAACGGTGCGGAGCAGGCGCGCACCCGGATGAAACAGGTTCTGGAGGCGGGCCCAATCCCTCTCCGCTCCCGCCGGCCCGGAAATCGTGTCGTACAGTGCGGCTACAACAGCCTCGACCGATTCTGTGTCCTTGGGACTTGCAGGCGTATCAGGTGAGGGGTTCATCATTCCCCAGGAGTGTCGCGTTGTGCCGCTGGGCTGGCAACGATAAAGGCGGATAAAGAGAATGCGAGCCAGTGCTGCGACAGGTACGGGAGCGTGTCCAGGCAGGTGAGAGGGATCGGGCTGATGAGCGGGGAGAGGGCGTGGGGCGCTGGCGCAGATAGGGAGGAGGTAGTGTGCGCGTCCGTTCCAATTCGGTTCCACTTCGGTTCCATATCGGTTATCCATCGGTTTCACATCGGTTCCATGTTTTGCGGTCCCGTTACTTTACTACGACACCCCCCGCTGTGCCCCGCGACGCCCGCAGCAAGAATGTTTCCCCCCTTTTGCCCGTGCGCCCGGCGCGGCCCGAGCGCGTGGACGGATTGAATGCGCGCCCCGTTCGCAGCGTCTGACTTGAGACCAATGCAGTCACGTCCTCCTGTCAGGCTTAATCTGTTCCGCTTACAACGACTCTGGCTGGTTTTCCTCGGCTTGCTGCTCTCGGGCAGCCTCGACTGTGCGCAGGCGGGTCCGAGAACAGAACCGCCGAGGGCTGCGGTTTTTTCCGAGCGCTTGCCGGGCTTGGATCAGGGGCTGGCTCGCGAGGTCAGCGGCCAGGTGCGGGGGGCCGGCTATGCGACCGAGTTCGTCGGCACGACGGTGTTGACCAATCCGGCCCTGCTGACGGGGAAGAGGTATGAACTGCTGGTGTTGCCGGGAGCGCGGTCGTTGCCGATGGCCGCGGGGCCGGCCATCCAGAGTTACCTGCGCGAGGGCGGTGACCTGCTGGCGCTGGGGCTGCCGGCGTGGCAGTCGCCGCTGTTTCTAGTTGGGGGCAAATGGATGTCGCGGGAAAGCTACGAGCAGGCAGTCGCCGCGCAACGGGCGCAACATATTGTCGAGGACTTTGATCACGCCGATTTGTCGCGCTGGACGCGTTCGGTGGGTGAACCGGGCGGTCGGGCAGAGTATGAACTGGCCGAGGCGGGCGGGGGCAAGGCGCTGCACGTTAAGATCAGCCACTTGGGCGGGTGGGAGACGCTGACTTCACCCCGGCTGGCGCGGCCGTTTCCACCAGGCGATACGTTGACCTGTTTCCGCGCCAAGGGCAGCGCGCACACGCGGCAACTGGCTCTGGAATGGCGGGAGGACAACGAGTCGCGGTGGATTGCGACTGTGAATTTGAGCACGGAGTGGAAGAATTACACGTTACTGCCGGATCGGTTCAAGGCGTGGCCGGCGCCGGCGTCGGGCGAGCGGCGCGGCCACTTTGAGCCGCAACGGGCCGTGAGTTGCTGCGTGGGCGTGGCCTTGTCGCACACGGCGCTGGAAGGGGACCATCACGAGTATTGGTTCGACGATTTGGGCACGGCGGCGAACCCGTTTGGCGACGATGCGCCGCCTGCGGAAGCGGAGATCCCTGCGCTGGAGTCGGTTTCACCGAGTTACCAGTGTTTTCCAATTACGACGCCGGTGGTGGTGGGGGCGGATTATCAGAAGGTGGCGCTGGAGGGGTGGGACGGGGTCGCTGGCGGACGCCTCGGAGAGGCGTCCCTACCTGTCGTGGGGCTGAATCCGCGGGCGCGAGGGGTGGGGTTCGAGCAGGGGCGGGCGTATCGGTGGGAGCCGCTGCTGGGGGCTTACGACGCGGCCGACCGCGATTATCGGGGCGCGCTGGGGGCGCTCATTGTAAATGTCGAGCCGCCGTTTCGTGGGAGCGTGTGGGCGGTGTTCACGCCAATGGAGGCGGACTTTTACCAGCAGCCGGTGGTGACCAACTGTTTGCGGCAGGTGCTGGCGCGCATGAAGCGAGGCGTCTTCCTCAGCGAAGGCGGGAGCGAGTTCTTCACAGTGTTTGCGGGGCAGCAGTTCAAGGCCGGGGCACGGGTGGTGAACTTTGGCAAGGGGACAGTCAGCAACTTGCAGGTTTCGGTGAAGTTCCTGGATGCCAAAGGCGCCGCGCGCCGGGCAGTGCTCGAACGCGAGATTACACTGGCGCCCGGCGAGGCAAAGGCGGTCGAGCAGGATGGCTGTTCCAGAAATGACGGCGAGGCAGGTGTGTCCGCGAGCCTAAGCCTTGGCGGAACCGTCATTGACTGCCTGCGGCATGAGCTGGGCATCTGGGAGCCGAAAGCGAAGCCGGAGTTCATCGAGGCGCGCGACGGGGGGTTCTGGTTTCGCGGCAAGCCCTGGAAGGTGCATGGCGTGAATTATATGCCCTCGAGTGGGATTGGCCTGGCGAATAGCCAATATTTTGAGAACTGGGTGGGGCGCGGGGCTTACGATCCGGCGGTGGTTGAACGGGATTTGCGGCGCATCAAGGCGATGAACCTGAATGCGGTGAGCGTGTTTATTCACCACGAGTCGCTTGGGGCGCAGCACTTGCTCGACCTGTTGCGGCGCTGCGAGGCGCTGGGCTTGCATGTGAACCAGTCGCTGCGGCCTGGCACACCGATGGACTTCCAGTGGCGGCAGATGAAGGAACTGATTGAGTATTTTAGGCTGGCGCAGAACGATACGGTCTTTGCCTATGACCTGGCATGGGAGCCGAGCCACGGCGGTTACTCCCAGCAGGAGGAGGCCTACGCGGGATTGTGGAACCAGTGGGTGACTAAACGCTACGGCAGCGTGCCGGCGGCGGAGAAGGTGTGGGGTGTGCTGGCGCCGCGGGAGCAAACCAGTTCGGCCACAATCAGCGTGCCGCCGATGACGCAACTGACGCGCGACGGCGAGTGGCGCAAGCTCGTGGCGGATTACCGTTTGTTTCTGGATGACGTGCTCCGCGAGAGGTATTCGGCCGCGCGGCGACTCGTGAAGTCCATTGATCCCCACCACGCTGTCAGCTTTCGGATGTCCAACGCCGGCGATCCCCTCTACAACTGGGACGCTGCCCTGCCCTACGATTTCTATGGGCTGGCTGACGCCGTGGATGTATGGGAGCCCGAAGCTTATGGCCGGATCGGCGATTGGGAGCGAGTCCGGGCGGGCGATTTCACCGCCGCCTATGCGCGCTTGTGCGATGCCCGCAAACCGCTGATCTGGGCCGAAATGGGTTACAACGCCTGGGATATGAACCGCATGGCCTCCGACCCGGAGAAGCTCGCGTTCGAGGGCCGTTACTACGCGGACTTCTACCGCATGATGATTGAGTCCGGTGCGGACGGGGTGTTCTTCTGGTGGTACCCGGGCGGGTTTCGGTTAGGGGAGAACAGTGATTTCGGCATCATCAACCCCGACGGCACAGACCGGCCGGTAACGAAAGTCATCCGCAGTGAGGGCGAGCGCTTCCTCAAGGCGGGTAAGCCGCCGCAACCCGACTACTGGATCGCCGTGGACCGCGACCGCGATGCGCGGGGGCTGTTGGGCAACTACGAAGCGGTTAAGGACGATTTCTGGAAGACCATGAATCGGGGGCGGCGTCCTGGCTTGAAATGGGCGCACGAACCCGGCGGCGCGGTGCCGCCATCATCAGAGTTCGGACCGCGGTGAGCAACGCGTGTAGTATCCGCTGTTCGGTGCTTGACTATCGCGCCAAAAGAGGCGCAAACGTCGAAGCGCGCGGTGAGCCCAAAATCGCTTTGAAACGGCCTCCCGTTCCTGTTACAAGGCGGGCCATGAAAATCATACGTGTTCTGGTCGCTGCCCTGGTGATTCCGATGGCCCTGTCCGCTCTCATGGGTGCTGCAACCTCGATGGCGCAGGAATCGCAAGGGAAGATCCGTGTCCTGCTGGTGACGGGCGGGCACGCATTCGAGAAGGAACCGTTCTTCAAGCTGTTCAAGGATAACCCGGACATCACCTGCCAGGCAGTGGAGCATCCCAACGCGCACGCGATGTTCAAGGCCGAGGCCGCGAGCCAATACGACGTGATCGTGATGTATGACTTTAACCAGAAGATCACTGAGGAAGCGAAGGCGGATTTTGTGGCGCGGCTTAAGGACGGAAAGGGACTGGTGGTCCTGCACCACGCCATCGCCACTTACCCAGAATGGCCGGAATACTGGAATATCATCGGCGCGCGTTATTATCTCGCGGCGACCAATATCAACGGCGTGGAGAAGCCGCGCTCAGGCTGGAAAGAAGGTATGCACTTCCGAATCCATATCGCTGATCCGAACCACCCGGTGACGCGGGGGTTGACCGACTTCGATACGCACGACGAGGCCTACAAATGGTTCGACGTGGCCAAGGAATGCCACCCGCTATTGACCACGGATGAGCCGGAGAGCAACAAGGTCATCGCCTGGGCCAAGACCTACAAGGGCACGCGGGTGGTCTATATCCAATCCGGCCACGACCATTTCGGCTACGAGAACCCCAACTTTCAGCAGATCCTCAGGCAGGCGATTCGGTGGACGGCACGCAGGGATTGAAGCGCGGAAAGTGTTAAACCAGTTAAATAGGTTGCATAAGTGACATGGCGGCGCTTCGCACACGATGTTCCTTATGTCACTGATGTAACCGATGTAACTCATTTAACCCCTGTAACGAACATGTTTTGCAAAGTCATCGCCTGTGAGATCGCCTTCCGCGAACTCTGTTACGCGGCGGCGCGGTCGCGGAACCTGATTGACATGGAGTTCCTGACGCAAGGCTATCATGACACCCCCGCCATTGGCCGCGCGGAAATCCAGAAGCGCATTGATGCGCTGCCCGCCGGCAGATACAACGCCATCCTGCTAGGCTACGGGCTGTGCAGTACCATCCTAACGGGACTGGCCACGGCGCACACGCCGTTGGTCATTCCGCGCGCGCATGACTGCATTACTTTCTTTCTCGGGTCGAAGGAGCGCTACCAGGAGTGCTTCAATGCGAGGCCCGGCACCTATTATTACACCTCGGGCTGGCTGGAGTGCGCCAAACGCCGCGGGCAAAAAGGGCTGATCTGGGGCGGCGCCTCGCTGCCCGCGGGCGCCAACGCCAACTTCAAGGCAGCCTACGAGGAATGGGTGAAGAAATACGGCGAAGACCAGGCCAGGTATCTGATGGAAGAAATGAACCGGTGGACTGATTCTTATACTCACGGGACATTGATTGAATTTGACTTCGTGGAGCACCTCAAGCTGCGCGAGCAGGTGCAGGAGATATGCAAGGAACGCGGCTGGGATTACGAGGAAATCCCGGGCGACATGGGGTTGTTCCAGAAGCTGCTCGACGGAGAGTGGCCAGATTCGGCCTTCCTGGTCGTGCGCCCGGGGCAACGGGTCATTACCACCAACGATGAGAGGGTCATCGGAGTAGAACCGATGCCCTCGGGCAACTCCTGAAGGCTACCCTCTGGTCAACGTCCCCACGCCTCGACTTGGAGCAGCCGGGCCTGGCCGTCGAGCGGAGCGACTTCGGTTGCCACGATGCCGAAACGGTCGGTGCGCACAGGCTTAGCCAACTGGTGAACGCGCACTTTGGCGGGGAACTCGGAAATCTCGGCTACGAGGGACTGCCATTTCTGCCTTCGTTCGTCCCAGACCTCGATGGTGTAATTCCGCACACCCCACTTGCCTGCCGTCTCGGCGCTGTTGTCCTTCTGGTAGGTGATAACGACAAAGCGCTGGACGGTTCGCTCCCGGGCGAAATCCACTTCCAGCCATTGGGGCAATAGTTCGTGGCTCTTGCTGGACCAGCCGTGGCCGGTGCCCCAGCCGGTATCATCACGACGGCCATCAATTACGCCTGAGGCGGGCCAAACCGCGCCGCCGGATGCGTCCTGCGAGGAAGCCGTCGCGTGGCTTCCGTTGGCGGCCAAGGCCCAGTTGACTTCGCCCGGCGCAGGCTCGGGAATAGGGTCGCCCTGGACAGGATGGTCGGGAGCGCGGGACACCAGCTTGTCCGGGTCGTCCGAGAGGAACCGCACAGGCTTCTTCACCTTCAGGCGCTCGCGGAACAGGGCCAGGATGGCGTCGCGTTGCCGGGGCGACCATTCGGACGGGCCGCAATCATCGCCCCAGCCGTTGGAAACAGCCACCGGCACGCCGAAGGTCCGGACGCCCCATTGCGTGAGTTGGAAGCCGGTGATGTCCGCCCAATTGCAGCTCCAAAGGGTGTTGCGCCAATTCGGGAACAGCCCATAAGACCAGGCCACGGAGTCGCAATGGGTGTCTTGGTATGTGCCGTCGGCCACCATCGCATAGCCGGGCACGTCGGACCAACCGAACACGCCGATGCAATCTGAAGCCAGGAATACCTTCTGCGGATCAAACAGATGGACCTGACGAGTCAGAGCTTTCACAAGGGTCATCATGGCGCGATCGCAATAGGCCGGCTGCGGCACGGCGGCAATTTGACCCAGGGGCGTGTGAAAGGTCTCGTCCCAAACGAAGCCGTCGGTCTCGGCGCCGTAGGTCTTTAAGAGCGCGCCCAGGTAGTTTGTGTGCCAACTGAACACCTCCGAGTGCGCCACGTTCCGGAGGTAAGTGGCGCCAAAGGTGTCTGGGCCCTGCCAGCCGGTCACCTTGTTGCCTTTGGCGTCACGGTAGGCCCAGTCATCGCGGTAACCGGGCACACCGCTGTCCGCTGCCAGGCCGTCACCGAAATAGAGCAGCACGCGGAAGCCGAGGTCGTGCGCGAGACTGAGCCGACGCTTGAGTTCAGCCTGGGTGAACCTCACCTTGCGTGTGCGCTCGAAGGCGACCCAATCCTGCTTCATGCGGCCCTCCTGCGCGTCGTAGCAGTAGGAGCCGAGCGCGTCATACCAGCCGTGGAGGCAAAGCGCGACCCGGCGGCGCTCCGCTGGTTTGAGCCAGGTTGCCAATGCGCGCAGGTCACGCTCCCAGCCCTGGCCGTTGTCGCTGAGAAAGTCGTAGTCCACCATCGCAATCTTGTGCAGCCACGCGGGGCCGGGCGGCACATCGGGCAGCATCAGCCGGAACCAGGCATCCACGGCAGCAGGGAACTCTTTGGCCGAACGCTTGTTGTTGGGCAGCCAGATGGCGAAGGTGCGGATTTCCGGCACGGAAACTGGCACTTTGCGGGCGGCGTAATGGAAGCGTAGTGTGCCTTCGATCTGGTCCGCGCTGGAACGCAGGGAGAAGAGGGTGCTGAACATCGGGTCGGCGAATATCGCCGCTGCGCTCCGCTGCCCTTGCAATTGGACCAGCGGCAGCGCCAGTTGCGAAGTCTCCTTGCCGGTGACAAAGCTGCCGAGCCGATACTCGACGCGCAATTCAGCGGCTGCCAGCGGAAATGACCTAGCCCAGCCGTTCTTCAATGGGTAGGTCGCCGAACGCCCCAGCCAATTACCCAGCGAACTGACGGAACGCCTGGGGTCGAGTGGGAGCCCAAAGGGGATCTCGATTTCAATGTCGTTGGTCAGCGGGCGCGCAACGCTAAGGCTGAAGGTCTCGAACAGGACCAGGCCATCGTGATCGGCTTTCCGCTGCAACCGGCGCTCGATTCTCAGCGGCACGCCATTTGGCGACTCGGCATCGTAGGCCATGAGCAGCCGCTCGCCCTCGGCAACCTTGAGATTTGGTTCGCGCAGGGTTTGTACGATCTTCGCGCCAGGAAAACCGAGCCGCAGTGAGTCGCCGGCGGCGTTCCCACCCCAGCGCACCGCTCTGGTTCCGGCCTGGAGGACAACGCCCGTAGGATCGTCCCAGCGCAGTTGCGACTGGGCGGCACGGATCTCCGCCGGGATCAGCGCGAAGAGAAACAACAAGGACGCGAGGACGCGAAGAGCAATGGAGCCCACCGCTTGCGGCTCCAGATGGGACAAGCGGGCGACTGGTAAAGGCACTCCCATTCGGCAGGCCGGCTTCATTTGGCTTTGCGGTAAGCAATGACCACGGCAGCGGGTCGGGTGGGAATCTCCACGAGCAGGCCCTTGTCCATGAGCTCGCTGCCGCTGAATTCCTGCCGCGCCATTGGCGTGTCCAGTTTCACCACGGCATAACGCGCGGTGGGTTCGAGTCCGCGCAGGTTGAGGCGCGCCGACTCGTAGCAGCTATTATCCCGGCGGAAAGCTTGCACGACCCCTTCGCCCTGTTCCGGCCGGTCGAACTGCCAGGCAATCCAGACCTGGTCGTCGCGGCTCCACGGTGTCAGCGGGTAAAAGTCGCCGTAGTAGTTTGGGTTCATTTCCCGCCATTCGCCGATAAGCCGGCGCAGTGCGGCGTAATCAATCTCCCGCACCCGCATATCAATGCCGAAGCCAAGGCTGGGGCTGACGTTGCTCCAGAAGGCATAAGGCTCTACCGGAGTGAGCCCGCTGCCGTAGTAGGGCGCGTTGCGGGCGGCGATGGTGCCAGTGCCATGAAACGGCAGCCACAAAGAGATGCCGTAAGTCATACATTGGTGGCCGATAGCTTCGAAGGCGTAGTCACTCCGCCAAAGCGGCACGGCACGACGCATTGTCTCCACGTCGTTGCGGCGACCGCCGGAAGCACACGAGTCAATCAACATATTCGGGTGCCGCCGACGCAGTTCGTCCCAGTAGGCCAGATAGCCCGTAACGTGTTTGATCTCCGTAATCCCTTGGCGGTCAGGCGCGTCGTTGCCTCGCCATGCGCCAAGCGGGTCCATATTGAAATCCTGCCGATAGAGGTCAATGCCTTGCTCGGTCAGCAACTGGTCAACATGCTCGGTCAACCAGGCGCGTGCCTCGTCATTGCCCATATTCAACAAACCGCCCTTCGCGCCTCCAAGCACCCACTCGGGATGGTTTCGCGTCAGCCATGTGTCAGCCGTAACACGTTCCGGCTCGAACCAAACCAGTATTTTCATGCCCTTCTTGTGCGCGTAATCCGACACCGCCCGCAAGCCGTGCGGGAACCGATTCGTATCCACTTCCCAGGTGCCCACGCGGGGCCAGCCGCCGCCGTGGTGATTGTACCAGCCCGCGTCCATCCACCAGTAATCGAGCTTAATGCCCTCTTCGAGATAGCGGTCAATGAACATAACCTGGTTCGTCTCATTGGCGTTAATCATCTCGTCGTACTGGCGCGAACTCGATGCGACGAGCTGCGCCGGAGGCAACTTGCCGCCGGGTTTGGGCATGGAATGAGCCATCATCCAACGGCGCCAGACGTTCTGCGCGCGAATCCAGTCGCCCTTCCAGAACTGCAAGACCATCAGCGGACTGCGGACCTCCTCGCCGGGCAGGAGCTTGAAGTGCGTCAATTCCTGCCCTGCGCGCAAGTGCAGTCCATGCGCGTCGTCGCGTGCAAACTCAGCCGCCCACTGCCCGGGCCAGCCGACGGCAACAATGACGCCCTGCCCGGGCCATTCGAGGTTGAAATTCGACCAATCGGAATTAGTGGGCCGGCCCCCGGCGCCGCCGATGCGCTTGGTGGCGCGGGGCCCCAGTGGCGTCGCCAGCGGACCGTAGTCGTTGCCGTCGGCGGGCGAGCCGATGTTGTGATGCAGCAGGAACTCCCCGTTGGTGCCCCGCCTTAGGTCGAGTTCCAGCGCCTGGATGTTCTCGATGACGGGCGTGGCATTCGTGCCGGTGTTCTTGAAATAAAGCGTCCACTCCACTGTCGGGAAGTCGTGATACTCCACGGCGACACAGCGCACCTGCAGGACAGTCTGCGGATCGCTCCAGATGAGGACGCCCTCCGTCCGGCGCGCGTCAAGGTCACGCGAGCTTTGTTGCACGGGCCACTGCTTTAGCAAACGGTCGGAGGAGCGGCTATCGTAGTTGAATGAGAATGGGGGCCGGGCCAAGTGAGGCGCTACTGTCTCGCTGGCCGGGGCAGCCTGGGACGTCGCGTTGGGCTGGCTGGCCTGGAGATTGGCCGCCACCCATTGGCTGGCCGCTGCGAGTTCCTCCGGCGTAGGCGCCACCGCCCAAGCCAGTGATTGGCCGAACAGCCCGGCCACAAGCAGCAGCGCCTCGGACAATCGTCTGATTTTCATGGTCTGCTCCAAGGAGGTCATCCGATACGCCGGGAATTGTGGCACCGACCCACAGGAAAGGGAAGGGGTATCTGGCCGGCACGACCACGCGAGGCGGAGGCCTGCGGGCGCTGGAGCGCCGCCTTTCGGCTGGAGGAACGCGATCGTGGCCCCCGTATGCCACCGGAGCCACACCGTAGCCGTGCTGGAGTGCCCCCATAGTTGCACGGATGTTGTATGCATGTTCCTAGCATGTTCCTAGGATGTTCCAAGCCTCTTGGCACGCTCCTCCTTCTCTCCCCTACCCGGCCCCCACGCCGAGCACCAGTGCGGTCCACCCTCCCAGCGGTGGGGCGTCCCGCTGGTCCCGCGTATCATGTATAGACAGCGGAAGGGCGCCCAAGGTTACGGGGATTTGACGGATTTCAAGCTGGCGTGGGCCACTCACTCCCGTCAGGCGCGATCCCGCGATGGTGGTAATGAGGAGATGGGCCCCCTTACGATCCACTTATAGTTCCGGCATTGTTTCCCACGCGCAGCATTCCCGGCGGTCACTGACCCTAAATTCATATCTCGCTATGGCTGCACGCCAACGCGGTAAAAGGCCGGGCCGGAGACGGGCGGGCTAGTGTCGGTGAAGCTAGTGGTATTCGACAGGCCGGGGATGTTGGTTTGCAGCAGCGAGAAGCCCAGTGGTGGCGCCAGGTTGGTGGCGCGCTCCAGGAAGTCGGCGCGGTTGGTGACGCTTGACCAGGTGAGCATCACCCTCCCGGGTACAAACAGCGGCATTTGCAGCCGCAGAACCGAGGCCGCATTAGTGGGATTGGTCCCGGCGATCCACTCCTGCCAGTTATTCATGCCATCGCCGTCGGAATCGAGGTAAACCGATGAAGCACTGGTCGAGAGCTGGTAGGTTTGCAGCCAGTTGTAGAAATCGAGCAAGGCGGGCGACTGACACTCATAGGCGCCCATATCCACCGTGCCGCCCACAATGCGCGGGTTACCGTCAAGGTCGGTGGTGGTAGTCACGTAAGCGTTGTTCCCGGCGTTGATGCAGGGAGAGTTGGATTGGAGGCGCAGGCCAGAGTCGTCGAACAAAGGGCTGTTGGCAATGTTGCCGACCCCGGTGGTGGGGAGGGGCGTGGCGCAACAGTAGTTAAGGGTGCTGTAGGCGTCGTAATTCGCTCCTGTTGACGAAGTGTTGTAATAGACAATGCAGTTGTTGAGCATGCACGCCTCTGCCCCGCCGCCGCCGTACGTAGCCGAATTGCCGGTCAGCGTGCAGTTGTTGAGCACGCAGTTGATGTGCCCGAATGCCCCGCCGCCGTCCTCAGCCGAATTGCCGGTCAGCGTGCAGTTGTTGAGCGTGCCGAAGTAGACCCCGCCGCCGTACGGAGCCGAATTGCCGTTCAGCGTGCAGTTGTTGAGCATGCCATAGTAGGCCCCGCCGCCGCCGTACTGAGCCGAATTGCCCCTCAGCGTGCAGTTGTTGAGTGCGCCCCAGTATGCCCCGCCTCCCAAATACTGCGCCCCGTTGCCGCTCAGCGTGCAGTTGTTGAGCGTGCATGCCAATGCCCCGCCGCCGCTCCCAGCCGAATTGCCCCTCAGCGTGCAGTTGTTGAGCGTGCCGTTGTATGCCCCGCCGCCGCCGCCGCCGCCCGCCGAGTTGCCACTCAACGTGCATTTGTTGAGCGTGCCGCTGTATGCCCCGCCGCCGTAATAAGCCGAATTGCCCCTCAGCACGCAATTGGACACGACCGCACTGAACGACTCGCACCAAACACCGCCGCCGGACATCTGCTTATCAAAATCACCGTCACTTTGCGTGGCGCCATTGGTCAACGTGAAACCCGCCAGCACCGCGCCGTTGGTCAAATACACACACCGCACCGCCGCAGCGCCGTTCGTCGTGCCGGGCACCTGGTATCCCACAACGGTCGTCACGGTCGCCCCGTTAACGCTCTGCACCGTCACCGGCTTGGTCACCGCCACCCGGTTGCTCATGGCATAAACGGCCCGAGCGCCAGTTTGATAGACGCCATTGGTCACCTGGATCAGGTCCCCGGCCACAGCGACATCCACTGCGTCCTGAATATTGGTGGCCGCGCCGCTCCAGGTGAGGTACGGAGAGACGGGGGCCGTGTTGCTGACATTCACGAATCGAGTCGCGGCGGCGGCGGTGAGCGAGACGGATAAGAGAAGACCTCCTATTAGCGAGGGAGCGGCACTTTTCATAGTTAATCCCAGAAGGTTACATAACATGCCCGATCTCGGCTATTTGATTGGCCAGCCGCCGCGGTTCTCGATGACTGAATCAATCTTGGTCATCAGCCGGATGGTCTCATGAAGGGCAACGACGATCTTCTGGTAATGTTGGAGGTCGTCGTAGGTCAATTTGCAAGTCTTGCGGTCTTTCAGCCACTTCTCGCAGACCTGGTAGCCGCCCACATGGAAGTCCCAAACCGCCTCGGAAACACCACCGAAGTATTGCCTGGCGTTGATCCACACCCGTTGGTCAGTATCGGTGTATTGGGCTTTCTCGACTTCATTGTCGCCTTTGATGGGAAACTCGGTAATGAAGTCATTGAGCCTGGGCGACTCCATCAGGTGCAGCGCGACCAATTCCGCGCCTTCCCCGGCCAGCGCACGGAACAATTCAAGGTCGCTCGTGAGCGGCAGGCGCGGAAAATCAATCTTCAGGAACTCGACGTATCGAGTCCGATACGCCGGGGAGTGAAAGACCGCGTAGGCATAGTGGAAGATATCTTCCGGGCCGACGGTCTTCTTGAGGTCGCCCCGATCCAGCGGGACCCATTTGAGCCCCAGCCGTTGGGTCACGTCGGCGATGAACTTGGGATTAAGGTTTGCGCGCCGGCTGCCGTACGCAGCGGCGGGTTCAAAAAGCGCCATGAGCATCGTGCCGCCGCCACTTTTTGTCTTCCGGTGGCCGTCGCCATAGAGGTAAAGAGGGAAGACGGTTCCAATATCGAAAATGGAAACAGCGTCTTTGTTAATCAAGCCTCTCCCGACCAGGAAAGTTCCGGCTTCCGATCTCCGTGTCTGGCGCAACGTGATGAGGCCAAGGTTCTCGCCCGCCAGCATGTGGCGCATAAGCGCGTGGCCGGGTGTGCCGACAAAGCCCTTCGACTGGCCACTGTACCAGGTGAAGCGAATGTCGAATGGCCGGTAGAGAATTGGCCGGAAGCAGTCTGGACCGCGGTGAGCAAGCACGTCCGCCTTTGCGCTCGCCACTTTCCAGTCTCGGCTGTCCTGCTCCAGGTCAAACTTCTGGCGGAGAGCGGCTTCGTCGAGTTGCCTGAAATCTTCGACCGCCCCTCGGATGCCCTCTTTTGTGAAGTGAATCGAAACCCGATCCCGCTCCGTCTTAATGGCGTTGCCGGAGACGACGAAGGCTTCGCGCAAGCTCCATCCCCGACGGTATTCAACTTCTTGCTTGAAATCCCTCGGGGCGAAGTAAAAGTGGGGCGATGCAGGCTTGAGTTCCGTCCACGGCGTTGCCGAGGCGTCTGTTTCCGAAAGCGCTTTGTACTTGGCTTCCCGCCCGCCCCAGAGGTCGGCATGGAAAAGACGGCAGCCCTTCGCTCTGGGCAGCTTGACGAAGAACACAATCGAGACGCCCACAGTGATGTCGAACACGTTCTTATCCTTCGAACCGTCGGGTGCGACCTCCTGCTTCTTGGAGCTGCCGTGGAGGTTGAGCACGTAAATCTCATTGAACGCGGTCAGCAGGCATTCCCGCATCCGACGGTGGGTCAGTCCGTCCAGATAAGTGTTGTTGGTGATGAAGCCGATGATCCCTTCGCCCGTGCGCTCGATGCGCCATTGGGCAAAGCGGACGAACTTAATGAAGTCGTCATCCAGGTTCAGCTTGGTCTCATGCAAATCCTTCTTGTAGTCGCGCAGCAACCGGAGAATCCACTCGCCACGGTTCATTTGACCGTAGTTCGAATAGGGCGGATTGCCGAGCACAACCACGATCGGATCATCCCGTTTGATCTTGGCCGCTGCATTGGCTTCCTCGGAAATCCAGTTGGCGATGAGGTGCTCGCTTTTCTTGGCCGCTTCTTCGAGCGAATTGGTCAGGTAAACCCCCAGCCGCTGGTCAGAGCCGAACGTGTAGCCAGTTTCCTGCAACAAGAGACCGAGTTTGAGGTGCGCGATGGCATAAGGCGCCATGAGCAGCTCAAAACCGAAAATGCGATTCAGGAGGTGCTTTTCCACATACCCGTCCCAGGCTCCCTTTTGCCTGGCAAATCTCTGGTAGATGTGGTTGATGACAAAATATGGGAAGGTGGCCGTGCCCGTGGCGGGGTCAAGAACGAGCGTGCTTTCGTCGGCCAGACCCTTCGGGCGGTTGAACCGCGTCCGCAGCAGGTAGTCAATCGAGCGGACGATGTAGCCGACCGCCGGCTCAGGCGTGGTAAAGACGCCACGGAGTTGCCGCATCTTCGGGTCGTAGGCGGCGAGAAAGGTCTCGTAGAAATGGACCACGGGGTCTTCCTTTCCCTTGCCCTTTCCGAAGTCTTTCAGGACCGAAAACATGTCCGCGTGCTTGAGCAGCCCGACCACGTCGTCCACCGCCCAGGCGATGGTCTCCGGCATATCAACTCCGGCAATCTCGGAGAAGAGTTTGCGGAGGAATGGATTGGTCTTCGGGATGCAATAAGCGGCGGACTTCCGCGTGAATTCTTCCTTCGGCGGGGCATGGATGCGCGCCGCGAATAGGCCATAGCCGAGCGTCTGCGCGAACATATCGGCGAACTGCTTTTCGTCCAGGTCGGGGATTAGCGTCTCGCGGAACCCAGCGAGCCAATTGTGGAGGAGGCCCTTCTCGAATTCATGCTCGAAGGTCCTAATGATTAGGTCGCGGATAATGCGGGTCATGCCCGCCATGCGCTGGGCCAGGTCCTTCGCCGTGCCAATGGTGAGGGCCTTCTGCTGGAGAAACGCCCCGAGAAGCTCCGCGACTGCTTCCTCGCCGCCCGGGATGGCCTTGACCTTTCCCTTGCCGTCCAACTCGGCCAGCCGCGCAGTCAACCGATGCTCGCCATTCACATACCAGCGGAACTCCAGGTAATCCGTCAGAATCCAGTTGGGCAGGCCATCGCGATAACGGCCAAATTGCTCGCCGTGGGGCGGTTTGCCATGCTCCATCAGGTCGAGGTTCTCACTCATATCCTTGGTCTCCACGTGACCGAGCGGCACGTTGCCTCTGGTGATATTGAAATCGGGCGCGCCGCACACGATGCGCGTTGGCTCGTTCGTAGCAACGATGTCCTTGCCGATGGCCTCAAGCAGCGCTTTGAGCGCCGGGCGGTGGCTGTGCTCAGTAGCGTCGCCGTGCTTCAGGTTCCGGCTCAGCTCGCCGAGGTAAATCGCAAATGCAGACGTGGCCATGGCTCAGCCACTCTAACGGCACAGCTCGCAACTGGACAAGAGCGAACAGCCGCGAGAAATGAAAGCGGAAGCGGCCTGGGCGGGCGCGTTTAAAGGGACTATTGCGTTCTATCCCTATTCCACCAATTCCATCCCTTTACTCACCTCGCCCCACCCGGGGCAACCCGGCCAGAAGACCGCCAGGCAGGCGGGCCGCTGCGATTGGTTGCCTAAGCGCAGAGCACCGTGATTGGGATTACTTATCAAGGATCAGCGGCGGAGCGCGGAGCTTGCGATAGGCTTCGATGATGGCGGGAAAGTCCCAGCGGCGGGCATCGTCTGGCCGATAAACCACGCTCACACCTCTAGGGGCTTTCACCACCGGACGCGAGTTGGGCAGGTGCAGCAAGACGCGCTCGGGGGGCTGGCGATGGGGCGGGTCAAGCTTCACCTCGACTCCTGTGGCGGTGCCGCAAAGACGGAGGTTCATGGTCCCAAAGTGCGTGGGAGCCCTCTCGATGCGGATCTCCCGTCCCTCTTCCAGCCACCAGTCGGGTGCCCCCAGAAGCAAGTGCAGTTCATCCCCTTGCTCGTGCAACAGGGCATGGCGCAGGAGGAAGGCAAAGTTGGCGGCGCCGGTGGCGTGGGGGATGGTGTCGCCCCAGGCAACGCGGCGGCCAAAGTAGATGCCCTCGGGGAAGGCGTGGGTGGCCGTTGAGTGCAGCAGATACCAATAGAACTCCTCGACGAACTTCTCGTGCTCGCCACGGATCAGCGAGGCCATCGTAGTGTAGGAGGAGAGGTAGGGATGGATGACCGGCTCTTTCAACCCTGTCCACCTAATCGTGCCCTCACAAAAGCCGCCGCCGTGCCGCTCGCGCACCTCAGCCAGCAACGCGTTAACACGCGCGTCGTCCGGCGCGAACAACTCCGTCGGCCAGAGCAGTTCGGTGTTGCCCCAGTGCGTTCCTACCTTCTCCCAGCTTGGCGGGAACCAAGCCAGGCCGGTCTTCTGCCAGGCGGCATCAATTGCGCGGCGGTAGTCCTCGGCCTCTTGTTGAAACCTCTGCTCGTCGCTTTGTTCCGCGAGTTCATGCGCGGCGTCCGCCGCACACAGCAGCCCGCGCAGATTCCAGAAGTCATAGCCGACGATATGATATTTGCCATCCCAGAGAAACTCGCCGTCGGCCACTGCGTTGGGCAAGACGCCAGCAAATGGGGAATCGGAAGGGGCTTCACGACGGGCGCGCATCGTCCACTCGGCAGCACGCCGCATTTGCGGGTAAGCCTGTTTGAGCCACGCCCGGTCGCCAGTAATCTTGTGAAACTGCCACAGCACCCAGAGCGCCTGGCCGTTAGCGTCGAATTGGCCCGCCTGCGTTTCAAACCGGCCATCCGCTCTTTGGGCCTTGAGGTAAGCGGCCATGGTGTTACGTGCGGCGTCAAATAAGCCGGCTTCTTCGAGTTCGAGCATCTGGTAACCGCCGTCGCGAATATAAAACTCGTCGTAGAAACCCTCCCCGCCGTGAAGCACGCCGTGGTCGCTGGCAATCAGTTGACAAACGTGCGCCGCAAGGAGGGCCTGCGTTGCTTTCTGGCACGGCACCTCGATGCGGGTGGCCTTGGCCATAAGGTTCCGCCAGTAATTCATGGTTCGGTCGAGCCACACTCTTGCGTTTGCCTTATCGAGCGCCGCAGTGTTGGCGACCGACTGGAAGGGAATGCGGAAGCAGGTCTCCGCGCTCTTTTCCGGCGCCAACGACGCGCTCCACCCGGTCGGAGGCGGCGCGTTGGTTGCCAAGAGGTCCAGGCGCGCACGCGCCTCGGCGGGGGTCGAGCGGAGATTTGTCGCCTTCACCCGGACCCAGTTCAGGAAGTTGTCGCCCTCGGTCGGCCAGTCGAAGGCGGCGCGCCAGTCCTTCACGGTCGGGAGCGGCGTGGCCCAAAGCGTGAAGTCGTAACGCACGCCGTCCTCTTCCGTGGCCAGCAAAACGATCGGCATCCAGCCGTCGAGCAGCGTCTTGGTCTGCTTGCGGCTGAGGGGCGTGAGGTGCGAACCGCACGAGAGCCGCAGCCTGGCATTGCCCGCCAGCACCAGCTCGTTCTGCGGGGTGATGCGCGTGCCGTCGTTGTAATCCTTGAGCCCGATGACGCTCCATGAGTTTTGGAAGTAGTCAAACGGGGCTTCCGCCGCCCGGGCCGCAAAAGTCGCGGAGGTTATTTGGAACACGAGGAGCGAAAGCGGAACCAGCCGCGAGAATAGATGTGCGAAGTTCATTACCTGCGTGCAGTTGACTGTGCGGTGGCATTTTGTAACGCTTCTGCCGCCTTGCACAACAACGAACAGTCCTAAAGCCGTGGAAATCAAGAAAGCCATCATCACCGCCGCCAGTAAAACCCAGCGGTCGCTCCCCCTGCAGACCCTGGTGGACCGCGACGGCGCTACCAAGACCGCGCTGCGGATTCTCATCGAGGAGATCCTCGCGGCCGGCATCGAAGAAATCTGTGTGGTCGTCTGCCCCGGAGACCAAGCCGCTTATACGGCTGCCGCCGGAGGGCAGAATGGCCGGCTCCGCTTCGTCGAGCAGGTTGCGGCGCTCGGTTATGGCCACGCAGTGGGTTGCGCGCGGGAGTTTGCCGGCGCCGAACCGTTCCTGCTGCTGGTCGGCGATCATCTTTATGTCAGCGGCAGCGGCAAACGCGCCGCGCAGCAACTGGTCGAAATCGCCCGGGCGGAGAATTGCGCCGTCTCGGCCGTGCAGGCGACGCATGAGAGCAAGCTCCCGTACTATGGGACGGTCGGCGGCCGCCTCGTCGCGGGGCGCAAGGGTCTGTATGAGGTCTCCGAAGTGATCGAGAAGCCCACACCCACCGAGGCCGAGCAGCGCTTGATTGTCCCCGGGCTGCGGGCCGGCCATTATCTCTGCTTCTTCGGCATGCATGTCCTGACCCCCGCGGTCATGGAAATGCTCGCGAGCGAAGCGGGGCGAGTGGGCGGTCGCGGCGTGCATCTCAGCACCGCCCTGGCAAAGCTGGCCAGACGCGAGCGTTACCTGGCCTGCGAGCTGGAGGGGCACCGCTACGACATTGGGGTCAAGTACGGCCTGCTCACCGCTCAACTGGCCCTGGCGCTTGACGGTCAGGATCGGGAGGAAGTGCTGAGCGGGCTGGTGGATTTACTCGCGCGGCGGGCGAGCCAATGATGCATCAGCTTATGACGAATTACGTTGACCTGCCCCACAACAAGAAACTCAACTTGCTTCGGGAGCACAGTTTGGGCTGCGATTGGCCCAATCTCGAACAGGAACAGTGGTGCCTGCACTGCGGGAAGAAATTCAGCGGGCACGCGGCGCGGGTTTGGCAAAGCCAAGACGGCTCCTTATGGCTCGAATGCGGCACGCCCGGTTGCGATGGATCGCCCATTGACTGGGCGCCTTACCCGTGGTGGGATCCGAAAAACCCGGCGGCCAAGGAAGCGTTGAAGCAGTTGAAGAAACCGAAGCGCAAGCGAAGTCGTAAAGGCGACGCCCCGGACGACATACCTTTCTGACCCACTACCCCCTATGCCGGATTTAGTCAGCATCATCGCCTCAGCGGACCCTGCCCTCCGCGACCAATCTCTCGAAGGCGCCTGCGCCGACCTCTCCCCGGACGAACTTCTTAAGCAGTGCGATGACTTGGACGCCTTCCGCCGGCACAGTGAGAACCTCTACGAGCGCGTGCGCGCCTTGTTCTTCCTCTACGCCATCCACCGTTTCCATCTGCCCCCTAAGCTCGAAGAGGCATCGCGCATCACTCATCACGCATCACGCTCCCCCATCCCGTTCAAAGGCTACGAGCATCTGCTCCAGCGCCGGTTCGAGGAGGCCATAGGCCATTTCCTGGCGGTGCAGCAGGCGGAAGGCCCCAGCGACGCCATCTCGAGTGCCCTGGCCGCTGCCTATCATCGCCTGGGGTTTCAGACGCTGGCCGATCAGGTCCGCCGGAGCGTGCGCTCGGTGCGCGGCAACCAGTGGATGTTCCGCATGGGCCACCCGGCCGACCATCCGCTGCGCATCCGGCCGGAACTCCTCGCCCGACACTCGGGCGACGGCACCTACCCGATTCTGCGCGAGTGCACGCCGGTCCGCATGGACCTCACGCATTGCGGCTGGAGCGACATTTTCTTCCTGGGCATGGATTTTCCCGAAGGCGCCAAAGTGCTCAACGTCTCCATTAACCTGGGGATACACGGGCGCGATGCGGAGCCGCGCCCGCCGGTCGAGGCTTACCTGCGCGTGATCGAGGAGCCGTTGCTCCGGCTGGTCAGCGTTGACCTCGGCGCGGCGGCTGACATCACGAACCTGGCGGAGGTGTTTGACTTCGCAAAGGACTACCTGGGCCTGCTCAAAGCGGCGGTCATCGCCGCGGGCATCGTGCCGCCGGGCATCGAGGGTTCAGGCCAGAGCCTGGCGGAGCTGCTGGCTCGCATTGTCGGCCCAGGCCGCGGGCTGGAAATCGCCAGCAACGTGAACAACATCCCCAAGGGCTCCCGGCTGGCGGTCTCGACGACTCTGCTTGCCGCGCTGGTCAGCGTTTGTATGCGCGCGACCGGGCAAGCCGCCTCGCTGACCGGCCAACTGCTGGAACACGAGCGCCGGCTGGTCCTGGCGCGGGCCCTGCTCGGCGAATGGCTTGGCGGCTCCGGCGGCGGCTGGCAGGACTCGGGTGGGGTGTGGCCCGGCATGAAGCTGATTGAAGGAGTGCTTGCCAGCGAAGGCGACCCCGAGTGCGGCATCAGCCGTGGCCGGCTCATGCCCCAACATCGCATTCTGGGCCAAACCGATGCCTCCCCGGAGACGCGGCGCAAACTCCAGGAAAGCCTCGTCCTCGTCCACGGCGGCATGGCGCAGAATGTCGGGCCAATCCTCGAGATGGTGACCGAGAAGTACCTGCTCCGCTCTGACGCGGAATGGAAAGCGCGCCAAAGCATGTTGGGCATACTCAACGAGATTCTTGCCGCCCTGAAGCGCGAAGATGTGCGCGCGATCGGCGCTGCCACCACCCGGAACTTCCGCCAGCCCATCCAGTCCATTATCCCCTGGGCGACGAATTACTTCACCGAGACGCTCATCGGGCGGGTGCGCAAGGAATTCGGTGAAGGTTTCTGGGGCTTCTGGATGCTGGGCGGCATGTCCGGCGGCGGGATGGGGTTCATCTTCGCGCCGGAGCGGAAGGCGCGCGCGCAAGAGCGTTTGCAACAAATCATGTCGGCCACGAAAGGCGAGCTTCAGGCAGCCCTGCCCTTCGCCATGGAGCCGGTGGTTTATGATTTCGCCATCAACGAGCGTGGCACGTTTGCCGACCTGCTCGAAGGCGAAGCCGCGCTCATGCCGCCGAGCTATTACACGCTGACCGCGCCCGCGCTGTTGCGGCAAGACCGTCACTCGCTCTCGCCGCTGCGGCGCGCCGAGTTGGACAGGTTCGGCGCCGCCTGCCGCACCCGGCCCGAGCTGCGCGGAGTGGTACAGACGCTGTTCGATGTGATGCTGCCACGTGGAAAGGCAGAATCGGCTGCCGACCAGTCCCTCGCTGCGCTGCTCGCGCAGCACGGCTTCGACCGCCTCCAGCACGAACAAATCCGCGCCGACCTTAAGGAAGGCCGCATCGGCTTGGCTCAGAACCGCCTTCCCCCCAGCGCGGTCATCGAGGACGTGCAGGAGGGTGATGTGGTGGATGCCACGGCCTGGCTGGCAGGCCAAGCCCGTGGCTCACAGAGTAGTGGCGCAGACGGGACGCCTCCCCCACTAGGGGCGTCGCCGCAATCAGAGCTTCATGAACTTGGTCTGCATGCGTTGAAGAACGGTGAGTTGGCGGTGGTTACGCTGGCCGCCGGCGCCGGCAGCCGCTGGACCCAGGGCGCGGGGGTGGTCAAGGCTCTGCATCCGTTCTGCAAGGTGGCCGGGCGCCATCGCACCTTCATCGAGACGCACTTGGCCAAGAGCCGGCGCGTCGCGCGCCTGGCCGGCACTCCCATTCCGCACATCTTCACCACCAGCTACCTGACCCACGCGCCGACCGAGGAGTTCCTCGCCCGCCAAAACCGTTACGACTATGAAGGCCCGCTCTATCTGTCGCCGGGCAAATCGGTCGGCCTGCGCATGATCCCCACCGTCCGGGACCTGCGGTTTGTCTGGGAGGAAATGCCGCAGCAGATATTGGATGAACAACAACAGAAGGTGCGCGACAGCCTGCGCCACGCCCTCATCAACTGGGCCCGCAGCGCCGGCGAGGCCAGCGACTACACAGACAACCTCCCGCTCCAGTGCCTGCACCCCGTCGGCCACTGGTATGAAGTGCCGAACCTGCTCCGGAACGGGGTGCTGGCGCGCTTGCTGGCGGAGCGCCCTCAGTTGAAGTACCTGATGCTGCACAACATTGACACGCTGGGGGCGGATCCTGATCCCACGTTGCTGGGCTGGCATATCCGCAGCGGCGCGTGCCTCTGCTTCGAGGTCATCACGCGCCGACTCGAAGACCGGGGCGGCGGCCTGGCGCGCGTCAATGGCCGCGTCCGCCTGGTCGAGGGGCTCGCCATGCCGCGCGAGGAGGCTGAGTTCGCCCTGAGTTACTACAACTCGAACACCTGCTGGATTGACCTCGACAAACTGCTCGTCGCCTTTGCCCTCACCCGGGCAGACCTCGGCGATGAGGGCAAAGTCACCACCGCCATCCGCCATCTTGCGGCAAAGATGCCCACCTACATTACGCTCAAGGAAGTGAAGAAGCGTTGGGGCCACGGCCAGGAAGACATCTTCCCGGTGACCCAGTTCGAGAAGCTATGGGTGGACATGACGGCCCTGCCGGAGGTGGACTCCCGGTTTGTTGTAGTGCCTCGCCTGCGGGGCCAGCAACTCAAAGACCAGGCCCAGCTCGACGGCTGGTTGCGCGACGGCTCAGCGGCGTATGTCGAGAGCCTGTGCGAATACCGGGATTGAGTTGAAATTCTCCTCCAACTGTGTGTTCCTTGCGGGTGCTCAGGACGATTCGCAAGGCCGAGTATGCGGAACTAATCGCGCTCTTCTTCCTCCAGGGCGCGGCGCTGGGTATGTGGACTGTCCCGCTGAGCACCGTCCTAGACGCTCACGGGCTGCGCCCGATCAAGCCGTTTGCCTTCGCCGCCACGGCGCTCGCGGCGTTTGTCTCCCCGCTGATCTTCGGTGCCGTGGCGGATCGCCACGCTTCGCCGGTGAAGGTCCTGCGCGGCCTGTCGCTGGCCACGGCGGCGGCATTGGCGCTGGCTAGCACCGGCATTAAGCTGGGCTGGAATCCGTGGCTGGTCCTCGCGCTGATTCAAGTGTACGCGCTGTGCTCGTCGCCGACCTTCAGCATTGCTTCGACGATCATCTTCGCGCGGCTGGCGGATGCCCAAAAGGAGTTCGGTCCCATCCGCGCCATGGCGACGGTGGGCTGGATTAGCGGGTGCTGGCTGGTCAGCGCGCTGGACGCGGACACCTCGGCCCTGGCAGGATACAGCGCGGCCACCGCGTGGGTCCTGGCCGGAACGTTCACTTACTTCCTGCCTGAACTTGAGACGCCCAAATCGGCCGAGCACCTGACCTGGCATGAGCGGCTCGGCCTGGACGCGCTCACCCTCCTGAAGAACCCCGACCATCGCGTCGTGTTCATGACCTGCGCCCTGTTCAACATCCCCCTGGCGGCTTTTTATCCGAGCGCGCCACCGCACCTGCGCGCGTTCGAGCTGCTGCATACCAGCGCGTGGATGACCCTGGGTCAGGTGACGGAGGTCATCGCCATGTTCAGCCTCGGCACGTTGCTGTTGAAGTGGCGGCTGAAGTGGATTTTCGCCTGCGGCCTCAGCTTCGGCGTACTGCGCTTCGCGTTGAGCGCGATGAACGGCAAGCTCTGGGTCCTCGCCGGGGTGCTCCTGCATGGGTGTTCGTTCACCCTGGTCCTGATCACGGCGCAGATCTACCTAGAGAAGCGCGTGGACGCTGCGTGGCGGGCCCGGGCACAGGCGCTGTTCACCTTGATGACCAGCGGCGTTGGCAACCTGCTCGGTTACCTCGGCACCGGTTGGTGGTTCATCGCCTGCACGGGATTGTCAGGCACGCAATGGTCGCTCTTCTGGGGCGGGCTGGCGGCGGCGGTCGGCGCGGTGATGTTCTACTTCCTCATCGCCTACCACGGCATAGGCTCTGGTTTTGGGCCGGCGAGAGAATCGCGCCCGGGCTGAACTGCCACGCCGAGATTACGATTTACCCTGTCGCCTTCTTCCGGCAAAGTTCACCACATGCTTCACCTTGTTTTTGCGGGCGGGAGCCCCGTTGGACGAAGAGAGAGGATCGCACCACGGGTAGGGGTGCGAAAGCGACCGAGCGGCGCTTGTGTGGCGCGCCTGTTGACAACCCTGGCGTCGCTGGCTTTGTCGCTCGCGTCCCTGGCGCAGCCGCTCGATCTGCAACTCCGCAGCCTCAAGGAGACCGAGCCGGGCAGCGGTCAATGGCAAGTGCTGGAGGTCAGCACAAACTGGGCGCCGGAAGCTACTGCGGCCGTCATCTGCGATATGTGGGACCAGCACTGGTGCAAGGGAGCAACCGCGCGCGTCGCAGAGTTGGCGCCACACATGAACCAGCTAATCACTGCCCTGCGCGCTCGCGGGGTGCTGATCATTCATTGCCCCAGCGAGACGATGAAGTTCTACGAGGGCACGCCAGGTCGGAAGCTGGCGCAATCAGCGCCTCCGGCCTCCCCGCGGGAGCCGCTCAAAGGCTGGGGCGGCCTGGACCCGGCCCGCGAACCGCCGCTGCCGATTGACGATTCGGACGGCGGTTGCGACGACGACCCGCCCTGCACTACCGGCGCGCCCTGGCGGCGGCAGATCGCGACTATCGAAATCAAGGAGCGCGATGCGGTTACCGACAACACTGAGGCGTACAATTTGATGCGCCAGCGGGGCATCACCAACGTCATCATCATGGGCGTGCACCAGAACATGTGCGTGCTAGGCCGGCCGTTTTCCATCCGGCAAATGGTTCGCCAGGGCCAGAACGTGGTCCTGGTGCGGGACCTGACCGACAGCATGTACAACTCACGGCGCAGGCCCTGGGTGGACCATTTCACCGGCAACGACCTGGTCACCTGGCACATCGAGAAATACTGGTGCCCGACGATTACGAGCGACCAGGTCCTGGGCGGCCACCCGTTCCGGTTCGCTGCCGATACCCGCCCAGAGCGGGAGTTTCACAACTTCGTGAAGCTGCCCAAGAGCGACACGCATTGGCGGCAGGTCCAGTCCTATGTGGAAGAGACACCGCATCCGGATTATTACCAGGCCTCCGAGACGGCGCGGGAGGCGTTTCGGGACCTCAAGTTCGGCGTGCGCATTCATTGGGGCGTCTATGCGACGCTGGGCGTGGACGCGTCGTGGCCATTCCTGAAAATGTCCAACGCCGACCGGCAGGCCTACCAGCACCTTTACGAAAAGTTCAACCCCACCGGCTTCAATGCGGACGATTGGATGCGCTTCTTCAAGACCAACGGCCTGCGCGTGTTCGCATTCACCAGCAAGCACCACGACGGCTTCTCCATGTTCGACACCAAGACCCGCGTACAACGCCGCGTCAACTGGCTCGCCCCCGGCGGGCCGAAGATCGAGGAATGCGACCTCGCCTACGACATCATGGAAAGCCCCTTCAAGCGGGACATCGTCCAGGAGCTGACCGATGCCGCCCGGCGCTACGGCATCAAGATTGATTTGTACTTCTCTCATCCTGACTGGTATGACGCGGATTTCCGGCCCTTTGCAGACCACCCCCTGCACGACCGGGTTTCACGGACTGAGCACCCCGAGCAGTGGCGGCATTTTGTCGAGAGGCACCGCCAGCAGCTCACCGAACTGCTGACCAACTACGGCAGGCTGGACCTGGTTTGCCTGGACCAATATTTCGATGAGACAGCCTGGCCGGACTTGCGCGAGACCATGAAGACGATCCGCAAGCTGCAGCCGGACGTAATGTTCCGGTGCCGCGGGATTGGCAATTACGGCGACTATTATACCCCGGAAGGTTTCGTGCCCGGAGCCAAGGAAAACACGGCGATGCCGTGGATGGTCATTTATCCGCTGGCGGGGATTTGGAGCTACCAGCCCAAGGCCGCCCTTTACAAGGACAGCCCCTGGATCGTAACGAACCTGGTAGATGCGGTAGCGAAGGGCGGAAACTTCATGGTGGGCATAGGGCCCGATGCCAATGGGAGATTCCACCCAAAAGCAATCGAGGCCATCGAGTACGCGGGAGCCTGGCTGCGCGTGAACGGCCAAGCGATATATGACACGCGGCCGCGTGAGGGGGATGACTGGAAGGAGGGAAACGATCTGCGCTACACGCGCAGCAAGGACAACAGAGTGGTCTATGCCATCAGTCTCAAATGGCCCGGCCAGGAACTTCATCTCCGGCGAGTCCACCCGCATGCCGGTTCCATCGTGCGCATGCTCGGCGTCGAGCAGCCGCTGCAATGGCGGGCGGAAGGCACGGGGGGAGTCATTGTTTCCCTCCCGGATTCCCTTCAGGACCCTGCCCAACGGCCCTGCCTCCAGGCCTATGCGTTCAAGTTCATGGTTGACTCCGAGGCCGGTTCCGCCTCGGCCACGCCTGGCGATGGGGACTGGGACGAGCGGAATCTGGTCGCGAATGGCCGCTTCAGCCCAGGTTCCCCTTCCGCTTTGCCCGAGGGCTGGACCGCGGTTTGTCCCAACCCGGCGTTAGCGCCCCAATTCCAAGCTGCCACCGCCACCGATGGCAGCCCCGCGCTCATGGCCACGGGCAACGATCGGGAGCAGTGTTTTGGCTATGTCCGCCACAAGGTGCATTTGGAGGGTGGCAAGACATATCGGTTGCGCGTGCAGTTGCGCACCGAGGGGCTGGAGGACCTCAACCGCCACCTCGTTCATGGCGTCTTTGGCAGCTTCAACGACGGCATCTTCGAGTATCACAAGCAGGGGGAAAAGGTCGTCGGCGACAGCCGGTTCCCTGGACCGGCGGAACCCGGAGAGGCCGAAGTGCGCTTATACTTCCGCTTCAGCCCGGCAGGCAAGGTCTGGTGGGAACGCGTTTCCCTGCAAGAGTGCGATCCCATCCCCGCGCGTCCGGTCAAGATCGCCTGCCGGCGGGGGCCTGGTGATGCTCCTCCAACCTGGAGCGAGTGGCTCGATATAGCCGGCCAGAAGGGCGCGGATTTGGCGTTGTTGCCCGAGATGTTCAATGGCAAGACCCCGAAGCAGCCGGAACCCCTCGACGGTCCCAGCGCAAAGGTGCTGGCCGAGAAAGCGCTGAAATGGCGCATGTACGTCGCCGGCTCCTTCTACGAGAAGCGCGGCGACCTGGTCCTCAACACCGCGCCCCTCTTCGATCGGCAAGGGAAGCTCGTCGGGACATATTCCAAGAACCAGCTCTATGAGCCTGAGGAGGAGGATGGCGTGAGCCCTGGCACCGACCTGCCTGTGTTCCAGTGTGACTTCGGCAAGGTGGGCATCATGATCTGCTATGATAGCTGGTTCCCGGAGGTCACCAGGCTGCTCGCTTATCGTGGCGCCGAGTTAGTGCTGCTGCCCAACGCCGGCTACTGCATGGGCCTCATGCCCGCCCGAGCGGCAGATGACGGCGTCTGCCTCGCCGTCAGCAGCCTCGACAACCCGGCGGGCATTTGGGATTCCGGCGGCGCCCAGGCGGGCGAGAAGGCACCCGATCCGACGCGTTACTGCCGCTCTGCCATCTCCCATTTCGAGCGGGACGACAAGGCACGCATGGTGATGGCCACTCTGGATTTGAGCCAACGGTGGAGCCCCCACTGGTGGGGCGGCCCCATGCGCTCCTCGCCCGGCGGCCGCCGCCTGCGCCAGACCCTGATCCGCCCCCTCGAGGCCGAGATTTCGCACGAAGCCCAGCGTTGGTGGACCGAACCGTAGCAGTGAACAAACGTTCGCTCCCTGCCGCCATTTACTTCTGTATCTTCCTCAGATCAAACCCCGGCGGCCTCTCATACGATAGTTGCGCCCCATCACACAAGGATACTCCTGCCGATACATGGCATGGAAATAGGCTGTGTCCTTCGGCAAAGACCTGTATTTCTGCCAATCCAGATAGTAGTAGAAACCGTCACACCTCTTGTCGCTCTCATTGGTCACCGTCACACGGGCTGACTTGCGAAACGGCATAGGCCAGTAGCAATTGCGGCCACGCCCATCAGACGATACCTTAATTGGCAGCGAAACGAATGCCTGATCCAGCCCGTGGCCGATGCCGAAGAAGTCCCCGATCGGACACTCCACGCTCGGGTTCTTCTCCCCGTCCCAATACATGCGTAGCGTCATCAGCCGCGGGTAGAAGGCCGCCTGGTGCGCAATCGTGTTCCAGAAGTGCACGATCATCCCCGGCCCTTCCAGGTCGGCCAGCACCAGCGTCCCGCCCGGCTCAATTGGCCGCGAATCATCGTTCCCGTTGCGCCAGTCCGGGTCGGATGATGAGGCGCGCATCGCCTCGAAGTCCTTCAGCTTTTCCAACCCTGCAAGTGGGTTGCCGGGTGACAGTTGAGCCAGTGCCTGCGCACCACAGGCCAGTGCCAGCCCGAAGACGAGAAAACGTGTTTTCATAGCAGCATTTGGGTTGGAGTTCACTTATCTTGGCCGCGCATATACAGGGTTCCTGGGACGTATGCAACACGGGAGTTCGACCGGGGGCCTGTCTCTAAAAGGCCCCAAGCCCATGAGAATGAAAACCCGTGGAGCAGGCACCCGGCTATCCCTCGTCCCCATATCCACCAAGGTGCCTATCGCTGTGAATCGGTCTGCCTCCGGGGTCATGGTCACTGGGTCTTTCTGAAGGACCAGGCACCGGACCGTCCCTCGGTTCTCGCCCTTTACCCGTTTCCGGCGTCTCGTTGCCCCCTCCGGACCCAGCATGGCGCCCCAAGCAGCCGAGCCTCTGGCCCCCTATTCCTCCAGCCCTGCACCGGACCTTCCTGCGGACCGCACGGGAGCCTCCCCGGAGCCTCGCCGTAGTACCCTCGATCCGGATCGAGGGTACTACGGCGAGGCCCCGGTGAGGGTCCGGTGGGGCTATGGTGTGAGCGGGCTTGGAATGGCCCTGAACCGCTGATCTGTTCGGCGTTTACGTCTGCGGCGCCAAACTTGTCTGGGCGGCGGGGACGAGCTTGCGGGTGGGGTAGCCCTCGACCGTTTCTCCTCGCTGCCGCAAGGACTCGGCGAGGGCGTATTTGAAACCTTCCGGTGCGGCTGCGAAGGCCGACCGCAGTGCCTTCACCGCGCCAGGGGCTGGGTGGCGGGTGAGCGCGCAACGCGCATCTTCTCGGAGTTCCGGGTCGGCGAGCAGTACGGCCATAGCCTTGACCGCTCGGGCGCTTCCAATCTCGGAAAGCATCCAGACCACGTGGCGGCCAACGCGGGAGGGACCCGAACGCAGCACCACGATCAGCTCCCGCTCCACCGCCCGGCGTTGGCCGGCAGCCGCGGGATGGCCCACATACCGCACGATCAGGAAGAGCGCCCGCTTGCCCTTGCGAGCCAGTTCAAAATCCCCCTCCGCCATGAGTGCCGCGAGCGGTTTTACGGCGGCCGCGCCGTAGGGTCCCGCGCTCTGCCATGCCGCGCCGCTGATGGTGTCATCGGGGCTCTTGATGCGCTCGATCAGGTCCTGGATGTCAGCGTCAGAGTACATACGGATATCGCTGTGGGCGGCTTAGCAGGCGGTTGGCCTGCTCGTCCCCGACGACTTCCTGCTTCACGCCATCCCAAACGAGCTTCCGCCCCAGCATGTACGAAAGATTCCCGAGGTTGCACAGAGTTGCGGTGCGATGCCCGATTTCAATATCAACCGCCGGGCGCAGGTAGCCCAGGCGGATGGACTTAAACCAATCCGCCTTATGGTTCATGTTGAAGTCCTCGTATTCGTCGGTGCGATAGACCTCCCGTCCGCCCGGCGGGAGCTTGAAGTTCACGGCTTCGGGATTGGCGGGGCGGTAGCCGCCCTCCCATTCCAGGATCAAGTGGCCGTTATCACCCCAGAACACATTCCCGAACTCGGTTTGCCCGACCTTGTTGCCCGGCTGGCCCCATTCCAGGATCCAATCGGGGTCCTTGAAGTGATAGACGACTTCCATGTCAATCGGGCAGTCCCAGAGGCCCTTGGTTGGCGCGCGGCCTTTGGCTTCGACTGTGAATGAGGTTTGGTGATCCGCATTCATGCACCAGAGGATGGTGCTGAACTGGTGGGCGCCGCGATCGCGGATTTGGCCGCCGCCCGATTCGAGCAGCCAGCGGAAAGTGCCTGGCTGATAACGCTGATTGTGGGGACGCCACGGCAAAGGCCCCAGCCACAGGTCCCAATCCAGGCCCTCGGGCGGCGGGCTGTCCGGCACGGGGGTTTCATCCACCGGGTTCGCATAGTGCCAGCACGAGACGCGCCGGACCTTGCCCACGATGCCGTTGCGAATGGCGCGGCAGGTGTACCACGCCCCTTTGGCGGTGCGCGCCTGGGCGCCGACCTGGACGGCCACTTTGTGGGCACGCGCAGCGGTGACCATCGCCTGGCCCTCGCGGACGGTCACGGACGCCGGCTTTTCGACATAGACATGCTTGCCCGTTTCGCACGCATGCACGGTCTGGACTGCGTGCCAATGATCCGGCGTGGCAATCAAAACGGCATCAATGTCCTTGCGCTCCAGAATATACCGGTAATCGCGATAAGGGACTACGCTGGCCCCGCCGGTCTTGGCATTTTCGACGGCGGCTTCCAGCCGGTTATCATCCGCATCGCAAACGGCGGCCACGCGGGCCTTTCCCTCCTTTTGGAAGCGCAGCAGGTTGGCCAGGTGAGTCATGCCCATGCCGCCCACGCCGATGTGGGCGACGACAAAGCGGCTGTTTGCGCCCGGCTGCGTGCCGCGGCCCAGAACCGCCGAAGGGGCCAGATTGAGCGCCCCCGCAACCAGCGCGCTATGCTGAAGAAATGCCCGGCGCGTGATCCGTTGAGTAGAGCTCATCGTTGACTTCAATCCCAGTGGATGATGAGCGCGATTTTGCTAGTCGGCAATGCTAAACGGCGGCTACGCTGCTCGGCAGCCTTATGAACATGGAACAACTCTACCAGGAACGCCTCAACCGCTACATCACCGCCATGCGCAACGAGAAGCCGGACATGATCCCGGTCCGGCCTTTTGTCGCCGAGTTCACTGCCAAGTACGCGGGCTATACCTGCCAGGAGGTGGCCCACGATTACAACAAGGCCTTTGAGGCGGCCATCAAGACGGCCAAGGATTTCGGCTGGGAAGCCGTGGTACCGAACATGGTCTATGTCTGGACGGGGCTCGCGCAGGCAGTGGGGCTGCGGTACTACGGCATCCCCGGCCTCAGCATTCCGCATACGACCGGCTTCAACTATATCGAGCCGCCGGAGGACCAGGCCTGGATGCGCGCGGACGAATACGATGCGCTTATCGCCGACCCGACGGGCTTCTTGTACAACGTCTGGCTGCCGCGCGTTTCCACGGAGGTCAGCAAGATCGGCCAGCCGGCCACTTACCGGAACAACCTCTCCTTCGTAAAGGGCGCCATGGCGATGCTCTCCTATTTCTACGCCTTCGGCCCCCAGATCGCGCGGCTTCGCCACGAGTGCGGCACGGCCTCAGCCATCGCGGGCATCTTCAAGGCGCCCTTTGACATCCTGGCAGACAAGCTGCGTGGCTACGTCGGGCTGACGCTGGACATGCAGACGCAACCCGACAACGTGCTCAAGGCTTGTGAGGCCCTCATGCCCCACCTGTGCCACGTCGGCTTGACCACCGCCGACCCGGGCAAGCAGGTGCCCATCGGGTTTTGGATGCACAGGGGTTGCGTGCCGTTCATCAATCCGAAGACATTCGCCTCCCACAATTGGCCGACCCTCAAGCCTATTATTGAGGAATTCTGGAAGAAGGGCCACCAGACCCTGTTTTACGCCGAAGGCAAATGGCACCATCATTTCGATGCCTTCCGGGAACTCCCCGACCGCAGCATCGTCTTCCACTGCGACCAGGACGACATCTTCCACGTCCACCGCAAGCTGCACGATAAGTTCGCCCTCAGCGGCGGAATCCCCAACGTGCTGCTCAGCTACGGCAAGCCGGCCGAGGTCCGCGCGTTCTGCCGGCGGGTCATTGATGAGGTGGCCCAGGACGGGGGCTACATCATGGACGCCGGCGCGATCATGCAAGACGACACCAGCATCGAGAACCTCCGAGTGATGACGCAAACGGCGCGGGAACACGGCGTCTATGGCGCAGGCACTTACAAGACGCCGGTGGCAACGCCGCCGTGCGAATTGCCGGCGTCGGTGGCGGACCGCCAGAAGCTCAACGGCTTGGACGGCCGTCCGCAGCCGCGCGTGCGACCTGGCATTTGCTTCCCTTGGGAAGAGCGCGTCAAGGAGTTGCCGGAGATCACCGGCAGCCCCGAACTCATCCGCAGGATTTGGGAGGACATTGACGCCTTCGGCAACATGTACATCTGGCAACTGCTGCTAAGCTTTTAGGCTGAAGACCCCCTTCCTGCACCCTCGCGCTGTCGGGCGCTGTTTAAGCAGGATGCGCGGTTTGTTGGGCGCACACTTGCCGCGGTCTCCAGGGATGCGCAACCGGTCTGCCAGGAGCCCTTTCGTCCAGCTCGTGTTTACCTGGGTTCTCTCTGGCGCTGCTCCGGTAGTGCTATCTTTATGGTATTTATATGGGATTTATATGTGATCTATATGGGATTTATATGTATAGGCGTATGTCCCCTGTTGCTCTAGCGCTGCAACGGCCCGACGCGCTCCCGGAGGCGGAGCCGGCTCACGCCAATCCGGCTTCGCAGCCGGGGGTGCGGGGTCCGGGGCATTATTCGCGGGCGGGATCGGGGGAGGAATTGCCTGTTGACGGTTTGGGCGGGGTTGCTTATCCTCGTTCGCGATTGAACGGACGGGGCGGGCGGAGTTCAAGAGCGGCTGCTGCCTTTCGGGCTGCCGAATTGGGTTTACTGGACGACGGGACCTAACGCTGACTTTAACGCTAAACGGCTGTGGACCTAAAAGACATCAAAGCCATTATTGACCTGATGAAGAAGAACTCCGTAACGGAGTTTGAGCTGGAGAAGCAGGACTTCAAGATCAGGCTTAAGCGGGGCGCCAACGGCAGCGGGGCGGTCGCGGCTTTTGATGATCCGGCCGGCGTCGCACTTGGACAGCCAGCGGCGGCGATCCCGGCAGCGGTCCCGGTACCCCAGGCGGTTCTGCCCGTAAGCAACGAGCTGGAAATCAAGTCCCCGATGATCGGTACGTTCTACCGAGCGCCGTCGCCCGAGTCTGCTCCTTATGTCGAAGTCGGCACCGAGGTGAACCCCGAGACAGTGGTCTGCATCATCGAGGCGATGAAGGTGATGAACGAGATCAAGGCGGAGGCCAAGGGCGTGATTACCCAGGCGATGGTCGAGAACGCCAAGCCGGTGGAATTCGGCCAGCCGTTGTTCAAGATCCGCCCGTCCTGAGCCGGCTGGCGTATGTCATGGCCACAGGGTCCGCTGTGAGGCTCTAGTTTTTTAACGGTCCAACGTCTTCAGGCATGTTTGAGAAAGTTCTGGTCGCCAATCGCGGGGAAATTGCCGTTCGCATCATACGCGCCTGCAAGGAGCTGAACATCCGCACGGTGGCAATCTACTCGGAGGCGGACGCCAACTCGATGCACGTCCAGATGGCCGACGAAGCGATCTGCATCGGCACCGCGCCCGCCAGCGACAGCTACCTGCGGATTGACCGGATAGTCAGCGCCGCCGAGATCACCGATGTGGATGCGATTCACCCCGGCTATGGTTTCCTGGCGGAGAACGCGCATTTTGCCGATGTATGCGAGAGTTGCAATATCCGGTTCATCGGCCCGAACTCGCGCGCGATGAATGCGCTGCAGGACAAAGCCGTCAGCCGGGCCCTGGCTAAGAAGGCGGACGTGCCCACGCCGCCCGGTTCGGAAGGGGTCGTGGAGAGCGAGCAGGACGCGCTGGATGTAGCAAAGCGCATCGGCTACCCGGTCATCATCAAGGCCATCGCCGGCGGCGGCGGGCGGGGGATGCGCGTGGCCCATAACGACATTTCGCTGGTGAAGGGCTATTACACAGCGCGGGGCGAAGCGGAGAAGGCCTTCGGGAACTCCGGCGTTTATGTGGAGAAGTTCATCGAGAACCCGCATCACGTCGAGTTCCAGATCCTGGGCGACAATAAAGGGCACATCATCCATTTGGGCGAACGGGATTGCTCGATCCAGCGCCGCAACCAGAAGGTGGTCGAGGAATGCCCCTCCCCGCTCCTGGACAATCCAAAGTTCAAGAAGCTGCGGGAGAAGATGGGCAAGGCGGCGATCAAGATTGCCGAGGCGGCCAACTATACCAACGCCGGCACGGTCGAGTTCATCGTGGATACTCAGGGCCGGTATTACTTTCTGGAAATGAACAAGCGCATCCAGGTCGAGCACCCGATTACCGAGGAGGTGACCGGCATTGACCTGGTGCGCTACCAGATCATGCTGGCGATGGGCGAGCCGTTGCGGCATTCGCAGGGCGACATCCAGCTCAGGGGCCACGCCATTGAATGCCGGATCAACGCCGAAGACCCCTTCGATGACTTCCGGCCAAGCCCCGGACGGGTTGAGATGTATTACCAGCCCGGGGGCCGCGGTGTGCGGGTTGATTCGCACGCCTACGCCGGCTACACCATCCCCTCGGCCTACGACTCGATGATCGGCAAGCTCATCACCTTTGGCCGGGACCGCCGCGAGGCCATGGACAAGATGAGCCGCGCCTTGAGCGAATACATGATCACCGGCGTCAAGACGACCATCTCCTTCCAGCAGGCGATCCTGCAAGATCCGAATTTCCGCCGCGGCGTCTATTCCACGGCCTTTGTCGAGCAACTCCTCAGCGGCGCCCGCCGCGAGTTGATCGAAGAGAAGGCTTAACCGAGAAAGGAAGCATGAAAGTTACTTACTACGGCCATGCGTGCTTTGCGGCGCAAGTCGCCAACAAGACTCTGTTGTTTGACCCGTTTATAACCGGCAACGAGCTGGCGAAAGCCATTGACCTGAAGACCGTTCCGGCCGACTACATCCTGATCTCGCACGGCCACGCCGACCACCTGGCCGACGCCGCGGCCATCGCTAAACGGACCGGGGCAACCATCGTCTCCAACTACGAGGTGACCGTGTGGTTCGACCAACAGGGCCTGTCGAAGACCCATCCGTTGAACCACGGCGGCGGCTGGCGGTTTGAGTTTGGCCGTGTGAAGTTCGTCAACGCGGTTCATTCCAGCAGCCTGCCGGATGGAACGTATGGGGGAAACCCCGGCGGGTTCGTCGTCGAAAGCGCTGAGGGCAATTTCTACTACTCGGGCGATACGGCGCTCACGATGGACATGAAGCTGATTGGTGAGTCCACCCGGCTGACCTTCGCCGCGCTGCCTATCGGAGATAACTTCACGATGGGCGTTGACGACGCCATCAAGGCGGCGGAGTTCGTCCGGTGCCATGAGATTCTCGGCCTGCATTACAACACGTTCCCGCCGATCAGAATTGACCCGCTGGCGGCGATCGAGAGATTCAAAGCTGCGGGCCAGTATTTGCACCTGTTGCAGCCGGGCGAGAGCCACTCTTTCTAAACCCGTCTCGATCTTAGCTGGGCTGCCTATTCATGGGAATTGGGCAGATGCGGGGGCCTCCGTTTGTTTCTCTTTACAGTCGCGGGAATGGCGCCGAGAATACCGCCAAGCATTACAAATGGCGCAAGCGGGCATAGTTTAGAAAGAGAAAGGCGTGCGCGCCTGAATACGGTCCGCGAGCCGGTTTTCGGGATGACCAAAGAAGCGAAGGTGCAGCAGCCGGGCGGCAGGAGCCGCCGAGGTTTTACTTTGATCGAGTTGCTGGTCGTCATCGCCATCATCGCCATCCTGGCGGCCTTGCTGCTGCCGGCGCTGGCCAAGGCCAGGACCAAGGCGCTGAAGACCCAGTGTCTCAGCAATCAGAAGCAGATCGGGCTGGGGGTTACGATGTACAGCAGCGACTATCAGGAACGCTTTCCGTACTGCAAGAGCTGGGGCAAGGCTTGGGGCGACGACCATGCACTGGGCACGGAATATCTCGATACCCTGCTTAACCCTTACGTCGGCAAAAACACCGGCACCAACCTCGCCAAGTCAAGGCCGGCCAACAGCCTGCGCGCGTGCCCGGCGGGCATTAAGGCCTACCCCGGCAACGTGGGGTACCAACAGTTTCTTACCGATAACGACAACATCACTTACGTCTGGAACCATATCTATCTGAGGAAAGACAACGCCACCTACGAGGTCAACCGGCCCGTGAGCGGGCGTAAGACAGGGGATGTCGTCAACCCGACCAAGGCCGTTCTGGTCTGGGAAACACCTTACTGGACCGATGTGGGTACTCCCCACGATGGTGGCATAAACGTGGTCCTGGACGACACGCACGCGGGGTACGAGAAGCGCAATCCCAAGGAATACGACTGGTGGGCCTATCACAGTCGTCGGGGCTGGGAGGACAATAACGACAACTCGGGGCCATAATCCACAGATGTTGACGGACGGAAAAAGAGGCGAAACTAGCACAAAAACTAGCACAGCGGGTTTTTGCGGCATTTTGAGTCTGGATCTACAGCAAGAAAATCCACCACCCCTCCCCCTTTCAGTGCCCGTTTTTCTCCCCCAATCCCCAGCATCACGCCCGCAAATCGAAGCGCCTCTTGCAACGAATTCCGCCGCTGCTTTGATGGGAGAAGTTGATGGTGGTTTTGGATGGTGGGTGGTGGCTTGGGCTTGGGCTCGGGCTAGGCAATTCATCTCGAAGTTCTGGTTCAGCGTGGTCCAGTTCAGCCCATCGCAGATTCACCCTCTTTGCGATCAATGGACATCCAGAGGAAATGTGCTGCGGTGTTTGATTGCCCTCGAATATCCCTAACCGCGCAGCCAAAAAAAGAGCCCGGAGGCGACTGAGGATTTGAATGGGCCTGGTCCGCTCCCTCAACTGCCACGTCTTCAATCAGCCCCCTTTCCCCGCTACAACTTTTTTTAGGGTATGACCGTCGTTGTCAGACCTCACCTGCCACAATCCCGCACATGAAAATGAAATTCTTTCCGCCATTCAAAGACGAAGGGGAGGTCATTGCTTCGTGGGGTGAGGCGCAGTTGATCAAATACCTGGACGGCAAAGTTGAATTGATTGGCGGGTCATGGAAAGGCCCCCTCGACCCCGCGCTGCCTCCACGGCCCGCGCAGTGGAAGAAATTGTCTTGGAGAGCGTGCAATGGTACACGAACAACATGGCCGTCACGGGCGCGACCAACCCGGCCCTCACCCTCGCGCCGACCACCCTCGGCAACGGAAACCAAACCGTGAGCGCCGTCGTTCGCGACAACACCTCCCTGGTGCGCAACGACCCGACAAACCTCCTGACTCAAACCGTCGCCTGGGCGTTGAACGTGAACCTGTCGCAACTGCGCCTGGATTCTCCGCTGTGGCTGACGGGAGCAAAATTCGCCTTCCGAATCACCGGCAACGCCCCCCAGGGCGTGGTCGTCCAGTACTCCACCAACCTGTTCAACTGGGTTCCCCTGGCGACGAATTCCCTGGTCGGCGGCCAGCTCTGGTACACCAACACCCCCCCCGCCACTTCTCCCCGCGGCTTCTACCGGGCCCTCACGCCAGACGAGTAGCGTAAGCCTCCGGCTTGCGTCGTCCGAACAAGCCTCCGGCTTGTGCTTTCCCCAGCAGCCTCCGCCTTGCCCCCAAACAAAAAGGGCGCGAGCCGATGCTCGCGCCCTTCAAGTTCTTTGACCTTCGGCTATTCCTTCCGGCGGAACCGGCGCGCCACGAGCAGCAGGCCCAGCCCACCGCAAACCGAGAGCGCCAACGTCGAAGGCTCGGGCACCGTCGCCTGCATCACCGCCGCGAAATCCATCGGCACGCTGTTCGTCATCAGCGTCCAGCCCGTCCCGTCGTTCTGCCAGTAGTCCGGGTAGTCCTGCCCCACGGTCGGTGGCGAGTAAATGTCCACCCCCACCGAGTCTCCCGTTCCCATGTTCCGGAACTGAACGGTCCACGTCATGTTGGAAACCACAGGCATGAAGAGGCCGCCCAAGGGGAAGTCCGTACCCACACTGAAATTAATCGTAGCTCGGTTCGTATCCCCGCCGGTCGGGCCGAATCCGCCGAACCAGCCGCTGTCGTAAAAGCTGGTGCCCGGAGGTGTGTACCCGTTGAACAAGGGCGTGCCGTTGTTCTGGTAAAACTCCACCCGCGCCTGGACATTCCCCGCGAAACTGGCTGGGTTGAGACTCACCCCCCAGTACTCGAACGAGAAAGAAGTGAGGTACCGGTCGGTGCCCGCCAAAATAACCTCGTCGCCCACCTGATCCGTCCCCGGGTCGAACCGGGTCTGGAGATCGTTGTGCGAGTTGTCGAAAATAGTTGAGCTAGCCTGGGCCGCGAGCAGCGACGTGAGGCCGAAACACAAAACGCTGATCGTCAGGTAAACATAGATCCTAAGGGCATTTTTCATACGTTTCATCCGTGTACACCATATTCTGTCACGCTACGTTGCCGAATAACCCGCTGCCAGCCTAGCGAAATCGCACTCCGTGTCAACAAAATATTTGCATTTTTTTTGGGGCGAATCAGGGCTCTTTCACCTGAGCAGTTCGCACCCGTCCTGAAGCGTTTGGGCGCTTTGGTGAGGGCCTTCGGACAGAGTCGGCGCGCCGGAAGGGTTGGCTTCTCGGCGCCGGATGCTCCGTCGGCGGACCGCCCCGCTGGCGGGCACGGTTGCCTGCGATCGGCTGGGCTGCGGCAGAGCAGCAGGCGCCAGGCTATGCACTATTCATAAGGTTTGGGTAATGAGTTGGATTTTTTGGGTCGTGGTCAGCTTGCGCCGCCATCCCGGAAAGGTGCGCGCCTTGGTTTTGCCGCGGTCCCTTTGCAACTCCATGAGGCCCAAGAGCAGATTGCGCAGGGTGGCCATGACGTAGGCGCCGCTACGGCCGCCGATTAAACTGCCAGCAGCCACACAAGGCGGCTTCTTCGGGACTGAGGCTGACTCTTTGCAGGCGCCAGCGCACCAATCGCCCGTGCTCTTTGCTCCAGCCGGTGTCGTATTCAGCGGGGAAAAAGATCTTTGGGCAGCCGGTGCTGAGCTCGCTCTAAGACGCCGCTTTGGTTGCCTTTGAGGCCGAAGAGATAATCGGCGCCCAACTCCTGAGTGATGAAAGCGGTCGTCTCCTGCTGACATTGGAGGGCATCGGCGGTGATCAGGCTGCCCTCCAGCGCCGGTGGCGGCAGTTTTCGGAGCAAGGGCTTGATGGCCGGGATTTCATTGCTCTTTTCCTGGAGCGGTTCCTGCGCCACCGTCAGCCGCAAGCGGTGGCTCACAGCCGAGAGCAACTGCAGCGGTTTGCCCTCGGTGCGGGCGCTGCCGCGCAGGCATTTGCCATCGACGGCCAAGGCTTGGAGAATGGACAGGGCCCGCTGATTTTCTGCTCGTGCTCCGCCAAGTCCGCCGGCAGCCGTCCTTGGCGCAGGATGCCCAGAGCTCGAGGACGCAGTTCCCGCAGATAAAGCTGCTTGGGTTGGCCATGCGCGAAGTAATGCCACACATTTGAAATCCTAAAAGTGAATCCGGTCCCTGAAGACACAAAGGATCCTTCACCTGGAGCAAGGGTAAAGTGCGTTTAAGCCGGTTGTCGGGAGAGAGTTTCAAGAGGCCCTCAAAGTCCTGCCACAGGCTGGGGGTGCGGCCGGACTTGAAGGTCAGAACAAAGGACCAATGGTTTTGCTCGCAGATGGTTAACCCTGCTTTCCATCCCCCCTCGCCAAGTCATTCCGGGGACCCCAAGTGCAGCGCGCAATCCTCCCCCCCGCATGGCCTGCGCATCAACAAAGGAAAGCCCGCCTCGCGCTGGAGACGGCCTTGCGTGTTTGCGTAAGGAAAGACTCTACGGTCGCGCGTAGCTGCGCCCGCCAGGCGGAACTGGTCCCGACGTGCCGGGCGAAATCTGGGTCGGCGTGGTTGTTAGCGGGACGAAGGGCGGGCCTACCGCCGGCCCTCGCAGCCCTGGGTCAGTTGGAAGACCGGGCTGGGCCGGCCCCGGCGACGCGGTGTCAGAGATAGTCGGATTCTGGGGGGTGCTCGCAGCCTGGGAGAGCGTGGCGGCGACCGACGGCACGTTCCCTCCGTAACCCGCAAGCGCCGTCTCAATGGGCAGCCTCAGATTCGGCAGGGCGGAGGCCACCGCCTCCAAAATCTCTTTGCCCGCCCCCGGCACCACCTGCGACACCGCCAGGGCGATGTCCCGGTACGCGTTCGGGACCGCCTGGCAAACGGCCAGTACAATCTGGCCGGCTTTGCTCGGAGCCGCCGCCGCCGCCGCTTTGGCAATCGCGCCCGCCTGCTTAGGTTGCTCGGCCGCAGCCACCCCGGCGGCCACCGACGCCATCTCCGGCACTGGCCGGGCAATGGCACCCACGATGGCCGGCGCAGCCGCAGGATTGATCTCCACCGCGCCTTTCACCACGTTGATGGTCACCGCCTGGCGCGCCAGGGGCTTGGTCTGCAAGACCAGGTCCGCCGCCTTGGCGGGCAGTTCCACGGAAGGAACCGCCGCCAACGTTTCCTTGAAAGGATTGGCTTTGGGCGCGTCCTTCCCGAAGGAAGGGCAGGTAACCAGAAAAGCCACGCTGAGTGCAACACCCGTAATGCCTTTCATAAGTTTATCTCGAGAATGATTTGATAGGTGCAGTCCTAGAATATCCAATTACCCGTTTTTTACCAAACCGTGGCAGACCTGTCAACAAGAATATTCAAAAAAATAACACCCCGGATTTTTGCGGATACCGAATCGGTTTGCCAGACGCTCCTCATTCTCTTATCAATCGCCAATCGCTGGAGAAAATGATGTTTCGCGCAGCGAGATTGAAGGAAGCCGTTCCGGTGCCTTTTGGCTGGGAGAGGTTCTGCCTTTCGGCGTGGCAAATTAAACTGCTGCGCTGGCGATGGCTGACGAGAGGATGTAGTCGGGCTGCTCGAGCAGGATGAGCCGTCTCATCCGCCTGCCGGCGCGCGGGTTGTGAAAGAATCTGTGGCGCAAAACGTAGCTTCGCCAGGCGAAAAATGCCTTGCGAATTGACCGGCACGGAGTGTGCCTGCGATCAAACTTCGCTCTCCTGCGCAGCAGCTTGACCCTGTTCACGCTTCCGCCGGCGGACCTCGTTGCCAGCCGGCTGATTCGCTACGACCCGACTGACCAGGCCGATATTCAGTTTCTCCTGATTCATTCGCGCGTGCGCTTCGAAGAGGTCGCGCAGGCGGTGAACCGGCTGCCCGTCCCCTTTCGTGATGACGCGCTGGTCTGCGAGAACTTGAACCATTTGCGTCGCGACCTGCAACGGTGGTCCTGTGGTCCGTAGTCAGTGGTCCCGTAGTCTGTCACCCCGACTTTGGACTTTAGACTTTCAATCCCCCTGACCCCCCGGCAACAGCTTCAGATGGCTTACGAGCGTCTATTCTGATAACTGGCGGGACTCCGCCAGTTGGCTTCTTGCCACGGCACCATTGCACCATTCGAGCCCACCGATCCTCGATTTCATTGATTGGGCTAATACGTTGACACCCTCGGAGGATTTTGGGATGTTCCAGCCCAAAGCAGTCAGTAGGCAAGGAACAACGACTTCTTTTGCCGGTCGTTCGGAACTCTAGGAATGAGCGGTGGTCCTGTGCGCGCTGGATTCTCAGACAGGCCTGTTGGGTTGGTTCGCCCGGCGAAGGCACGGTGCGAACTGACCGGGACGGAGTCTGTGCTTTTCCGGAGGGCTTTCAACTCCGGAGTGAAATCCCAGGCGGAGGCCCGGGCGAAGTATTTCAACCCCGCGGCGGCGGGACCGGGCCGCGCCGGGAGGGCTTTTGATCGGCCCGAGTACAGCCGGCGGTGCCATCGTATGACTGAATCCTCTGCTAGTCCCCTCAGGGCCGTTTCAGGCGGCCTCGCGCCGTTTCTCCTCGTTTCGGCAGCCTTGGCGTGGTCCGTCCGCCCCGCGCCGGCCCAGGAAGCCCCTGAGTCCCTGACGGGCGAGACCTCGGCCGCGCTCGCCAAAAAGCATGAAATAGCGCCGGACTACAACCTCCGTTGGGGGCCGGTCTCCTTTCAGTTCGAATCCGCCCTCCAGGTCGAGTTCACCGACAACGCCCTCAACTCGGCGGTCAACCGGAGCAGCGACGAGATCATCCGGCCCGAGGTCAAGCTGCGTTCTTATTGGCCCATCACGGATTTGAATGCCCTGACGCTCTCCCTCGGCGTGGGCTACGAGTACTATGTCAAAAACACGGCCCTCAATGTTGACTCCCCGCTCGTCAGCCCCGACTCGGAGGTCGCGCTGGTCCTCTACGTCAAAAACCTCCGCTTCCGGTTTCACGAGGCCTTTTCCTACCAGGAGAGCCTTTATTATGGCGCCGCCTACTCGCAACAGACCGGCCAGTTCATTAACCTGCACAGCCTCGGCACCTTCGGCCGCATTGACAACCTCGCCGGCCTCATGATGGACTGGGACCTGGGCGCCTTCGTCCTGTCCCTGGGCTACGACCATGAGAATTTCATCTCCACGCTTTCCACGCTCGACTACCTGAGTCGCGCTTCCGACTTGTTCTCCTCGAGCATTGACGTGGTGGTCGGCCCCGAATTCCACTCCGGCGTGGAAGCCAAGGCGAGCTGGAACGACTACCAGACCGATCAGCTCACCGACAACTGGCGGGCGCGCGCGGGGCCTTTTGTCGAGGTCAGCCCTGGCGAATATGTGAAACTGCGCGCCGGGGGCGGTTACGACGCCGTGCTCATCCCGCGCGACGCCGCTGGCCACGCCACCGACTCGACCCCCTATTACGCCTACGCCCGTGCCACCCACACCGTCAACGACTGGCTCAACTACTCCCTCTCCGTGGCGCACGAAAACCAGCTTGGCTGGAACACCGCCAACGCGGAGGCGACTTACGTGGGCATCTCGACCTCGCTGAAGTGCATTGACCGCGTCGAGTTGACCCCCGCCTTTTACTATGGCCTGGGCAAGGAATCCGGCCCAGCGTATAATGGCGTTCTTTACCACGAAAACTACGACTATTTCCAGGTCTCGCTCGGTTTGGCCTATCACTTTGGCGAACGCTTGACCGCAGACCTGCGCTACGACTACATACAGAAGGACTCCGACCTGTTTAATTACGGCTTCTACCGGAACCGCTTCACCGCCGGCGTCACCTACCGTTTCTGAGCCGTAAACCGAAGATGGCAGATGGTAGATGGCGGATGGCGCGCCTTGCTCTGGGCCATGGTCCGTGAACAGATTCCTGTCATCGAAAAGCGCGGTTTTGAGCAGTCCCTATCTGCGTTTATCTGCGGTCATCTGCGGTTAAACTCCGCATTCCAAGTCCAACGGCTGCAATCCCAATGACTTATGGACATCCTTAAGAAATATCTCTGGCTCCGGCGCCCCGCCCTCCTCCCCGGCTTGGCCGCGCTCCTGCTCGTTTTCGCGGCGCGGGCGGCGGACCCACTCTTTACACGCTCGCCCTCGGGCGCGCTCACCAACGCCGCGGCGTCGTCTCGCGGGCTCACCTCCGCCACCATCCTGAGAGACCCGAGCGCCTTGGCCGCCCTGATGGCCAGCCTCGACGACACCAAGAAGCTCGGCCCCGGCGACAAGGTCACCTACCGCGTCCTCGAGGACCAGGACGAGACCACGCCCCTCACCGTGAGCGATGCCGGAGATTTGGACGTGCCCTACCTCGGCCTGGTCCCGGCCATGAAAAAGAGCTGCAAACAACTGGCGCTCGCGATCAAGGACCGCCTCGAGAAGAGCACCTACCGCCGCGCCACCGTCATCGTCAGCCTCCAGGAAATCAATCGAAAACGCGTCCTCGGCAAGGTCTATGTCGTCGGCCAGGTCCGCCTGAGCGGCCCGCAGGAAATCCCGGACGACGAGGTCTTCACCGTCAGCAAGGCCATCCTCAAGGCTGGCGGGTTCAGTGATTTCGCGGACAAACACAAGGTCCGCCTCATCCACGGCGGCGCCCACAACGAGAACGCCACGAACACCGTGATTGTCAACGTCGCCGAGATTTGGGAAAAGGGGAAAACCGGCAACGATGTCCCCGTCGCGGCCGACGACCTCGTCTATGTCCCCAAACGCAGCGTGAACTTCTAGCTAACCGCAGATGGCGCAGATATACGCAGATATTCTTGGAAGAATGGACCGCCCCAAAGAAATGTTTCCCATCTGCGTTTATCTGCGTAATCTGCGGTCAACCTCGTTTCAACTACCCGCAGATGGCGCAGATATACGCAGATATTCTTGGAAGAATGGACCGCCCCAAAGAGATGTTTCCCATCTGCGTTTATCTGCGTAATCTGCGGTAAAATAGGTACATATTAATATTCATGGAAGAATACCCCCACAAAGAACTGAGCCACGACATAATCGGCGCGGCGATGAAGGTTCTCAACTCCCTGAAGCCGGGATTGGACGAGAAGTCTACGAGAACGCCCTGGTCATCGAGTTGAGGAAGCGCAGCCATCGCGTCGAGCAGCAAAAGCAGTTCCGGGTTTTCTATGAGGAGCAAGAGGTCGGCAAGCTTGTTCCCGACCTGATCGTGGATGAGTCGGTCATTGTTGACCCTAAGGTGGTCACGGCCTTCAACGAAACCCACATCGCCCAGATGATCGGTTACCTCGCCATCACCGGTCTGCATCTTGCGCTGCTGCTCAATTTCAAGGAGGCCAAACTCCAATGGAAACGTGTTGTCCGTACCGGGCCGCTGGACGACAACGGGAATTGACCGCAGATTACGCAAATGTGCGCAGATATTTATTAAAGAATGGCCCCACAAAGAAACCTTTTTCATCTGTCCACCCTCCGCAGTACCGCTACGGAGGACGGGCGTTTCTCTGCGCCATCTGCGGTTAGTCCTTCTTTCCTTTAATGATTCTGTGTCATTTCCATCTGCGTATATCTGCGCCATCTGCGGTTAATCCTTCTTTCCTTTAATGATTCTGTGTCTTTTCCATCTGCGTATATCTGCGCCATCTGCGGTTAATTCTTTCGTATGAATGATAATGACCAACCACCGCCGGGAGATGAAGTCCCCCGCACTGAAGAAAACGCCCCCCGCCCCGGCGCACAGGATCGGCGCGGCCCGGGCGGCAACGGCCCCCTTGAGGCCCAGCGCGCCGCCGAGTACGGCCTCGACCCCTACGGCGGCGGCTACGGTTTCCAGCTCGCCAAGAGCCGCTTCCACGAGACCTCCGCGCTCCTGGCCCGGCTGCACCGCTACGAGTTAAGCCTGCGCAAGCACTGGTGGATCCTCGCGCTCGCCCTGTGCGTCTCCCTCGGCCCCGCCGCCTACCATGTCCGGACCACCCCCAAATCCTACTCCTCCACCGGCAAGCTCTGGATGTCCGGCAAGCTCGATATCAAGGAAGGCCAGCTCTACAGCGAGGAGCTCAGCAGCTTCATCGGCACCCAGGTGGAACTGCTGAAAAGCTTGACCGTCTATTCCCGGGCCTTGACCAACACCCTCGCCGCCAACGCGGCCTGGTCCTCCCTCTTCACCAACCTCTCCCCGGACGAGCCTGGGCCCTTCAAGGTCACCGTCACCGACTTCCCCAAGACCGCCGTCATCGAGGTCAAAGCCGTCGGCGAGGAACCCGCCGCCGTCCGCGTGTTCGTGGACTCGCTCATGGAGGAGTACCAGGCCTTCCGCAAGAGCGTGCGCGAGCAGAAATCCGAGGTGTCCATCACCTCGATTACCGAGCAGGTCAAACAGTTGGAACTCGAGGTCCGCAAACAGCAGGAGCGCCTCCAGAACTTCCTGGGCTCGAATAACGTCGTCCTCCTCCAGGAACAGGGCAGCAGCGCCGGCGCCTTCGCCGCCCGGCTCAGCAAACAACTGGCCTCCCTCCGCACCGAACTCAAGCTGCTCGAACTCATCACCCCGGAGCAGCTCACCCAGGCCGGCGGCAAGTCCCGCACTACCCCCGACGACCGCACTACCCGCGACGACGAATCCGTCTTCGGCCAGGGCACCGCCAACGACCTGATGACCACCCTGGCCGGCCCCCAGGCCGACTTCTTCCGCGCCTCCCAGCAGATCCAGTTGTTCGAGGCCAAACGCGAGGAACTCCTCGAATTCCTCCTGCCTTCCCACCCGAAAATCCTCAAGCTCGACGAGAACATCGCCGAGCAGCAAAAAATCCTCGAGGTCTTCAGGCGCCAGAGCCTGGCCCAAATGGGCAACCGCCGCGAAGCCCTCGAACTCCAGATCACCAACCTCGTGGCCTCTGTCGGCGAATGGGAAACCAAGGCCCTCGACGCCAGCCGGAAAATGGCCGATTACGAGCGCATCCGCCAGGATGTCGCGCGCGCTCAGGCATTGTACGAGAAGCTCCTCGGCGTCATCCAGCAGGTGGATGTCAACCGCACGCTCGACCAGGAGAACGTCCGCGTCATGGACGCCGCCTCGAAGCCCAAACCTGTCCGCCGCACCATCGTCTTCCTCGGCCTGGGCACCGCCGCCGGCCTCTTCCTCGGCCTCGGTCTGCTCTACGTCGTCAGCCTCTTTGACGACCGCTTCGCTTCCCTTGGCGAACTCAGCTCCCAGGTCTCCGAAATCGTGATCGGCCAAATCCCGAACGTCCACAGCTCCCGCCACCACCCCAACCTCGAGCTGGTCCGAGCCGACGATGAGCGCCATGCCTTCGCCGAGTCCTTCCGCAACATGCGCTCCTGGATCCTGTTCAGCGGCGAAAAAGCCAAGCAACCCCGGCTCATCCTCGTCACCAGCTCCGTCCCGCTCGAGGGCAAGTCCACCGTCTCCTCCAACCTCGCCCTCACCCTTGCCCTCTCCGGTTCTCGCGTCCTGCTGATTGATGCCGACCTGCGCCGCGCCGGCCTGGACCGGATTTTCGACGTGCCCAGCGATTTGGGGTTCGCCGATGTCCTCGAGCAGCGCGCCTCCGCCAGCGACCTCATCCGCCCGACCAAGACCCCCAACCTCTGGCTCCTCCCCGCCGGCTCCGCTACCACGAACCCCGGCGAACTCTTCCTCGCCCCGAGTTGCGACATCTTCCTCGCGAAAATCCGCTCCCAATACGATTACATCATCCTCGACAGCGCCCCGGTCCTGGCCACCGACGACACCGCCAACCTGGCCCCGAAGATCAATGCCGTGCTCTTCGTTGTGCGGGCCGACTACACCTCCGCCCGCAACGCCCGCGAGGCCCTCCAGCAACTCCGCCAGCGTCAGGCCACCATCCTCGGCCTCGTCTTCAACCGCTCCATCGCCACCTACAGCGGCGGCTACTACTATCGCTACAACAATTACTACTACTACGGCCATGACGGCAAAAAGCGGAAGAGAAGCAAGACAGAAAGCCCAAGCAGGACCCCCGCCGCCACCGTTGACACCGACAAGCGAGCCTGAGTCCCAGCCCCTTTCAGCATTTAGCATGGTCCCAGCGTCCCAGCGTCCCTAAGTCCCTGAGTCCCTAAGTCCCTTTATCTGCGTTTATCCGCGTAATCTGCGGTCAACCTCCCCTGCGTCCTTCGCGTCCTTGGCGTGAGGTCAGAGATCAGTGGTCAGTGGTCCGTCCGCCCGTAGTCCCGTCGTCCTGTCCTCCCGTGGTCCGCAGTCTCTTGGACGATGAAGCTGCGGGATACGACTGCCTGGCGGATATTGACAATATAAGCCAACATGCTACCCTAGCTGCATGGCAATCACGATGAACATATCAGTTACGGAAGAGCAAAAGTCCTGGCTCAACTCGCGTCGAGAGACGGGCGGGTTTTCCAGCGCCAGTGATGTCGTGCGTGAACTTATTCGCAACCGCCAGGAGCAGGAACAAGCCGAGCTGCGGCGGCAGTTCGCGGAGTTGGATGCGGCTGGCGGGTCCAACGAAACGGAGCCGGCCGCCGTGTTGGAGATTGTCCGCAAAGTGAAAAAGGAACGGCGTGCCGCATAAACCGCGCGTCATTCTCGACAGTTCCACGGTGGTTTCTGGCATTGGCTGGCGAGGCGAGGCACGGGTGGTTTTGCGGTTGTTGGCGGCGGGTGGTTTCGAATCCTACCGCACGCCGTGGCTGACCTCCGAATGGGCAGACACAGTTCAGCGCGTGGCAGCAGAGGAGAAACTCTGGAAGAACCCGAATTGGGCGAACTGGCTGATCTGGCTCAAAACCGCCTCCAAGCAGGCGCCAGACATTCCGGCCAAGAAGACTGTTAAAAGAGATCCCAAAGATGATCCCGTCATCATGGCCGCAGTGGCGGTTAATGCCCACTACATCGTCACCACGGATAAAGACCTGCTGGATTTGGGAAAACCGTACGGCGTGTCGTGCGTCACGCCGCGCGTGTTTTTATCCGAAACCCTAAAGCAGGATTAGCCAGCGCATGAAAAGCGTTCTGCTTTGTCCTACTCGTGATTTCTGCTTTCTGCTTTCTGCTTTCTTGTGAACTGGTCCCGCAGTCAGCGGTCCGTAGTCCCGTAGTCCCGTAGCGGCGATTTCTGCTTTCTGCTTTCCTAATTTCAGCTTTTCCAACAGTCCCGTAGTCCCGTAGTCAGTGGTCAGTGGTCCGTGGTCCGTGGTCAGTAGTCCTTCCGCCTGTAGTCCCGTTATCTGCGTATATCCGCGCCATCTGCGGTCATCTGCATTCTTCCGTGTATTCCGCGTATTTCGCGGTTGATGCTTCGATTGCGGCTGTCATCCTTGGCTGGCTTTGAGATGGCTTTGAGGTGGCTCTGGCAGCCCTTCTGCATTCTTCATTCTTCATTCTGCATTCGCCTGAGTGTGGCTTGTGGGTGGCTCGCTCCTCCCAAGTAGATGGAGTATCGGAATGTCGGTGGTCTTCCTGAAAGACTTGGGCTTGCCCGAGCCGGACCACAACCTGGGAGTCGGTAGCGGCACCCATGCCTCATGAGAAGGGATATTCTGTCGATCGGCCGGTTGCTGGCGTTGGCGGTTTCTAGCATGTTCATTACGGGACGAACGACGCCTGCCGGCGAGATGCCGTTCGTCAGCCACCGTATCGAACTGCATGAGCGCGTGCTTCACCCGGAGGACGGCTTGTTGCTGGGCAATGGCGATCTCTCGGTCAGTGTCTATCAAGACGCGGACCGCATCATCTGGCGGTTCGGGAAAGGTGATGTCTGGGACCGGCGGCTCGATTTGAGTTCGGACCCCAAGCCCGCACACATCGCCGAGGTGGCGCATGGCATCAAGGTGGAAGGCTGGAAATGCCCGCCCTACGGCGGCGGGCCGGTGGAAGCCACGCGAGGGACCACGAATGCTGAGCGCATGAAGGAGCTGTGCCAGGGTGCGCCGCCGAGCTACGCGAAGCGCCCTTACCCGTGTCCGAAGCCAGTTGGCGAACTCGCCCTGCATTTGCCGGCCGATCAGATGGGCCTGTGCATCACGCAACGTCTGGTCATCGAGGAAGCGAGGCTTTTCATCACCTGCGTATGGGCTTCCGGCGTCCGACTGAACATCGAGTGTTTCGTTCCCCCCACCCCCAATGTCCTGGTCGTGCGCTGGGATATCGCCAACTGGAACGAGCGCACCCGGACAGGGCATGATCTGCCGCCCGTTCGCTTCAGTCTCTACCGATGGGCCGATCCGACTATCGAGCAGTTCGCGGAGAGATTCGCGGGCGATTACCTCCACGAAGCGTTCAAGAGAATGTGTGATCCCAAGGTCTCCCCTTTGCCGCCGCCGGAGGTCAAGGCCGACGGTGGACTTCTTTGGGTCGAGCAAAGGTTCCCTCCTGACCCCTTGTTCAAGAACGGCTTCCGCTGCCTCCTGACGCCTTTTGCACCCGGAAACACGATCACGCGTGCCGACACGACTCATCTCCCGGAAGCGCGCCTCCGGATCATGCCGTCGGTGACTGCGACCAACGGCACGCTCTTGGTCGCCGTGGCGACAAGCAGCGACCGGCAGGGAGCCCAAGCCGAATTGGATCGGATTCACTCCGAGATCGGCACGGCCCCGGCAGCGGCCCTCTCCCGCTGGACGGAGTCCAATCGCCAAAGCGCCACCAGGTTTTGGGGCAAGTCCCGTTTGCGCCTGGCAGACCCACTCCTCGAAAACCTGTGGTACGAAACGCTCCACGCGCGACGTTGTATCTATCGGCATGACACTGTTCCTCCGGGACTGTTCCTGCCCAGCACGGTACAGGACTACTCTCATTGGCACGGCGACTACCATCTCAACTACAACTTCCAGGAACCGTTCTGGGGAGACTATACCGCGAACCACCTCGAACTCGGCGATGCCTGTTTCCGTGGCATGGACTTCCTTTTGCAAATCGGGCCGAAGATCGCCCGCGACTATTACGGCTGCCGGGGCGTGTTCATCCAACTCAGCGGCTACCCGATCCAGGCCCAGGATGACCCGCTCGGGGTTGTGCCCATGGGCCGCATGGCCTACATGACCGGCTGGGCCGCCAATCAATACTGGTGGCGCTTTCGCCAGACTCTCGACACCAACTGGCTCGCGACCGTGGGCTATCCCGTCCTCCGCGACTGCGCGCTTTTCTACACCGACTTCATGCAAAAAGGCGAGGACGGTCTCTACCACGTCTTTCCCTCCAACCAGGGCGAGGACGGTTTCACGGGTGACCCCAAGGACTACACGGATCGCCCGCAAGTCATGCAGCACCTGCGCTATTGCCTGCGTGCGGCCATGCTGGCCGCGGAGACGCTGGACATTGACGCCGCCCTACGGTCGCAGTGGCGCGAACGCCTGGAACATTGCGCCGGCGACGATGGCCGGCCTCCGCTGAAACTCAGCGGCCTCGACCGACTCTGCCATGAACTTAACCCGCCGGAGTTTGGCGACGGTAGTCCCTACGCGCCGCAACCGGAGAGGCATGATGGCCCGCCTTCGTATGGGGGGTGGACGACCTGGTACTTTGGCCAATTCCCGTGGTTCACCATGAAGGCCTTGCGCAGCGGACGGTATATCGCCGAGCGTGACCTGCCGGGGTTTCGCGCACTCGTCCAGCGCTGGCGTCATCCCAACGGCCTGCTCTGGGGCATGGCCATTGCAAACTACGGCCGCGCCGGTGCATGGACTGAATCGCTCGGCGTGATTGCCCCGTTGCAGGAAATGCTGCTGCAAAGCTGGGACGGCGCGCTTCGGGTCTTTCCTGCTTGGCCGCGTGCGATGGACGCGCGCTTTGAGAACTTCCGTGCGGAAGGCGCGTTCCTCGTGAGCGCCGCGTGGAGCGAGGGCCGCGTGCAGGCGCTCGACATCCTCAGCGAGCGCGGTGCCCGCTGCCAACTGTATCCGCCCTGGCCCGAGGGAATGAAGGTCCTGGACGAGTCCGGTCACACGGTGGAATGTTCTTTGGACGATTACGGCCGCCCCGGATTCGCGACTCGTGCCGGGATCCGCTACCATCTAACCCCGACGACCTCAAAACAGAGGCACGCCTTCACAGACCGCAGCCGTGGTAAAACGCTGCAATGACAGTAGATTGGAAGCGACGCCGGTACAATCAGCGGACAATTCCACCTCTTATCCCGAGGAGACTTCGACAGCGCGTCAAGGCACGCAAACGCCCACGCACAGCAGCGGCATCCTAATTTCCCACAAACTCTGGCACTGATGATTGTGGTCTGGCTCCAGGGCGGCTTAGGCAATCAACTGTTCGAGTATGCGGCGGCGCGACGGTTGGCAGAGAGGCACCGCACTAGCTTGGCTGTGGATGTTTCAGGCTACGCAGGCGGCCGCGATAAGCAGCGCCTTGGACTCGAAGACTTCACTCGCTGCCTCATGCTCTTCGAGTTGTGCGTCACTGCCCGGCCAGCTTCGGCGGAGGACCTCCACCGACTGAGGGATCCATTTATGATCTCCAGGAAGTGGTCGCACCGCGCAGTGCGCGCGCTGCGGCGCCTCTGGCCCGGGCTGCTGTTACCGCGCACGCATTTTCGGGAGAGAGGCTATACGTTCGACCCTTCCGTGCTTGAGCTGCCCGACAACATGTATCTGCACGGGTACTGGCAGTCTGAAAAGTATTTCCATGATATTGTGGGGATAATTCGTAGTGAGCTGCAGCCCAGGGACCCCGCGCTGGTGGCGTACGCTGAAGATTACCTGGCAAAGCTGCGGAAAGGAGGCAGGGCCGTTGTGGCGGTGCATGTCCGTCGGGGCGACTTCGCCTATGCCAAGGAAGTGCTGCGAAGCACCCGCGTGGTTTTGCGGCCTCTGAGCCTGGACTACGTCCATGAGTGCTTGCACCGGTTCGGGAATGACGCTGTTTTCCTTGTGTTCTCGGACACGGAGGCGGACAGGAATTGGTGCCGGCAGAACGTTCGCGGGACGAATTTGTTTTTCTCGGAGCGGCACAGCGACATGCAGGACTTCGTGTTGATGAGCCGTTGCGATCACAATATCATCGCCAACAGCTCATTCAGTTGGTGGGCAGCATGGTTGAACCCCAGCCGCGGAAAACGCATTGTCGCGCCTCGCGCTTGGCCGCGTCATGGCGGTTCAGGTTTCATGGACACTAGAGACCTGATTCCTTTGACCTGGGAAACAGTATGAGCGCCGGCGCCCGGGATCGAACTGGGGACCGCCGGGATTCGGGCATAGGCGCCCTCCCTGTGCCTGAACTTAGCGGCTGTAGATGTGATGACTTGCTGTCCCTGGCCCCACCATCGCCTCCTCAAGTTCGCCCCCGGCACCCCGGTACTGCGACTCTGGAAGGTGTTTACTTTGCCAGGGAGGAGCGGGCCTCGTATGCCGGCGAATGGCTCCATTAAGCCCAGGCAGTACCGGGCGCCGCCGCAAACCGCCACTGCCGCCTTTGAGAACACCGAACGAATAAAGCGCAGACCGCTCTCCCGGGCAAGGCACACATTGCTCCCTTATCGCTGTGTCGCCCGGAGTTACATATTCCTTCACCTTTTACTACGGCATATCGCCTGCAACATGACATCCTTAGGCACACTAGTCAGATGCTCCCTGAGCAGACCGCGTCTGCAACCCCTGTGGGAGCGGTTGCACCGCTTGGCCCTTCTGGGAATGGGGTGCGGAATCGGAGGCGCTCTGAGCACTAGTGGCGAGGAGCATGTTTTGCACTTGCTGGCACGACTCATGTGTAGCGGGGCTCCTCCGACAGTTTTCGACGTGGGCGCCAACGTCGGTGATTACGCTTCTGCTGTGCTGGATCTCCTCAAGGGCCACGTCAGCGTGTTTTGTTTCGAGCCTTCACCCTCTGCCTTCGCCCAACTGGCCAAGCTCCTCTCGAAGCACAAAAATGTGCAGCTTTTCAACTGCGGCCTCGGAAAGTCAGAAGGTGCCAGCATTCTGTACTCGGACTGCGCTGGATCCGGCCTTTCTTCCTTGCATAAAAGGCGGCTAGACCACTTTCACAGGTCAATGAACAGAGAGGAACGGGTACAGATTACTACCTTAGACGATTTCTGCAGCGAGCACGGCGTACAGCACATCCACCTGCTGAAGCTTGATGTCGAGGGAAGTGAGTTGGATGTTTTGGCGGGTGCTGCCAGGATGATCGGCGCGGGGGCAATCGACCTAATCCAGTTCGAGTTTGGGGGCTGCAACATTGACTCGAGGACTTATTTTCAAGATTTCTACTACCTGCTAAATACTGATTTCAATCTCTTTCGCATCCTGCCTAGCGGGCTGGCTGCCGTAAAAGGCTACCGAGAGAGCTATGAGGTCTTCCTCACGACCAACTACCTGGCCGTGGACCGGAAACTCCATGAGCGAGTGTTCTCTGATGGACCAAAGTTGACCAGGCACCTGGGGGCAAAGAGCCAAAAGCTTTGAGTATCTCCGAGACAATCACGATGTTCCGTCTCCGGCCCTTCGATAGCGCGACCCCTGAGGGACGCTCAAAGGAGCGATATCGCCGCGTCGCGTTAACGACCGCCTCGTCGCTCGCATCGAGGGGCGTCGCAGTTCTGACCGGGTTGGTTTCTGTACCTCTGACCCTCTCATATCTAGGGCACGAGCGCTTCGGACTCTGGGGCGCCATCAGTTCACTGGCGGTGGTGCTGCAGTTCACCGATCTGGGCATGGGCAACGGGCTAGTCAATGCCATCGCGCAGGCCCATGGCGCCGAGGACCGTGAGGCGGCACGGCGGTCAATTTCGAGCACGTTCTTCTTTCTGCTGGGCATTGCGGCTGCAGTAACCGTCCTGTTCTGCCTCGCCTACCCATACGTGCCGTGGGCCAGGATCTACAACGTCCACTCGGCGGAGGGCAGCGCTGAGGCTGGGTCGGCGACACTTGCCCTGGTATGCTGCTGGGCGCTGAGTATGCCCCTGGGCGTTGCACAGCGCGTGCAGGTTGGATTCCAGGAAGGCTACCGGAGGAACTTCTGGCAGATGGTCGGCAGCGTGCTCAGCCTGGTCTGCGTGGTGGTGATGGCGACGTTACGAGCGGGCCTGCCCATCCTCGTGCTGTCTTTGACCGCCACGGCGGCTCTGGTCCAGGGGCTGAATTGGGTGGCCGAATTTGTGTATAGCCGCCCCGACTTGCGTCCCAGTTTGAGGCATTTCCACTGGGAAACAGGCTGGCGACTGGTTAAGAGCGGAATACTCTTTGCGATCATGACCCTGGCATCCATCGTCGGTACCTCAACGGATTGCCTGGTGATCTCGCACATGCTCGGAGCGGCGGCAGTGACCGACTACTCAATCGTCGCGAAGCTGTTCATGGCCACATTGCTGGCGAGCTTCATTTTTCAGCCCCTCTGGCCCGCTTTTCAGGAGGCGATTCAACGTGGCGACCACGATTGGGTGTGCAGGACCGTCCGGAAGTCTTTGCTGCTGGCGGGCGGCATTTCCCTGGGCACCGGTCTTTTGCTGGTCCTGCTGGGGCCGACCGTCGTTCTCCTCTGGCTTAAGCGTCTCTCAACACCTTCACTGCTTCTTTTCTGGGGCTTTGCTCTCTGGGGGACTGTCGCCGCCCTGAATGACGTGCTCGTGAGCATTCTGTCCACGAGCCACTTTCTCAAGGTTCAGGTCGTTCTGGCTGTTCTCGCTGCCGGTGCTGCGCTGACGTCAAAGGTCATTTTGCTTCCGCTGCTGGATAGCGCCGGGGCGCCATTGGCAACCGCACTGGGATACGCTGTTTTCTTCACGCTTCCTGCCATGGTGCTGGTCCGCAGAAAGGTACTCGCTGGCACAAAGCAATAGCACGCCACCTGTCAACAATGATACTCGCTAGGATTGGCGGTTGGCGAGCGGTCACTTTACTTTTTTTCGACGATCAGCAGAACGCTTACGATCGGACCATCTCTGCCAGGTGGTTCGGGTTCAAGCACTTGGTGTTCGAGGATAACTACCCGGCCAAGTTCGGGGACTGTTATTCGCTCAAGAAGGCTTTTATGCAGAGCGGGTTCCGGCCCTATCCTGCGGTGCCCTCTCTGGCTGCGTCCTTGCGGCTCAAAGCCCGACGGCTGGTTCGCAAGTTTCTGGGCATCCCGCCCCATAAGTACGGCGAGATTGAGCCGAACAGTCTCGATGCCAATTATCTCCGGCAGAACCTCGACATTTACTACGAATTCCCTCCGGTCGTGAAGTTGGAAAGGACTCGAGGCAACGATGTGTGGAGCGATGAGGACTATCCGACGCCTGAGCCTCTGCTGAAAAAGATCGAGCATCCCAGACATCGGATATTTTTGGATGAGGCGGCGGACTACGTGTGGATGTGTTATACGCGGCTGAAATGAGCGACTTGGGAGTAGATCTAAAGCAGCGGTTTGCGCCTGAGCCGCGGCTCCGTGGGTTCAGAGCCGCATGGCCGGCCGGACTTGCCTGGCTTCGGCGGCCGGCGTCCTACCTCCCAACGCGTGGGCGGGCCGCGCTCCGAACCAGTCTGCACATTACCCGCCGGCCCGGCGTAGCATGGTCAACTGCCGCGTTAATATTTTCCAGACCCCTGGCAACGGATCCAGCGCTGGGACGGATCGGCTCCGGGCGAATGCAAGAAGAGGCTTTCGCCTGCCTCGAGTCCCTTGGTTTGAAGTGCTGCTTTGCAGGCCAGGAGCGGCCGACGACCACATGGTCCACGGTAATATGCACGGAAGGAGTTAGTGAACAATGATCAACGTGAAATTAGACGCATGGGTGCAACAGATTCTTTGTGATCCCTTAAGTAAATCGAGACTCAGAGTCGACCATGACGGCCTGGTTTCAGATTATGGGAGGCGTTACGTCATCGTGGACGGCGTCTACGACCTTCGGGTGCTTACCTCTTTTGTCGGTCCTCTAGGTAACCTGTGGCAGGCTGGACAGGCCGAATATGAACTCTATATACCGTTGTTAACCACAAAATGGTCATGCGAGAAATACGCTGTACAGCGGCGCGGTGTCGAGGATGTGTATCGTGACATTACCATCACGGGGCGGTGCCTTGACGTTGGGGGAGGTGAAGGGCTCCTGCGCGCGTTTCTGAGCCGCCAGCAGGAATATATAAGCATTGACCCGTACCTCGAAGTCGTAAAGGAACCACGATCCCCGGATTACAAACAGGTCTATCCGTTTGTAGATGAGCCTTTGAATTTCCTCGCGGCTTTTGCCGAGCACCTGCCCTTTCTAAGCCGGAGCTTCGATGTTGTACATATGCGGTCGGTCATCGATCACCTCCTGAATCCGGAGCTTGCGCTGCGCGAAGCCTTTCGCGTACTCAAGGAGGATGGCAGTCTCATCGTAGGGCTGTACGTGAAAGGTGGCAAGTCAGGCAGAGTCGATCTGCCGAGACGCTCCAAGGACTTGGTCAAAGCGGTGTTGGCTGCCACTGGATTCAGTCGATTTAAGGATTCCCATATGTGGCATCCAACCTATGGAGAACTCTGTGGGTTAATTACAGACTCAGGCTTTCGCGTGGATAAGACCCATTGGCAAAAAAGTGAGCAGGAGCAGGTGTGTTACATACGCGCCATCAAGCGTGCCCAACCAGCGCACGGCCAGTGAAGGATCGGTCAGTCAAGAGGCGATTTGTCAGCAGTTAGGGCTATGCGGCTACAATCCAGACGCGCCACAATGCCTGAGCCGCGGCTCCGTGGGTTCAGAGCCGCATGGCCGGCCGGACTTGCCTGGCTTCGACGGCTGGCGTCCTACCTCCCAACGCGTGGGCGGGCCGCGCTCCGATCCAGTCTGCACATTACCCGCCGGCCCGGCGTAGCATGCTCAACTGCGGCGTTAATATTTTCCAGACCTCTGGCAACGGATCCAGCGCTGGGACGGATCGGCTCCGGGCGAATGCAAGAAGAGGCTTTCGCCTGCCTCGAGTCCCTTGGCTTGAAGTGCTACTTTGCCGGCCAAGAGGACAGTTGGTACGGCCCGGAGATTACAGGTGCTGACATCATCGTCTCCCTTTTGCCCGGTTTACTCAAGCTTCCGCCGTTCAATCGCTCGATCAAGGTGGCCTATGCGTGTAATACCCACGTGGACGTGAGGCTGGCTCGCTTGCGGGCGTCATCCCTGAAGTGGGGTCTGCCGTGTGAAGACTGGCCTCGCCGCACGCTGCTCAGGGACGCCCCCCGGCGTATGCTGTACAGGGCCGGGTACCGGTTGGCCGATCACCTCCTTGTGGCCGAGAATGACGCAGGCGTCGAGAACTTCGTTGCGAACGGCGTGCCCCGTGCCAAAATATTGCGATACCGCAATGCTGTGGATACCGAGATCTGGCTGCCCGCCACGCAGAAGCGTGACAGATTCACATTTGTTTGCTGGTCCTCCTCTCATGGCTTGCGGAAAGGGCTGCCCTCATTACTTGCGGCCTGGCGCCAGTGGTACCGGGGGCAGGAAGCTGAACTTTGGTTGGTCGGTATGCCTACGGTTGTTTCCAGGCGCCTCTTCGGGGACTCGATTCAGGGGCAACCTGAGGCAGGGGTCAAGTTACACCTTGAGAGCTTTCCCGGGCAACACCGTCCTGTCATTGACTTAATTGGTTCATGCCATGTCGCAGTGTATCCAACGCTAGAGGATGCTCAGCCATCGGCGCTGCTCGAAATGGCCTCATGCGGTCTTCCGGTGATCACGACCATCGAGTCAGGGGTTGACTTTCCAGAGGCCTTCTGCCGCTACGTCATTCCCGATGATTCAGAAGACATCGCCCGCGCGTTTGAGTTTTGGTACCAACGCCGTCGCGAGGTGGAGGGCCTTGGTCTTGCCGCTAGAGCCTACATCCAGGAGCACCATACGTGGGAGTGCTTCCGGGCGCGCTTCTCCCAGATTGTGAAAACGGTTATGGAAGCACCCCAACAGGCTTGCTGAGCTTATGGAAGTCTATCTTGCTTCGTTGATTCTGCTTGTCGCGGCCATTTTCATCTGGCGGACTCTTCCCAAGTCGGCCGACGTTAAAGTGCTTGGTCTGTGCCTATTCTTGATGCCAGTGGCCCTCGAACACCACTTGTATGGTTGGAACTTTTCTGGCTTCAGCGCATTCGACACGGCGGGTCTTGTTCTCATCCCGCTGTGGCTTCGCGTGATGGTAAGCAGGCTGTTGGGGAGATGTACCGCTGCTGGCGACAAATGCATGTCCCTCAGCCTATTCGCCTTCTGTCTGTTAGGGCTCATGGTGGCGCTGGGCAATCTTCACGAAAGGTCTGCCATGTTTATGTGGGTCAGAGTGTGCGCAATGGCGTGGCTGACTTTTGAACTCGGCATCGCGTACAGCTTTGACATCCGCCTCGTGCAGAGGATGTTCTTCATCATCGGTCTTAGCGCCGTGTGTACCGCCGCCTGCCTGTGGCTGCTTGCCCGCAACCCCGCCAACAACGTAGTCAGTGAACTGGACGAACTCTTTACCGAGTACGGGGATCGCCTTGGAGGTGGCGATATGTTCTGGCACGCTCAAACAGTGCTGGGCGAAACGCGTGTTCTGATCGCATGCAACCCGGTTCAACTTGGCAACTTTGCGGGAGTCGGGGTTGTGATCGCGATGGCCTATGTCCTGGGCCATCCCAGTCGGAAAGTCAGGTTGAAGGCACTATTAATGGGGGTTGTCCTGGGCAGCATCATGGTTCTGGCGCAGGCTCGTGGTGCCTGCATCGGAGCGGTTGCCGCGCTGGCCGTCATCTTCATACTCCTCCTTACGCGGTCCCAGGTACTGTCCCGCATCACATTGGTCCGCCGGACTATGGCCCTGACGACAGCGCTCGTGCTGATCGTAGTCCCGCTTTCGATGTCCCGATTCGGCGCCGGGGAAGGAGGTGAAACGCTCAAGGAGCGGGCCGTGGCGCTCCGCGCCCTCAACAGAGACAGCAGCATGCTCGGCCGCAGGCTTCTTTGGCGGGACGCGATTCAATTAGTGAGGGCCAAACCTTTTGGTGCGAGCTTTGGAGCAAACTTCGAGCGCACGGGGATAAGGAATCCTCACAACCTCTATCTATCGCTTTTGCTTGGGACGGGCTGGCTGGGCGCCGCTATAGCCTTTCTAGCTCTGGGGCGCGGCGCTCTCGTCATGCTGCGAGGCTGCGCTTCTCCTCTTCCGATGCCTGCGATTCTGAATACTGCGGGCTTGGGCCTTGTTGCGTTCATGGCATGCTCAGGGCTCACAAACATATTCTTCGAGATCTCGCCAATTACAACCTGCTTTTGGTTCGCACTCGGATCCGCGGTCGGGGTCAGTCTCAAAGCTCACGCTTTCGCATACAATCCCGCCGTGACCGAAGGCGGAGTTCGTGGGCTCAAGGCACTGCCCTCATGAGCTGCCGACCGTTGAAAGGCCACTTCGAGCAGGACAGGACTCCCAGGAGCGGGCAGTAAAACACGCCAGATCCCGATGAACGGCATTGTGATTGACTGGTCTTGCGTACGGCGGGGCCCGTACAGAGGATCCTGTTCCGGGCGACTGCATGAGATTTCAGCCTGCAGCGCTCAACTCGCGGCAGCGAAACGCAATGAGGTCGCACGAGGGGTTCCGTGAACGTAAGCGTCATCATACCAGCCTATAACGCCGCGCCGTGGATACGAGAGACGCTGGAGAGCGTGCTGGCGCAGGACGTTGCCAGTTTAGAGACCATTGTCGTTGATGACGGTTCTACGGACGACACAGCCGGCATCGTGGCAAAGTATGGGCACTGTGTGCGGTACGTGCGGCAAGCGAGACGCGGACCAGGTGCCACTCGTAACCTAGGCATTAAACTGGCTCAAGGGGACCATATTGCCTTTGTTGACGCAGATGACATATGGCTGCCAAAGAAGATCCGCCTACAATCCGAAGCACTACAACAATCAGGTTTGGCCTGGGTGTACAGCGACGCTTACGCTTTCGACGCCCAGACAGGAGCAGTACTCTGTAGGTTCAGCCAGCTCGGCCGACTTTACAGAGGCGATGTGCTGAAGCCGTTGTTCTTCCGGAATTTCATTGGGTCGTCCACTCCTGTAATTAGGCGAACAGTGTTCGCCGACGTCGGCTTGTTTGACTCGGAAGTCGATTTACATAGCAAGGAAGATTGGGATATGTGGCTGCGGATTGCGGCGCGGTACCCGGCCGCCCTTGTAAATGTTCCCCTCGCACGGTACCGTGTTTCCCCGCGTAGTCGCTTCTATCGGAGTTCTGTCGCGGAGAGACTGCGAGCCCAAATAGCCGTTCTGGATCGGGCTGTCGTGCGTGAGCCGAGCCGACTGGCGCCTCTGAGGAGCCAGGGGCTTGCAAGGCTGTATGTCGACGCGGGCTGCATATCAGTACGAGAAGGCGATGTAGCCCAAGGGCGGAGGTTATTCGCCAAAGCGATTCGGCTGGCGCCATGCATCCCGAGGCCATACGTGTACTGGCTGAGTTGTCTGGTCGGTCAGCGGGTGCTCAATCCCGCGATGGGCTTTAGACATTGGCTGCGTTCTAAGCGAGCTTAACCCAGATAATGTTCTGACGGAGTTGAAGGAGGCTTTGTTCTCGTCCTCCTGCGGGGGGCAATCCGGAGGGTCGGCGTCCGAGGCCGGCTTGAGCAGTTGTGCGCCGCATGGCTCTGCCTGGTGATGGCCCTGGGGCTTATAGTCGTGGGCTTGGTCGGGGGCTGGTATACGGACGTCCTCACGAGTTGCTATGTGCACGGAGCTTTTGGAATGATGTTTGGGATCTGTCCGGTTCTTCCATACGCCGCCCCCAGGGGCCGTTCCGCGAGGCCGGTGATTGATGCCACCCCACGCGAGGAACGCCTTCAGCGGACTGTCTGAAAAGTCCTCTACACGCTGTTGCATGATGATGAGGACCTATTGGGTCCTGAGGTTAGTGGCTGGTGGCCTGCTCTCCTGCAACCGTATAAGGCGTGCCATAAAGATGCTGTTGCTTGGAAGCATGTTCAAGAAATGCGGCAAAAACGTTCGCTTTGATCCCGACGGGCACTACACGTTCGAGAGCATAGAGATAGGCGACGACGTATACATCGGACCCGGGCCTGTGATGTACGCGGAGAGGCGCAGCGGGATTCGAATCGGAAGCAAGGTGCTGCTGGGCCCAAAGGTGATGATAATCGGTGGGAATCATAACTGGTCGGTCATCGGCAGGTTCATGTTCGACGTAAAAGAGAAACGCCCGGAGGATGATGAAACCGTGATCATCGAGGATGACGTTTGGATTGGGGCTGGCGCGATAATCCTCAAGGGCGTTCGCATCGCTCGCGGGAGCATCGTCGGGGCAGGGGCGGTGGTTACTCGCGACGTCCCGCCGTACTCGATTGTCGCCGGCGTCCCGGCGCGGGTATGTTCCCATCGCTTCACGGAGGATGCCATCCTCGACCACGAGAAGTGCTTGTACCCACCATCGGAGCGCCTTCGATGAGCAGTGGTTTGGCTAGGATGGAGATCAAAGCAGAAGGGACGAGGCCGGACGAACGAGCCGCCTCGGATATCGTAAAGCGCAGGTCGGATAACAGCAACTTGCGAATACTGATGACATGCACTCACCCTGGGATCCATGGAGCAAAGCCGAGGATCATCGCCATGTTGGCGTCTTCTCTGCGTGAGGCTGGACAGACCCTTGATACCGCCGCTTGGGGTCGACATTCCGAAGACGAAAGCTGGACCACTAAGTTACTCGGGCGTTGCTCTGATCTTCTCCACATCCGCCGGTGCCTCGCCCGCGGGAACTATGACGTTTTGTTTGTCCACACACAGCACGACTGGCGTACGCTCGCCCGCGACATCCCGCTCGCGGTGCTCGGGCGCCGGTTTTGTCCGGCAATCTTGCTCGAGTTTCACGGCAGCCAGTCGAACAGGTTGGTTTTTTCCGGTGACCGCGCGTTCAAGGCCGCGAGCCGCTTATTGCTGAAACACTGTCACGGTGTGTTTGTCCTCTCGATGGAAGAGATGAAGGAGTGGAGGAGCTTTTACGGCAAGCCCAGTTACTACGTGGTCCGGAATCCTTTCTGTGCGGATCCGGAGCTTACCGAGTCAACTGCCTCTACTCCATCGCCACGAAGGGCGGACACCCCAACCATCCTGTTCGTGGGGAGGTTAATCAGGGCGAAGGGCATCTATGAGCTTCTATCCGCGGTTGCGAACATCGCACAAGATTGTCCCTGCCGGTTGCTCATGGTGGGGGACGGTCCCGAAGCGGAACCGGTGAAGCACAGGATCACGGAACTCGGCATACAAGGGCGCACTACACTCGCCGGCCATCTCACGGGAGCGGACCTCATAGCTGCCTACCGTACCGCGTCGGTGTTCACACTCCCCTCGTACTCCGAAGGCTTTCCTACCGTCATCTCGGAAGCCATGGCTGCAGGTCTTCCAATAGTCACGACCCGGATCCGAGGCGCTGCCGATCACCTGGCGGAAGGCGTCAACGTTCTATTCGTGTCGCCTCAGGACGTAGTGGCGCTGGCGCGCGCCTTGCGCACGCTCCTTCAAGACGCCGACCAGCGAGCCCACATGGGCGCGGCTAACTTGGCCAAGGTTCGCGAGTTTGCCCCGTCGAAAGTGGTCCAGGATTACGTGGCTGCAATCAAGGATGTCCTTGGGCAGTCGCGCAGCCATAGAAGAAGTCCGGTGCGGACCGGCGAATGACGCTTGAGGGCATTCCGTGCATATTCTATTTCTCGTACATAACGTGGCCTGGCGGGGAAGCTTCTTCCGCGGCTATCACTGGGGACGCCATTTGGCACGGCGAGGGCACCAGGTCACAATCGCTGCCACGTCCAAATCTGCGAGGCTGTCCTTTGAAGCCGCCTATCCCGAGGGTGTGTGCGTGCTGCAATCGCCCGACCTCCTCTGGGGGAGGCTAAGGACGGGCTGGGATTTGTGGAATATTATGCGCCGGACTGCTCGTCTGCTCCGGGAACCATTTGACATAGTCCACTCCATCGACTGCCGGCCCGTCTGCATTCTCCCCGCTTTGGCTTTGAAGTGGAGGCGGCCTCAAACCATGCTCATCCTGGATTGGCTGGATTGGTGGGGCCACGGCGGCACCATCGTCGAACGTCCAGGGAACCTGGCAGACCGGTTGTTCGCCCCGGTCGAGACCTTTTTTGAAGAGCACTTTCGGACCCGTGCCGACGCCTCTTTAACGGTTAGCACAGCTTTAATGGAACGTGCGGTCGCGTTAGGAGTGCCGGCATCCTCGGTCACCACCATTCCCTTCGGCGCTGATATAGAAGCCATCACACCTCGTCCTCAGCGTGAGGCCAGGCGGGCACTCGGATTGGACCCTTGCACGCCGATAATAGGGTATGTCGGGATGCTCTTTCGGCGCGATGCGCAGATGCTAATAGAGGCCACGGAACATTTGGTGGCCCGAGTCCCTGGCGTCCGGTTGCTTGTGATCGGGAATAGCAACATTCTGGTGCCGCCGCATCTCCTGGCCTCCGGCGCCGTGAAAGTGACGGGTTCACTCAGCTATCACGACCTACAGACTTACATCTCAGCTTGCGACCTCATGCTCCTCCCAATGAAAAACAGTATCGCGAATCGCGGGCGGTGGCCATCGAAGGTCTGCGATTACTTTGCCTCAGGACGCGCCGTCGTCGTGACTCGCGTCGGCGACGTAGCGGCGTTGGCTGGAAGGGCGGAATGCGGCATTGTAACTGGCGACACGCCAGAAGAGTTCGCAGACGGCGTTCAAGCAGCACTCGGGAACAAGGCGGCATTGGACAGGATGGGAGCAAACGCTCGAAAAGTTGCGAGCGAGGAGCTCGATTGGTCTCTTTTGACCGACCGCCTGGAGCGATTCTACCGAAGCGCGTTTTCGTGCAAAGCCAACAGTAGAATGCGCCGGATCCAGCAGGAAGCATAAGCCCATAATGCTACACATCGGTGGTGCGAAATTAATCGATTGTGGGTGCATGTTTCATCATCTCCTGACAGATGTGACCGGTCAAGTGGAGTATTACGGGTAGCCGACATTGAGCTATGATCCCACGCCGTTTTTGGGGGCTATTTGATCTGGCGGTAATGGCACTGGCCTTCTGGCTGGCTTATGTGCTACTGCCCTGGGTCCGTCCCTTGTTCGAGGAAGGGGGACTCCTGCGGTTCGGCTGGGCGGATGTGCTGTCGGTGCCCCAGATTATCGAGCGCGATTGGCCGAGATTGTCGGAATTGAGCTTGATTTATCTTGCGGTCGCCCCGCCCAGCTTGTTCGTGCTGGATGCCTTGGGCGCTTACCGCCCCATTCTGAACCAACGGTCCTCGAGAATCGTCCTAACCGGCCTAGTGGCACCCTTGCCGGGCCTCAGCTTGATGGGGTTACTGCTGTTCTCGTTCCACTCGGGCTACGGCAACCGGCTCTTCATATTCTCCTTCATCGTGTTGAGCGGGTTGCTGCTCGGGGCTTATCGCCTCATCATGCGAAGTGTCTGTTCTTCCAGGGCACATCGAGGTTATGGCGTGCAGAACAAGCTCTTCATCGGGAGCAAACGGTGTCTGTCGCGAGTGATTGAGCAACTCCCCGCGTTCGGCAACGGCTACCGCATCTATGGCTACCTGGACCTGGGCGGCGACGGGGCGGTGCCCTGCCCGGTCCCGGGCCAAGCCCCCGCAAGCGCGGCCTTCGGACCTAACGGTGGCAATGGCAGTGGTCCCGAAAGTGAAATCTCTTGCGGGCAAGGCGGAAGAGGGAGCGTGAAGCGCTTGGGCTCGGTCGGCTCGCTCGGTGATCTGTTGATTAGTGAGCCAATTCACGAGGTAGTCGCGGTGGTGTCGGCGGAGGCGGGGGAGCCCCAGGGTTGGAGCAACGCGGTGGTGTCCTGCTGCGACCAATTGGGCGTGACATTGAGCATTGTCCCGTACGACATTGTCTTTAGGGAGAAAAAGGCGCTGCGCCTGGTGCGGCCCAGCGAGGAGTTTCCTTTGGCTGGGATGGTGTTGAAGCCGGCTTATGCCGGGGCCGAGGCACTGTTTGCGAAACGGATCTTCGATTTTGCCGCCGCCAGCATCCTGCTGGTGTTGCTCTCGCCGGTCCTGGCGCTTGTCGCGCTGGCCATCAAACTGTTAGAGCCGAAGCAGCCCGTTATTTATCCGTGGCGCGTGATCGGCCAGAACGGCGAGCCGTTCACCAGTTACAAGTTCCGCACCATGGTTCCCAACGCGGACGCGCTCAAGGCTCAGTTGCTGGACCGCAACGAAATGAAGGGCCCGGTCTTCAAAATCACCGACGATCCACGCGTCACTCCGGTGGGTCGGGTTCTGCGCAAGTTCAGCCTGGACGAACTGCCCCAGCTCTGGAGCGTCGTCAAGGGCGACATGAGCCTGGTGGGGCCGCGCCCGGCCGGCCCGCATGAGCTCAAGCGCTACGAGTTTTGGCACAAACGCAAGCTGAGCATCAGACCCGGCATGACCTGCCTCTGGCAGGTCAAGGGCCGCAATGCGGTCAACGATTTTGATGAATGGGTGCGGATGGACATCGAGTATATCGAGCACTGGTCATTCTGGCTGGACTTGAAGATTCTTCTCCGCACTGCCTGGGTGGTAGTCGCTGGGACGGGGAAGTGAGTCGGAAGTCCGAAGTCTGTAACCGCAGATGGCACAGATGGACGCAGATATTCATGGACGAATACCCCCACAAAGACATCTGTTGCATGTGCGTTTATCTGCGTAATCTGCGGTCATCCTTCTCTGCGTCCTTCGCGTCCTTTGCGTGAGGCTGTACAGACACCGTTCAATATGAAAGTTCTGGTAACTGGCGGCGCAGGCTTCATCGGTTCACATACCGTGGATCTGCTGCTGGAAAAGGGCTACGAGGTGCGCATCCTGGACATCCTCCAGCCGCGGGTGCATCCTCGCGGAAAACCATCGTGGGTCCCGGGCGAGGCGGAGTTCATCCAGGGCGACGTGGCCAATCGGGCCGACCTGGCGCCCGCCCTGCAAGGGGTGGATTATGTCATCCACCTAGCAGCGTACCAGGATTACCTGCCCGACTTTTCGACGTTCATTCATACGAACACGGAGAGCGCGGCGTTGCTGTTCGAGCTGGTGGTCGAGGCCCAACTGGCGGGCCGGCCGCTCCCGGTGCGGAAGGTCGTCTTTGCCTCCTCGCAATCGGTTTGTGGAGAAGGGCTCTACAATTGCTGGGAACACGGCTTTCTGACGCCCCCGCCCCGCCCCGTGGCACAGTTGGAGCACGGAGACTGGGGCGTGCACTGCCCGCGTTGCGGCGAGGCCATGAAGAACATCCCTATCCCGGAGACGGTCTGCAGCCCAGGCACCACGTACGGCATCTCGAAATACGCGATCGAGTTGCTGGCGGACCGGCTCGGGCGGCGCTACGGGATTCCGACGGTTTGCCTGCGCTACACCTACGTCCAAGGGACGCGGAACTCGTTTTACAATGCGTATTCCGGGGTGGCGCGCATTTTTGCGCTCCAGTTGCTGCACGGATTGGCGCCGGTGTGTTTCGAGGACGGGTTGCAACTGCGGGATTATGTCAATGTGCGGGATGTGGCGCGGGCAAACGTTCTGGTGATGGAGGATGAGCGGGCCAACTTCGGCGTCTTCAACGTTGGCGGGAAGCGGCCCGTGACGGTGGAGGAATTCGCCCGAATGATGATCAAGGAGTTCGGCAGCGGGCTCGACCCGCTGGTGCCGGGGGAGTACCGGCTCGGGGACACGCGGCACACGATCTCGGACGTGTCGCGGCTCGAAGCCCTGGGCTGGCAGCCGACCGTTCCGGTGGAGCAGAACGTCCGCGAGTACGTGGCCTGGATGAGGCAACAGCAAACGACCGACGAGTTCCTCAAGGAGGCCGACCGGATCATGCGAGAGCAGGGAGTGGTGAGGAAGGCGGGGGTGAAGGGACCACGGGACCACTGACTACGGGACTACGGGACTACGGGACCACGGACTACGGACTACGGACGGAGGGACTGCGGGATGAGAGTGTTCACGCGGAAGGAGTGCTGGGTGCCGACGGCGCGCGGGTGGCTGGCCTTGGCGGCGGTTTTTCTGGGAGGGGCGGCGCGGGCAGTCAGGGCGTGGTTGGAGTCCAGCCACCCGGCAGTGCGGGCCGTAAACCTTTATTCCATGGGGCCGCATTCACGCAGGTCACGGTTGCTCTACCAAAAGGCTTTCGGGAGCCGCGTGAAGGTGGGCTTAATCGCGCACCCGGATAACTCGTATGACCCCAAACGATGGTGGGCCAGCAGTAATGGCTTCCATGCGGTGCTAAGTGAAGGGATCGCTTATCTATACGCACGGATCCTCTTTTATCCCCCGAAAACGGAATGAAGACCTCACCCCACGGACGCGAAGGACACAGCGCGGCAAAGCCGCAACCAAAGCCAGGAGGGTTTAACCGCGGAATATGTCCACCCTCCGCAGGGCTCCGGAGGACGGGCGAAATACGCAGAAAACAGACTTCCTCTCAGTTCGCCTTCAGCGTATTCGGCGTCTTCCGCGGTTTATCTCGTTCCTGAAGAATCTTCTCCGCCTGCGAACAATCTGCGACTATTGCAGTGCAGGGGGTCTTCCTTGTTTGCCTTCTCTGCGTTCATCGCGTCTCTGCGGTTTAATTGGCGGTCCGTTGGTGGTTGCGACTCGGCTGCGCTGAGTTCATCTGTGGTTCTCTTCTGCCGTTGGTTTGCCGGGAATCGGAGGCGGTTGGCCATTAGAAGTGTTGATGCTGCGGGAGTGGCAAACCAGGGGTCGGGGCAGGCGGCGGGCTAGGTTTGGGAGTGTGGCGACGCGTTCTATGGTACTAGGGTAGGTCCAGGGTGGTACCAGAGTGGTACCAGGGTGGCAAGGGGGCGCAAGGCGCCATTCTCAATATTGCGAATGCTTATGTTGCCCGGGCGTTTGGCGTGAGCGGTCGGTCCGGTCAGAGCGCTTTGGTGGCGGCTTGGAGCGCGAATGGGCGAATGGGAAAACGGGGAGCCGCAAGGTTTCCTCGCAGGCTGCGAACAATTTGGACTATCGCAATGCAAAGGAGAATGGCCGGACCAGAGGTATGGGTCGTGATTGAGCTTTGCCCGCAGAGGTTCCTGCCCGAGTGGCTGTCCATCTTTGCGGCCTTTGCGCCCTTGGCGTGAGGTTGCAGACCCTGTGCGGTGAGAAAGGTGAGGCGAGGATGAGCGGGGAGCTGACAGGCCAGAGCGCAATCGTAACGGGAGCCGGCCGGGGCATTGGGCGGGCGGTCGCAACGTCCCTGGCCGCCGCCGGCGCCGATGTGGTGCTGGTGGCCCGAAGCCCGGGCGAACTCGAGGAGACGTCCCGCCAGGTGTCGGCGCTGGGGCGGCAGGCGTATGCGATTCCCGCCGATGTTGCGCAGCGGCAGGAGGTTGGCCGCGCTGTGGCCGGCGCTCTCGAACGATTGGGCAAGATCAACGTGCTGGTGAACTGCGCCGGACGCCAGCCTCCCATCGGCCCGCTTTGGGAAAACGACCCTGACGACTGGGTCCGGACCATCGAGGTCAATCTCCTGGGCACGTTCCATTGCATCCAGGCCCTCGTGCCGGGGATGATCGCGCGTCGCCAGGGGAAGATCATCAACTTCTCCGGCGGTGGCGCCACCGGTCCGCGGCCGAACTTCAGTGCTTATGCGGCTTCCAAAGCGGCCATCGTGCGCCTGACCGAGACACTGGCCGAGGAACTGAGGCCGTTCAACGTCCAGGTCAACGCCGTGGCGCCCGGGGCGATCAACACCGGGATGCTCGACGAGGTCCTGGCGGCGGGCAAGGCCGCCGGCGCCGAGCTGGCCGCGGCACAAAGCCGGAAGGCGCAAGGCGGCACGCCCATCGAACTCGCGGCCCGGTTGGTTGTCTTCCTGGCCTCGGGCGCGTCGGGGAGTCTGACCGGCAAGCTGATCAGCGCGCCGCATGACGGTTGGCAAACCTGGGACGCGGAGCACGTGGCCCGTCTGGCTGATTCTCCGTGGTACACGCTCCGGCGGATGGATGAGCACACACTTCGTCCACTCTTGGAAGATCTACGCCCTGAGCCGTGACAATTCAAACCTACCACAGATGGACGCAGATGAACACGGATGAGGACTACTCGGTCAGTGGTCAGTGGTCAGTGGTCCGTGGTCTCCTCGCCCGTAGTCAGTGGTCCGTGGTCAGTAGTCTCTTAGTCCCATAGTCTGCTATGGCTTTGCGCATCGGCATCATTGGCTGCGGACTCATCGGCCGGCGCCGCGCTGCCGTCGCACACGAGGCGGGCCACCGCGTGGTCGCGGTGGCGGATCTTGATGCGGCCAAAGCGGCGGCAGTGGCCCAGCCGTCCGGCGCCAAGCCTTTGAGCGACTGGCGGTGGCTCGTCGAGAAGGCGGACATCGAGGCGGTGGTGGTGGCGACGTTCAACGCGGCGCTGGCGCCCGTCACGATCGCCAGCCTCGAATCCGGCAAGCACGTGCTGTGCGAAAAGCCGCTCGGGCGAAATCTCGCCGAGGCGGAACAAATGGTTGCCGCGGCGCGCAAAGCCGGCCGAATCCTCAAGACGGGCTTCAATCATCGCCATCACCCGGCAATATGGAAAGCGCGGGAACTGGTCAGGCAAGGAACCGTCGGCCCCGTCATGCTCATCCGCGCCGTCTATGGGCACGGGGGACGGCCGGGTTATGACAAAGAGTGGCGGGCCAATGGTGAGTTGGCCGGCGGCGGCGAGTTGCTGGACCAAGGGGTGCATATCCTTGACCTGTGCCGCTGGTTCATGGGCGATTTCGCCGAGGCCATTGCTCTGACCGGCACGTTCTTTTGGGACCTGGGCTGCTTGCCAGACGCCGCTGCCAAGTTCCCTCAAGGACAACGTTTGGAGGACAACGCTTTTGTCCTGCTCCGGGCAAAAGACGGGGGTATCGTGCAGTTCCACACGAGCTGGACCCAATGGGTGAACCGTTTCAGCTTCGAGGTCTTTGGCCGCGCGGGGTGCGTGGCCGTCGAGGGTTTAGGCGGCAGCTACGGAACCGAGACGCTGACCGTTTCGCGGCGTCGGAACGAGGGGGGCAAGCCCGAGCAGGAAGTTGAGCAGTTCGCCGGGCCCGACGATTCGTGGCGGCTCGAGTGGCAGGAGTTTGTGAGCGCCATCAGCGAAGGACGCCAACCCCTGGCGAACGGCCAAGACGGCCTGGAAACAATGAAGCTCGTCAGCGCCCTTTACGAATCCGCCCGGACGGGCCAAGCGGTGAACCTGAAAAACGCAGTCGAACCAACGCAAAGGCGCAAAGGTGCAAAAGACGCAACGATTTCGGCTGCTGGGTGCCATTACCCGCTGGGTGAGTGATTTAAGCATGCCTTTCCTTCCGCACCTCTCTGCCTCTGCGTCCTTGCTACTTGGCGTCTCTGCGTTAACTGCCCTTTTTCGGGTGAAACTCGCGATTACGTGAAGGCCATGATCCTCATCGCGGGCCGGGGGACCCGGTTGCGTCCGCTCACCGATCGCATCCCGAAGTGCATGGTGCCCATCGGTGACAGGCCCGTGCTCCAACACGTCATTGAATGGTGCCGGGATTTTGGCATCCGCGAGATCGTATTGAACCCGTGCCACCTGCGTGAGGTGGTCACCGACTTTTTTGGCGATGGCCGGCGGTTCGGCGTCCAGGTTCATTACTCCTTCGAGGAAAGTCCCTTGGGCACCGCCGGCGGTGTGAAGCAGGCCGCCCGGTTCTTTGACGAGCCATTCCTGGTGTGGTATGGAGACAACCTCTGCCGCTGCGACCTGGCCCGCCTAGGCCAGGCACACCGGCAACGGCGCGGCCTGGCCACGATTGCCTTGCACTGGCGCGAGGAGGTCACCCAAAGCGGCATTGTCGGGCTCGATGGCGATGACCGCATTACGCGGTTCCTGGAGAAGCCGCGCCCCGAGGAGGCATTCTCCCACTGGGTCAACGCGGGCATCTACGTGCTGGAGCCGGCGGTGCTGGCGGCGATACCGGGCGGACGCGCCAGCGATTTCGGGCACGAAGTCTTTCCCAGCCTCGTGGGTCAGGGGGCCGGGTTGTATGGGCATCGGCTTTCCGAAACGGAGAGCTTATGGGCAATAGATCGGCCCCAGGACCTGGCGCGGGTGCAGCAGGACTTCTGCGATGCTCATAATTCATAAGCCCGATCGCCAATTCCTGCTTTGGCTTCGCGCGACCTCATCCTTCATCCTTCATTTTTGACCTATGATACTGGCAAGGGCACCTTTCCGGATTTCATTGGGTGGCGGCGGCACGGACCTGCCCTCCTACTATTCGCAGCACGGCGGCTTCATTTTGAGCGCCGCGATTGACAAGTACGTGTATGTCTGCGTGAACCGGCCGACCGCCGACCAGTTGATACGTCTGAAGTACTCGATCTCGGAGAAAGTTACCACGGTGGATGAGATTCAGCACGACCTGGTGCGGCCGGCCTTGAAGATCCTTCATCTCGACCGCAACCTGGAAATTGTATCGCTCGCCGACGTTCCCGCAGGCACGGGGCTGGGCTCTTCGGGTTCTTACATCGTAGCCCTGCTCACGGCCCTGTATGAGCTGAAGCGGGAAAAGGTGCCAATGCAGGCCCTGGCAGAGGCGGCCTTTGACATCGAGGCGAACCACGCGCATCACCCGGTCGGCAAACATGACCCGTACCTGGCCGCGTTTGGCGGCGTGACCTGCCTCGACATTGCCAAGGACGGCGCCGTGGGCGTTTCCACCCTGGCCGGTTTCGAGCGTCACACCCTCGAATTCCGCAACCGGGTCATGCTCTTTTTCACCAGCCAGTCGCGGTCGAGCGGCATGATCCTCGAGCAACAAAGGCAGCAGACCGAGAAGTGCGACCCGGTGATGGTTGACAGCCTGCACCGGACCAAGGAACTCGGCTACCGCATCCGCGACGCCCTGACGGCCGGGGACCTTGACCAATTCGGGTTGCTCCTGGACGAGCACTGGCAAAACAAGAAACGCCGGGCCGGCCCGATAACGGACCCAAGATTGGACCATTGGTACGAACTCGCCCAACGCCATGGCGCCCTCGGCGGCAAGATCATCGGCGCCGGCGGAGGCGGGTTCTTCATGTTCTGTTGCAAGCTCGGCTGCCGTAACACGGTGCGCGAGGCCCTCGTCAACAGCGGCCTGAGCGAGATGCCCTACGGCTTTGACCATCAAGGGGCAAAGGTCCTCGTCAACCTCTGAAGGCGGAAGTCTGAAGTCTGAAGTCCAAAGTCCAAAGTCCAAAGTCCAAAGTCCGTAGTCCTGTAGTCCGTGGTCCGGTGGTCCTGTGGTCCGGTTATCTGCGTTTATCCGCGTAATCTGCGGTTATCCTTCATTGCGTCCTTCGCGTCCTTGGCGTGAGGTCAGAAGTCCGTAGACTGTAATCCGTAGTCCGTAGTCTCGTAGTCTCGTGGTCTCGTAGTGCTTTCTGCTTTCCTAATCTTTGTTTATGTCTCCACCGACCAACTTCGTAGCCACGCACCTGGAGGAGGTCGGGCAAATCGTGAGCCGGCTCGATCAATCTGCCATCGAACGTATGGTCGTGCTGCTGGCGGATCTGCGCCGCGGCGGCGGCCGGCTCTTTCTCCTGGGCGTCGGGGGCAGTGCCGCTAATTGCTCGCACGCCGTCAATGATTTTCGGAAGATCACCGGCATTGAAGCATACGCGCCGACCGACAACGTCGCGGAACTCACGGCCCGGACCAACGACGATGGCTGGTCCAGCGTGTTCGTAAACTGGCTGCGAGTGAGCCAACTCAAGGCCGGGGACATGATCTTCGTGCTCTCCGTGGGCGGAGGGAATCTGGCCCAGCAAGTCAGCCCCAACCTAGTCTCCGCGCTCCAATACGCGAAACAAGTCGGCGCGCGCATCCTCGGCATTGTCGGGCGCGACGGCGGCTTCACCGCGACCGTGGCCGATGCCTGCGTCATCATCCCCACCGTGAACCCGGAAACGGTTACGCCACACGCCGAGGCCTTCCAAGCGGTCGTGTGGCACCTGCTCGTTTCTCATCCCAGCCTCAAGGCTGCCCCAACCAAATGGGAGTCCATGCACTAAGCCGGCGGGCGGTTTTCCTGGACCGCGACGGCGTCATCAATCGCGCCACGGTGCAGAATGGCAAGCCGTATCCCCCAGCCCGCCCGAGCGAGTTGGAAATCCTTCCCGGCGTGAGGGAGGCCCTGTGCCGCCTTCAAGCCGCCGATTTCCGGCTCATCGTGGTGACCAACCAACCGGATGTCGCCCGGGGCACACAGTCCCGCGAAACCGTCGAAGCCATGCACGAGATGCTCCGGAAGGCGGGCCTGCCCATCACCGCATTCTATGTCTGCTACCACGACGGCCCGGCGAACTGCGACTGCCGCAAGCCCAGGCCGGGCCTGCTGCTGTCCGCAGCCTTGGATCACCTCCTGGACCTGAAAGGCAGCTACATCGTCGGCGACCGGTGGCGGGACATCGAAGCTGGTCAACGCGCCGGTTGCCGGGCTTTCTTTGTGGACTACGCCTACGATGAACCCCAGCCCCAGCCCCCGTTTGTGGGAGTGACATCCCTGGCCGAGGCAGCCGACCGCATCCTCGGCACTTTTGTGCCTGGGCCCCTACCGCCGGAAAGACCGTTTTATGGCTACGATCAACGAGCTCAAAGTTAAGATATTCGCTGACGGCGCAAACCAGCGCGACATCCTGGACCTTTACCGCAAGCCTTACATCAAAGGCTTTACCACCAACCCCACCCTGATGCGGAAGGCCGGCATCTCGGATTACCGGGCCTTCGCCACCGAGATCCTCGCCCACATTCCTGACCGGCCATTTTCATTCGAGGTGTTTTCGGATGAATTTGACGAGATGGAGGACCAAGCCCGGGAGATCACAACCTGGGGCAGCCAGGTCTATGTCAAGATCCCGGTGACCAATACCCGCGGCGAAACGGCCTGCCCGCTGGTGCGGCGCCTGAGCCAGGCTGGCGTCAAACTCAATGTAACCGCCCTTATGACGCTCGCACAGGTGCGACAGGTGGCTGAAGCCCTCGCCAGCGGCGCCCCTTCCTATATCTCGGTGTTTGCGGGACGCATCGCCGACACCGGCCGCGACCCGGTCCCGTTGATGGCCGCTGCGGTGCAGATGCTGGAGGACTTCCCCAACGCCGAGTTGATCTGGGCCAGCCCGCGCGAACTGCTCAACATCTTCCACGCGGATACCGTCGGCTGCCACATCATCACGGTCACTCACGACATCTTGAAGAAGCTGGATCTGGTGGGCAAAGACCTGGACGAGTTCTCGCTCGACACCGTGAAGATGTTCCGTCGAGATGCCCTGGAGGCAGGCTTTCAGCTCGAATTGCGGCCCAGGCGTCCGCTGGGGCCGTAGGCACACACATCCTGACCCGTGGAATTTGGGTGCGGCCACCAATCTCCCCTCACCCGCCCTGAAGGGCACCCTCTCCCCATCGGATGGGGAGAGGGACGGGAGTTTGGACATTTGCCGGGGAACTCAATCCTGAAAGGATAAGATCACTCAGCCCAGGGTTGCGGGGAACGAGCTACCCTGGGTGGGCTACACGTCGGTGCACCAACCCTATTGAAAGGGTTGGCGATTTCTTTCGGTCTATTCACTCACCCAGGGTAGCTCGTGCATCGCAACCCTGGGCTGAGTGATTCAATCCCTTTGGGATTGCCTCTCTTTCAGCTGGCAGAATGTCCAAACTCCAGGCCCGCGACCTCCCGGTCGCGGGCTTTTTCATTTTTGCGCCCTGCTCGAGCACGAGAGAACGCTGCAATAGAGAAGAAAAACGGTCGCGACGGAGTGTACGCGGAAGGGGAAATCGAAATACGCGTGGACCAGGCATCCGGCCATCGCGAGCCAAACCAATGCTGCCAGGAGCCCGGGCAGAGGGACGCCGGGTCCCAGGAACCAGTGAGCGAAGGTGCCCGCGAGCAACGCCAGGAGCAGGGCGAAACCGGTCCAGCCCAGGGTGATGCGCGACTCGAGCCAATCGTTGTGCAAGTAGGCGCACCACTCCGTGTCAGGGTCGGCCCGATAAAGATAATACAGGGATGCGAAGCTGCCGGCGCCCAAACCCAACAACTGGGAGTCTCTCGCCATTCCTTCGGCATTCTTGTAGGCGGCCAGCCGTCCACCCAGGTCGTCCATGAAAACGCCCTCGAAGCGTTGTTCGAGGGCCTCCCAGCCAAAAACAACCGCCACCTGTATCGCCGCGGCAAACAGCAACCCGAGGCCGACCTTGCCGCCCGTCGAGACCCCTCGAGGAATCGCGAGCATGACCACCAGCGCCACCGGCAACATGCCCAGGGCAATGAGGCTGCCGCCTCGGCTGCTGGCGATGATTGGGCAACCCCCCATGAGCACAGCGCCTGCCGCCAGCCAGCGATGCGCGTTGCCGCGCTGGCGCAGGCCCTCCCTGCGATCTCGTCTGGCGGCCTGCGCGGAGAGCCAGGCGAAACCGGCGCACACCGGCCAGAGGAGATTAAAATACTCCGCGGCATTGTTCCGGTTCGCATACGGCCCGAACTGGCTTTCGGTTTCTTGATTGAAGCGCGGTTGAACCAGGAACAGGAGCTTGTTCGAACCCGCCAACCGCTGCACAATCCCCTCCAGCCCCGCCAGACTGCCCGTCAGGCAAAGCACCAGGAGCAGCCGCCTCAGCCGGACGGGCATCCTTCCCGCGCCCACACCATGCCTCCAGCTCCGCGCCTGCGCCGTGCTGGCACTCGCGGGCGCAGCCCGCTCATTCGCCTCCAACTCCTCGGGCGCCATTCCACCTAACCAGTCGCGAGCCGCCCAAAAAGTGCAGGCCAACCCCAAATACTCCCAAAACTCGAACCAGGTGGCCGAGCGGTCGTAACTGTGCGGCAGCCAGGGGACGCACTCGAAGTAATCAAAGTCGAGCCGTTCGACATGGAACACCGCGCGCGCATTGATCGCGCTGGCCAGCACATAACCCAAGAACAAGATCGTCAGGACCGCCATGGCCCTAATCAGCCACCGCGAGCCGGTTGACGATGACTGCCGGTGAGCTTGAGCCCATCGAGCCGGGCAATAGCCCGTGGCCAGGCGAACAAGCCACTTCATTGCCAGCAATCCCCCCAGGACATACCCGGCGATGTTCATAATCCAGATCGCCCACTCCTGCGTGGTGCCAAACACCCAGGGGTTAAACACCACCGCGAAACACAAAATCGCCTCTGTCAGCCGTTCGCAAAAATGGCAGGCGGACGCGGCACGGCGATGCGCTCGCCCCCGTGATGCGCGCGAATCCGCGCCGGGCAGTTCCTGTCCACCAGGAGAGACGAGCCCCGCGTTGCCTTGCAGGGATTCGTCCGGGTTCATAACCGAGGGCATCCTAATTGGCGCGCCGTTGGTGCGCAAGAAATTGCGGAGAGAAGTTGTTCGGGTTCGACCTGTACATGGCGAATTCGCGTTCAAGCGGCAATTGGCAGTTCAAACAACCCGTGGCAATGGCTTCGCCAGGCGTTATTGCTCAAGTCTGGCCTGCTGCTGACCTGGGCTGTCGGCTTTCTCGTCAGGCGTGTCGCCGTCCAGCCCTTGGTGCATGCGCAGACCGTCATAATACCCTTGGAATAGCTTCAACTTTCGCTCCAGATCCTCTTCATTCCAAAAGAGCAGATGATCCAAATATTCCCGGCGTATCGTCCCGACGAGCCGTTCCACAAAAGGATGAGACCAGGGAACCTCGAGCACCGTCTGAACCGCTTCCACGCCCAAAATCCAAGTGAGCCAAGAAGGGCCGCGATGCCGGCGTTCGGGTCGGTCGTGTGCTGCCAGAACGCGGCGGACCTCGCCTTCAAAATAGATCGACGTGGTGTCGAAGAAGACCAGATCAATCTCGCTGAATAAATCCCGCCGTTGCTCAAACAGTTCCTCCTCGATCCAATCTTTGGTGCAGCGCGGCGTCTCCAAAATCCGAGCGCCGGGCTGGTCTTGGAGCGGCTCGCCCAGGAAAGCCATGGCGCGATAGAGACGGTGTAATTCAGAGTGTCGGTGCCCGGTATCCGCGCTGAAAAATGCCAGCTGCAAAAAACTGTGGATGCGCTCTTCGAAAACGGGCGCGCTGGTCTCGCAGTCAGCAACATGAAGGGACGGTTGGCCTCGTTGCCGACCCCTTCTTGCCGCCGCTCCTGGGGTCAACTCGCGGGCGGATTCCCTGCTGGAACCGCAGGTTTCGAAGGATCGGCCGAAGCCTCCGGGCCGAAATCAACCTTCTGCGCTTGGCGTTTCGCGTGTTCGTTGGACAGATGCCCGTAAACCTTGCCAATCAACACTCCCCCATCCTGATGCCCCACCCATCGCGCAATCGTCATAAAATCGATGCCCGACATCACGCACATGGAGATGAAAAAGTGGCGGCACAAATGACAGGTGAAATCCCGCACCCCGGATTTTTCTCTGGCAGTATTCAGGGCCTTGTTGAGGGTAACCGTTGGCGCGTCACTTTCCCCACGCCGAGGCGAAGGAAATATGAATTCTGAATCCGGCTGTCGGCGCTTCGACATTTCCAACAAATGTGCCTTGAGCCTTTCGTTGAAATCCACGACGCGAGATTGCCGATTCTTGGTTTGACCATCGCTGCCGAAGGTCAGTTGCCCACGTTCCAAATCCACATCCTGCCAGCGAAGCCGCAAGGTTTCCATCCACCGGCCTCCACTGTAAGCCATGAGCCTGATGAAGTCCGCCAGCATTTGTCCGCTAAGCGGCGCGTGCTTAATCGCTGCCTGGCACACACGGTCAATCTCCTCAGCCGAGACAAGCCGCCGCTTTTTGGCCTCGTGGTGCAACCACTCCACCCCATCGATCTGCAAATTGGTCAGCAGGCCCTCGGCCATCGCATGACGCAGAACGTTGCGCAGCGTGACGATCTCGATGTTGACGCTGCGCCCGGACATGCCCTGTTTCTTCCGCGCTGCCATGTAACGCATCACCACGGCTTTGTTGATCTGCCGCAACCGCAGTTCGCCGATGACGGGAATCAAATTGTTGATGCAACTCCGTTCGCGGTGGATCGTGCCCTTGGTTTTGTTTTGCAGAGCTTCGCAATGTGCCAGGTATTGCTTGGCGTATTCCGCAAATGTGGGCGTGCGTTTCGGTGACAGGCTCAGGGGATTGTCCTCCCGCCTCGCCTTGAGCTTGTTCATCACCTTGGCTGCCTCCGCCGGGGTGCCGACTGGGGTGCCGTCCGCATCCTCCAAACGTGTGCGGCGAACGACTTTCTTCCCCGTGTTTTCGTCAACAACCGTCAGTTGCGCGTAGTAAGCGCCATTGCGCTCCCATAAGCCCCGAATTCTTCGCTTGCGCCGGTCAAAGACCTTGGAGTATCGTCCGCCGCCATGTTGACGTTGACCGACATTTTGAGCAGTGCTTGGTGTTGCATTAGCTTTCACGGCACAACACTAGCACAACTACTAGCACAACTTCAAATGACCGGTAATATTTGCAGCGTAACTCATTGTAAATAAGACGGTTGCCAGAGTAGCTCAGGGGTAGAGCAGAGGACTCATAAGCCTTTGGTCGGGGGTTCAAATCCCTCCTCTGGCACCAGGCTCAAAAAAGCCGACGCCGCCAGGGCCGAAACATAGGGCGCAAGGAGGTAACTTGCGGAGGTTCCCAGAACGATTTGCGGGCCTGAAATCCCTGAACCTAAAGCCGACCAGGAATTGCCGTTCCATTGGGCAATGTTGTTAGCCGACACCCCTCCTGCCGTGCCGAAAACGCCCCCCACATACACGTTGCTACCGGATACTGCCAGAGCGGAAACCCCTGGGAGACTACCATAATCGTTCGTCCCCAAAATACCAGTCCCCAAGGCCGACCATGAACTCCCATTCCACAGGGCAATGTTGTTAGCCGTCACCCCTCCTGCCATGCCGAAAACGCCCCCCACATACAAGTTGCTACCCGATGCTGCCAGAGCGGAAACCGTTGGGCCAAGGCCATAGTCGTTCGTTCCCGAAATACCAGTCCCCAAGGCCAACCAGGAACTCCCATTCCATTTTGCAACGTGGTTGGCGGACAAACCGCCCGCCGTGGTGAAATCGCCCCCAGCCACCAGGTTGTTGCCCAACACGGCCAGCGCAGAAGCACTGCCATTCAACCCCGGACCCGAGCCCAACCAGGAACTGCCGTTCCATTGAGCAATCCCCATGGCCGACACCCCGCCAGCTTGGGAGAAATTGCCTCCCACGAACAGGTTCCCCCCTGTCGCGGCCAGAGCAAGAACTCCGACGGCCCCAGTACTCAATGCCGACCATGAACTTCCATTCCACTCGACAATGCCATACGACTCTCCGCCTGCGGTGCTGAAAGCACCTCCCGCAAACAAGTTGGTGCCTGAGACAGCCAGCGCATCGACGTCGCCGCTTATCCCTGAACCTAAGGCCGACCACGAATTGCCGTTCCATTGGGCAATGCAACTAGCCGACGTTCCGCCCGCATTGGTGAATTCACCTCCAACGATTAAGTTGTTACCCAAGACCGCCAGCGCAAATACGCCGGGACCCCTCCCCTCCGTGCCCCGGCCGGAAATCCCGGAACCCAGTGCCGACCAGGAAGCACCGTCCCATAGCGCGATGTAATTAGCCGAGGCCCCACCGGCGTTGGTAAAATACCCCCCAGCGAATAGTTGGTTGCTCGAGACCGCCAGTGCCTCAACCCAGTCGTCCACCCCCGAGCCCAACGCCGACCAAGAACTTCCGTTCCATCGGGCAATGTTATTCACCGTAACTCCACCGGCCGTGGTGAAAGGCCCTCCCGCGAACAGGTTAGTGCCCGAGACCGCCAAGGCATAAACTGCAGGTCCGTTGCCGAGAACGCTTGAGCCCGTAATCCCCGAACCCAGGGCTGACCAAGAGGTTCCGTTCCATTGGGCAATGTTGTTGGCCGTCACGCCGCCCGCTGTGGTGAAATAACCTCCTACAAACACGTTCGTGCCGGAGACGACCAGAGCGTCAACAGGAGCGTCCATCCCAGATCCCAAGGCCAACCAGGAACTTCCGTTCCATTCGGCGATGTTATTAGCCACTACTCCGCCAGCGAAGCTAAATGAACCGCCGATGTATAGATTGCCGGCATTGTCCACGGCAGCGGCATAAACACTCCCATCCACACCCGGCAATCCACCTAGGCTGACCCAGTTGGCATCGCTGAAGGTCGGGTCTATACGCACCGGATATTCCGCCCCAGCATCGTCCAACACCACGACCAGCCGGTGGGCCGAGGCTACTTCCACTCTAGCAAACAGTTCCTTGCCCTGCGCGTCCGTCGCCCGGAACCGGTTATAGACCATCCGCCGTCCCCCGTCGGCGAGCACCAGTCGTGCGCCACCCGGAACCCCCTCGGCCTTCGCCCCGTCCACCTCCAGTTCCAGTCGCACGTACCCTTCGCCTGGCGGCCGCCGTTCAATCACAAAGTCCTGCCGCAATCCGTCAATTCCTACCGAGTATTCCTCCGTCAATCCAGGCCGGAGGAACCGCGCAATTTGCCCAGCCATTTCCACCCGCCCGGCAACCGCAAGGGGCTCGACGGCGGCACGGCCCAGCGCCCGCGCCACCACCCTGAATGGCTCGCCTTTGGTGCCTTCTTTGGTTGACACCAGCCACAATCCTTCCGTCGTAACTTTGGCATTTAACCGCTGAAACGCGCAGCGAAGGCTAGCGCCCCCCGGATTGGACGCAACGGCCAGGCCATCGCCGGAATATTGTTTGCCCGCGACCGCGCCGACTTGATCGAAGGGGATAGCGGCGACGTTAGGGGCGAGGGCCGCGTCGTGGACCGGTTGATTGGCAGCCGTTGAAGGTTGCGCGAGTGGCCCCATCTGAGCCAGGCATAGCGTTGCCAGCTTAAGCATTAATCTCCTCATAATTTTATCCTCGATAGCTCTTTAGTTCTCGTTACGCGGCGGCGGCTTGCTTCCTTCATCAGCTTGGGCCTCACGTCGCATCCATCATTATCTCAAGGCACGGAGCGCGTCCGGTAATACGCCTGCGGTTGGTGGTTCGAGTTAGTGAGCATCAGATATCCGGCAGTGGCCACGTTTCCGATCGAGGCCGTATTGGTGGTTTGTGGCATCCAGTTGACGGGCGGTGTCAGGCTGGTCGCCAGGTCAAGGGCATAGTTCCCGCCGGGAGTGCCGAGGTAGGTAAAGACGTTTGTTCCGCCTCCCGCATTGGCCAGCAGCAACTGGTTGGGCGTTGGTCCCGTGAGGATAGCTTTGGCGATATACGCCGAGACGTTTGTGCCTGCCATGGTGAACCCACCGCTGACATACAGGTTCCCCGAGCTGTCCAAGGCGAGAGCACCAACACCGCTAACTTGTCCGGCACCGCTGTTTACGCCCGAGCCCAAGGGCGACCAGGTGCTGCCATTCCATTCAGCAATGGAATTGGCCGGTATCCCACCAACGGTGCTGAATTGACCTCCCACATACAGGTTGTCGCCCGATACCGCCAAACCATTTACAAAACCGTCCACCCCCAAGCCTAAGTCCGACCAGGAACTGCCATTCCATTGGGCAATGTTGGGGCTCGGCGTGGTGAAATTGCCAGCTACATACAGCTTAGTGGGCGACACCGCCAGTGCAGTAACGGCACCATTCATCCCCGAGCCCAAAGCCGACCAGGCGCTACCGTTCCATTTGGCAACGTTCGCAGCCGGCACATTTCCAGCCATGTCGAACGCGCCTCCCACGTACAAGTCGGACCCCGAAACCGCGAGTGCAGAAACGCGCCCGTTGATTCCCGAACCCAAGGCCGACCACGAGTTGCCGTTCCATTGGGCAATATTATTCGCCGACAGCCCCCCCACTTCAGTGAAACTGCCTCCCGCATACAAGTTGCTGCCGCATACCGCGAGAGCGTAGACGTTAGCTTCAAACTCGTACTCGGTCGAAATCCCCGACCCCAACGCTGACCAGGAACTCCCGTCCCACCGGGCAATGTTGTTGGCCGACACCCCCCCCCGCTATGGTGAAGCTGCCTCCCACGAACAAATTGGTTCCCGAGACCGCCAGCGCCGCAACAGGAGGATTCATGCCGACACCACTGATCCCGGAGCCCAAGGCCAACCAGGAACTGCCGTTCCATTGGGCAATGTAATTGGCCGGCCCTCCACCGGCCGTGGTTGTGAACCAGCCTCCCACGTACAAGCTCGTGTCCGACGCCGCCAGAGCGTAAATGCGACCGTCATCCCATCCCTTGCCCAACGCCAACCAGGTCGTGCCGTTCCATTCGGAAATGGTGCTGCTACCTCCGCCTACGAAAAGATTGGTGCCCGAGGCCGCCAGGATGGAACCAAGAGCGTACGACCCGGAACCTAACTCGACCCAGGAGTTTCCATTCCATTGGGCGACGTCGAAGAAGAAGAACGTTCCCGTGATGTCAGACCAGGTGGCCGCTCCCGCGTATAGGTTGGTGCCGGAGACCACCAGAGAGCGAACTTCGGTGCCCAGTCCGGCACCCAATGCCGTCCAGGAACTGCCGTCCCATCGGGCAACATTGTTGACGGACACCCCACCAGCCAGGGTGAAAATACCTCCCACGTACAGGTTGTCGCCCACCACAGCTAGCGAGGACACCTCGGGGCCAGTGTAGCCAAGTCTACCAGGCGCAAAGACGGCGCCTGAAACCCCTGAGCCCAGTGCCGACCACGAACTGCCGTTCCACTCAGCGATGTTCGTGGCCGACACGTCCCCCGCGCTGGTGAAATCTCCGCCCTCGTAAAGGTTCCCGGAGCTGTCGCAGGTCAAAGCAAAGACGTCGGCGTTCGTATCACCTATTCCTGACCCGAGAGCCAACCACGCGCTGCCGTTCCATTGGGCAATGTTGGTGGCTGACACCCGACCCGCGGTGGTGAAACGACCGCCGGCGTAAAGGTTCCCAGAGTCATCACAGGCCAAGGCATCGACATTGACCCACGCGTTTGAGTCACCTATCCCCGAACCGAGGGCCGACCAGATCCTACCGTCCCATTGGGCAATGTTCGTGGCTGGAACCCCGCCTGCCGTACTGAAATATCCAGCAGCGTAAAGATTCCCATTGGTGGCGAAAGCAAAGGCAGAAACGTTGACGTGGTTAGCTATCCAATCCTCGCTGCCACTCACCCCCGAGCCGAGGGCTGACCAAGCGCTGCCGTTCCATTTTGCGACATTATTAGCGATGACGCTCCCTGCAACGCTGAATTGGCCGCCGACATATATGTTCCCGTCACTGTCCGCGGCGGCGGTATCAATTGTCCCATCAATTCCCGGCAATCCGCCCAGGCTGACCCAGTTGGCATCGCTGAAGGTCGGGTCTATCCGTACTGGATAGTCGGCCGCTGTGTCGTCCAGCACCACGGCCAGCCGGTTGGCCGACATCACTTCCAATTTGGCCGTAAGCTCCCTACCCCGCGCGTCCTGCGCCTTCAGCCGATTATAGACCATCTGCCGTCCGCCGTCCGCCAGCACTAGCCGCGCGCCACCCGCTATCGCCTGTGCCTTTGCTCCATCCACTTCTAATTCCAGGCGCAGCGAGCCGTCGCCTGGCGGAGGCCGTTCAATCACAAAGTCCTGCCGCAATCCGTCAACGCCCACAGAGTATTCCTCCGTGAATCCCGGCCGGATGAACCGCGCGACTTGCCCAGCCATTTCCACTCTCCCAGCAGGCGCGAGGGCTTCGGCGCTCCCACGGCCTAGCGCCCGCGCCACGACCCGGAACGGCTCGCCTTGGGTGCCGTCTCTTGTGGAAATCAGCCACAAGCCTTCGGTTGTCACCGTGGCGTTCAGCCGCTGAAACACGCAACGCAGCCGCACGCCGTCGGGACTGGACGCCACGGCTAGACCGTCGCCGGAGTATTGTTTGCCCGCCACCGCGCCGATATGGTCGAAGGGGATGGCGGCGGCGTGAGCCGCAGGGGCGGCGTTGGGGGTAGGTTCATTGGCAACCGTTGCCGGTGCCGCGAGCAGGGGCATCTGAGCCAGGCTCAACATTGCCGACCTTAGCAGTAATATCTTCATAACATTGCTCCATTCAGAGAAGGGGAATCCGCAACACATCCCCGCCGGGAACCTTTGGGGGCAGGGGCTCATTGACCATGCGACTTCTCCCCCTGTATCAATCCTTGGGCTTCCTTCAAAAGAGCGTGGGCGATGATCCAGTCTGTCCAATTGTCGCCGATGTCGCCGCTTTCCAGTCTGGGCAACCTGGTCTCGATGATTTGAGCGCCTTTGTCCAGAGCCGCGCGCGCTTCGGCCAGCTTCCCGGATTGGTGCTGGGCCATTGCCAGCACTAGATAGGCTTGCGCGTCACGGTAATCCACGCCCGGCTCGGCGAGGGTTTTCTGCATCCGGTCAACCGCGCTGGCAAAGTGGCCCTGACGATAATCGGCCAGGCCCTTTGCGAACTCGAAGTATGCAAAGTACTCGTGACCCCTGCCTCTGGTAACTGCGGTGTCAGCCAAGCCCGCGATGCCCTCCAAGTCAATTCCTGCGACGGGAAGAATCAGGCAGTCCTTGGCCATGCGCTCGGCCACGACAGGGTTGGTGGTTGCTCCAAAAATCGCCAGCACCTGGGCGCAATGCCGGCCGTAGCCGTCCAGGTCGCCGCTCTGCACCAACAGCGGAGCCAGGCGGTGATGACTCAGGTGGTCGGTGGGGTCCAACGTGGCCAGGTTGGAAAAAGCCGCGACCGCGCCGGTCCACTGGCCAGCGCGGGCAAAGGCGAGCCCGTCGCGCAGCTCCGCAATACGGTGGAATAGTTCCGGGTTGCAGCAGGCCAGTTGACCTGCTTCCCCCAGAGACTCTTGGGTTTCTTCTTCAATGCGGCTCTCGATGTAGTCAGCAACCTTCATCGTGGAGAAAGGCGAGGTCGTGCGGCTGTCCGGGGTGGCGAGCAACCAGCGGCCCCACTTCACGCCGTCTCCGTCATCGGGCTGGCGGTTCAGGACTTGGCGTGTTTCGGTAATCGTCCTTGCTCGGTCCAGAGGGGTCTGCTCCACAGTGCCCTGTTGGTTGAGTCGCTTGCCCGAAATGGCCTCCGCGACCGGCAAAAGCCAAACCGGCAGCCTTGCTGGTAGGAACCCAACATCCCATAAACGCGCGGCGTTGTCTTGAGGAAGCGATTCCGAGTGCTCGCCGTTCGCCTTGGACTGCGATTCAGGGGCGTAGGCCAGAAGCTCAGTCAGCGGCTGACCGGTGCGCGCTTGCCAAAGGCGAGCGGCACTCGATACGGTAAGTATCTGCTTGCCATCCGGGCTGAAGCTGGCGGGCGACAGCCAATCAGCAATGGTGAGCGGAACGGTCGTCACTACTTCCTCCCCATCCGGGCTAAAGCGAGCGAACCAAACCTTGCCCGGGTGTGTCAACGGCGGGTTCAGAGCCAAGCCGGTTTCGGCATCCCAGACCCGTGCGGTCTTATCGAATGAGGCGGTGAGCACGCGTTTACCATCCGGGCTGAAACTGTCCCTGTACACCATATCCCCATGGCGCAAAGCTGCGCCTACCCGCCCCCCGGTTCGCGCATCCCATACCTGCGCGGTGTGGTCCCAGGAGGCGGTGACCACACGTTCGCCATCGGGGCTGAATTGGGCGTCGCACACGTAGTCGCCGTGCTGCAGCGGCCCCACCAAGGCTTCACCGGTCTGGGCGTTCCAAACCCGGGCAGTCTTGTCCCACGAGGCGGTAACAATGCGTTTACCATCCGGGCTGAATCGGGCGCAGTACACCCGGTTGTCGTGTCTCAGAGGCGGAATCAACTGTCGGCCGGTTCCGACATCCCATAGGCGCGCTGTCCGATCCTGTGAGGCCGTCGCCAGCCGCCGGCCATCGTGGCTGAATTCCGCGAAGTAGATACTGTTCGAGATACTGTTTTCGTACTTCAACCATCTCGTGCGGGGCTGGCCGGTCGCGGTGTCCCATACCCGCGCGCCGTTCCCCCTGGTTATCACGATTTGTTTGCCATCCGCGCTAAACTCGCCACGAACTCCATCGTCCGGTGACTCTACCAGCGCGCGGCCGATTGCCGTGTCCCAAACGCAGGCCGTGCCATCAACCGAGGCGGTGACAATGTGTTTCCCGTCACGGCTGAATTCCGCGATGATCACCTCACTTCCATGCCGCAGTTCGGCCAGAAGCTGACCGGTGCGAGCGCCCCACACCCGGGCCGTGTTATCTCCCGAGGCGGTGAGCACGCGCTCACCGTCGGGGCTGAATTCTGCTGACCAGACGCGGTCCTTGTGCCGGAGCGGGCCAGTGACCGGCTGGCCAGTCTGGGCGTCCCAAACCCGTGCGGTCTTATCCCAGGAAGCGGTGACAATTCTTCTTCCATCGGGACTAAAATGAGCAGTCCACACTTGAGCCTCGTGCCGCAGCGGCTCCGTTAAGGGCAGGCCGGTCTGGGCATCCCACACCCGGGCTCTGTAATCGACGCTGGCGGTGACTACCCGTTTCCCGTCCGGGCTGAACTCGGCCCAGCGTACCCAATTCGGATGTTTCAGCGGGCCGGTCACGGGCAGGCCCGTTTGTGCATCCCAAATCTGAGCTGTGAAATCCCTGGAGGCAGTGACGATATGCTTGCCATCCGGGCTGAATCTGGCGGACAGCACGTGGTCGTCGTGCTTCATCGGCCGCGTCAGGCTTTGGCCGGTGCGCGCGTCCCAGATGCGCGCGGTATTGTCGTCAGCAGCCGTGGCCACGAGCAGACCATCGGGACTGAACTCGGCAGTCTCCAGGCTGCCGTCATGCTGTAGAGGCTCGTTCACGGGCAGGCCGGTCCGCGCGTCCCAGATCCGCGCCGTCTAATCATCGGAGGCGGTGACCACGAGTTTACCGTCCGGGCTGAAACACTCGAAAGAGACGCGGTTGCTGTAAACCATTGGCCCTGTCAATGGCAGACCGGTCTGCACATCCCAGATCTGAGCCGTGTTATCCCTGGAGGCAGTGACGATGCGCTGACCATCCGCAAACACAGCATGCCCAAGGGCTAACGCAGGTACCATCCACGAATGGTATGTTAGCACCATGACCAATTGCGACAGGGCGGCCCGGTTACCCGGGTCGGCCCTTAAAATGCGCGAGAGATAGGGAACGGCGTCCGCTGCATCACCGGCCGCGATCAGGCGATTGGCCTCTGCAAAATCGGAGGTCGCCAGGGTCGTCTCGGCTTCGGCTCGCAAGCGCGATTGCTGCTGTTCGGCTCGCCTGACGCGCGCCGCTTCCAGCGTGCTGGCGATAATGCCAAACAGCATAGCGACGGCCACGGCTGCCGCCGCGGTGCAAACCAGTTTGTTACGACGGACCAACTTCTGGAGCCGATACAGCCTGCTGGGCGGGCGGGCCATGACAGGCTCGTTGTTTAGGTGTCGCTGGAGGTCCATCGCCAGCCCGTTGGCCGTCTCGTAGCGTCGCGACCGGTCCTTCTCCAGGCACTTCATCACAATCCAATCCAAGTCAGTGGATAGTGGATAGTGGCCAGTCGTTGGAGAAGACGGAGAAGATTGAAGGGATTTCTGACGCAGGCGCGTCGAAGACCGTTCGGGTTCCTCTTCCATGATGATGCGCTGCATCTCGTTGTCGCCCACGCTGCGCAACCGCTTCTCCGGGAAGGGCGTCGTCCCGGTCAGCAATTCATAGAGCAGCACCCCCCAACCCGTAGACGTCGGTGCGCGTATCCACGTCCAGGCGGCTCATCTCCGCCTGCTCCGGGCTCATGTAGGCCGGTGTGCCAATCATCGTTGCGTAATTCGTGAAGACGGTCTTCTCGGTCAGCTTCTGGTTGGTCGCCTTGGCCACACCGAAATCAATCACCATCGGGTGCGGCACGCCGGCATTGAGGGTGACCTGGATGTTGGTCGGCTTAAGGTCGCGGTGGATGATGCCTTTCTGATGCGCGCTTTGAATGGCCTGGCAGACGGGGATTAAGAGTTTGATGCGGTCCTTGGCCGAAAGCTGGTTCTTATCGCAGAATTCGGTAATGGGCACCCCCTGGACCAGTTCTATGACAAAGAATGGCCGGCCGGTTTCGGTCGCGCCGCCATCGAGCACCTCAGCGATGTTGGGGTGGTCCATGAGGGCCAGGGCCTGGCGTTCGGCCTCGAACCGGGCGACGACCTGTTTGGTGTCCATGCCCAGTTTGATGACCTTGAGGGCGACCTTGCGGCGGACCGGCGTCTCCTGCTCGGCCATATAGACCACGCCCATGCCCCCTTCGCCGATTTTTTCGAGCAGTTTGTAGCGGCCGATGACTGAGCCCGCACCCTCACTGACGAGTTCGGCGGCGACGTCCTGGTTGCCCCTAAGCGCCGCCCCCGGATTATGCTCTTGGAAAAAATCCTTCGCCTTTCGGCCTGCGTGCAGAAGTTTCCGGAGGCGACAGCGCAGCTCTTGATCTAGGCCGCAAGCCCGTTCGAGGTAGGCGGCCTGTTCCTGAGGGTCGCCGATTTGGCGTGCGGCCTCGAAGATCGTTTCTTCCTTCGATTGCGGCTCATTCATGTCTGCTTCGCTATTGGTCTTCATAAGGAATTACGAGATTTTGGGGGAAAACCCGACAGGCGGGCACAGGTCCCTATTGCAAGCACGGCGCCCAGGAGACAACCCAGCCTCACGGCGCTTGCAGCCTCAGAGTCCGCCGTGCTCCATGCGCTCGAAGAGCCAGGCTTGAGCATAAGCCCAGCGCCGCTCGATCGTGCGCTCGGAAACGCCGATTACCTCCGCCGCCTCGCGCTCACTGAGTCCGATAAAAAACTTGAGCTTAACCACTTCGGCCTTCACCGGATCCAGTTTCTCCAGCTCATCAATTGCCTCATTCAAGGCCAGGAGCTTCTCCTCCTCGACTGGCGCGGCCACTTCGATCTCGTCTATGTCCACGCGTTGCTGTCCTCCACCGTGTCGCTCGCATTGCCGTTTTCTGGCCCGGTCAATCAGGATGTGGCGCATGGCCTCGGCGGCCCCACTGAAAAAATGACGCCGGCTTTCCCAGTGTTGACGGCCGCTGCCGACCAGCTTCAGCCAGGCTTCGTGCACCAGGGCAGTAGGCTGAAGGGTCTGACCACGCGCTTCCTTTGCCATTTTGGCCGCAGCCAAACGGCGCAGTTCGTCATAGACCAGAGGCAGCAACTGCTCCGCTGCCTGCGTCTCCCCCGACCCAGCCGCCTCGAGGATCTGGGTCATGGATTCCGTACTCCCATTCATAAATCTGTCTCCCGGCCCTGGCCCGCGCAACGTTGCGTGCCAACCATCAGCCCGCGGAATAGGCGATATTATACAACAGAATCGCCAGAACCGCAACGGGCGAGGCGGCGCGATGGATAGCGCCCCCCCCAAATGGCCCTAATTAATGTCCTTGACCGGCGCCCATAGTTTGCCCTAATCTGCTCCCTTGTTAGGCAAAATTCATGTTTGCGCAATTTAAGAGCCTGTTTTCCAATGACATTGGGATAGACCTCGGGACGGCTAATTCCGTCGTTTACGTGCGGGATCGGGGGATTGTGTTGCGGGAACCCTCGGTCGTCGCAATCCAGGCAGGGACCACCAACGTCCTGGCGGTTGGCGAAGAAGCCAAGCGGATGCTGGGGCGCACTCCGGGGAATATCGTGGCCATTCGGCCCATGAAAGATGGCGTGATCGCTGATTTCGAGATTACGGAAGCGATGCTGCGCCATTTTATCCAAAAGGTCCATTACCGGAAACTGATAGCGCCGCGAGTCGTCGTCGCGGTTCCTTCCGGCATTACCGAGGTGGAAAAACGGGCAGTTAAAGACTCCGCAACTCATGCCGGCGCACGGGAAGTGTATTTAATCGAACAACCGATGGCTTCGGCCATTGGGGTCGGTTTGCCGGTGCATGAACCTGCGGGGAACATGATTGTGGATATAGGCGGGGGGACTTGCGAGATCGCAATTATTTCCCTGGCCGGCATCGTCTTCAGCCGCAGCCTGCGGGTGGGCGGAGACGAATTCGACGAGACGATCGTGGCGCATGTGAAACGGGCCTATAACCTGATGATAGGCGAACGCACGGCGGAAGAGATCAAGATACGCATTGGCTCTGCCTTTCCGCTGGAGCAGGAATTAACCATGGAAGTCAAGGGACGCGATTTGAGCGCGGGGTTGCCGAAGACGCTGACCATTCGCTCAGAAGAGATTCGCGAGGCCTTGCAAGAGCCGCTGTCCAGCATTTTGGAATCTGTACGCATCACCCTCGAACGCTGCCCGCCCGAGCTGTCCGCCGACCTGGTGGACCGGGGCATAGTCATGGCTGGCGGCGGCTCGTTGTTGCGCGGCATTGATCGGCTGGTCGCCGAGGAAACCGGTTTGCCGGTTCACATCGCCGACGACCCGTTAAGTGCCGTGGCCGAAGGCACGGGCCGGGTGTTGCAGGAACTCCAATTTCTCAAGCGGGTTTCTTCCAATTCCAAGTAGTTCCCTCCCGTCATCAGCAGTCACTGGCAGTCGGCGATGGGTGAGCGGCCCCCGGCGGACCTGCACCCGCGGCCTGTGAATGATCCCTAATTGCCGATTATTTTAGATGTTAAGACGGCCGCATTACATTGCTTTGGGTCTGATTGTGCTGTTGACGCTGGTAATTTTGAATCTGCCAGGCCAGACGACCGCCCACCTCAAACTGGGCATCGGGAGCCTGTTCCTGCCGCTGTTCGGACTGGCCAGCTCCACGCAGCAGTTGGCCGGCACTGTGGAGGACGCCGTCTTGCCCCGGCGGGAATTGCTTAGGCTAAACGAGACCCTGCGCCAGGAGAACCAGCAATTGCGGCTGCAAGCCATGCAGACCGAAGAAACCGCACGTGAAAATGCCCGGCTGCGGCAGTTTGTCGGCTGGCAACGTCAGACCCCCTGGAAACTCAAGCTGGCCAAGGTGGTCCTGCGCGAGCCAGCCAACTGGTGGCGCGCGGTGCAGATTGACCTCGGCAGCCGTGACGGCCTCCGGCTGAATCTGCCCGTCCTGACGACCGAAGGTCTGGTCGGGCGCATCTCTTCTGTCAGTCTCACCCGCTCGCAGGTCACGTTGCTGGGTGATCCCAACTGCAAGGTATCCGCGCGGGTCGAAAATGAGACCCACGACGCTGGCATCATCGGCGCATCCGGACCGCTGGAGACCGACTTCGTCGCGCTGGGCTATCTCTCCCGGAATGCAAACCTGAAGCCCGGGCAATACGTGGTGACGAGCGGCGAGGGAGGAATCTTCCCCAAGGGCATTCCCATCGGCAAAATCGTGGACGTGCAGCCGGTGGACTACGGCTCGCGCACCGAAGCGCGCGTGAAGCTCGCGGCAAACCTGAACGCCCTGGAAGCGGTATGCGTGATGTTCCCATGAACTGGCTGAATACAGTGTTTGTGCTGGGCGCGGCGTTCCTGGCGGTTTTTTGGGAAACAGCATTCGGCGGGGTCCGCCATCTTCTCGGCGCTCAAATTGATTTGCTGCCGCCGCTCATGGTCTATGCCAGCCTGTTCATGGGAATCAGCACCGTGACGCTGCTCGCGCTTTGCGGCGGGCTTTGGTTCGATTCCCTCTCTGCCAATCCACTGGGGGTAACGGTGCTACCGTTATTCGCCGTCGGTTTGGCGATCCAAGTGAACCGCGAGCTGATCCTGCGCGAGGAGACCTTTGCCCAGTTGGTTCTGGGCCTGGGCGCCAGTGCGGCGACGCCGCTGCTGACCCTGCTGCTGTTGCTCACCATGGGCCGCGCGCCGCTGCTGGGCTGGGGCACAATCTGGCAACTGGTGGTGCTGAGCGTGGGCGGGGCCATCGCGACGCCCATCTGTTTTGAGCTGTTTGGCTGGCTGCAGCGCACTCTGGTCCACCGCGGCGCCACGCAGACCAGCTTCCGGCCTGACCGGGAAATCAGGAGAGGACGACTGTGAAGTCTAAAGTCCAAAGTCTAAAGTCCAAAGTCCCGAGGCGGGAGGCGACTTTGAACATGAACGGAGCTTGGGGGTATTGGAGTAATGGAGTATTGGAGGCTCCAGGGTGTGCTCGGCCGATCCTCCATCACCCCATCACTCCGTTACTCCATCACTCCATTTCCGGCTGATGCTCATTTTCGACCAACTGAAGAAAGACGATCTGCAACTGCGGCTGATCGCGGCGCTGGTGTTGGGCGGCTTCAGCCTGCTGCTCGCGGGACTGTGGTGGGTACAGATAGTGTCTGCCCGGGATTACGAGGCGAACCTCGAAACGCAGTCCTTCCGCACGGTGCGCATTCCCGCGGTCCGCGGCAGAATCCTCGATCGGAACGGCGTTACGCTGGCGGAGAACCACCCGACCTACAACGTCAGTTTATACCTCGAAGAACTGCGCGGCCAGTTCCAGAGGGAATATGAACGAATTCGGCCTGTAAGAATCGTCACTAACTCTGCGACCTTTTGGCGGCGCTGGCTCGGCTCCCCAATAGTCACAACACAGTATGTCAGGCTCAAGAAGGCACAGATTGAGGCCCTGGGGCGCGAAGCCCGCTATGCGGTGGCCAGCAACGTGGTGTGGCAGGTCAGCTTGCGGCTGCGGCAACCACTTGTGCTGGAGGCCACGAACTTCGAGCACCATTACGAGACCCGCCTCGCCCTGCCCTACCCCGTGCTGTCGAACCTGAATCCCGCCCAAATTGCGCTCTTCGAGGAGCAATCAACCAGCCCAATGGGTGTTGATCTGGAAGTTCAATCCACGCGCTTCTATCCCTATGGCACCACTGCCGCCCACGTGCTCGGCCATTTGCAGTTCGACGACAGCTCGAAGGAAGGCGAGGAGGCGTTCTTTTCGTTCCGGCCGCCGGATTACCGCGGCGTGGTCGGCGTCGAGTACGGCTTCGACAAAGCACTGCGCGGCATGGCGGGTACCAAGTCGGTGCTGGTGAACAACGCCGGCTACCGCCAGACCGAGAACGTTTGGAGTCCGGCCGAGCCCGGCTCGAATATCGTGCTGACGATTGACCTGCGGATTCAGCAGGTGGCCGAGCGCGCGCTGCGGGTCTTCGGCCCGGGCACGCGCGGCGCGGTGGTTGTCATGAACGTGACCAACGGGGATATTCTAGCGCTGGCGTCCTCCCCGGCCTTCGATCCCAATTCATACCTTCCCCATTTGTCGCGGGCCGAGTCGGACCGCATCGAGGACCTGCAGGCCGAGAAGAATCGCGCCACCCAGGAGAACTACGCCGCCGGTTCCATTTTCAAACCGATTGTCGGCCTGGCCTGCCTTGAAGCCGGGCTGGACCCAAGCTCGACAATTTACAATCCCGGCTGCATTTACGTGGGCAAGCAGCGGTTTGGTGACCTGGCTGCACCTGGCTCCTACGACTTCCGCCGCGCTCTCAAAGCCTCCTGCAACACCTATTTCATCAGCAACGGCGTGCACGTGGCAGGCATAATCAATATCGTGAGGCTCGGCCAGCGCTTCCATCTCGGCGAACGGACCGGCCTGCCCATTCACCAGGACACCCCTGGCGTTTTCCCCAGCCTCAAAAAAGTCGGCTCGGGCTGGCACGATGGTGACACCGCCAATTTGTGCCTCGGCCAGGGCCAACTGGATGTGACGCCCATCCAAATGGCCGTGGTAACCGCTGCCATCGCGAATGGCGGGGGCGTCTTGCGCCCGCGTTTGGTGGACCGCCTCGAACCGCCGGACCCGACTCTGGGAGGCCAGAGGAATTACCTCCCCGCTGTTCAGGTGCGGGATGAACTGCGAGTCAGCCCGCGCAACCTCGAAATCCTGCGCGAGGCGATGTTGGCCGATGTCGAAGACCCCGATGGCACAGGGGTCAAGGCGGCGGTGCCCGGTATAAGAATCTGCGGCAAAACGGGGACTGCCCAGGTGCAAAACGACCGCGGAGCGCTGGTGGATCACATCACCTGGTTCATCTCCTTTGCGCCCTACGAGAAGCCGCGCTACACCGTGGTCGCCATGGTCGAGGGCGGCAGCTCGGGCGGCGGCACTTGCGCCCCCATCGCCCAGAAGATTTACACCGCCATCCTCGACCAGGAACGGTCGAGCGCGAGAAAACCACAAACCCTGGCCCAAAACCACTGAATGGCAATACCTGCACCCCCTAACGCCCCCAGCAACCCGCATCGGGTCTCCAGCCGCCATGTTTGACGCCGACCTCAACGAACGTCAGTCGCGCATTGACCGGGTGCAGTTGGTCGCCTTGCTCGGGTTGATAGTATTCGGGGCGGCGTTTGTGTACAGCGCCACGATGGTCAGCGAGTCGGCCCGGCTGGCGCCTTGGTACAACCAGAGCTGGTTCCGCCAGATTGTCTGGTATCTGCTCGGGACGGGAGCGGCGGCGGCTCTGTGCTGTGTGGATTACCACACCCTGGCGCGGTGGGCGATGATTGCCTACTGGGGCGCGGTGCTGCTGCTGGTTCTGGTGTTGTTCTTCGGCACAGTGCGCTTCGGGGCGCGGCGGTGGTTCGACCTGGGTTTCTTGAGCCTGCAGCCATCGGAGTTTGCCAAGCTCGCGTTCATCCTCGCCCAAGCCCATTTCCTGAGCCGGCCAGTCGAGGAATTGCGCGTGCTGCTGACGTTCTGGAAATCCCTGGTTCTGATGCTGCTGCCGTTCGTGCTGATCCTTAAGGAACCCGACCTCGGCTCAGCGCTGGTGCTCTTACCGACCGGCCTGGCCATGTTGTTCGTGGCCGGGACGCCTCACCGCTACCTGCTGCGGTTGCTGGGCGGCGTCGCCATTTTGGGCGCGTTGTTCCTGGTGGATGTGCTGTTTGCGCCACCGAATTGGCAGGTCAAATTGGAGGATTACCAGCGGCGCCGATTATTGGTGTATTTCGGCAAAGATTACGCTCCTCTCGGTGCGCCCAAGGCGGAGCGAGAACGCCTGCGCAAGCAGCAGTTCGATGATTCGCATAACGTGCGGCAGGCGTTGATCTCCGTCGGTTCGGGGGGGCTGACGGGCAAGGGCTGGCGCCAGGGCACGCAGAATGCCTTGGGGTACCTGCCGCGGGCAGTGGCGCACAACGATTTCATTTTCTCCGTCATTGCCGAGGAGAAAGGATTCGTTGGCAGCGTGATCGTACTCACGCTTTACGGGGTGGTTCTGTTCTCCGGGATCAGAACCGCCGGCCAGGCGCGCGATCGCCTGGGCAAGACGATGGCGGTGGGCGTCGTGGCGCTCCTCTTCAGCCATGTCTTCATCAATATCGGCATGAACATCCGGATTATGCCCGTGACGGGCGTGCCACTGCCGCTGTTAAGTTACGGCGGGTCATCAGTGCTCGGCTCGTTGATCGCCATGGGCATGTTGCAGAACATATATATCTATCGAAAGGCCTATTAAACATGAGTGATCGAAGCTTTTCCCGGCGCCGGCGCGGCATGCGCTTTCGCCCCAGCGGCGGGTTGGGACACGGACAGCAACAACCTGACCGCGAAGCCATCCAGGCTCGCGCGGAGGCGGTCAACGGCCCGCCCGCGCCGGAGAAGGTCTATGAGCCCCGGCACCTGCACGAAATCGAGCGCGCCGAGAACATCGCCGCGGGCCTGCCGCCGGAAGGACTGCTCACGGAAGCAGCACAAGCCACCGGCGCCGACAAAGGCAATTTCCGCCAACCGCACCCCGAACCTCCCGCCCCGGTGGAAGCAGAGAAACGGTTTGAGCCGGTGCCCGTCAAGGAACAGCCAAAAGGGATCGTGGAAGCCATCCGGACTGCGGCAACCACCCTGGTCAAGAAAGTCCAGCGGCTGATCAAGCCGATAAAGAAAGCCCACAAGGAAGTCGTCATCAACGCCGAGACGCTCGAAACCCGCGTCGCCGTGTCCGAGGAAGGGCGGCTTGAGGAGTTCACCATCGAACGAACCACCGAAGAACGCCTGGTCGGCAGCATCTTCAAAGGCAAGGTACGCAATCTCGAAGACGGCCTGAAAGCCGCCTTCGTTGATATCGGCTTTGAGAAAAACGCGTTTCTCCACTACTGGGACATTGTGCCGAACAGTTTCGACAGTGGCGTTGAGATTGTTGATCGCGGCGCCCGCCGGCGGGACCGCCCGAAGATCACGCAGAAAGACATCCCCCGCCTTTACCCCCCGGGCAGCGAGATCATTGCCCAGGTGACCAAAGGCCCCATTAGTACCAAAGGGCCCCGGGTCACAACCAACCTGGTCCTGCCAGGCCGCTACTTGGTGTTGCTGCCCAATTCCGACCAGAGCGGCATTTCCCGCAAGATCGAAAACCAGCAGGAGCGCCAGCGCCTCAAGAAAATCCTGCGCGAATTGGCGATTCCTGACGGCATGGGCGTCATTATGCGCACCGTCGGCGAGAGTCAGCAGAAGCGTTACTTCGTGCGCGACCTGGCCCTCCTCCTCGATGAATGGAACCAAATCCAGGAGCGCATCAAATCGCAACCGCTGCCCAGTTGCGTCTTCCAGGAGCCGGACCTGATCGAACGCACTGTGCGCGACTTCCTCACCGAAGACGTCGAGCGCATCGTGGTGGACAGCCCGCGGGCCTACGACCGGATGCGGGAAATGATCTCCAAAATCTCCAAGCGTTCCGCCGACAAGGTGAAACTCTATACCGACCCGCAGCCGATCTTCGACCGCTTCAACATCACCCGCCAACTGGAGAATGCCTTCTCCCGCCAGGTGCACTTGAAGAGCGGCGGCTATATCGTGGTGGACGAAACCGAAGCCCTGGTCGCGATTGACGTCAACTCGGGCCGGCACAAGGGCGGCAAGGACCAGGAAACGACCATTCTCAAGGTGAACCTCGAGGCAGCCGACGAAATCTCCCGCCAACTGCGTCTGCGCAACATGGGCGGGCTAATCGTACTGGACTTCATTGACATGAAGTCACGCCGCGATCAGCAGCAGGTTTATCAGCGAATGAAAGAAGGCCTGCGCCGCGACAAGGCCAAGACCCATGTCCTGCCTATCTCGCAGCTTGGCTTGATGGAAATGACGCGCCAGCGCCACTCCGAGAGCGTGAATTCCGCGGTGTACGATGACTGCCCGTATTGCAAAGGCCGCGGCAAGGTAAAGAGCGCCCTGACCATGAGTGTCGAGATTCAACGCAAGCTCAGCGAAATCCTCAAGAAGCGGCCCCGCGATGAGTCAGACTTCCAGTTGCGCATCGTGGTGCACCCCACCATTCTCGAACGCCTCCGCACTGAGGACGAGAAGCACTTGATCGAAATGGAGAAGCGCTATTTCGGTAAGCTGTCGTTCCGCGCCGACCCCGCTCTTCACGCCGAGCAGTTCAAGATCGTTAACGTGGCGACGAATGAAGAACTGGCCAGCGCGGGCGGGTAAAGCGACTCATGCCATAAGCAACCCGCGCTGCCAGTTCATCAGTTCGCTGGCGTGTTTGTCCCAATCATGGGCGAGATCCGAGAGCATGCCGCGGCTTGCAATCAGGGTCGAGTCAATGCCCAGCGCGGCGGCATGTGAGTCGCGGCGCTCTTGGAGCTCCGCAAACCGGCGCCGCTCCCCGTCGCTCGGCCGGCGGCTCACGCGGCGCAATGGCCGGGGATGGCGGTCGGGCGCGAGGCCCTGTCCCCGGGCGATGGCCTTCATTAAACCGCCCCGGCGCCGTTCGGAGATGTGCCGGGGCAGGAATGGCTCGATCGGCCTTGCCCCTGCGGACGCCGCGGCGATTTGGACCAGCGCTTCGTGACTCATGACAAAAAAGGGCGGCTTGTTGGCGTGGACCGCCTCTGCCTCTCGCCACTGCCAAAGCTCGCGCAGGATCGCCAGGGCTGGCCGTTCCAATAAGTGGCTGCCTTTGATGCGCCACGCCGAGTCCCCATCTGCCGGGCGGTGCGTCGTCGAGTCCTGGATAAGCCGCGCGCAGGTTTCCTGGTGCCACGTGAGCCGCCCCCCGGCCTCCAGTTCCGGCTTCAGGCGGTCCGCGAGCGGCTTCAGGTAATGCGTGTCGTTCCGGGCGTAACGTTCCATTCGCTCCGTCAGCGGGCGCAAAGCCCAGTTGGCTTTCTGCGGGCCCTTCTCCAATTTGACGCCGAGGTATTTCTCGACCAGGTGGCCGAGCCCGAACTGCCGCAGGCCAAGCAGGCGCGCGGCCAGCATGGTGTCGAAGATGGCGCTGGGCACGAACTCGTGGTGCCTGCGCAGGAGCCGCAGGTCGTAATCTGCGCCATGCATAATCAGCTCGTGGCCGGTCAAGGCCTTGAGCAGCGGGTCGAGGTCCATTCGCGCCAGCGGGTCAACGAGTCTGTCGCCGAAGACGGTGCTGATTTGGATCAGGCAGACCTTTTCCGGGTAGGCATGCAAGCTGTCCGCTTCGGTGTCCACGGCCACCCAATTCGCCGAGCGGAGGACAGCCAGGTAGCCGGCGAGTTTCTGTTCGCTATCTATCACGCGGGCAATATATTCAGGCGGCCGTGAACCAGCCATTGCTAAATCGCGTCAGATCCGCAGCGCCGCCTTGCCTGCGCGCGGTGGTTCCTCGTAGTATCATCCCACCATGAATTTGGCTGGCGCCTTCGCGGAAACCGTTCAAAGCCAATCACAGAAAATCGCCCTTTTCTGGGGCGAGCAGGAGTACTCTTACGCGGGCTTGTGGCGCCAATCCGTCCTCATCTCGCATCACCTCCGGCAGCACTTTGGCCTCAAGCCTGGTGACCGGGTGGGGCTGTGGCTCAAGAATTGCCCGGAATTCATCCCGTCGCTGTTTGGCATCCTGCACGCCGGCGCGGTCGTTGTGCCGATCAACAATTTCCTCAAGCCAGACGAGGTGAATTATATTCTAGGCGACGCCGCCATTGACGTAGTCATCACGGACGCCGAGCTGGGCACGCATCATCGCGCCCTGGAGGCCGCCCGCCCTCATTTGAAGCTCTTCCGCATCGAGCAACTCGAGGCGCTGGAGGCGACACTCAACACCCTTGGCCCTGCAATCAGCAATGCGCCGCTTCCCGAGCGAGTCGAGTCCGACCTGGCGGTGATTATCTACACCTCCGGCACGACCGGCCGGCCCAAGGGCGCCATGCTCTCGCACGGGAACCTGCTCCACAACGTCGAGAGCTGTCGCATCGTGCTGCGGACCGTTGCCGCCGACCGGTTCGCTGCCCTGTTCCCGCTTTTCCACAGCTATATGCTGACGGTTGGCCTGTTCCTGCCGCTGCTGGTAGGTGGGTCGGTGGTGCTGGTCAAATCGCTCCACCCCGTCCGCAACGCGCTGCAAGAGATCTTCCAGCGGCAAGCCACCGTCTTGCCGGCCATCCCCCAGTTTTACCGCAGCATGGTCAACGCCCCGGTCCCGGTTCCCATGCCCTTGCGCATCTGCATCAGCGGCGCCGCGCCGTTGCCCGCCCAGGTCCTCACCGAGTTCGAGGCCAAGTTCCATATCCCGCTCATCGAGGGCTACGGCTTAAGCGAAGCCAGCCCGGTGGTAACCAAGAACCCCCTCGACGCCACCCGCAAAGCCGGCTCCATCGGCTTGCCCATCCCCCATGTCGAAGTCAGCATCCAAGACGACTCGGGCCGCTTGCTGGGCACCGGCGAGATCGGCGAAGTGTGCGTGCGCGGCGGCAACGTCATGCTCGGCTACTGGAAACAACCCGCCGAAACCGCCAAAGTCATGCGCAACGGGTGGCTCCTGACCGGCGACATCGGTTACCGCGATCACGAGGGCTATTACTTCATCACCGACCGGAAGAAGGACATGCTCCTGGTCAACGGCATCAACGTCTATCCCCGCGAAATCGAGGAGGTTCTTTATCAGTTCCCCGGCGTGAAGGAGGCGGCGGTCATTGGCAAACCCGATCCCCGCAAAGGCGAGCAGCCGATTGCCTTCGTCGCCGCCAACGAAGGCGCGGTCCTCGACGAGCGCGCCTTGCAACAATTCGTCCGTCGAAAACTGGCGGATTACAAGGTGCCGCGGAAGGTCGTGCTTGTGCCCACCCTCCCACGCAACGCGACGGGCAAGATCCTCAAGACCGCACTGCGCGAACTGCCAGTGAGCGATTCCACATAACTGCCTGTGCCACAATATCTTACCATTGGTCACCCGACGCCGCGTTTTCCCAGTTGACGCTGGGGATAGTAACCCCCTAAGCTACTCCCTGTAACTGCCACGAGGCATGAAGCCCCGCAGCAGCCTAGCTTTTTATGCCCGAAGGATACTGCGTCAAGTGCAAGGCCAAGAAGGAAATTGTGGATGCGGTCGAGGAAACGATGAAGAACGGGCGCAAGGCCATCAAAGGCAAATGCCCAACCTGCGGCACGGTCATGTTTAAGATCCTGGGCGGTAAGGCCACGCCCCCGCCGGCTGAACCTGCCGCTGCCACGCCGGCGCCGGCCAAGCCTCCTGCGGCCAAGTAACCTATGCCCCAGCAACTCGCCTACGTCATCATCACCCCCTACTCCCTGCACAAGTCGCGCACGGGAGGTATCCTGACCCGCCTCATCACCCGCACCGGCTGCGAACTGGTCTCCGCCCGCATGTTTGCGCCCAGCGCTGAACTGGTGAAGCAATACGCCAAAGAGACCATCTCCGCCAATGACCCCCAGGACCGGCGCATCCAGGAGCTCATTTACGACTATATCCTCCGCAATTTGTCGCCCGACCCCAAAACGGGCCGGCGCCGGCGCATCATGATGCTGCTGTTCCAGGGCGAAGAAGCCGTCCGCAAGACCCGCTCCGTCGTCGGCAACGTCAGCGCCGACCGCCGCGTGGGCGAGACCATCCGCGACACTTACGGCGACCTGATCATTGACGAGCACGACCAATTACGATACTTCGAGCCGGCGGTCCTCGCCGCCCCCACCCCCGATGAGGCCGAAATGAAGCTCAAGCTCTGGGCCACACACTCTGACTCGGAGGGCGGCGTCCTGGAGAATGTCATCGTCTATCAGCCCGGCGAAAAGCCCGAACGCACCCTCGTGTTGATCAAACCCGAGAACTTCCGCTTCCCGACTGGCCGGCCCGGCAACATGATAGATTTCTTCTCCCGCACCGGCCTGTATATCGTGGGCGTCAAAGTCCACCGCATGAGCGTCGCCCAGGCCCTGCAATTCTACGGCCCGGTGCGCGAGACCCTTCGCACCAAACTCCAGGATGTCGTGGCGGCCAGAACTGCCGCCGCCATTGAAAAGGAGCTCGGGCTTAAGGTCAGCCGCGACCAGCAGCAGCAGCTAGGTGCCATCTTCGGCCCTTCTTTCGGCGACCACCAGTTCGAGAACATCGTCAAATTCATGTCTGGCCGCTCGACTTCGGAATGTCCCCCCGGCGCCCAGAATGAACCCGGCACGGAGAAATGCATTGCACTCGTCTATGAGGGTGTGGGTGCCGTCGGCAAAATCCGCGATGTGCTCGGCCCGACCGATCCATCCAAGGCCCCGCCCGGCTCCATCCGCCGCGAATTCGGCCAGACCATCATGGTCAACGCCGCACACGCCAGCGATTCGCCCGACAATGCCCGCCGCGAAATGGGCATCGTCAACGTAGGCGAAAACAACTTCCGCCAGGTGGTCGAACAGTTCTACGGGAAGCTAAACTAGCGCCCGCCCCGTACAACCTTAGCGGCGCGCGGACGTCCCCGTCCGCAGCCTCCCCCGAACGTGACCACCGCTCCGACTCGTTCCCCGATTCAGCCAAGCACGCTGCCGGGTACAAGAATGTCCGCCCCGCGCGCTCAAAGGGCCCCAAGCCCCCGGCCTGAACCCTCCCCACGCTGCGCCAGAACAAATCGCATGTGAAACGGCATCAAACTTGCCCTGTCTATTTCTATATGATCGCTCTTCGGTCAGACGAGCCGTCGCCGACTCCCCGCAGGTTAGCGCAGGCCACCCGCGCCAACCCGCCCCCGGCACCCGGCCGGAGCCACCACCGAGCCACCGTAGCGGTCGCATAACCCTACCGGATACCCACCGGATACCCTCCGGGTGCCTACCGGAGCAACACGCGACCTCCTCCCGAGCTCCTCTCGAGTCCTGCCGGAGTAGCACAGTGGCGATATCGGGTCAGCCGAGCTTCCGCATCAGGCCCCTGGCCCGCCGCACCCAGAGCCGGTCACGCTTGCGTTGGAAGGCTGGACCGTGCGCATCGTCAGCCAGGACCTCCCTCACCTCCCCACAAGCTAGGTCAGGCTGGTTGCGGGCCAGGTAGAGTTCGGCCAATTGCACTTTGGCGCGCGGATAGGAATGGCTGTCGGTGACTTGCTGCCAGAGGGCGAGCGCGGCATCGCTCTCGCCCAGGGCCGTCAGCGTCTCGGCCAGCGCCATCTGCGAGTAGCCGTAATCGTGCTTGGGGTTTTCGGCCACCACCCCCTCCAGAAGCGGGCGGGCTTCGGCGGGCCGCTTTTGGCGCAGCAGGCATTGGCCCAGATGCGCCCGGGTGTCAATGTCCTCCGCATCCCGTTCCAGCGCCGAGCGGTAGCAGCTTTCTGCCTTCTCCAGCTTGCCTTGCTGGAAATAGAGGTCGCCGAGCTGCGAGTAATGGTGCGCCTTGTCCAGGTAATGGATTTGGGCCTCCAATTGCCTGATACGCCTGCGGTCAAAGGCCCCTGGCAGCTCGAATCCGCGCGTGGCCGAAGGCGCCTCGCGATAGACCATAAAGTAGTAAAGCAACGCCGAAATGCCCCACCCGATGAAAATGAACACAGCCCAAATCCATTCCCGACGCCGGATGGCGTCCACCAGCATCCACAACTGGAACAAGGAGACCAGCCCCCACCAAGGATTGCTGAGCCAGTAATCCACATTCACCAGGTTTGTGACCAGCGATGCCAGCATGGAAGCCCAGCATAGCCGCGCCCGGGGCGGCTGGCAATGGGAGACAGAACAATGCGGCCCGGCCCCGGCCGCTGTCGCTTGGCTCGCGCCGATCCCCCAATTACTGCGAGCAGCGCTTCAGCGCGCGCCGCCAACTGCAAACGCATACCGGCCCGAGCCGATGGACAGGATGACACTCGGCTCCTCCTGCCGTAGTAACTGCACCCCAGTCGCCTGATCCAGCGCGTGACCGCTTTCGGTGATGTCGGCCGCAGACCTCGCCGGCAGCGCGACCTGCGCGGTCGTGTTGGCCGGAATGGTCACATTGAACAGCAATTTACCGTCCTTCTCCTCCCAATCGGTCGCTATCAGCCCACGGATGCTGCGGTAGGTTATCGCTGCTGACTTGAGCTGCGGGTCGGGCTGCGGCGCGATGAGGATTTCCTTGTAAGCGGGTGCCGCGCTGCGGATGCCGCCAATGTTCTCGACCATCCATTGATAGACCGCCCCGAAGGAATAATGCGCAAACGAGTTCATCCCGGGGTCCTGGAACCCCTTTCCCGGCGTCCAGCCGTCCCAGCGCTCCCAGATGCTCGTGGCCCTCTGCTTGATCGAGAAGCCCCAGGACGGAAAAGTGTCGTTGTGCAGTAGCCGATAGGCGACATCGGGCCGGCCAATCTTCGAGAGCACCAGCATCAGGTCCTTGGTGCCAATGAAGCCTGTCGAGAGGTGCCAACCACGCTTCTCGATGTTCTCGACCAGGTACTTGGCGGCGAGCTTCGCCTGTTCTCCTTGGACGAGGTCATACGCCAGCGCCAACACGTAGCAGGTCTGGGTGTCGCCTTTGATGTGGCCATCCTCGGTGACATAGCTTCGCAAGAACGCGTCCCGGATGCTCTGGAACAGTTGCTCGTAAGCCTCCGCTTCGTGGGTCTTGCCCAGCACGGCGGCAGCGCGCCCCGCCAGACGCGCGCTGTGCGCGAAGTAGGCGGTATAGATGACATCCTTGGGCGTGTCGGCCCTGATGCTCAGCCAGTCCCCAAAGCAATGGAACTTCTCGGGCGGGAGCAACTCGGGTGTGCTGCGCTGGCGACAAAACTCAATGAAGCGCTTCATCGCGTCAAAATGACGCTCCAGCACGCGGCGGTCGCCATAGACTTCGTAAATCGTCCAGGGGCAAATCACTCCCGCGTCCGCCCAGGCTGGACCGCCATCATCCCCGGCCACCACGCAGGGGGCGACGCAAGGGAACTGCCCATCCGCCCGCTGGCCGTCGTCCAGGTCCACAAGCCACTTGGTGAAAAAGGCCTCGACATCCGTATTCAGCGTCGCGGTGCGGACGTAAACCTGGGCGTCGCCCGTCCAGCCCATGCGCTCGTCCCGCTGCGGGCAATCGGTCGGGATGTCAATGAAGTTGGCGCGCTGGGTCCAATAGATGTTGTTGTGCAGTTGGTTGAGCATCGGGTCCGAGCAACTGAAGGCGCCCACGACGGGGGTGTCGCTGCTCAGAGCGACGCCCACCACAGTGTCGCTGCCGGGCTTGCCGCTCAGGCCAGTCACCTCGATGTACTGGAAGCCGTGGAAGGTGAAGCGCGGCTGCCAGGTTTCCGCCCCCTGCCCCTTGCAGATATAAGTGTCCGTGGCGCGGGCGCTGCGCAGGTTGCGCGTATAGATCGTGCCGTCGGGATTGACCCGCTCGGCGAAACGCAGCGTAATCCGCTGCCCAGGCTTGCCGGACACTTTGAGGCGCGCCACTCCCGCGAAGTTCTGGCCCAGGTCGAGCACGTACACGCCCGCCTTGGGCTCCGTGATGGTCCGGGCGTGGAATTCCTGGAGGGCTCGGACCGGCGGCCCCGGGTGCGCCTGCACCACCGGGTGCACCTCGTTGCTGCCCACATCAACGGCCCGCCAGTGCACGTCGTCGAGGCCCGGCTGATCCCAACCAGGGTGTTCCAGCCGCGCGTCGTAGGTCTCGCCCTTCAGGAAGTCCGCTTCAAGGATGGGGCCTGTGGCGGCTTTCCAACCAGCACCCGTGCTGATGTCGGCGACGGTGCCGTCGGCGAATTCGAGATGCAGTTGGGCTCGCACACGCGGATACTTGCCGTAAAGGTCGCGGTCACCCCGGAACCCGATGTACCCGCTGTACCACCCATCGGCCAGCACGGCGCCGACCGCGTTCGCCCCCCCGCGAACGAGTTTGGTGACATCGTAGGCCCGGTAATAGACGCGCTTGCTGTAGTCAGTCCAGCCTGGCGTGAAGAAATCATCGCTGACACGGTGGCCGTTGAGGTGCATATCCACGAGGCCTAGTGCCGTGGCATAAAGCGTGGCGCGGGCGATAGGTTTGTCCACGAGGAACTCACGGCGGAGGAAGGTTGCCGGCGGGAGAAAGGTGTCGTTGAGCTGCAGTTTGCCCCAGGGCTTGGCCCCGTAATCGCCCACCACCCGCGCCGCGGGCAAAACTGAGGGGTCGAGCGGAACAGTCAGCCAGTCGTTGCCGAACTGGTCGGTGGACTGCCATGCAGCGCTCGTGACCTGCCGAATAACCTGCCCGTCTTCAAGCGTGATGATAAACTGCGCGATCAAGCCAGCATCCCCGGGGCTCGCATTCTCGACCAGCACCCGTAATTCGTTGCGCCCGGGTTTGAGCTCGGTGGCCACGCTGGCCTTTCTGGCCACGCGCCAACTGTCGTCCCTGGCCTCGGTCGTAATACGAATATGGCCATTAATGGCGAACTTCATCCCGTCATCCGCGGAAGCGTACAACTCGGCCTGTTTGATCTTCGCGTCTTCCGGCAGCGTCAAGGCGTAGTAGAACAGCCGCTGGCACTTGGGCACATTCCCCGCCTCGTCCGCCGCGTGCCAAATCCACTTGGCCTGGTCGAACGGGGCCTGGACCGCCGCCATTTGGCGGGGCAAATCGTGGCCAATCCAATCGGCCTTCCAATCCTCGGGCTGAAGCAGGCCCATGGACCACATCGCCGGCTTGCTCCAGGCCGATTCGCGGCCGTCCTTGTCCCAGACCTTCACCTTCCAATAGCAGCGCTGGTGTGAAACCAGCGGCTGGCCCTGATAGACAGCGCAGATGGTTTCGTTACTGGCAACTTGGCCGGTGTCCCAAAGGTCGCCTTGGCCCTGCCGCAGGAGCTTCTCGCTGCTGGCGACCAACACCCGGTAAGCCGTCTGCCCCTGCCCGCGCTCTCCGGACTCAACAATCCAGCTCAGGCGTGGCGCCGGTTCCCCAATCCCGAGCGGGTCAACACGGTATTCGCAGCGGAGATACGCGGGCACGAGCCCTTTGCCGGTGTAGGATTTGAGGCTCATGGCGGCAGGCGCAGGAAGCGACAAGCTCAGGAAAATGGAAGACAGTAAGATGCCGGCGAAGGCGGAGCGTGAATTGGTTTCCATACAGCGGCTGGTTGTAGCAGTACAAATGGGCTTGGCCAAGCGTTTGCTTTCCCAGGTGGCCCACGGGGTGGCGCTTGTCAACAGGTGCCTATCCGAGTAGGTTTGGTGTGTGCCCCGAAAACTCAGAGAGCTTGTGCGTGACCTGATGGACGCTGGCTTCCATGAAATTCCGGGGCGGGGGGAAAGGTCCTCACCGCAAGTTCACCCATGTGCGCTAGCCGGGGGCGGTGACGCTGAGTGGCGCCACCGGCGATGATGCGAAGCATTATCAGGAGAAACAGGTGCGGCGAGCGATCGAACGAGTGCAGCAATGAAAGCAGGCGATCAATACAACAAATGGGTTGAGTGGAGCAACGAGGACGAGACCTACGTTGGCAAATGCCCGGACATCATCACAGGGATACACGGAGATGATCCCGTGCGACTATATGCTGAGTTGTGTGAGGTAGTGGAAGACGTGGTGCTGCATCTCGGAGCCGAAGGACGCGCCTTGCCCGCGCCCAAGACCCGGCCAATGCAGGAAGTGGCCTGAACTCCCCGTCCGTCAGCACGCAGCCGCCCTATCCTTGCGGTAGTTCGGCTGCGCCTGCGTTGGCGGCCACTTGCGCCGGGTTCTTGCACCCGGGGATGACGGCTGAAACCGCGAGGTTCTTCAGGCACCACGCCAATGCCCACTGCGCCAGGGGCACGCCGGGCGGCACTTCGCTTTGGCGGATACGTTCCACCTCCGCCAGATCCTTGCGCATCTTCTCCGCCGGGAACGTCGAGCGCCAATCATTCACCGGGAAGGCCGCGTCGGGACGGTACTTGCCGCTCAGCAAACCGCTCGCAAGCGGGACGCGGGCCAGGATACCGAGGTCGTTCTCCTGCGCGTGGGGGAAATAGAGCTGCTCGGGCCGGCGATCGAGCCGGTTGTAGATCACCTGGAGGGCTTCCGCACCCAGGCGCCGAGCTTCCCTTGCCTGAGCCTCGCTGCCCTTGCCCAAGATCGAAATCCCCAAATGCCGGACTTTGCCGGCACCCTTTTGCTCGGCCAGCATTGCCCATAGCTCTCCATTCAGCAATTGGCTGTCGGAGCCGGAATGGAACTGATAAAGGTCAACCGCCTCGAGGCGCAAAGCCCGTAGCGACGCCTCAAGCTGGCCGCGCACGCCTGCCACGGAGAAGTCCTCAGTCCGGTCCAGGAACCGGTTGAAGCGGTGGCCGAACTTCGTCGCTACGATCCACCGCGACCGGTCGTGGCGGCTGAGGTAGTCACCGATCAGGCTCTCCGAGAGGTGCTCGCCATAGCATTCCGCGGTGTCAATGAGATTGATCCCCAATTCGGCGGCCTTATCGAGGATCGCGTCCGCCTCGGCCTGGGAAAAGGCGCGGCCCCACTCACCGCCAAACTGCCAGGTGCCAAGGCCAATCACGGACACACGCAGGCCAGTGCTGCCGAGAATTCGATAGTCCATGTGTGGACAGTACCGCGAAATCCCAAATCCGAAACTCGAAATACATGCCAAGGCCAATATGACACGACCCACGTATTCCCTGTGGCTTACGCCGGCTGGTGGGGAGGCCCTTACGGAGTTTACGAAACCGCCTACCGGGACATCGTCGCCGTAGCCATCAAGTATAAGTGACGCCCCCCCTTACGGCGCCTTTTGAGTCCGCGCTACGCGGCCGGCGGCATCAACGGCTCAGGTTGCGCCAAGGGTCGGGCTTGCTCGCGGAACAGACTGAAGCAGAGGCTAAGTAGGCGCCCGCGCCCCATCAGCAGCCAGGCTGCCAGCAGCAACAGAACAGTATTCTCCGCCAGTTTGTGGCAAACAAAGACCTCCCCTGCCCCACACCCGCAATCGAATTTCACCCCACAAAAGGGCTGGCCTGTAACCGCCGCTATGGCCAGACCCCGTTTGAACACAACGAGCGTGAACGGCACGAGCATTGCCAGCAGCATCAGGGCCGATCCCCGGACCGCCACACCAACCAGCAGCAGCACCCCGCAGAACACCTCGAACCAGGGGAGGGCCGCGGCAATCGAGTTCAGGAGGAGAGGCGTGTTCACCAGATCGTATTGCCGCACCAGTTTGAGGAAATACTCTGGGTGCGGCAGGGCCTTGCTCAGGCCCATATAGATGAAGACGCCGCCCAGCCACCACCTGGCCACCAAGGCCGTGGCATCCGGTGCCATGCCGCTCAGCAGGACTAGTCCGTAAAGCACCTCTAGCCAGGGTGCACCAGCGGCGATCAGGCTGGACAGAGCGGGGTTGCTGACCATGAGTTGCTGCCGCACGAAGGTCAGAAATTCCGCCGGGTGGAACACGTTGCTCAGACCCAGGTAGATGAAAAGGCCCCCCAATAGCCACCTCGCCAGCAAGGCGGCGAGGTCCTGGAGGCGGCGCTTGCCGGGTAACGGCGAAGTGCTCATCGCCCGGACTCCTGGGTTTGCACGCCTGGACTGGGCAGGCGGGACCCCTGCCCTACTGCGCCGCTGGCGGCAGTCGGAACCAGGTTGGTGAGTTGGCCGCTATTGCGAGGACCCAGCTCGATCGGCAGACCGTTGGTGGCCCACTCGGTAATGCCGCCGCCAGAAACGAAGATCTTCTCCTTGGGTATGCCAATGCTGTCCCGCAGCATGATCGCAGCGTGCTCGCTGTCATCGCACTCCCCGCCATTGCAATAGAACACGATTTCCTGGGCGGTCAGGCACGCCTCGAGCACGTTGGTCAGGTAGTTCTCAGGGTGGAACCGATCAAAGAGATAGGCGCCCGGAATGTGGCCCGCCCGATAGTGCTCCTCATCGCGAGAGTCCATGAAAATCACCCCGTCCTGCTCCCGGCGCGGGTCGTGAAAGAACTGTACCACCCGGTTGCTGTCGGCCAGTTGTAGCCCGTCCGCCTGGAGCCGGGCAGAAAGCAGGTCCAGGAGCGAGTTGGTCGTTGCCGAAGCAGCGCCGGTCGTGTTGGTGAGCATCCCCACGGGGCTGGGGAGCGCCACGCTAGTCCCGGGAAAGTAGTTCTTCGAGAGCAGGAGACCGCGAGGCGAAAGCGCGTTGGCGGCAAAGGCCAACGCTGCACCCACCACCGCCACCAGCGCGCCCTCCTGCAGCGAGCCTTTCACTTGGGAGCCGGGGGCAAGGGGGGCAATGGCGGCGACGGCGGGAGATTCGGTTTGGCTCCGACAGGAGATAGCTTCTTTACAGGAGATACAGGCGGCGCGGCTGGAGCGGGCGACGCCGGGACGGGTGCCGACGCCGGCGCCGGAGCGTGCACTGCTGCCGCAGGCGGCCCGGGCAGGGTCGGCTTGCCTAGGCGCGCCATTTGCATGACAGGCACCTTGATGATGGGGACCTTCGGATTGCTCGACTTGACGCTCAACTCGACCTGCTGCCCCGGGGGGACCTGGAATCCCTGCGGGAATGCCAGCATCGCGGCAAAGGACTTGCCGGGCCGCAGCTCTCGGATCATAGCCTCCACACCCGGCATGTTGACTGCCGGGTCGGATAACGTCAGCCGGTTTGTGCTGTTGTTCTGGATCGTGACCGAATTGGTTATTGCATTGGGGAGAGGCCCCGGGGCCAGCGTCATGAAGGTCGGCATAACCATCACCGCCGGCTGCACGTTGGCCACCACCGTAACCGGAATAGTCGGGGGGTTCGTCCAGGTAGTATTCGCCACAATCTGGCCTTGAATACTCCCCAAACCCAACGGCGGCACAGTCGAAATCTTCAATTGGTATGCCCGGCCGGGCTGGTTGGTGACCAGTTGGGCCGAGAACATCCGGTTGTTGCTGTGCGGCGTCCCGAGGAACAGCGGTTCTTCGGTATTGTTGGTGATGGCCACAACCACGGAGGCAGTCTCCACGTCGGGGGGAATGGTCAGCACGGCCCAAGGGGGATTGACATCAATTGGCTTGTAAACCGTCCCTTTGATTTGAAGGAACATCAAGGGCGGCTGGTTCGAGATATTGCAGGCCACCGTAATCTGCCTGACAATCATGCCGCTCGTGCCCGTGGTGTCGAACTGGATGGGGATGCCGCCTGTCTTGCCTGGCTCCACCTGTTTGGTCCACTCGCCCGCCGTGGTGCAATGGCACCCCGGCTGCACCGAGTTGACCATAAGCATCCGATCCCCGGTGTTCGTGAACACATACGTGTATTTGACGGGCTCCCCGGACCTGGCCCGGCCAAAATCATATACCGGGGTCGCAAACTGGATTCTCGGCCCAAGCGCGTTCGTAGCAGCCGCCGCTGCGCCCGGAGGCGCTGAGGTTTGTTGCGCGCCGACAAGGACTGTGCCGACGACCAAGATCGAAGTCGCGACAACCAGATCTTTGCTCACTTTATTCATAAATAGTACTGCTTATCTATTATCTCAGATAATAGGGCTTGTGGAAAGCCCCATTTTCTCAGAAGTCGAGCCGCAATTGGCTGGCCAACGGAGCCAGGTCGTCATTAGAGGCCGGTAGGCAAGACAGGAGCCGGGCACGCCGCTCCCGCACCCACGGGCTGGTTTCGTTTCTGGGCTTCAGCCCTCCAGTCAAACCCAGCAGGCGCTGCCATTGCGCCTGCCAATCGCGGTCGCAGGTCTCCAGCAGGTTCAGGGGGGCCTTCTCGCGCAAAACGCGTCGCAGAGCCGCCGCGAGGCTCGCTCCCTCCGCCAAGCCGACATTCATGCTTTGCACGCCCACCGGGCCGGTTTGATGGGCCGCGTCCCCCACCAGCCAGCACCGGTCCCGGCCAAACTGCTTGGCAACCCGCTGCTCAAAAACCACCTCAGTGCACCAAGTGATCTCTTTGACGCCCGCTGAGAACCACGGCGCTCGCTGTTTCGCCACCTTCTCCACGTACTGCCGCATCCGCTCGTCCACCGCCTTCTCCGCGAAGCGCACTGCCCGTCTTTCCTTGTCGGGAAATTCACTGGCCATGTCGGACGTCAGCAGTTGGAACGTCCACCGGTACCGCTCTCCCGGCAGCGGCCAGAGCACGTTGGTGGTGGTTTGGTCCAGTACCACGCGCACCTCGTCTCCCACCCTTTCCGCTGACTCAAACTCGTAGGCGGCGAAGAATTCCGGCCCGGCGACGCGGGTGTGCTCGATTCCCAGGCGCCGCCGCACCATAGAACCATGCCCGTCCGCCCCAACCAGGAACTCAGCGCGGATGGGGACGGTCCTCTTCACGACGGTTTCCCAGTGAGGCACGATATAGCCGGTGCCCGTCACCCCCAACTCTTCGACCGTGGCCACCACCGCGCCCCCTTCGCTCTGGTAGTCATGGAACCGGCGGTTCCAGTTTACCGCACCCCCCACCTTGCGAAGCCGCTGCTCCAGCACTTCCTCAAAGGCATTCTGCGGCAGGACGGCCATGAACGGGTATTGGCCGCCAAGGCGGGACAGGTCCACGTCGGCCTGACGGGAGGCGCCGTCGTAAAACGCGATCTTCTCGATGCGCCGCCCACGCTCCAGGATCGGCGCCGCCAGCCCCATCCCTTCCAGCAGCCGTAAGGTCCGCGGGTGCAGGGCACAGGCATAGCTGCGCGCCGCGGTACGTTCCTCGCGGTCAATGATCCTTACCTCGATGCCCGCCTCCGCCAGCAGGACAGCGGTCAACAACCCGACTGGCCCTGCCCCAACCACCAATACTTCCGTTCGTTCTTCTCGCATACCGTGACTTTCCTTCTGCAGCCCGTTCCGTGACGTGACCCGAACCATACCCTGCGCACGGCTAAAAGTCATGTCGAAACTAAGCCGATCTCTAATGCCCCAGTGGAGGCTGGCAGGGCGCGTCACTCCGTGCGCGCCGTGGTGGCCCGCAGTTACCCGGCGCACATGGAGTGACGCGCCCTACTGCAATCACCAACCGATTACGCCGATCTTGTTGCCAAGCCGTCATCCGGCCTCTTAAATCAGCGTGTGCAGCTCGAATGGCTCTTTGGACCCAGGCAACCCGACCCGTCGGGCGACCAGTGGCTGGTTGCTGGCACACGCCGGGTGCGCCTGTGGTTCATCCGCAACCGGCGCGCGCGGCGTTACATTCTGCGCCTGCGTCCCGACGGCGGCGCCCGTGTAACCGTCCCCCGTGGTGGTTCGTTGGCCGAGGCAAAACGGTTCGCAGAAAAGAACGTCGGGTGGTTGGAGCAGCAACTCCTGAGGCAAGCCCTGCGCCCGCAACGGCCTGAGACGTGGTCCGCCGGAACGGTCATCTTCTTCCGCGGCGAGCCCGAGCGGCTTGAACCGCGGGAGAACGGGGAGGCGGCACTGATTCGCTTTGGCGGGGAAGTCGTGCCGGTTCCGGCTACCGGCGGCGACCTCCGCCCGGCCATCGAGCGGCATCTGCGGCAGTTGGCAACGCGGGAATTGCCCGCCCGGGTATTCGAACTGGCCGCGCTGCATCAACTGGCCGTGAAGCGGGTAATGGTGCGTAACCAGCGCTCCCGCTGGGGCTCCTGCTCGAGGCGTGGCACCATCTCCCTCAACTGGCGACTGGTGCAGACCCCCATCTTCGTCCGCGATTACCTCATCCTGCATGAACTCGCGCACATCAAGGAAATGAACCACTCCCGGCGTTTCTGGATCGAGGTAGCGCGGCTCTGCCCGGGCTTCCGCGAAGCGGAGTGCTGGCTCAAGCAGCATTCCGGTTTGCTGGCCTAGCCCAATCGTCCTCCTCCTCGTCCTCGTAATCGTCCTGGTGCTCGCCCCTAAGATGAACATTACAAGCACGACGAGGAGGATAAAGAAACCGCGTACTCGGGCTTTGCCTGCGCTTTCACCCCATTGGCGCGGCAATCGGCGCAGAGTGCGCTGGCAACTTCCGTGCGCTCGCGGGCCAGGCTGGCAATCTCCGCAGCCCCGCTGCCTCCCGCACCTTCCTTCGGTCTGCCGCAGGCGGGACAGGCTGGCAGCAGGGCCGAAACGTCGCGCAAGGCCTGCCGGGCTGATTCCAACTCCGCCGCCAGCGCCTGCCGGCGGTCCAGCTCGCTCTTGATCTTGGCAATCGTCACCGCGTTGATGATAAACGCTAGGAAATGAATCGTACTGTTCCAGTAGTAGAAGAACGGGGCTGAGTACGTTGCCCCGCTGAAAGCGTCCGCCAGCAGCCACGTCAAGGTCGCCGCCAGCGCCAACGCGATGGCCGGCCACCGCCCTATCCACCACGCGGCCACGCCAACGGGGACCGAGTAGAACACGAAGAAACTCATCTCGTAGCCGGTGACGTAATCCAGGTAGCCAAGCACGCCGAGCAACACCAGGCACCCGGCGAAGATGAGGCCCCGGCGCCTTGCGAGGTTCGCGCCCGCGGGCTGGTCGCCGCAGTTACGGGCAAGGTAATTAGTCATGCGCCTGGACTGTTTTTGCCGGCGCACACCACACGCGAGCCTAGAGTAATCTATCATCCCGCGGGCAAAATGATAGGCAACTTCTTACCCGGCACCGGCGGTATCGCGGCACTACGACCAGGCCGGAGCGCGGACATTCCTGTCCGCAGCAACGTTCGATGGGTCAAAGAGCTTGGGAACTGGCCGGAGCGCGTCGCGTCAAGGAGTTGGCTGCGGACAGGAATGTCCGCGCTCCGGCGCCGGCTGCCTTTTCGGTTGCGCAATGCGGCCAGGGCGCGGACGATAGGCGAGCCGTGAGAACATTGCACGCATACCTGACCCGCCAGATTCTGGCCGCGCTGCTGATCACCGTGATGGTTTTCACGTTCGTGCTGCTCCTCGGCAATGCGCTGAAGGAAATTCTCCCACTGCTGGTGAATCGGCAGGTGTCCCTGGCGGTCGTCGTCCAGGCGGTAGGTCTGCTGATCCCGTTCTTGTGGGTGTTCGCGCTGCCCATGGGCATGTTGACGGCTACCCTGCTTGTGTTTGGCCGGTTCAGCGCCGACCAGGAACTGACAGCGGTGCGCGCCAGCGGCATTAGCCTGCTCTCGCTCATCAGCCCGATCCTGCTGCTGAGCCTCGCCCTCTGCGGTCTCAGCGCCCTGATCAACATGGAAATCGGCCCGCGGTGCCGCGTCGCATACAATGACATCCGTTTCAGGGTGTTAATGAAGTTCACGGGCGCCCAACTGCCCCAAGGGACCTTCATCAAGGATTTCAAGGGCTATATCATTTACGTGGGCAAGAACCGCAGCGGAGACCTGCAGGACGTGCAGGCTTGGGTGCTAAAGGACGAGACGAATATGGAGACCTACGTGCGTGCCGCGCGGGGCAAGCTGGAGATGGACGTGCCGAACCGGCGAGTCATCCTCCATCTCTTCGATGGGAAGAGCGTGACCATGCGCGAAGGCAAAATGGAGTTTGGTGCTTTCACGGAACTGCCGCCGCAACAGTTTGATGTCGGAGAGCGGCCAGCCACGCTCAGCCCCCCCATCAGCGACATGACGTCCAGCCAGCTCTGGGAGGAACTGTACGCTTGGGAGGAGCGGCTCAAAGTGCCAGATTCGGTTGGTGACCTCACCGCCGACCAATTACGAGCCAAAAAGCATGAGTTGGAGAAACTGGTCGGTGATCCGACCACGCCGATCCGATTCCAGATCCACCAGCAGATTGCCTTTTCCTTTGCCTGCTTCGGCTTCACGCTCGTGGGCATTCCGTTGGGCATCCGAATGCATCGGCGCGAGACCAACGTCGGCATCGCCGTCGCCTTGGTGCTGGTGGCGGTGTATTACAGCTTCATTATGCTGGGCAAGTCGCTCGACACGCGTGCGGAGTGTGCACCGTATCTGTTTGTCTGGCTGCCGAATTTCATCTTCCAGGCCGTCGGCGCCGTGCTGCTGTGGCGGGCCAACCGCGGTGTGTGAGGCTCAATAATGGCAACAGATAGCTCCGCCATTACCCGCCGGCGTTTTCTGGCCGGCACCGGAGTCATCCTCACTGGCCCCGCCTTTCTCGCCTCTTGCGGCACCACTCGCGCCGACCGGGGCGAAGCCCAACCGGCCAACACCACCCGCATGCATTTCCGACTGGTGGATGCTCAGACAGGCCAGACCACGCCAGCCATGGCTTGCATCACCAACACCACCACCAGCGAGGTTCGCCTGCCACCGGACGGCCGGGTTTGCGCCAAACCTTCCTCGGTCCAGGAGTTCGTCTCCGGTGTCAAATTCAACCCCGACCCGAATTGGATTGGCCCGGTCCGCAAGATGCAGGGCAAAGGCGACAACAACGATCGCAGCTTCGTGTACGAAGACCGACCCTCGATCCCGTATTGGAAGGAGCCGGTGATCTATCTGACCTCGGGCGATTTCCTCATTGATCTCCCCGCGGGCCGGTGGCGGATTGGGGCCAGCCACGGCATGGAATATGTCCCGGTCGCCGAAGAGTTCGAGGTCAGCGGGCGTGGCGAGATGGAGAAGACGCTGCTCTTCAAACGCTGGATTGATCTGCCCATGCGGGGCTGGTGGTCGGGGGACGTTCACGTGCATCACCCCTCTTCCGACCCGGCGCAACGGGAATTCCTGATGCGGTATGCCCTGGCCGAAGACGTGCACGTGGTTAACCTCCTCGAAATGGGGGATCACACCGGCACAGAGTTCGCCCAGGCGGGCTTTGGCAAGAAGTTCCGGGTGCAGCGAGGCGATTTCGCTCTGGTGTCCGGCCAGGAGGACCCGCGGAGCACCTTCGGGCACATCATTGGCTTGAACCTCCAGGCGATGGTTCGCGACACCACTACTTATGATTTCTACGATGTCACCTTCCGCGGGATCCATGCCCAGGCGGATGCGCTGGTCGGTTTCGCGCACTTCGCCTGGAACGGTTGCGACTTGCCGCGCGGGTTTCCCTGGTTTGTAACGACCGGCGAGATTGACTTCATCGAAGTCCTCCAATTTGGGCTGGTCAATCGGCTGGACTACGCCGAATACCTGAATCTGGGGTTTCGGCTGACTGCTGCGGCGGGCAGCGACATCCCTTGGGGCTCGACCATCGGCGAGGTGCGAACCTATGTGCATACGGGGGACAGGTTCGACGGGGACACCTGGTTCCGGCGCTTCAAGGCAGGCCACACTTTCGTAAGCAACGGCCCGGCGATCGAATTCACGGTGGACGACGCTCTGCCCGGCTCCGAACTCGCCCCCTCGCCGGGCACCCGGGTGAAAATCCGCGCCCGCGCCCTTGGCCACCCTCGCATCGGCCTGCCCACAGTGCTGCGGGTGGAGGGACCAGCCGGCATCGTGAAGGAGGTCAAGGCCAACCAAGGGGAGGCTGAACTGGCGTTTGAGGTCGAACACCTCGTGGAGACCAGCCAGTGGCTTATGGCCGGCGTCGCTTGCGATAACAACGCCGTAGCGCACGCGACGCCGATTTATGTAGTGGTCAATGGCCAGCCAACCTGGAACCCACGGCAGGGTCCGAGGATTATCGAGAAGCAGCTCGCCAGTATGGCTAAGATTGAGTCGGAGGTTGCCAAAGGCGATGACGCCCGAAGCGCGGGCATCCGCGAGCGGCTCCAGAAAGCCAAGGCCTTCTATGCCACGCTTCGGGACAACATGTCGCGATGAGAGGAGGTTCTTCCGCGACGTCCAACAGACTCCCGAGCCCATCACCGCCTCATAGAGAGAGGAGATACCCAGCCAGATCGTCAATCTGCTGCGCAGTGAGCCGGGAAGTCTTGCCGTGCTCATCCTTCGGATTACGGGTGGTCAGCACGTCGCGGATGGTGGCAGCCGAGCCGTCATGCAGGTACGGCGCGGTGCGCCAAAGCTCACGCAGCGTCGGCGTGTCGAACTCTCTGTCTTCCTTGTCGAAGGGGTTCTGCGTGCCCACATTGTAGGAGTGCAGGTCGGTGAGCAATGGCGGCTCGTGGCAGTTGGCGCAACCGGTGTCGGGGCTGTTGAATAGCTTCTCACCACGCCGGGCGGCTTCCGACAACTGCCCATTCACCAGATGCGGGCTGGGCGCCGGCTTGAGCGATTTCAGCCACTCGTCTATTGCCGTCGCCACTTCGTCGGGCAACGTGCTGGCCAGCGAATTCGCGATGCCGTTCCGGACCGCAATTTCCGCCGTGGCCCGCACGCCCAGGCTCATGACCGGCGGCGTCTGATAGGACAGCACCAGGCTCTTGGTATCCTTGGGATTGCCGATGCCGTCGTTGAGCAGGTCCCAGTTGAGGCCGTCCACGCGCGCGTCGTCGTCATGGCAACTGGCGCAGCTTTGCCAGCCCTGAAAGCAGATCGTCGCGTCATTGAAATACATCTCGCCGCGCCGAAGCGTGGTCATCTGGTGCACGCGATTCAGTTCCGTGGCTTCAACTTCCGGCTTCGCGGCGGAGACATCCACCACGTCCAGGCTGTCAGAGAAGTAGCCGGCCACAAACGCGCGGTTGCCGGCGATCACCAACGCGCGCGGGCCGCGGGCGTCAAGCTGCACGCGGCGCCGCAGGCCGGAGAGGAAGGACAAATCGTTGGGCACGTCCGCAGCGGAGCTTGAACTGGCATAGCCATCCTTCACCGACGGGGGCGGGGGCTTGGCAGGCAGAGCGGCCAACTTCCTCAGTAGCGCCGGGAAGTCTATAACGCTTAATTCATGCGTGCCCGCGTGCGTGACGCAGAGCCACCGGCCGTCGCTGGACCACGCGACCCCCCAGGGATTGGCCGCGCCGCGATCCGGGTCATCCAACAGTACGGTGTTAAGCAATTCCAGGGAGGCCAGATCAATGAGCGTGAGAGCGCTAGTGTTGACCCAACCGCGCGCAAGCTGAGTCACCGGCACCTGGAAGCGGCCCACCGTCTGCGCCAGGCACGCGTATTGGCCGTCCGGGGAGATGCAGATCTGGCGCAGGTTGATGCTTCCGTTTGGCAGGTGCAGTTCCTTGAGCACCTTGCGCTGGGCCACATCAATGATGCTCACGGTCGCTGCTATGTAAGGCACGTCCGAACGGCCCCGTGGCAGGTGGTTGGCCACGAGCAGAAAGCGCCCATCGCCTGTCAGGGCAGCGGAGACGGGCTCACGCGCCACCTGAATGCGGAACTCCTCCCATCCCCCACGCAGGTCGAACACCGAGACCGCGTCGTTGAAGCGGTTGCAGACGAAGAGCGTCTTCGCGTCGGAGCTCAAGACGGGGCTGAGGGCCGTATGTCCGGCAGCCAAGGCCTTCAGTAACTTGCCGGATGTGGTGTCCACGACACAGACCTGGCTGGCGGGTCCCGCGCAGGTCACAAACAGCCGCGTGCCGTCGGGCGACAACACCAACCCCGAGGGCTCACCCGGCAGCGCCAGCCGTCTAATGATCCGGCGCTGAGCGGCGCTGAAGACCAGCACCTGTTTGGCCGTGGCGCAGGCGACGTACAGATTCTGGCCGTCGGGAGAAGCCGCTAGGGCTGCTGGCGACAAGTCCCCTGACGCGGCAGGAGGGTTGTCGGCCAATGGGCCAGGGGTTGGGGATCGCGAGCAGGCTGGCAGGAATGTGAGCAATGCGAGAAGGATGAGGCGGACTGCAAATTGAGCACTGGGAATTACAAATTGCAAATTGCCGAAGCGGGAACGAGACACCTGGGCCACACGCGGCCCCCGCATTGGGTTTGGGGTCCAATCATCGCCGGAGGGGCTGGTTGCTCTTGAGCCGTTGATCATTTCCTGTGCTATGGGTCGGTCCGACGCCGCGCCAATTACGAATCGCCCATACCGCAGAGTGTGAATCCGCGACGTGTCGGGTCAAGCTTCGGGTTGCCGAGTTCCACACCACAGTCAATCCTGAAGGGATTGCGTAATCCAGCCCAGGGTTGAACCGTCGCTCCTGCGCCCCGCGACGGTTCTACCCTGGGGTGCCGCGCGAAAAGGTCCCCAACCCTGAAAGCGGTTGCATCAAGCCTTCGCACATGCTTAGCACGAGAACTGAAACCCAATACGCGGACGGGCGTGTTCCGCCATGCAGAAACGCGCTTCAATCCGCCGCCAGCCCCAGCGAAAGCCAAATTTGCAGTCGCACTGCAAATCTGGCCAACCACCCCAGCCGCCCAGATCCTTGCGCAAAACCAGCGCCCCGCCGCGCCGTGTTGCCAAGGCCCAGAGCGCCAAACTCCGCGTGGGAGTGACGCTTGCTCGGTTTGCCGCGGGTTACCTACATGGTCGGACGCGGCCAATACGGAAAAGAGGGGCTACAGGTATTGCTCCCACCGCTTGGGGTCCCGCCGAAGGTCCATTACTGAAAGGAAATCTCTGCGCAGGTCAGAAAAAACCGCCCCGGCATCCCGGGCCTTCAGCTTGCCGGCATCGAAGGCGTCTATTCGACGCTCCGACTCCTCAGCCCAGGCGGCCTCGCGCGCCGTCACCTCCGGCGAAGCGAGAGAATCCCACAGGACATCAATCAGTTTCGCCCTCTCCCCTGGCGGAAGACTCAGAATTTCAGCCTGAATTGTCGCAACACTCATAATGCTTAACTACCTTCGCCGACTGGAGCCGTCAAGATGCGTTTGCTCTCGTTGATGCCTATCAAGCCGAACCTGAACACTGATTCTGCGAATCGAAGGTCAGCGGCTCACCTTCCGGTAGAGCAGCAATTCCGAGCTGTGTTTCTCGGGCAGTGTCAGGACCAGTTGGCGCATCAGGGCCGCGCCGGACAAGCGTTTGCGCTGGCGGCCGGCTTCGGAGCGGAGGTCGTAAACCGCAGTCGGATTCAGGCCGTGCAAGGCCACCTCGACGCTGGGGAAAGGGCTCTCCGGGCGGCGCCAAGCCAGGATCATGCCGCTGTCCAGATCGGGCCGATGGAACTGGACAGCCATCCAGGCGTCGGGCTGGCGCGAATAGGCCAGCAATGGATACCAGGCTCCGACCAGTAAATGACGCACGGCCCGGTAACGGTCCAGCAGCCTCTTCGCGCGGGCCGTGTCAAAGCCATCAGCGTCGGCGATCCAGCCCGGGATGAGTGACGCCGGCAGGGTTGAGTGGAACGAGTAATCGTCCAGGCGCGTGAGCGGAACACAGATAACATTGTTGGGCAGGTACTGGCTAAGGGTCCAGAGACTGGCCTGGTCCACCGTGTCGTCGAACCAGTAATCGCTCTTTTGGTGCAGATGCATCCGGCGCACGGTCTCGAGGTCAATGCGGCGTCCGCCACTGGCGCATTCTTCGCGGAAGCTCGCAGGCCAGGCGGCGGCGATGCGGTCCCAGTAGGCGTAGAGTCCCTCGACGTAACGGATTTCGGTAATGCCCTGGCGGTCCGGGGCGTCGTTGTGCCGCCAGTAAGCGAGCGGGTCCATGTTGAAGTCCTGCCGGTAGAATCCGAAACCGGGCAACTGCATGAAGCCGTTGACGATGTTGAAGAAGTAGTCCTGCACCGCCTGCTGGCCAAAGTCCGCCAACAAGGTGGTTTGGCCTGCAGTGCCGTCGGTCAGCACCCAATCCGGATGTTGCCGGTGGAGTTCGGTGCCCGCGATGACCCGCTCCGGCTCGAACCAGAGTCCATAGACCATGCCCTCTTGCTTGGCGGCGGCAGCGACTGGTCCCATGCCCTGCGGATAAGCGTCTTTGCGCGGCGTCCAGTTGCCCGCCCCCGCCGGCCAGCCTCCTTCGAACCATCCAGCATCGGTGATGAGCGCTTCCAGACCCAGGGGCGCATAGGCTCGAATGAGTGAAATCTGGTTCGAGGCGTTGCACTCGTTGAGCCAGCCGCCGCCGCGCGTGAAGCAGGTATTGCAGAATAGCGTGGGCAGCGGGGCCTGGCCTGCGCGCCGGGCTGCGTAATGCCGATAGATGAGCTGGCGGAACCGCGCGTTCGCCTCTAGCGTATCCCCTTCGCCAAACAGGACCAGCATCCGCGGCGAACGCACTTTTTCAGCCGGGTGCAACTTGAAACGCGTCTGCTCCATCCCGGCAGTCAGGTGCAGATGGTAGCCGTCCGGGGAATTCAAGGTGGCCTGCCATTGCCCCGACCAGCCGACCGCTACCACCAGCGAACCGTTGCCGGCTTCCACCTTGAAGAACGGAAAGTCGCGGTTGGACGACCGCCCGCCACCGGCCCTGAGGGTCTCGGTTTGCCGGGCCTTGAGGACGACCATGGCGGGCTCGAAGTCGGAAGGGTTCGCGGGCGCCCCTTTGCTGCGGTGGAGGCGATACGGCTCTTCGCGGCTGATCGGCCTATCCAGGGTGAGGTCAAGGGCCTGGATGTTCTCGATTAGAGGCGAATCCTGAGCGCCGGTGTTCTCGAAGAAGAGCATCCACTCCAGGGCCGGAAAGCCGGCAAACCGCCGAGTCTCGATTCGGACCCGGAGCCCGCTGACCGGGTCGGTCCAGGTCTCCCAGCCGCTCTCCACACCGTCCGCAGTCACCGCAGGGCCTGTCTGCGATTCCCAGCCTGGCAGCAACTCGTCACTCCGCCGGCCATCCATCATGAACGAGAAGGGGAACTTTGTCCCGCCCCAGGGCGCGGGCGAGCCTATCACGGAACGGTCCGGCTCCAGTTGCCCGTGGTCCTGACGCAGGACTTGGATCGTGGGCTGGGTCGCGGCAGGGGACTCGTATGGGAACGCAAGCAGGTTCGCAATCCAGCGCTCTCCCCCCGTGGCGCCCGCCGCCGCGTCGGCCGAGCCGGGGTGCGACACGAGCCAAGCCGTCAGCGGGATGAGCAAGCGGACTGGCACGTTCATGGGGAGCGAGCGTAATGGGCGCTCTCCGACGCGTCAATCCGGGTGCGCCTCAAGCTTCTGGCTCGACCATGCCAAACCCAGCCACGCGCCGCGTTCAGCCGGCAGCGAAGCGCAATTTGAGGGCCAGGGGCCACCGATTAGGTGCTCATACTGAGACACTATGCCGTGAAGGCGAACTCTTGGCAACGGTGGCTTCGAAGGAGAATTCAGAAACGAAGCCTTCCCGAGGATGCGAGTTGACATTGGTGGGAAATCCCACCAGATTGCTGATATGGCAACATTGACACTCGAGCCGGAGAAGCAAACGCGAGGGGCCGCCGTGGTCGGGGACTACGACATCGCTGCCGATGCGAAGAACCGCATCAGCCTGCGCGGAGCCAAGACGAAGTATTTTCACGTCAAAGCGTTTGCCAACGGTTGCTATGTGCTGGTGCCGCGCCTGCTGGTGCCGCCACAGGGCCTTTCCGCCCGGTCCTTGAAGATGCTGGACAAATCCGTGGCCCAGTTGAAGAAGGGGCGGTCTTCAGCGCCCATTGACCTGGCTGCGTTCCTCGGGCGCTGAGGGGATAGATGACTTTTAACATCCGCATGGGTCTGCCGGAGATGGACGCCCTGTGGCAGGACCTTTCCACGCGGAAGCTGCAAGGCAAGCTGGACAAGGACGAAGCGTTGTCTTTCAAGAAGCTGGTCAAGGCACTGGCGTTTCTGAGCCAGAACCCGCGCCATCCCGGGCTGGCCTCGCACGAGATTGATGACCTGACGCGCAAATACGGGATCAAAATCTTCCAGTCCTACCTGGAGAATAACACACCGGCGGCGGGGCGGCTGTTCTGGACCTATGGCCCGGACAAAGGCGACATCACCGTCCTCGCCATCGAGCCGCATCCGGAAGACCAGAAGCGCGCAGCCTACCAGCGTATTAAGTTGTCCGCTCTTCCCGCCGCTAAACTCAAGTCGAGCGGGAAGCAGCGAAAGTCCTGAGCGCCAAAGTCCGCGTGGTTTTGGAACCGGAGAACGCGGAACTCGGCGGCCGTCTCGCTTCGCCTTGTCTTTGTCCGGCGCGGCGGCTTAAGCTAAGAGCGGAAATGGCATCACCAACCAAATATCCAGCCGCCCAAGAGCCGGACGGCGTGTTACTCCGTCTCCGCGAGGATTACGAACAGGCCGTGCTCGACCTGTTTGAGGCCGACCAGGAGGCCAAAGAGGTTCGTCCTGCGCTGGATGTCGTGGGCCATACGTCGAACTTCCTTGATAACATGCGGCTGCCGGTTCACCGGTGGTTTCGTTACAGTGCGGGCTTTTCGGCGGAATGGGTGAAATGGTTGCTGGCCGAACGCAAGGGAAGCGAACTCCGGGTGCTCGACCCGTTTGTTGGCTCGGGCACGACTTGTCTTGCCTGCGATGAAATGGGCGTTCCGTCCTGCGGCATAGAGGCGCACCCGTTCGTGCATCGGGTTGCACAAGCCAAATTGAGTTATGCCACCGACCCGGAGCGGTTCATTTCCAAAGCGGAGAGGGCATTCGACTTTGCCCGGAAGGCGGCGGCGCAAACGGAGCATTATCCTGAAATCATCGGGAAGTGTTACGGGCTTGAGACGCTGGATTATCTGGACCGTTTTCGCCAGGCCGTCGAGGTCGAGCAGGACGGTTCGCCGGAAGCCCGGCTGCTCTGGATGGCGCTCGTCTCATCGCTGCGCGTGGTTTCCGAAGCGGGCACAGCGCCGTGGCAGTACGTATTGCCGGGCCGGCGCAAGACCGTGCCGCCGTCGCCAGAGGTTGCGTTGCACAAGGCGGTGCAGATGATTGCCGCCGACATCCGCTTCATGGCGCGGCGGGCCAAGCCGCTGGCGAAGCTGCGCGTGGATGACGCGCGCAAGTGCGCGACCGTGCCGGACGGTTGGGCCACGCTGGTCATCACGTCGCCGCCCTACGCCAACAACTACGACTACGCCGACGCGACGCGGCTGGAGATGGCGTTCATGGGCGAGATTCGCGGCTGGGGCGACCTTCAGGAAGCGGTGAGGCGACACCTGGTGCGCGCCTGCTCCCAGCACGTGCCGCCCAATTCGGTGGATCTCGATCAAGTGCTGGCCGCGCCGGAGCTTGCGCCTGTCCGGGACGAGATTGTGCCGGTATGCCGCGAGCTTTCGTCGGTGCGGTTGGAGCGCGGCGGCAAGAAGACCTACAACAACATGATCGCCTGCTACTTCCTCGACCTGGCGCAGACGTGGCGGGCGCTACGGCGGGTTTGCGCCTCGCCCTCGGAAGTCTGCTTCGTTATCGGCGATTCCGCGCCCTATGGCGTTTACGTGCCGGTGATCGAATGGTTCGGGAGACTGGCCCTGGCCGCTGGATTCGACTCGTGGTCGTTCGAGAAGCTGCGCGACCGGAACATCAAATGGAAGAACCGCAAACACCGTGTGCCGCTTTGCGAAGGGCATCTGTGGGTCCGTGGATAGCAAGGAATCGTTATGGCCGAATCACTCGCCCACAGGTGGGGACGGGCGTACTCCGTTACCGTGGCCGTCCGCCGCCACTGACCAGCCACCTGTGGGTGGTTTGCGCTTGCGACCGCCGAGGGGGCGTGGACATAATCGCCGCCGATGGATGCGACTGGTTAAATCCCAATGTCCCTCAAAACCACACTGACCGACATCATCGCACGTCTGCGCCAAGGCCGGTTTCCGAACGAACAGGCCGTGTCCCAAGGCATCGTCTTGCGCGTGCTCCAGGAACTGGGCTGGGACATCTACGACACCACCTTGGTCTGGCCCGAGTTCCAGACTGGTGAAGGCCGCGCCGACTTCGCCCTTTGCCATCCGCCCTCCAAGCCCGCCGAGTTCCTCGAAGTCAAGCCGCCCGGCAAGGCCGAGGAGGGCGTCCGTCAGGCCCTCGAATACGCCTTCCATACTGGCGTGCCGTTCATCGTACTGACCGACGGCAGGACATGGAGCTTCTACCTGCCGGCGGAACAAGGCAGCTACGAGGACCGTCGCGTGTATAAGCTCGATCTCTTTGAACGCCCGCCCGCCGAGGCCACCGAAATCCTGCACCGCTATCTGGCCCGTGAGCGAGTCGAGTCCGGTGAAGCCCTCGAAGCCGCCCGCAAGGAATACCGCAGCCGGAATCGCCGTACCCAAGCCTGCGCCGCCATCCCCGAAGCTTGGCGTGAGTTGGTCGAGAAGGGAAACGAAGACTTGGTGGACATGCTCGCTGGCGCCGTCGAGTCCAAGGCCGGCGTCCGCCCCGAGGATAACGATGTCGCCGAATTCCTTGCTGGACTTGGCCGCCCGGTTGTCCTCGAAACAAAGCGCGACATGACCGGCCTTGCACCTGATCGTCCCTCCGCGCCCCACAATGGTAGGGAATTACCCCGCAGCGGCAAACTCATCCTTCGCGGCAACGCATACCCGTACCACAACGCCAAGGACGCCATGGTAATCGTCCTCCGGGAACTCGCCAAAGGCGATTCCACGTTTCTCGAACGCTGCTCCCAGCACCCCGATGCCCAAGGCCGCAAACGCCGCTACATCGCCCGTACACCTGAAGAACTTTATCCCAACCGCGAGGATCTCCGCGACATGCGTGAATCCTTGCCAGGCGGATGGCTCGTGGCAACCAACCTCAACAACGTGCTCAAGAAAACCATCATCCGACTCGCCACCGAAGTCGCCGGGCTGACCTTCGGCAAGGATGTGAGCGTGGAGTTTTGAAATCATGGGCGTTGGGAATGGCGAGGATTTGTACGACCTGCTGCTTTCTGATAAAGTGCGGTTGTGGAATACGGAAAGCTTGGCAAGGACAACCGTCATCGGCTAACCTGCATCGCGATGATCACCAAGATTAGAGTCGAATCGTTCAAATCCCTCGAAGAGGTCGACATCAACCTCGGTCAGGTGAACGTATTCATTGGTGCGAACGGCAGCGGCAAGAGTAATCTGCTGGAAGCCATCGGCGTGCTTGGCGCTGCTGCCTTTGGTCGAGTTGATGACGAAGCGTTGTTGAGGCGCGGCGTACGACCGGGCGTACCCCAGCTCTACAAGTCGTCTTTTCCGCGAAAACCGGTCGAGAATGTCCCTCACATTTTCTTTGGCGCAGAAAATGATGATGCTGCATACGAGGTCTCGCTTTGGAATCCACTCAGAGACCCCAAGCCTGCCTGGGGATATAAAACGGAGGCCTTGCGTCGCGCTAATGGGGAGAGAATTGTTGGACGGTCTCCATACCGAAGGGAAAACATTCATCCAGGACAGGCGCTGAACCGCCAACAAGGTTACGCGGCTCTCAAGTCCGTAGAGCTAAAAGACGGCGACCCCGCACGCGGTTTGCTGGACTTGCTGAGAGGATACGCAATCTACTGCGCGAACACACCCACGCTGCGTGGCTTGTCCCAGGACCAGCAACTTCGTGAACCACTAGGCTTGTCCGGGGGCAGATTGCCAGAAGCGATCTTGGAGTTGCTGCGTGCACGTTTTGAGAAGGACAATGAGTGGTTGCGGGCGAAGGTTGACGAGATTCTGCCGCTCATTGATTGGGCAAAGAGTTTTGGTTCAGCGCCATCGGCAAGCGTTCCGCTATCGCCATCCGCTGCCGCCTCGCAAAGGGTAGTCCGTTTCACTGACCGCTATATGGCAGAGAAGCGAAACGTACTTACCGGATACGATGCCAGCGAGGGGGCCCTGTATATCCTCTTTGGAGCGGTTTTGACATTGCATCCAAAGTCGCCACAGTTTTTCGCCATTGATAACCTTGATCAGGCAATGAACCCATTGCTGGCCAAACGGCTTGCCGAGGCCCTATGTAGGTGGACACTAGAGAGCAAGACGGCACGGCAGGTTTTGATGACGGCACATAACCCCGCAGTCTTGGACGGATTGCCTCTCAAAGACGAGCGGGTGTGGTTGTTTACGGTTGACCGAGATAACCGCGGACACACGCTCGTGAAGCGCGTCGAGTTGAGTGACGCGTTGTTGGCCAAGGCTGCTGAAGGTTGGACGCTATCGCGCCTTTGGGTTAACGGTCTGATTGGGGGAGTTCCGAATGTCTGAACCCCTCCTCGTCGCGTTCGTTGGCGAAGGACCGACGGACCGAATCGTAGTCGAAGCGGCAATCACTAACCTGGTCGGTGACCGTCACTTTGTTCTCAAGCAACTTCAGCCTGAGGAATCGCTTGCGTTTGGTGTAATAGGAACCGGTTGGGGTGGCGTCTATCGCTGGTGTCATCAGGCTGCCAGGAGAGCAGGCGGCACGCTGAGAAATGATCCACTGTTTGTGACTTACGATTTGTTAGTGCTCCATCTGGATGCCGAGGTTGCGGCGGAACACTACGCGAACGCGCGGATCGATGACCCGGTAAATGATTTGCCCTGCGACCAGCCTTGTCCACCGGCCAACGCCACAACCAATGCACTGCGTGTCGTGTTACTCCGTTGGGCTGGGGAGACGGCTGAGCCACCAAAAACGGTTCTTTGTACCCCGTCCAGGAGCACCGAAGCCTGGGTGCTTTGTGCGCTGTATCCGATGGATGGATCGGTGATCTCAGGAGGAGTGGAGTGCGAACCGAGCCCAGACACTCGGCTTCAAGCCAAACCGGCCAAGGGCCGTGTGATTACTGGAGGAAAGAAACTCGTCGCCAAGTATCGCGACCGGGCTCGTGAGATTACGGTTGCGTGGCCTAAGGTTCGCACTCGTAGCACCGAAGCTGAGCGATTTTCAACAGAGTTTCTCGCCCTTGTCTAGCTTGCCGCGCACGGCTGCGTGAAGATAGCCGCTTGCCGCGCGCTGAGGATTCCGAAGCCAGAGCCCCGAACGAGCCGGAGCCAGTATGACAGCGGAGCGACGACGTTGCGCGGGTGCAGAATTGATGAACATGAACTGTCCCAAGTGTGGTAAGCAAATGCGGATGTGCGGAAGCGGTTTCCAGTTACGCTTGGCAATACCATGGCCAGTGCCTCCCGCCAGTTGATCGAATGGCAGTAGTCAGCAGCCAGTAGCCAGTAGTCAGTCAGCTCTTCCGCACGCGGTAGCGCCCGGCTGATTCGGCCAAGGCCATTGTGAGTTGGGCTTCCTCGACGGCCTCTTGCGGATAATCGCTCGAATCGAATTCAAGCTCGTCGCCCGCGAAGGTCGGATAGAGCGCAGCAAGCCTCGGGATGGATGCCTCGGCGAGGTGGAAATAATCTTTGTCAATCTCGATCCCCACGGACCGGTAGCCGGCAGCTTCGGCGGCGGCAATGGTTGAGCCGGAACCCATCAACGGGTCGAGCACGGTGCCCTCGCCCAGCGGCAGCAGCGCTCGCACCATGATGCGCATGAAATGCTGGGGCTTCAGGCACGGGTGATCGGAAATGGCAGTTTCACGTCGCGGAGTGCGCCCGCTGGGGATGACTTCCGGGAACGGTTTATCCAGGGAGAGCCGCCGCAAGCCACCCGTCTTCCACTTCCGGAGGTTCTCGGCCACGGTCTTTTCGCCGAGCGGTTTGCGGAAGAGCATCCACGACTTGTCTTTCAACTATAGTTGAAGTCTGCAGCCGCCGGAGCGAAGCCTGTAATGCTGACCGGCGGCGCCAACACCGCCTCGCGGTCCACGGCGGCAGCAGGGGCCTCGCGTGGTTCGCGTGTTTGGCCGTGCTTGCCTTTGCGACCGCACACGGTATGGTTTGGGCATGACGCTGACGTTCGAAGACATTGATTCGCTAGGTGAAGCTGCGATCAGCCGCTTCGACGCGCGGGTGGCGCAGGTTGACCCAAGTCTGCGCAACGAATTCGATGCCGAAGTGGCCCGGCTGGAATCTCAACTGGATCAGCTTTACGCCCTTACTGCGCGGATGGCTCGCAACGAGCCGGATGTCCAGAGGACGGCAGAGTTGTGGGCACGGCTGGTGCAGATCTGCGATGCATTCGCGCATCGCGTCTATGCCCTCTCACAGGAGAATCCTGCTTGCCGAGCCTCGTACGACCACATGCTTGACCTGCGTTGTGCGGCCGAAGAACGTCGTGCCTTGCACAGCGCATGATTGATGTCAGCGAAGTCGGGAATTTGGCGACGTTGTATGACCGCTACGCCAACGCCTTGGACCCCACTACGCCCGAGAGCAAGCAGGCCAAGCGGCAGTTCTACGCCCGACTCGATGCCCTTTATCAACAGGCCGGGGAGGGCGCCAACTTCGATGCCTTTCGTTTAGAGTTGGTTCGTCGCTGCAAGGAATACCTACGGAAGAACCCGTAAGGACCGAGGCCTCATGAGTCGCGGTTTGTGTCGTGCATGTCTTGCTGGCCGTGCTCAACGGTCACAACCAACCGGAGCCGGATTGGGTGTACGTGGCCAGCAGGGTGAAAGTTGATACTGGCAGCCGCCGAACCGAGACGTACAACACGACTTTGATCGGCACGACGAAGTTGCGGGATGGCTCGCTTTACCTCGACCCCACCGTGATCAACTTCAAGCGCTGGCGGCAGAGCCGGCGCGGCCCGACACCGTCGTTTTCGATTTTTGCCCAACCGTAAGCCGGGGAGCGGTCCCCCGCGATGACTGTGGCGAAGTTGCAGACTAGAGGTCTGCCTCACCCCTGAATCGTTGCGCCGCGGAACAGTCACAGGAAAGCGAGTTGGATAAGCCCCGCTGATTGAAACTGGGGTTCCCAGAGGGTTCTATGGGTCCAGGGTGTGTCCAGGGTGGTACCAGGGCGCCTCCAGACCACCCCGAGGACGCCATGGGAGGGGAGTTGTATTCGGGATACTTATGGTGAACACCCAGGGGCGAATGCGGAATGCGGATTGAGGAATGCGGAATAACCGGGAAAGGCTGCTCGAAGCCAAGTACAAGCCAGGTAATTTGGCCAGGAAGACGGGGGAAAGGCAGGGTTAAAGCCAGCGAACAGCGAGGGGACCGGGTGGCTGCGGCCGGGCTGACGCGAGAATATCCTCGAATATTGCCGCGGACCGGCACAAGTTTGGCGCCGGAAAGCAGAGCAAATGGTGATCGCTACCAATCGAAGCCCTGGACCTCGCGGCGGCCGGCGCAAGGCCGGGAGTTCTGCGCACGATTCTTCAGTCTGGCAACCATTCCCAGCCGCGACTGTGCTATTGCACGGAGCCCTGATAAACCGCAGAGACGCGATGGACGCAGAGGAAGACCGGCGTGAGTCGCTCGAAGATCCGACACTGAAAGGCGGTTTGCTTGAGTGCCCGCCCCCTCCTTCTTCTCTCTGCGCTCATCGCGACTCTGCGGTTCCTATGCCTGAGCCCCAACTGACCAGGTGCGGCCCAGCGCGTTTGCTGCACCGCGTCGGACGATCCCCATTGGGCGCTATCTGCTTCCCTTGGCTGGTCCTGCTCGCGCTCTCTTTGGCCGCCGTCGCTCCCGCCGCCGAGCTGTATGTCCGTCAAACTGGTTGGGTGGACACTATGCTGGCGTCGCGGGCCGCTCTGGCTGGGGCCGGGCTTTCGGGAGCGGAGCAAACGAAGGCCGCGGAGCAAGTTTGGCTTCGAGTGAAGGATGACTTTCCGGTGCAGTGGGATTGGACGCTGCAAGACGGGGGCGGCGAGTTCGCGCAGTGGCTTCAATCGGCTGAGGCCGCGAGCTTGGAGCGGCGGATCATTGAGAAGGCAGTCGCCGAGTTGGGCGAGTCGGGGCGTGTGCTCCGGCAGGAATTGGACCGGCTCGCGCCAGCGGGCGCTCCGGCCAGCTACCGGCACCGGCTGGAACTATATGTGCGGGCCTGCGAGCAACGGCGGCAGCAGCGGCTCGGGACCGTGCTGGCCAAAGCCCCAAGAACCGTCTTCACGAAGCACCACACCATCCGGCCGTCCTTCTTCGCCTATACCGAGGGGCAATCCGACGCGCAGGATGAGCGGCACTTCCTGCCGAACTCGGAGTTGTGCGTACTGGAGATGGAAGGGCTATACGGCAAGGCGCGCGCGTTGGTGTCCGACCCGACCGGCGCCATCCGCGACCCAGCGGTGTCGTGGGACGGCCAGCGGGTGCTGTTCGCGTGGAAGAAATCGCTCGACGAAGATGACTACCATCTCTACGAGCTGAATGTCGCATCCAACCTCGTGCGCCAGATTACCTCGGGTCTGGGTTTTGCTGATTACGAGCCGGCCTATCTGCCCAACGGCGACATCATTTTCGCCTCGACGCGCTGCGTGCAAACCGTGGATTGCTGGTGGACGGAAGTCAGCAGCCTTTACACTTGCAGTCCGGAGGGGCGTTATCTGCGCCGGCTCGGGTTCGACCAGGCGCACACGGTCTATCCGCAAGTGCTGGACGATGGCCGGGTGATCTACACCCGTTGGGACTACAACGACCGTGGCCAAATCTTCGTGCAGCCGCTGTTCCAGATGTACTCTGACGGCACGGGGCAAACAGAGTTCTACGGCAACAACTCGTGGTTCCCCACTACCATCGCCCATGCACGCGGCATACCCGGCACGCAGAAGGTGCTGGCTATCCTCTGCGGCCACCACACGCCGCAGGCCGGCAAACTGGCGGTCATTGACCCGGGCAGGGGCAGGCAGGAGAACACGGGCGTCCAGCTTGTCGCGCCCGTCCGTGACACGCCGGCAGAGCACACCGACGCCTACGGGCAACAAGGCGAGCTTTGGCAGTATCCCTATCCTTTGAACGAGGAGGAATGCCTGGTGACCTACGCGCCGCTGGGCTGGGACCGGCCCCCACGTCGCGAGGGTGACGCAGACTTCGGCCTTTATTGGATGGACTTCGCGGGCCATCGCGAGCTGCTGGCGTCGGACCCGCGCCTGCCGTGCAGCCAACCCGTCCCGCTGACGGCGCGCGCGCGGCCATTGCTTTGGGCCAACCGCGTTGATTACAACCAGCCTACCGGCATTTTCTATCTGCAAGACATCTACCTTGGCCCCGGTCTGACCGGCGTGCCGCGTGGCACGATCCGGAAGCTGCGCGTAGTAGGGCTGGACTTCCGCGCGGCGGGCATTGGCCAAAATGGCAGCAGCGGCCCGGCTGGCGGCGCGCTGGCCTGCACCCCCATTTCCATCGGCAACGGAGCCTGGGATGTCAAAACGGTCCTGGGCGAGGCCAAGGTGTATGAGGATGGCTCGGCCCTGTTCATCGCGCCGGCACGCCGACCCGTTTATTTCCAGGCGCTCGACGAACGTGGGTGCGCGGTGCAGACGATGCGGAGTTGGAGCACGCTGCAACCCGGCGAGTATGACGGCTGTGTCGGCTGCCACGAACAGAAGAACACGGCGCCGCCGGCACGGGATTATGGGTTCAGCCTGGCAATGAAAGCCGGTCCGCAACGCCTTGAGCCGTTCTATGGCCCACCGCGGGGATTCAGTTTCCCCAAGGAAATCCAGCCCATCCTCGACCGCCATTGCATTCGGTGCCACAAGGACCGCCAGCCGATCCAGACGCTGGCCGAGGGAGGGAACCGCCAACCGCTCCTCGCGCAGCCACGGCCCAGCCACACGGCAGGCGACGGCTTGAAGGACGAGCTTGCCTTCAGCCTGCTTGGCGAGGTGACGGTGGACCGCACCGCCAAGCGCAGATGGAGCGACGCCTACCTGATGCTCACGCAGGCCAGTGCGGCAACTCCTGACGGACCCTTCGAAGGGAACTGCCAGGGTCGGGTGGTCAAGTGGATCGGCGCGCAATCCGTGCCCGAGCTGCTGCCGCCCTATTTCGCCGGCGCCACCCGCAGCGAACTGTTGCCCCTGCTCGAACAGGGCCACCAGGGCGTCAAGCTGTCCCGCGAGGAGTTGGACAAGATTTCGTGCTGGATAGACCTGCTGGTGCCTTACTGCGGCGATTACCGCGAGGCCAACGCCTGGACGGAGGAAGAGATGAAGAAGCATGAGCGTTATGCCGAGAAGCGGCGGCAGATGGAAGAGGTCGAGCAGCAGAACATTGACGCCCTGCTTGGCCATAACGAGCCGGCACGCGGCCCGCGCCCCGGCTGGCCGATGATGCGCGGCGGTTACTAAAACCCGGAAGCCAGGGAGTGTTGAGGTAGGGACACCGGTTGCCCGGTGCCCCCCTCACAGATCCCGGCGGGCGGTATTCCCGCACCGGGCTCTTCGTGTTGACACGCTCTCTTCGCTCACAGGAAGGTTTGCCCGGTTGATCC
>Ga0326728_10000393_pt1 | contig 172082 bp, 160 predicted proteins | sample MB3enrmetagenome_FD_207602 | JGI IMG/M metagenome (GOLD analysis project Ga0326728, IMG submission 207602) | Lab enriched peat soil microbial communities from McLean, Ithaca, NY, United States - MB31MN | ecosystem: Environmental > Terrestrial > Soil > Wetlands > Peat | place: USA: New York... | reverse complement strand
CTCACAACACGTTCTATGAACATTTCGAGGATATGATCGCAGAAGTCAGAAAGTTCTTGGTAAAATGCAAAACGCCATCAGCAGAGGTGCGTTCCAGATGCCATTATAAATAGTGCGTTGTCAATAAATCACCGCTCATCCCCATTCTAATACAAAGGGCGTCTGGGCGGATCTGTTAAATAAGCTCTCGGGGAAATGTGAGATGGCAAATCGACAATGTCACACGAATTGTCAGGGACGGCACCACAGGAAATCCCGCAGGAGATATCGGAATTCCTCCGCAAAGCCCGAGGCATTTTGCTCGTGACTGGTACGAACGGGTCGGGGAAGACCATCTTCGCCTTGGAACTGGGGCTGCTGCACGAGCAAGCCATCATCATCTCGCCGCTACTCGATTCAATTGCCTTGCAGGACACCTATCCCGCGTTCGGCGAGGCGGGCTCTCGATTTCAGGTGATCGATGGTTCGATCTTGGCACGTGACCGGGGTAGCACGACGTTCTCCAAGTTTCTTGTCGACGAGATCAACCACACTATCCCCCCTGCAACTACGAGGGTCTTGATTGTTAGAAATCCGGAAGCCTTCCTAACACTGCCAGGCGTTGTCGAGGATGTGGATTCGCCCTTTACCGTTCTCAAGGATATCATCGATATGCTCGAATGCCAAGCCATCATCATCTCAGATCTCGTTGAAGACGCATCTTTTGTCTCGTTCGTCGATTGCATCGTGTCGCTCGAGGATTTGCAGGTGGAATCCCGGCGGTTCTGGGAATTAACAATTCTTAAAGCAAGATCGATCGCGATCCACCAGCAAAATTACCTGTACACACTTGCTAGAGGGCGATTCACGGTAGTGCCCCCTCCAAGTGCCCTCGATCTCAACAAGGTCGGTCCCTGGGTGCTCGAGAAGGATCCAGAGGGGTGCTATTCGACCGGCTCGCAGGATCTCGATAAATTGCTCGGATGTGGCCTTATGATGGGTTCCTTCAACGTGGTCGAGATCGACCCTGCAGTGCCCAATACCATCTCTGCCCTTTTCCTCGCGCCGGCGGTAAACTTCCTGCTCAACGGCCGTGGCGTGATCACGTGGTTCCTCTCTGGCTTGAACAGCACGCTCCTGCACAAGAAGGACTTGGCCCTGCTCGTCGATGCTGATGTGATGCTGGAAAAATTCCGGATCATCGATGAAAAGTCGAGCAATATTGTCGAGAATCGCCCCTATGTCGTCCAGATTAACGATAGAAGGGAGGATCTCTTTACCACGTTTGTCGATACCTACGACCTATTAGAAAGTTCCTCTCGATTCCAACCGGTGCTCTCCATCATGGAGTACGGGGCAATCTTGCACACCGAAACCGGGGTTCTCCAACTGATTAGACATGCAGCTTTCGTGAAAAACTCGAACACGATCGAGATTGCTATCGTAGCCGGCGCGTTGGACGACCATATGGCCACCGCGCTCGACCGGATCGCCGACACGCACATCAGGATCCAATATGCCGACAACGCAATCGTGGTCTCGGGGAAAAAGCCATGGACCGGCTTTTTCGGTTTCGTGGCGCAGCCATTGTCTAGCCCCTGCTTCAAGTTACTCGAAATCCTCTGAAAGCCAGCAGGTACCGAGCATCATCTCGATCACGTGCGAGCCCAGGTACGATACCGGAACTTGCTCGACATCGCCCGGCCGGGATATCCTGATGCAGGCAACGTGATCGCAAGTATCAAGCAATTTTTGCTCGATTTCCTCCGGAAACCCCTTATGGTTGCCGACGATGATGGCCAGCGGGTTGTTTGCATCGAGTTCTGTCGCCACGTTGCCATCCTCGTCCATCGAGAGCAGCGGGCTTCCCGATTCGTGCAGGAGCACGGTGATCCTGCCCTCGGTGGTTCTTGCACGGTCGATGGTTGCCATGAAATCGGTCACGGGATTCTCTCCTGCCGGGAATGTGGTGACGACTATGCCTCCCGAGCGTGCTTCCATGCCTGAACCCGTTGCGTCCTGCATCGCGGCCACGAGCAACCGGGCGACAGCGAGCTCGGATCGGAAGCGCCCCTCCTCCTGGTTTGTTTCAAGATCCTGGCCGCAAAGATCAACACGGACCGGCGGAATGGCAGGATCGCCCGAAAACCAGCATGAAACAGCTGTCGGGAGAAACTTGCCATCCCGGAACAAGGCGGCCCGGATCATGCGGCACGCGACATCGAACCGCCGTCCTTGGGATGTCATCGCCTTGAGCGGCACGCGCGCGTGCAGCGGCGTGTCATTGAAGTAGAAGAATAAGGAAGGTGGCGTGCTGGCCATGATCGTGAGCCCACATCCCTGAATGATCCTTCGATGTCTCTCATTCGCGCTCGAAGGTCTCGATCGTGCCGTCGCTTCGCCCCATGTAGAGGACAGAGGCCATGTTCACGAACAACCCGTGGTCAACGATGCCAGGGATGCGGTTGAGTTGCTCGTCGAGACGCGCCGGGTCCTCAATCACGCCGAACTTGGCATCAACGATGAAGTTGCCGTTGTCCGAGATCACTGGGCCCGCCTTTACCTTCTCGCCCATGCGCAGCACGGGCTCCGCACCGAGCGTTTCGAGGGCTTTCATCACCGGCCTGAGCCCCGCGGGGATGACCTCGATGGGAACCGCCCATTTTTCACCAAGCGCGCCGGATTGCTTTTTTTCGTCGACGATCACGACGAAGATCTTGGCGGCGCTATCGACGATCTTTTCCTGGGTGTGCGCGCCCCCGCCGCCCTTGATCAGGTTCAGGTCCGGATCGAATTCATCAGCCCCGTCGATGGCCACGTCGAGCACGCCGTCAACCCTCGGGTCGTCTAGCGTGGTGACTTGGATACCTTTCTCCCTGCACAGCAACGTCGTCTGGAATGACGTGCAGATGGCAAGTATATCTGCCAAGGTACCATCTTGGATCTTTTCAGCAAGCCTTTCGACCGCGAACACGACCGTGGAACCACTTCCGATGCCCACGCGCATGCCTGATTGGACATGGTTGTCGATCGCGGTGTATCCGGCGAGTCTCTTGGCATCATCGACTGACATGAGAAACTAGAACGATCGTTTGATTAAAAAAGGCTATTTCTTGGCACTGGGAGGCCATATTTTTTCGCGATGTCTTCCGCGATCCGGCTCGAATAAATGTAATTCTGGATGAACTCAACAAGCACGTCGATGCTTCCATTCTCGTAGATGCTCTGCAGGGTCGGGTTCTTGTTGAGGATGTCGTAGATCTGCGTGAGCAGGCTGCTCGGGACCTTAATGGGCAGATCGAGCGAGATGGTTTCGAATTCTTGTTGCTTCGAGACCATCTCATCGCACGTGGGCTCGAAATACACGCCAAAATCATTCAGATAATGGTAGATGGAATCTTGGAATTCCGCGAACGTGGCCCCTTTTTCTTGAAGAAATTCATCGAAATGGATTGCAAAGGTTTCGGCAAAGTTATCGGCAATTTCCGCGGCCGATGCTTCCGAGAAGCCTTCCGAGACCATCAAGAAGATGAAGGCATTGCCTTCGTCCTGATCGTGCGGGAGAAGCTTGAAATTGAGCATGACACTTCCGATCTTGATGCCTTGGATCTCCCCTTTCATCATATTGGCCGCGAATTGCCTCACCGCCGAGAAAAACGCCGCAACCAGCGCGTGATCGAGGGCTGCCTGTTTGTAATTCTTCGTGAAGATCGTGATCCCGTTCGCGTCGAACACGGTGATCTGGTTGATGGAAATGCCGATAGCAGACATCTGGGAGTTACCTTCCGCGATATTATGGAATAGAATGAAAAATGCTACTAATTCGTTCTAGTTAAATTCTAGGCTGGACATCAAGAACATTCGCATGATTTAATTAGCCGAGAAGCTGCCATTCGAGAACGAATTGTTGGAAGTGCAGCTTCATGACCACCGATTTCATGAGCTGGTGGGATGCGGGAATCATGGTCCTAATCTCCTTCAATTTAAGCGACCGAAGGTGTTTGATGGCTTCGGCGTAGAGCAATTCCTCGCACTTCGTCTTGAATTCCCGCTTGACCTGGGGGAGGTGGACGTACCCATATTCCCGCCCCGTGATTTCGTTTCTGATCTCGGCCAGAACGAAGCCCGCGATGGTACCCCCATCGACAGCCAGAATCGTGCCCATTCGACCAGCCAGCGTCGCGTCACGCTTTTTCAAGTAATCGTTCCAAACCTTCTCATCGAAAGGTTCTTTCCTGAGCCCGCATTCCTCTTTCAAGATTTCCGTGATCGCGGCCAGATCCTTGAGATCCTTGCTTTGAAACCGCCTTGTTTCTATAATAATCAACACCCGTGTTCTATTGGTGGTATCCAGCCAGCCTATTAATGGCTTTCGCGCGGGCCATTTTATGCGGCCGCGCAAAGGCAAAAAGGAGGAGAAAAGATATTCATACGAACGGGTAGCGGTCGAGCAGCTGGGCGGGCGTGAACACGCCGTCCTCCGTGATGATGCCGGTCACGAGATCCATGGGTGTCGGATCGAAGGCGTAATTGAGCGCCTCTACGCCGTCGGGCGAGATCTGGACCTTGCCGAGCACCTTCTTGACTTCGTCTTGGTCGCGCTGCTCGATGACCACGTCGTCCTTTTTCCGCTCGAAATCGAGCGTGGAGACCGGGGCAGCCACGTAGAACGGGATGCCGTGATATTTGGCCAGAATGGCGACTTGGTAGGTCCCGATCTTGTTGAACACGGCATCCGACGTGATGCGGTCCGCGCCGACCACGACCTTGTTGATCCGGCCGAGCTGCATCAACAGGCCTGCCTCGGTGTCGGCGATGTGCACGACCGGGATCCCGTCCTGATACAATTCCCAGCAGGTGAGGGTCGCGCCCTGCAGGCGGGGCCGGGTCTCGTCGGAGATCACGTTGATGGCCTTGCCGGCCTCGATCGCGCCTCGAATCACGCCGAGCGCGGTGCCGTAGCCCACGCATGCCAAGGCACCCGCGTTGCAGTGAGTCAGGACCGTGTCGCCATCGTCGAGCACGGCCGCCCCGTGCGCCCCGAGCCGCCGGTTCAGCTCGATGTCGTCGTCGGCCACCTTCTTCCCTTCCGCGATGAGTGCCTCGACCATCTCCTCCACCGGCAGGTCGAGATCCTTTGCTTTCTGGAGAATGAGGGCCGTCCCCCACGACAGGTTCACGGCCGTCGGCCGCGTGGCATCAAGCGTTTGCTTTGCCTGCTCGAGAAATGCGATGAACTCGTCCCTGTCGTTCGTCCTTGCCTCGACGGCGGCCAATGCCATGCCCATCGCCCCGGCGGCACCGAGGGCAGGCGCGCCCCGGATCTCCATGACTTTGATGGCCCGGGCCATCCGCTCGTGGCCGTCCGCTATAACGTGCGTGTATTCGAGCGGTAACTTGGTCTGGTCGATCATTCTGACGGTATTGTCCTCGTCAACCCACTCGATCGTGCGTTCTAGCATACGAATCACGTTTGTTCAAGCAGTGTATCGATGAGACGACCAAGTAGGGATTCGAGAAAAACTTTCGTGGCCGAGACTTCTTCGGAAAGGGCTTCCCCGTAACCAAGGCTGGCGGGCTGGATGCCGATGATGATGAAGTCCGCGTTGCATCCCATGAGCTGGCTCATCTCCACGAAACTCCTTACGGAAATCGTGTGCGTGGAAAAAGTAGCCGTATCGAGCTTGTCGAGATCGATGAATGCGAGATCGCCTGGTATAGCACCGCCGCCGATCCTCGCCGCGTCCACTACGATGACCGTGTCCGGTCCGAAGGCCGTCAATGTCAAGATGTGCTGCTCGGGGACCACCGTGCCGTTCAAAACGAGCACAGGGTTCTTTCGAAACAGTTCCCCCTCGACGTGGGTTTCATTATCGCTGCTTGGATCGCCGGCTAAAAGTGCGTATTTATCAATGAGATCGCTCGCGAGTAGGCTCCCGATGGCGTCGTCCTCGCGAAGATCGGCACCGATGCCGATGATCGCGAGCCGGGTCGAACCAGAAGTCAATGTTGAGAACCGCCGCCCGAATTCATCGAAATCCATACGTTTAGATTAACGTGCGCGTTTAGTTAAAGACGTGCACGGCTCGAGGTAGAACAGGTCATGAAAGACGAAGACGAGGAAGAATCGGTTTCCACCGAGGATTGGTCCGACATTGACGAGAGCGAGGGCCTCGAGGACAGGGCCAAGCGGCCCGACCCGGTGGTCGTCACCCTCGTGGACAATGGCGCGATGGTCGTCGATCCAGGCATGATCGACGCACTCCACGAAAAAAATTATTTCGGGAAAAAAGACGAGACGACCGGCGGCCTTCTGCTCTATCCCGAGGAGATCATGATTTTTGCCGAGCGGAACCGCCTGCTCGCCCTGCGAGATCCGAGCCCGGTCGAGGCCGAGGCCGCCCTCCCCGAGATCAAGGAAAAGTGGGACGCGGAGGGCCACGATGCGTTCGAGTCGGACTGCCGGTTCCTGACGACCGAGGAGCTGTACCGGTATTTTAACGAGCACGTTCCTGACTTCTGGGAAAAATACGTGGTCTACCGGGATCTCAAGACTCGCGGGTACATCGTGCGGCGGGGCGTGAAGGACGTGTCGCAATTCCGGGTGTTCAAGAAAGGTGCCAAGAAGGGCGAGGATGCGGCAAAGTTCGTGTATTTCGGCGTGTTCGAGGGAAAGCCCATATCCCTATTCAAGCTCAACGAGATCTCGGAATTTGCCACGAACAACCGGCAGGAACTCGTCCTTGCCGTGGTCGACCGGCAGCAGGACATCACGTATTACAATATCAAGAAGCAAGAGCTTTAGGACCTTCATTTTTTCCCCTTTTGCTTGGGAAAGGCATGTTAAGAGAAGGGGAGTGATAGAAGTGGAGAATGCGGAGGAAAAAAAGGTTGGTTGGATGGTTTCTCCACCTGCATTGTCTAGCAAAATGTAGGGTTGGATGGATGCGTGTTGGATGTCGTGAGATTACTATCCCATCCTTTTCCACCGGCCCTATTTAAGAGGCATGGACCACGGAATTTCTGATATCTCGGGATTAAAACGCCGTCACAGGTCCCCTTGCCAAGATCTTGCTTGCTTTCCAGGCAGATTATGGTTCGTAAAACCGGGAATTGAAGAAAAAGGATTAGTTATTGATTATATACCTGAGTTGCTCGATGTCTTGAACGGAATCAAGCTCGTCGATGAACTTGCGAAACTCAAACACACTGCCACGAAATGCATAGGTCACGGTGATGGCCTTCGATTCCGATGCCAGCAGTTGGAAGCTCGTGATCGAGTCGGCGTGCCGCCCCTCGCACGTGTAGATGTCCTTCAAGATCCGGTGCTCGTTTTCGCCTTTCCCGTAGGACAGGATGACCTCGCCATCGATCGTGTACTCGTTGGCATCGATCTCGTCGTCAAGTTCGAGCCGCGTTTCATCAGAGTTCAAAAAGTGAGTTAACGCTGCCCTCACGAACGTGGACTGGTTGTTAAATGCCTTCTTGGACGAGACAAGCCCTTGGATGACCTTCTTTAGGCTATCGGAGATTGAAAATGACATTATTGGCATGATTCGAAACCGTCGATTCGATCTTTAGTTAATTGATCTATTGATCTAACCGGCAATGGGTTTAAAACCATTGTGACCGCTTCGCATTTAATATGTATCAGAGTTTGAATCGTTTCAAACTTTCCAATCAGTTGCTAATTCCATCACGCAACGATGCTTTTTGAGATTAGTCGATTTGAAAGGAATTGAATCCGATCCATCAAGATTTACCAATGAGCAAGGCGATCTCGAAATGGAAAACATCCGGGTTGAAATTCTCGGGGCCGAAAGCTTCGGGGTCCGGAGCATGTGCACGGCCGTGCGAACGCCCGATGTCTCGTTGCTGCTCGACCCGGGATGTGCGCTCGGCCCGAGGCGAGAGCACGAGATCCCGCATCCCGAGGAATACAAGGCCCTGCACGCGATCACGGACCGCATCGTGAGCGCCTCGCAGGGCTGCACCGGCATTTTCATATCTCATTACCATCACGATCATTTCAAGCCCCGCCTCGTCGATGAGGTCTACATCCACGCCGGGGACGAGATCGCGGTCCCGCTCTACCTGAACCACGACCTGTACCTGAAGGCTGGCGGAAAGGCCTTGGGAACGAACCAGCGGAACCGCTGTCGCGACTTCCGGTACTCCATGGGGCGTGTTGCAAGGGTGCTCCACGATGCCGATTTCACCCGCTACCGGTTCGGCGACACGATCGTCGATTTCAGTCCACCGGTCCCGCACGGGGAGCAGGGAACCAAGCTCGGCCACATCGTGATGGCCCGCATCCGGCACGGTGCCGATTGTTTCGTCTTCGCGCCGGATGTCCAGGGGCCAGTCGTCGAGGACACGGTAAAATTCATGCTGGACGTGCCACCGGCTATGGCATTCCTTGGGGGTCCCCCCTATTATCTCGGCGAAAAGCTCACCCGGTTCCAGTTCGAAGCTGCCGAGGCAAATCTCGCACGGCTGCACGAACGGGTCCCCGTGCTCGTCGTGGACCATCACTGTTGCCGGGATCGGGGCGCGTTTCAGGCTATGATCGAGCGGGTGAGCGGGTGTACAGACGGCACGAATCAAGTGACCGGAAACGTCATCGAATCCGCTGCAGGCTTTATGGGCGTGGAACCTGCATTCCTCGAATCCGACCGGGTTCAGCTCTACACTGACCAGCCCCCGTCGACCGCGTTCTTGGACTGGATCGCGCTTCCGCGGGAACGGCGGCTCGCCACGATTCCTCCGACCGGGTGAGAACGGTGCTGTCCAAGCGATACGAGATCAAGGAGACCAAGGGCATTGTGTATGGTACCGATGCGGCCGTCTTAGACCTCGCCATTAGTGAAATGCGCCGCGCGCGGAAGGAACTCGATGATTTCGTGCGCGATTTTCCTGAGTTCAAGATCATGTTCGACCCGTGGCGGTGGGAAGTCCCTGGTGCCGTTCCGCAAGTCGTGCAGCGCATGATCGACGCGACCGAGATTTTCGACGTCGGTCCCATGGCCGCCGTGGCGGGTGCGTTGCTCGACGAGGTCCACGATGCCGTTTTCTCCAAGGAAGGGCAGGTGGACTTTCTCATGGAAGACGGCGGGGAAATCCGCATCGATGCCGGGAGCGAATTCGTCATCGGCCTTTACGCAGGAAGATCCGGCATCGGGGCGAGGCTCGGGTTCGTGATCCCGCCCCGGAGCGAGACGTTTGCCGGCGTGGCGACGTCCTCCGCAACCGTGGGCCACGCCATCAGTTTCGGGAACGCGGATGCAGTAACCATCTTTTCGACCAACGCCGCTCTTGCCGATGCCGCGGCCACGGCGATTTGCAACAGCACGCAAGCCGAAGACGAGGTCGAGGCCATCCAGCAGGCCATTGACGCGGCCAAGCAATATCCCGAAATCAAGGGTGTGTTCATCGCCCGCGGGGGGCACGTCGGGTCGAACGGGCTGATTCCTCGGGTTATCAAGCTCACCGGGAGCGAGCAGGACCTCGTCGACCTTGTTTCCTGAGAAATTCCACCGTTCAAAGTTAGCCTCGTTATACGGAGATCTTGGCACCGCAATTAGGGCAAAATTTGGGACCGAAGTCGGACGGTAGTTCGAAACCGCAGAAAGCACAGTACCTTTCCTTGGCCGGAGGAGCCGGAGCCGGAACCGTTTCGGAACGCTCGGGTTCCTGCAAGAATGCAGGGTTCTCCACGTCCGCGAGAAGTTCCTCAGCCCCGGTATTCGCCGGCTCGGCAGGTGTAATTGGCCTTTGCTTGATAAATTGACCCGGACTGGATTTCTGCTTGGCGCCAAGGGTTGAAGCGAGGATGATGAAAAGTATCATGATCCCCAGGATTATCGGGAAAAATGTAATCATGTCTCCTAGGCCGCACACGTCGCCCTCAGCATATTGTTCAGGTCTCCCTTCTTGGCAATTATACGAGGAGACGGCAGCCTCAATGAGCATGGTAACGAACATCGCAATGCATCCGATGGCACAATATGCACCGGCGGGTAAACGACGCTTGGATCCATTTACCAGAAAGTTTCCATCATTTTCCGTTGACATTCCATCTCCTTGCAACATCATCATGGCCTGCCTTCTTAAATTTAGACGTAGCCCCCAAGGCGATCCTTCATCAGAGATTTCGCTCACCGATCGTTTTTTTCATGCGGGAATCCCCCATTAGATCGCGATTCGTATCACTCTCAGGATCAGTCCCCACATCTCCGCACCTGACGAAACCATGTCAACGCGCCCGGATCATTCAACCAATCATGGCTCGGACACAGGATCGATCGGCACGACCACGGTCCGCGACCGGGAGGAGAACGGGGAAACGTGGCTCGAGATTTTGACCACGTTTCCGATCGGGCATGGCAGCATGCTCTCCCTGCTCGATCGCACCCGCTGCCAACTCGAGGGCAACCCCTACCTCGTTCCTCGCATGGGGCCAACCACGATAGCACGTGCGTTCAAGAACCGGCGCGTGGGCCTCCACGACCTGTTGTATTCGCCACGGGCGAGCTGGCGCAAGCACGCGGCGAGGCTCTTGGACATGATACGCCGGTTCGACGTGCAGGGGCTTCGGCAGGAGAAAAAGATACACGATTTTGACCTCCTCTTTTGTTTCTCGCCGCACCAGATCGCCTACGTGGACATCGAGACCACGGCGCTTCGGGATGCCAAGGTATTTATGATCGGCATCGGCACCATCGAAGACGCCACCCGCACACTGACCGTGACCCAACTCTTCGCCAGGTCTTTTGCCGAGGAAGGGGCGATCGTGAGCCAGGCACGGGCCATACTGGGTGGCAAGGCGTGCCTCGTTTCCTTCAACGGAAAGGCCTTTGACATCCCGATCCTGAACGATCGCCACTTTTACTACGCGAGCAGGCCGATCGTGGCGAAGTCCGTCCACCACGTGGATCTGATGCACGATGCGCCTCGATTCTTCCAGATCAAGAAGCGGGTCGGGTTGAAGCAGCTCGAGGAAATCGTGCTTGACTTGCATCGGGTCGATGATGCGCCCTCCTACCTCATCCCGGCCATATACACCGATCTCCTGCTCGACGGCGTGCCGGACGGTTTCGGTGCGGCGGTTGAATCCGCTATAGCATCCCGATCGCTCGATGGCGTGCCGGAACCGCTCGTTCCCATGTTGCGCGTGATCAAGCACAACCTGCTCGATGTCAAGTCCCTGCACGACATCGCGATGGCGATGCTGCTCAAGATCAAGGCCGGCGGGAGCACCCCGTCGGGGGCGCGTCGTGCGCCCAGGCTTGATGACTTCGTGGGGGAGCCTTGATGCGGCACGAGGACCTGAACCGGTACATCGCGACGCTCAAGCACCAAGGCAAGTATCGTGCCAGCATCGTGTCGGAACGGGTGCTCGATGAGAAACCAGCCGATCACGTGCCAGTGACTGTAAACTTCCATCCCGCGCTCGCCCGGTTCATCGAGCAGGCAGGCATCTCGTTTTACTCGCACCAAGCCTCCGCGATCGAGAAGATTGCTGCTGGAACGAACGTGGTCGTGGCGACATCGACTGCCTCGGGGAAGAGCATCTGCTACCTCCTGCCGATATTGGATGCGCTGCTGCACGACACGAAGGGAACGGCCGCGCTGCTCGTGTTCCCCCTGAAAGCCCTCGCCCAAGACCAGCTCCAACGGATCCAATACATGCTATCTGCCGTCGGCCTACCCGAGACCCTCGCTGGCGTGTACGATGCTGATGCAACATCCGACGAGAAACGGAAGATGCGGGCGGGCTGCTCGATCATCATCACGAACCCCTATGGCCTGCACCAGTACCTGGGCAATTTACGGCTTTGGAAGCCGTTTTTCGAGCGGTTGCGGTTCGTCGTGCTGGATGAATTGCACGTGTACAACGGCGTGTTCGGGTCCAACATCGCCATGGTAATGCGGCGGCTCCGGCGCGTGGTGGCCGCGTTCGGCTCCGAACCTCAATGGATCGCGTGCAGCGCCACGATCGGCAACCCGGGGGAGCTAGCCTCGACCTTGACCGGTCTGCCGTTCGAGGTCGTGGACAACGACGGGGCCCCGCGAGCCAAGAAGCGGATCTGGTTCTGGAACCCCATGTTCATCGAGCACATGAACCAGCGGCTCTCCGTCAACCAAGACACGAAGATTCTTTTCTCCACGTTCATCACGGGCGGGTACCAGACCTTGGCCTTCACGCAGAGCCGGAAGATGGCCGAGCTCCAGGCGAAATGGGCGAGAGATGCGTTCATCGGCACTCCCTACGAGGGGCGGGTTATGCCCTATCGAGCCGGCTACCCGGCACATGCGCGGCGCGCCCTCGAGCAACAGCTCAGGGACGGTGAGCTCGCCGGGATCTCGGCGACCAGCGCGCTGGAACTGGGCATCGATATCGGCTCGCTCGAGGTCGTCATCGTGTCCGGCTTCCCCGGTTCCATCACGTCGTTCTGGCAGCAGGCGGGTAGGTGTGGCCGAGGAACCGAGGATTCACTGGTCGTGTATTGTGCCGGTAGCGACGCCTTGGACCAGTACTACGTGGAGCATCCCGACGAGTTCTTCCGGCCCCGGCTCGAGGACGCGGTCATCGATCTCTCCAACAAGTACATCGTGAAGGGCCACCTGGAATGCGCCGCCAAGGAACTGCCCGTAACCCCCGCCGACCTCGACACGTTCGGGCCTGGGTCTCGGGCCGCAATCGAGCAACTCGCCCGCGAGGGGGTCGTGATCAACGTGAGCGGGCGGTACGTGCACATCCGCACCGATTTTCCCGCCGAGCGAGTCTCGTTGAACTCCATCCCCTCGGAGGCCTACAAAGTGTTTGATATGTCATCGGGGACGAAGCGGTTGCTGACGGTCGAGACCGAGAACAGGGTCTTTTCCACGCTGCACGAGGGCGCAATCTTTCTCTACATGGCAGAGACCTACAGGGTCTCGCGATTGGATCTCGTCTCCAAGGAAGTCGACCTCGTCAAGGAAGACGTTGATTATTACACACAGGCAAGGTTCGACACGAGCATCTCACCGGTCGTTGCGGGCGAGGACGGCACGCTTGAAAATGCAACCAAACCAGCGAGCCTCGTTCCAACCACCGAGTTTTCTCGCGGTGACGGGTTCGAACCCCTGCAGGTGTTCTTCGGCGACGTGAAGGTAGCGAGCAAGTCGTCCCGATACTTGGTCAAGTCGCTCAGGACCGATGAAACGATCGAGTCGAGGCCGCTCGACCTGCCCACCACGTCCTTTTTCACGAAGAGTATGTGGTTCAACGTGCCGGCCGACGTGCAGGTGGCCCTCGACGAGGCCGGAAAGGACCTGTTAGGCGGCGCTATTCATGCTGTGGAACACGGGTCGATCGGGCTGTTCCCGCGCCACGTGCTCTGCTCCCGGTGGGACATTGGTGGCGTGAGCATCGACATGGACCCGCTGTACAAGAAGCCCATGATCTACATCTACGACGGTTTCCCGGGCGGGATTGGCCTCGCGGAGCGAGCCACGGGGCGCGTGATCGAGCTGCTTGATGACACCGTGGCCACGATTCGGAACTGTCCCTGCAAGAGCGATAACGGGTGCCCTTCCTGCATCCAATCCCCAAAATGCGGGAACGGGAACGAGCCCCTCTCGAAGAAAGGCGCTATCATACTCCTGGATGGCATTGTCTCGAATATATCGAGGGAATGAGCCGCGTGAGCAACCGTAAAAGAGGATCACGTTCCGGAAGGCGTGATCTTTCTTGCCGGCTTTGCCGGTTTTTGGGCCTTGCGGGGGGCGGGCCGGCTATCGGTTCCGGGACGCTTCAGGAAGTCGGGCACGAGCGAGTCCGTGAGATCCTTGGCAGTGTTGACGAGGGAACGCGGGCTAAGCGGATTCTTTCCGAGCAACACAGACTCGGTCGAAACCGAGACGAGCGTGTCGATGAGCCGGTCGAATTTCTGGTTCATGTTTTCAATTGCTGTCGAGGTACGATCGGCCAAGGAGTCTACTGACGAAGCCATCTGCTTGATCGTGTCTTGGGTCTCTTGCAACGTGCCGGCCATTCGATCCATGGTTTTTTCAAGGCGGTCCGACATTGTTTCGAGCGCTTGGATGGTCCTCTCAAGTGCATCGACCATGGCTTTCATTTTGAGCAGATCAGGCATCGGTTTCTTTCACCGTGATGTTTGCACGCTACACCAAAAACTTGCGTGTCGAGGATCGAAGCAACATTTGGAGTTTAATGTTTCTGCCGAGAAATCTTGCAGTCAAAATTGTCTAAGTTTGAAACTAACGGTATGTCAACGGTATGCGAGGATGGTATTCTTGCTCATCACTTGCTGAGAGGAAGTTTGAGCCCACATTTATGAGGGAGGCTATCTCTAACAACTTGTCATTTGCAAATCACTCTGGTGAATCATATGCGTTCAATAAAACAGAGATTTTACATCCGTGTATTCCTGCTGCAACTGGTATTCGCCGCCATCGTGGTGATCGCGGTCACGTCGCTTATGGGCTCGGTTCGCGCCACACCCGAAAGTGGCGGCTCTAACCCTGGATTCTATGGCATCGACGCTATCGCCGCTGCTCTCGCCATCGGTCTCTCTGCCATCGGCGCTGGCCTCGCACTCAAGACGGCCGCCACTGCCGCCATCTCCGCGATAACCGAGCGCGAGTCCCTCCTAGGCAAGGCGTTGGTGCTGGTCGCGCTGTGTGAGGCACTAGCGATCTACGGGCTCATCGTCGCGCTCATGCTCATGAACTACCTGGCTATGTAAGCTCAGGCGTATGAACAACCTGTAACCTCCGCCTTGTAATTTTCCAACGAGTGGATGGTCGCCATGTCTGATAACGAACTCATGAACGAGTATGCATACGTTCTGGTGAAAGCGACAGCAGCGAAATCAAAACTGCTCAAGCCTGCCCAGTTGCAGGATTTGTTGCAGGCTGGTTCCGTTCAAGAATTCAAGAGCCGGTTCGCATCCATCCAGCGCGACATCTCGGTCGACGAGATCGAAAATTCCTCCGATCTAGAGGCAACGTTTCACGACATCTTTTTCCGGTACATGGCCACACTCTTCAAGATGGCGCCATACGAACTTCAGGTATTACTGGGGGCTTATCTCCAGCGATATGAGGTCGAGAACCTGAAAAATCTCCTCGTCAGCAAGATCGTCACGATCGAGCCTGACACGTTCATGACGAGACAGTACCAGCAAGTGGACAAGATCCTGCACTTGAGCGAGATCGCGAGAAATGCTCTCCAAGTAAAAACCATTAAGGAAGTCGTTTTCCTGTACCAGCGAACGAAATATGGCGAGGTCCTGAGGGAAATTGAATCCAGGTATGAAAAGACCAAGGAGATCTTTTTCATCTACGCCTTGCTTGACAAGTTTTACATCGATGAGCTTCGGGGTACTTCCTCGACTTCAGAGCAATTGCTTGGCACGCAAGAGTATGCCATTTCGAACTTCACCGGCGTGCTCGTGGACATGTATAACGTGACCATCGTGCTTCGCGGCTTCCAGACGCACTTGGAATGGGACGAGATCGAGGTTTTCCTGACCGCCCCAGTTGACATGTTCAAGGTAAGCAAGGATGACCTAAAGGCGATATTTGATGCCGCCGGGGACCGGCAAAAAACGGCAGACTTGCTCCTTTCCTTGTCCAAGCGGTACTCGGGCGGTGCAAAGTTCGTCGCGCGGATCGATCCTGACCTGGGCCTCATCTCGATCGACCATTTCTTTCGCAGGGTCAGTCTTGCCTATCTCAACTACGACCAAGGTAGCGAGATTGGTGTTGTCATGTCCTTCGTCGTACAGAAGGAAATCGAGGTTGAAAATCTCGTCACCATCTACGAAGGCATCAAGCAAGAATTCGATCGGGATGAATTGAAGAGGCTTCTCCTTTTGGAGGTATGATCAATGAAGGACTTTTTCAACCGCATCGTGGAAATTGACGCAGAAGCAAGGCAAATCGTCGATTCGGCCCAAAATCGTGGCGATGCGGCCATCCAAGCCGCAAAGGAAAAAGCGGATGCGAACATCGTGACTGCCCGGGAGAAGGCCGCGTTGCAAGAAAAGGAATTGCTTGCCGCTTTCAGGGAAGATGAGGCTAAAATGCGCGAAGAAAATGACCGGGTCGTCGAAGATCTGCTCGCTTCCGCAAAGGTAGTCGTCGATAATAACTGGGACAGAACGATCGAGGCAGGACTCGATATCTTCGAGAAATTGAAGTGAAATCAAACAGGACCGCAGAGAGGCGCACATCTTTTGTCAAGGATCATAACAATCGGCTCGGAAGCCTTCGTTACTGCATTTCGGCTCCAAGGCATCGACGGCTTCATTGCATCGCCCTCGGATTTCGGAAGCCTTATCGATACCGTCGTGGCGGATGAGTCTGTAGCTATCGTGATACTTGAAGAAAGCCTCTACCTCTCCAAGCGCGTAAAGATGGACAATCTCAAGGTATCCATAACTCGACCCCTTTTCATCGAAATCCCGACGAGTAGCGAGGATAGGGTGGATATCATCAAGCAACTTATCCAGAAGAACATCGGTATCTCGCTCGGCTAGGAGTGGTGCATTATCGTGGAAACAAAGATGATAGAAAACTCCCCCGCTCGATTGGACCTGCTGGGGGAATATATCCTCCAAGAGGTCGCCCAGCGAGAAGAAAAAATCAAGAGTGACACGCAGGTACTCATCGACGAAACTAACCAAGATATGGCCCACCAAAAGGATTACTTCGAAAATCAGCGTATAGTTGAACTCAAGGAGGAACTGGAAGCAAAGCGTGGAGATGTGCGAAATGAACTCCTCAGGGAAGCGGCCAACAGTGTCCTCAAATTCAAGCAAGATTCCCTTACCCTAGCGATCAAAGAGATCCAGCGCAGGTTCACGGAAAACTTGCTTCAGGACATCGATAATTATTACAGTACATACCTTTTCAATCTCATCAACGCTGCACTCAGGAACACGTTGTTCGAAGAATATTACATGATCCTGAGTGACCGAGACAAGTCTTACATCCAAGACCATCCCGAGTATCTCGAACAGTTCAACAAGCACATTATCATCCGTGATACTACTATCCCGGATGACGAGTTCGGGTGCATCATCGAGGACAAGGATGGAACAATCAAGTTTGACCAGCAACTTTCCAAGCGAGTCGAAAGCCAATTAAAATATTTGAAAACCAAACTATCTCCAATTCTATTCGAAGGAGCATGATCTGGAATGGCACAAGAAGAAGACATCGGCCTGATCACCCTCATCAACGGCCCGGTCGTGTTCGTGGAAGGCTTCAAAAGCCCCAAGATCCGAGATATGTGCCTCGTCGGTGATTACAAGATCCCCGGGGAGATCATTAGGTTGAACAACGACAAAGCACACGAGACGAAAATCGCGATCGTGCAGGTGTATGAGGACACAACGGGCATCCAACTCGGGGAACAGACCGTCTGCCTGGGTCATCCGCTTTCGATGGAGCTCGGTCCAGGACTGCTCGGTCACATCATCGATGGCATCGAACGGCCGCTGGACAAGTATTTCGAATCCGTGGGTGGCTTTGTTAAACGGGGGCTCAGTTTTCCCCCCCTCGATCGAGCGAAGAACTGGCCATTCAGGCCGGTTGTTGAAGCAAATGCAAAGGTAACGGGAGGTGACGTGGTCGGCGAGGTCCAGGAGACCGGTTCCATTGTACACCGGATCATCGTTCCCCCGAAAATCAGTGGCCGGATCACCAACATCGTGCCCGAAGGCGATTACACGGTTGAAGACATCGTTTATTCGATTGAGGATGCTGCAGGTAACACGCACGATCTCAAGCTTTATCACGAGTGGCCGATCACGCTCTCCCGCCCGTTTGCCAAGCGCCTGCTCCCCATCGTGCCCATGATGACCGGAGTTCGCTTGATCGACTGCCTCTTCCCGATCACGAAGGGTGGATGCGCCACCGTGCCTGGCGGATTCGGCACGGGCAAGACCGTGCTGCAGCAGCAGATCGCCAAGTACTGTGATGCACAGGTCATCCTCTACATCGGATGCGGCGAGCGCGGCAACGAACTGGCAGATGTGCTGGAATCCTTCCCAAAACTCAAGGATCCGACCGGAAATTGGCTCATGGACAGGACCGTTGTCATCGGAAACACGTCAAACATGCCCGTATCGGCAAGGGAGGCCTCGATCTTCACCGGCATCACGCTCGCCGAGTATTTCCGGGACCAAGGATATAACGTCGCCCTTATGGCTGATAGCACCTCCAGGTGGGCCGAAGCCCTGCGGGAGATCTCGGGGCGGCTCGAGGAACTGCCAGCGGAGGGCGGGTATCCAGCGTACTTGGGCCGGAAGATCGCCTCATTTTACGAACGGGCCGGGTACGTGGAGATCCTCGGCTCCGAGCCGCGCAACGCATCGATCTCGATTATCGGCGCGGTCAGCCCTCCGGGCGGGGACTTTTCCGATCCGGTCGTGCAGACCACGAAGCGATTCATCAAAGCCTTCTGGGCTTTGGATGCGAAGCTCGCTTACTCGCGCCAATATCCCGCGATCAACTGGATCGACTCGTATAGCCTGTATACGAATGACATTAAGCCGTGGTACATCGAAAATATCGACCCAGACTGGGCAAAGTTTCAAGAAACCATCGTGCGCATCCTGCACGAGGATTTCGAGCTGCAAGACCTCGTTCGCCTGCTCGGGGCTGATGCCCTCCCGCTTTCGAAACAGCTGGGGATCTTCACCGCGGACCTGATCAAAAAATCGTTCCTCGGCCAGAACGCGTTCGATGACGTCGATGCAAACTGTTCCTTAATGAAACAATCAAAGATGTTGCGACTGTTTGCCACGTATTACTCGCTGGCGATGGATCTCCTCGACCACGGGGCCCCTCTCTTCAGGTTGGAAGAGTTGAAAGTTATGGATCAGATAAATCGTGTGCGAATGGAGACAAAAAACGAGGATTACATGCAAATTGATGACATCATGGCCCAAATGAGGGCCGAAATCGATGCCATACGAAAGGAGATAATGTAACATGTGCGCGCTAAGTTCACAAGCCGTGAAGAAGATCGAGGGGCCATTGCTGTTCCTCGAACCTCTCCCGAACGTCAGGTTCAACGAGCTGGTTAACATCACGAAACCGTCCGGCGAAATCGTGTTGGGCAGGTGCGTCATCGTCAGCACCCAAGCCGTCGTCATCGAGGTATTTCGCGGCACAGATGGCCTCGATTTGGCAAGCACCAGCGTCGAGTTCACCGCTGACACGTTCAGGATGGCGCTCTCGCAGGATATGGTCGGCAGGACGTTCGACGGGATGGGATTTCCCATCGATGGCGGCCCGGAGATCATTCCCGAGGTCTGGGCCGATATAAACGGAGATCCCATCAATCCATTTGCCCGAGAATACCCGCGTGAGCTGATCGAGACGGGCGTATCCTCGATCGACACGCTGACGACGCTCGTGTGCGGTCAAAAATTACCCATTTTCTCCGGTCAAGGCCTTCCCCACGACGAGCTCGCGGCAAAGATCGTGAAATATGGAAAGATTTACTCGGAAGAAGCGAGGGAAAGGTTTCTCATCATTTTTGCTGGAATCGGGATCAAGAACGATACCGCGATCTACTTCAGGAACCAATTCGAGCGAACGGAATCAAAAGTCATTTCATTCATCAACCTTGCGAACGATCCGACCATCGAGCGGCTACTCGTGCCAAAACTTGCTTTGACAACGGCGGAATATTTTGCGTTCTCCAAGAACTACAACGTGTTGGTCATTCTTACCGATATGACCAATTATTGCGAGGCCCTGCGCGAGATATCCGCGTCGAAGGACGAGGTTCCCTCCCGGAAAGGGTATCCAGGCTACATGTATTCGGATCTCGCCTCGAACTACGAGAGAGCTGGCCGCATCAAGGGAATGATAGGGTCGATCACGCAACTACCCATCGTGACCATGCCAAACGATGACATCGGCCACCCGATCCCCGACTTAACCGGTTATATCACCGAGGGTCAGGTCGTGCTGAGCCGAGGCCTTTATGGGAAGGGCATCACCCCACCCGTGGACATCCTCGCTTCCCTGAGCCGGCTTATGAAAGATGCCATCGTGGGAAAAACGAGGGACGATCATGGCGATGTGATGGGCCAGCTCTATGCATCATACTCGAAGGCCTTGGACGTACGGAACCTCCAAGCGATCGTCGGTGACGAGGGCCTGTCTCCGCTCGACAAGAAATACCTGCACTTCGCAGACGAGTTCGAGAGCCGGTTCCTGACCCAGGGCATGGAAGTGCGGCACACTTTTAACGAGAGCTTTGACCTCGCGTGGGACCTCCTCTCGATTCTACCGAGCACCGAGCTCATCCGCATCAAGAAGAAATTCATCGAATTGTATTACAAGGAGAAAAAGGAGTAAAATTCAATCTGCGCGCAACAATGATTATTCACTATTAAGCAATAGGAATTAAGAACAGGTGACCGAACGTGTCCGCCGGTTTCACGAAAGTCATGCCAACGAAGTCCGAGCTGCTCCGCCTGAAGCGGCGGCTTGCCTTTCTACGGAAAGGTCACGATCTGCTGCAATTGAAGGCCGATTCGTTGCTGGTCCAGATCAAGAACTTCTACAAGACCGTGAAGTCCGTCCGCGAGGCTATGATCGAGGGCGTTCTCAAGGCCTTCAAGGACCTCAGGATGGCGGAGACTCTCATGGGTGAGCACGCACTTAACACGCTTGCCGATGTCAATCGACAACTTATCGAATACAAGCTGGATATCGGGTATCGTTCATCTCTCGGATTTACCGTTCCAAAACTTACATATCACATAGAGCGGGGGAAAAAATTCCCGCACTACAGTTTCATCGACACGTCTCTGTATCTGGACCTCTATTACTCCGAGATCCAGCAGTCGATTGACGACATCATCAGGCTCGCGGAGTTGGAGAATACCCTTTTCATCATGTGCAATGAATATAGGAAAATCCGGCGGCGGATCAATGCCCTGGAAAACATCATCATTCCGGCCACGGTCGAGCAGATCAAGATAATTGAGGACATGCTCGCGGAAGCGGACATCGAGGAGTTCATCCGGCTAAAGAAGATCAAGAGCAAGATCATCAACAAGCCTTCACGATAGGAGAGTAGGAAAAAAATGAATCGATTTGCAAAAATCTTGGTGCCTGTCGACGGGTCGAAGGCATCATACGAATGCGTGCGACTCGCGTGCCATCTCGCCGTCCAGAACGACTCCGAGATCCACATGGTTCACGTGATCAACACCGGCGTCATCGAGCTGGTCGAGCACCTGTCCAAGGAAAACGCCGACATGCTGAACGAGGACGGGGAACGCCAAGCAGAGGGATATTTCAAGAGTTTCATCAAGAGCATCGGAAATGAATCCGATATACCGTTTAAATTCTTCACCGAGATCTTGCGAGGAAAGAGCGTGGATGAAGAGATCATCAACTACGCGCAGCAAAATGGAATAGAGCTGATCATCATCCCACTAGTTGCGAAAAAACACGCAGCGGACGGCACGATCGGCCACGTCACGCTCCGCGTCGTCGAGTTCTCTCGCATTCCCGTGCTCACCGTGCCATTCGAAGCGACCACAAGCTAAACCGTGCAGGATGATCACACGTGCTCGAGAAGCGAAAATCTAAGAAAGACAGCATGCTCCAATCCGAGGCCATCGCGAAGCTCTCGATCGCTGTTGCGGCGCAGGACATCGGGTCGTTGCTGCAGCTCCTCGCTTCGAGATATAATGCCGAGATCAAGGATATCACGCAACAGCCAGAGGATCTTGAAACCCTCCAAGAGGAGATCGCTAGCACTGGGCATGGTGCATACCAAGATCTCAGCGTCCAAGAATCCAAGATTCGGATGACGGAAAAGAAGCTAGCCGAAGTCAACGAGCACTTGGACTACATCATGAAAAAGCTGGACATCTCCACGGCCACGGAAATGAAGGTCGGGTATGAGTTTCACGTGAAAGATCTCGACGATCTCGTGGAGAAGTTGCTCGAGGCCACGGGCGAAATCTACTCCAAGGTCCAAGAAAATTTCAACGAACAGGTCAACAACGAGCGGGAAATCGCCACGGGACGGCAGGAACTCGCCATATTGGAAAGCCTGTCAAATTTCGATTTCAAACATCAAGTTCTCGATGATCTCAGATTCATCCGGGTGGAAATGGTCCGCATTTCCGAGAAATCTGCCGATTTGTTCAAGAAATACTTGGATGAGGAGCAATTTTACTATTATGAGACGAAAATATCCGAGTTTGATTACTTTTACATCGTGCCTATCTCGAAATCCGTGGAAGCCGACTTCGTGCAGAAGCTGGACCTGTACAACGCGAGAATCTTCGAGCTAAAGGACGAGTTTTTCACGCCCGAGGGCGCCCCGGACATCGAGGGTATGAACGCGAAGCAGCAATTATTGTTGCAGGAACGGAAGCGGATCGAAGCGGAGATGAAGCAGCTCAAGAAGGAGATCACAGCCGAGGTCATTGCCTTTTACGAGCTGTTTATCAACACGAGGAGATTCATGAGGTATCACGAGAAGATGCAATTCGTTGAAGATGTCGTCATCTCGGAGTTCTGGATCCGGGAAGCGGACTGGCCGCTGCTCGCACCCGACCTCGACAGGGCCTTTCAAGACCGGATTCGTTACCTGTTCACGCCGGTGAAGCGGAGGGACGCCTACCAAGACGAGAACGAGGCCACGATCGTGGAGCAGCCCCCGATCCTGATCAAGATACCGAAGATCCTGCAACCGTTCACCACGTTGCTCAAGCTCTATGGCTACCCGCGCTATTCTGAGCTCAACCCTCTCATCCTCATCTTCTTCACCTTCCCCCTCCTGTTTGGCATCATGTTCGGGGATATCGGGCAGGGATTCGTGCTCATGATCGCCGGGCTCCTGTTCGCACACCACTACCAAAAACGCCGCGGCTACCACAACTTCTCGATCGTCGTGTTTTGGTGTGGCGTCGGGGCATTGATCGGTGGGCTTTTCTATGGCGAGATATTTGGAATAGGATTTGGCATCACGCTACCGCATTTCAACCTGCCGATGACACTCATTGGCGTTGGCATAGGCATCCTCGTGGTTGGCATCATGTTCCGTCTCGGGAAGCAGTACGGCGCAAATTCGTTGCTGTACACGATGTTGTTTGGCGGCATCTTCCTCATGGTGTTGAGCGGGTTTGCAGGTTCGCCTTCGGCGGGTCAACTCACGAGTTTCGTGATCTTTTCCAGGAACGATAATAACGTGTGGACCCAGCTCTATACCATCAATTTCATACCGGTTCTCGCCGGCATAGGTTTCGGCATGATCTTGGGAACCCTGTTCACGGCGCTCGGGATCAGGAATAAAAATGCTCCCGTCCTCCGCAACGCCACCGTGGTCGGCGGCGTGATCTTCATCGCTGGGATCCTATGCGGGATAATCCTGCAAAACTTTGGTTTCGATGTCTCCCATGCTTGGCTCCTGGCCCAACGAGCACTCGGGCGCATCTTGAAAATCGAGCCGAACTACATCCAAGCTTTCACCATTTCGCCCCTGTTCCAGCCGTTCGTTACGCCATCACCGTACTCCGGCATCGGCGACTCGATCGACCTGTTCAAGTTCTCGATCTGGGTCGGCGTCATCTTGATGTCCATCGGGTTCCTCTTCCGCGCCTACAATGATACCATACGTGGCCGGAAGTACATGATCCTTGTTGATGTGGTCCCGAAGCTTGGCATCCTGTGGACCATGTGGATAGTGATAGTAATCGACGGACTCGACATCTCGTACTTCATGAGTGCCGCGTTTTTCACCAGCCTGCCGGGCATCCTCCTCATCGTCTGGATCGTCATATTCATTTTCGGCCAAGCCCTCGCCAAATTGGCCCCGCAGATCGAGTACCTGCAGAAAAAATCAGTTTCTGGCTCGATCGGAGAGCAATCAATGGAGTTTTTCGAGACGTTCCTGAGCTTCCTTTCCAATAGCGTCTCGTTCTCCCGATTATTCGCCATGGCAATGGTGCACGCGGGGTTTATGTTCGCCTGCAACGAGATCGCCCTTCAAATTTCCAACGGGGGATCGATCATCCTATATGGAATTCTATATGGAGTAGGAACCGGCCTTGTCATGGTGCTTGAGTTGCTCTTGGTGACGATCCAGAACCTGCGTCTTCACTTCTACGAGTTCTTCTCCAAGTTCTACGACGGCGGCGGCAAGGAGTTCCAGCCGCTCGAATATGATACCCGGTTCGCCAAGCTCTACTTCGACAACACCGAGCGGTTCATCACCGACCTGATCAAGCAGAGTAGCCCGGCCTCGCCCAGCAGCATCCCGATCGTCCCCGCCTCCAATATGGTCGAAGCGTAACGTATGGCAACCATTTAGATCAGTTGCGAAGCACTGGCGAAATCCTCCGGGGAATTCCCAGTGAAGGACTCCCTGCGAACTGCGAAACCGGCATGAACTCGGTGTATTGCTTTTTTTCCCTGGCACGTTTCACATCGTAACGTGAGGATTCATGCTCCCGCGCCGTTCTTGCGATGGAAGGCTCGTTCTTCAGCCTCGAACCAGCCGAGCTCGTGCTCTCGACCGTGAAGCCGGCCGAGGCGGGGGGCGGTATCATCGTGCGAGTCTTCAACGCGTCAAAGACGGAGACGATTCAGGGCCAGCTGGAGACCATGCTCGATGTCAAGGCCGTTGTCCAAGTGACGCTGGAGGAAATTGGTACCGGGGATGATGCAATTCAGGTCGAGCAGGCTATCGGGGCCATTCTCTTGGCCGTGCCCCCGGTCAAGATCGTCACCTTGAAACTATCCCCTTGAACTCCTTATTTTTCATGAAATGAGGAATACCCGATAAAAAGACGAAGCCATAGAATCTGGCGTCAGCTTGCGCGATCGAGTCAGGGCTAGCGTGGCATTCTACTTGGCCTCGCGGCGCGCCGGGAATGTTTATCAAGTGGTTGCCTCAATACTTCTGTTGATGCCGTATGAATCAGCAGGAAGATGACTATCTGGTCGAGTGGTTCACGCTTGACGAGACCAGCTATGATGCGGTTCTCGAGGTCATCAAGGCGGCCTATCTCGCCAACGACCTCGAGGAAGGAGGGACTATCTTGTTTACCGAGAAGACCATGAACATCCTTTTTGGCAGCCCGAGTATACCACGAGACTATTTTATGCGGGCCATTTACAAGCCAACGGGCCAGGTTGTCGGCTTCCTCGGTGGCACCCCCCGCATGCTCGCCATCGAAGGGAAGGGTACATTCAAGACCGGGGTGCCCAGCTACCTCGCCGTCCATCCCGATCACCGTCGCAAGAATCTAGCCATCCGCATGGGCCTTGAGATGCTGAAGAAGGGAACTGACCTGGGATACGAGGGTGGGTTTGGCTTTTTCGAGCCAGAAGCCCGTGGCATCGACACCGGAAAGGCCATCGCCCAGCTCACGGGATTACCGAGCATCGATGTCATCGTCGTCAAGCGATTCATCATCCGCGTCTTCAACATCAAGCAAATAACCACCGTGATCAAGACCAAGTGGTACGAGAAGCTGGGGCTCGGCCTCCTCCAAGGCATTCCTCGCGTGAAGTCGGACCGCGTCAGAAAATTTCAGCTCCAAGATGCGCCCAGGATGTTCGAGCTCATGGACGACTACCGGAAGTACAACCAAGTTTCGTTCCTGAGGGAGCGGGAGGACATCGAGTGGTTCCTGACGCAATCCGGCGTGAATTCCGTCGTTCACTTGGACAAGGATAACCAAGTTGACGGCTTCATGGTTGCGTGGGAGTTCCACCTCGCGGGGTTTGGCCACGCCTGCCCGTGCGGCTGGATCGACATGATCCACACGTACAGGTTGAAAAAGAATGAAGCCGTGGACCTCTGCAATTACTTCGCGCAAACATCGAAGGAACTGGGCTGGATGGCGTTGCAGTCGCCGTTCATCCCCTATTTTGATCCAGCGCCCTTGAAAAAGGCTCGGTTCATTTTTTTCCCGAAAATTCTCATCGTGAACTTTATGTCGACCAGCAAGGAACGGCCCGTACCATTTCCTGAACGCATAAAGTCGACGTATTTCGATTGGCGGTGAACCGCAGGAATCCCGCCACGATCCCGAATGGATGGAAAGCAGGAGAACGTTCATTGCCTCAAGGCCGACCTGATCTGCCACGTTCAGGTTCGAAAAGCAGATCATCACGGATTCCTTATCTTTCATCCAATTTTTCAACGATCTTTTTGGCCTCTGCATAGTCCTCGGCCGTGTTGATGTTCGTGAAGCTTTTCAATCCCGGATCGAGCGCTTCGATGTCTTGCATCGGTACCAAGACCAAATCGTGAAGCTGCTTCACGGTATGCCAGAGGGACCGCTGGCCGCGTTCCAAGGCGCTTTGAACCGCCCCGAGCATAGTCGCGACGTTGTAACACGCGAGCGTGGGCTCGAGGAATCCGTTTCCCCACGCAGGCACGGCCGCGCTGGCGTTCGGGTTGTCATGAAAGGATTGGATGATTCGCTCGACCACGGGAGCCGCGATCAGCGGCATATCCCCCGATATCAGGAACGCCTCGGGCTCCTCCATGGCCGAGAAGATGGCGTGCACGCCGGCCATGGCGCTCGGCGGTTGGTCCTTGATGGCGGCATCGTTCGTGTCCAGCACGATGGCGACCGGGATGGGGACCGATCTTGCCACGGCATCGAGCACCGCTGCTTGGCGTTCATCCTTGACGCCGATATAGACCCGCGGGAATATATGCCCCACGGACTCGATAACGTGCTGGAGGATGGTTTCCCCGTCCAATTCCAAAAGAAGCTTGTTCTGCTTCCCGAGCCGGCTGGCGTTCCCTCCCGCGAGGATCGCCAAGGCGATGGTGAAAGGTGCCACGCTCACGCTACAGGATCTCCGTCAATCTACTTCACGTCGGTGGCAAAGTCGAGCTTCGCCACGGGCGAGACAAGCTTGAATTCACCCCTGAGAATCTTGGCTTTGAGCTCGGCCGCCAGCTTGATGGCAGCTGCCCGGTCGGACTGCCGGAGCACGATCGGGACTATCTTCCCGTCCACCTCGATCGATTTCAGGTCGGCAGAGAAGGCCTTCTCGTCGCACACGAGCGTGCACGTCCCGCAGTTGAAACACCTGGTGCGATCGATGCCCTTTCCCGTTTCCTTCTTGAACGCCCCGGTCGGGCACACGTCCTCCACGGGGCAGTTGTCGCAGGCCAAACATTTCCTTGGATCGAACTTCACGACGAAATTGCCATCCCAGACATCGTAATAGGTGACCTCACAGATCTTTTCCCTTCCGATCACGTTCATGACTGGCATGGAGGTATCGCGGTCCGAATGCAGGAGATTGGCGAAGACAGTCTCGTTCAGCACGGGGATGGCGGCGGCCATCGAGCAGATCGGCTCTGTCCCGAAGGATGTCTTGAACCCGCCCATGTACTCGGGCTTCATGCCCTTGAAATCGGCGATGGTCATCATGTTCGGCTTGGCAACGTTGTTCCGCGTGCCGGGGCCAATCAGGTACCCGACCCCGCCGTTAACGAGCATGGGGGAGCCCACGCCGAGGGTCTCGAAAGTCGGATCGTTCGCGAACATGTTCAGGGCCCCGCAGCCCGAAAAGGTCGCCTCGACGCAGTCGCCCTTGAAGGGTAACACGGAAAAGATGGTGTCCACCGGCTCGCTCGTCGGGTTGACCATCGCGTTGTAGTTCTTGAAGCCCTGCCGGGTGCCCATCAGCCTGGCGAATTGCATGTCGTCCAGCGTGAGGTCCAGCTCGACCACGGCCCCGAGATCGCTCGTGGCGACCACGTGCACGGGCTTGCCCTCGACCAAGTCTCGAAATAAGACCCCGCCGGAATAAGAAGGGTTATCTTGCGCGTACGCCGTGCCGTAGAGTAGAACGTCCACGATGCCGAGGAACTCGTTCGGGCATGGACCCGGGAAACCGGGGATGCCGTTTATGGTGAGCCCGACGAACTCGCGATGCTCCTTCGGCGGGGCGATCCTGAAGGAAAACACGCCGAAAATGCCGCTCATGAGCCCCTTGGTCGCCGTGGTCACGACATCGACGTCATCAAACGTTAGCTCGCTGCCGCTGGCAAAGGCATCGATGAATTCCTGCGCGGTCATGATCACGGCTGTGCCATTGTTGATCTTGGCGTTGATTTCGTCGAGGGTCCGTTCCATCGTCAACGACGATAAGAGTTGTCGTTGCGATTTGAACCTTGATGCGATGGCCCATCGGCGCCGTGTTTAAGTTCCATAGGTGATGGAGGATCGTCATTGGAGATGCCATAATCCGTGCCAGAACCGACCTGCTACATGAAACTCAAGGGACAGTCGTGCATCAAGGCCACGGCCGCCGACCCGAAAAGCATCATTTGCGAGCAATGCCTGTGGAACATGAAGAAGCAGGGGAATGTTCCGACGAAGGCCATGGAAAAATTGTATTCCCGTTACCACTATTCGGCGTGACATCGTCACGCCACGATCAATTCATCTGACATGACAACGCCATGTCGCAGCAAACGGCGATTGGCATCGCCAATTCTCACGCATGAAGTCTTGATGCCGGGCACTTTCGAGACGGAAACATTCGAGATGGAAATATCATGGTAAAAATGATACTGGATACCAAACCAGCACGCGCCGCCTGGGTCGTGCCCCGCTGCTACGCCACGGAAACCGCTGAAGGATGAGGTGTGCATTCCATGAACGATCCGCTCATCGCAGACTACATTCGGACGCCTATATCTCGATTGCGTCCCGATCAACCAGAAAAAGAGATGCTATTTGATGATGGTATCAAATCTTTTTCTCGAGTTTTAATTCGATCGAGAAGGCAATCCCCGATTCGAAACCCGATTTCCACCTGCTGTCCCCGATATAACTTACCACTTCCTCGAACGTGCCAAGAAAATCCTCGAAAAGTTTCTTGGCATTTTTTTTAAAGCCAAGGATCAACGCATATCGTTCTATATCCATGTTATCTTGGTTATCCTCTAGTTTACTTCCGCTTTCCTTCTTTCCTTCTGCGATCAGCGAGTCAAGGTCAATGGAAAAAGTAATTTCTTGTTCCATGGCTCGCTTGAACCCAAACGTAAGATTTGCCGTAATTCCAAATTCACTCAAGGAATCTTGCTTGTCTTGGAGTACTTCGTAAGCTGCTTCGGCTACAGCGCTTTTTGCATCGGCCAAGTGAATGTCCATCGCGTTTTCGCTTCCAATGATGGTTTTAAAATCTTTCAAGTCTTCGATCTGGAGACTATATTCAACGGCTTGAAGCCGAAAAAGAACAACCAAACACCAGGTATAACTACCAATCGTGCGAGCCACAAGTAATCATAATGGACAACACCAAGGGAACCAAAGAAATTAAAATCGATGAGATCCTCGAGAATACCAATTCCCACGAAGAGCGATGCAATTAGAAGTTGAATTGCTTTTTTCTTCAAGGCACCCGAAGCCACTTTCAAGAATTTCATGAATCCTACAGCGCTCACGACAGTTGCAAAAAGGATTTGGCCCCATAATGCGTAGTAAAAGATGTTGGTCGGCATGACCCAATCATCGAAGAGCGTATCAGTGGCGGATGCATTTTGGACGATTACAATGTTTTGCGGGAAGTTGGAAGTCCATAGAGCTGGATTAGGATTGAAAGTCCAAACGACATATCCGTAATAAAGGGCATAATAAAACAACGAGTATACCAAGAAACCGATAAGAATCTGCTTTCGATGCATCGGGTTGCCGGCAATGCTCCATGTCGTATCGATGATAGCCATCGACCCGATCGGGATTACACCGAAAGTAAGGAATCGTGGAAAATTATAAATCCAATCTGGATTTGGGTTCCCCGCGAGATTCGTAACGAACGATAAAAAGACGCCCGTCCATCCCAACGCGACTGCGAGGCCGAGAAGCGTGCAAGTCAAGAAAGGATGGGTTCGGACCTTCCGATAATACGCGGCACTCGCGATGGTAAAAACCCAAACTGATATCCATAATGCGAAAGCACTAGCACCATTAATCCACGAAAGAGGAGTAGTTATCAAAGTGATAACAACTTTGCAAACTTGTATATATAGGTTTTGTGCCCTCAAATAGGCAATGGTTGGGCGTGGAGTGGCGAACAGCTACCTCCTTAAAGCTACGAGGTCAAGTACTTTGTGGCTTTCCATAGTTACCTCTAAAACGACATTCAGTTGCAAAAGTCAGTTTCGGATGGAAGTTGCAATGGAAAAGCTCTATTCCCAGTACCATACCCTGTCATAAACCAGAACGTGGAGATATTGCTCGACAAGAATTTCAAGGTTGACGGAGAAAACACGGCGTTCGCCCGCCTGATGGAGGAACAAAAGGTCGATTTCGACGTGGATGCCTTCCTCAACAGCAAGGAAGAGATCGAGGATCTGTTCCCGGGCCTGGATCTTGAATGGATAGGCGTCGGCAGGGCCCCAACGTTCGAGAAATCGATCTCAGAGCTGGTTCCCACGAAGCCGGAGATGAAAAGCGACGAGCAGGTCGATCGGGAGAAGGCCGAGATCGAGCAGGAGCTGGCAACCGACAAAGGAAAAGTCAACTTTCGCGTGCTCAAGTTCGAGGAGGTCCTGCAGAAGAACGACTCGATAGATCTCAATAGATTCGCCAAGATCTTGAAGGACGTGGATCCCGCGGTCATCACGGGATTCGTTGCCGCGATGGGCAACGAGATGCTTCTCGCCTGCGATGCGATGGGCAAGAAAGTCTTCATCAATGCCGATGCGAAGCCGGAGATCAAGATCATCACCGGCCAGTTCGAAAGGTGGCTCCGCTTCGGTAAACTATGAGCAGCCAGCTTTTCATTCCTTTTCGTCTCCCCGGCTGGCGGAGACTTTTTTAGGTCTTTTAAGAATATGAATGGATCATGACAGAAGAAACTTCGGAAGGAGCTTCGGAAGATATCTCCAAGTTCATCCAGCGGAGCCCTGACCTGCGCCTCGAAAACCCGCCTGCTGCGCTCTTTGCGACCACGGATTCGACCGGCGTGGACCTGTACGGGACGCTGTCAGTCGTGGCCCTGAAAAATCCGAAGGAATTCATCGTGTTCGATCCCGTCGAGGATCGCCGGTCGCGCGGGGTTTTTGACTCGGACGAGAACATCGACGGCCAGATCGAGGACATCCAATTCCTGAAATCCACGATGGAGACCGAGGATCCCGCGCGACTCAAGGAGCGTATCGTGGAGATCTTCAAGTTCATCGAGCGACGGAAGCTCTTCTTGCACGGCATTCTCGAGCTCGAGGCCAACGCGTTCGGCTCGTCGATCTTCATGGACGTCGACGCGTCCATCGTGAACAAGCTCGAGGCCATGTACAAGCTGTTCAAGGACGAGACCGCGTTCCCGCAGGCCGAAACGTCCGGATTAATCCGGAAAGGCATCACGATTCGATTCGTCGGAGTCTATGGCGTGCTCGGGCGGCTCTGGCCGAGGCAGAAGGGCATCACCGGCCGGGATTTCATCGTGAACCTGAACGGGATTCGGGGCCACGTTGCCGGCATCGTCGCGGTCAATCTCAGCGATAGCGTTGCCGAGTTCATCATTCTCAAGGAAACCGTCGAGGATAAGAGCGGCCAGATCAATTGGATCGTGATGAAGCAGGTGCTGGAAGACTTCCGCACCAAGGCGAAGGTCCCGATCTGCTGGTTCTCCTGGTCGTTCGGGCTGAACGCGCTGTCCGCCATGGCTGGTTACGACGCTGTGAGCAATGATCCCGAGATCCAGCTCCTCGTAGAAGATTATAACGTGAGGATCTCGGATACCGTGATGGATTACTACAAGAGCGCCGATATCGTCGGCACCGAGCCGCAGGTCGACCTGATGACTCTAAACGAGGAGCAGAAGGAGCTCGCGAGGCATCATCTTCTCGAGGCCTTGGCCATCCTCGACCAGATGCTCAAGGAAACAGGCGGGTAGGTCAAGACCGACGATTCAGACAATCAGCAAGATCTTCGCACCACTTTTTTTTCCGATCCGCGTTTTGGTGTATGTTTGAGCACGGATCAGAGACGGATGCCTTCCGCATCGGCGTGCTCGATAAATACATTTCCTCGCCGGCGCATCGCCGCGATCTCCTCGGGCGTGTAGGCAAGCACGTCGACATCCATGCCGAACCTTGGAGGAATCAAGTCGAGAATGCGGCCGATGCGATCGGTGAACCGTTCGGTGAATGGCCCGGCAACGATGAGATCCAGATCACTCCCTTCACGATAATCACCTCGGGCATAGCTCCCGATGAGAAAGACGGTACATCCCGGGATTGTATCGGTTATTGCGTGGATGTAGTCTCGGACTCGTTCAAGAGGGGGCTCAGGAAGGAGATTACCTTCTCGGCACAAGAGACACATTCTTCGGCATCCTCCTTCGTGTAGAATCGATATGGTGTTTCTTCGGGTAACCCATTCGGGTATCGGGTTGGAATGTAATAGAGATCGAGTTTTTTAGCGGGCCGCAGGGCCTCGAATTGATCATCTATTTCGATGCAATCATCAATGAGCTTGTTGATCGAATGCGACATTATGTATCTTCTTCGATGCAGGAATAGGAAAGATTTTATGGCCTTTTCTGCAGCCTGTTGCGATTGAAAGCAAGCCCAGTCGAATATCTCGCCTTCGATGCTCACTCTGACCGCAGCGAGATCGTGGGATGCCAGTGAGAACCATCGCTGGGCTTCGTCTAAGTTTTGGTCTCCCATTGAAAGGAAAAATGCAATGGCTAGGTTTTAAAATTGGTGGTAGACGGGGCATTGCACCGTCACGGAGTCAATAAGAATACAGGCAGATACGTGTTTTCAAGAAGGAGAATGTTTGTTTAGCTGCTTTCCTGAACGTTTGGCTGTACAGTTACCTTTCGCTTGTTCGGCATTAAAATCAGCCCGATCACGAGCCCGCCTCCCATCAAGCACGCCGCGAGGAGAAAGATCGCATAGAAGCCTAGCGTGCTCATGGCCACGACTCCTGCAATCAGTGCGCCCGACGCGTTCCCGAGCACCGTGAGCGTGTTGTAGATGCCGGTTGCGCGCCCCCTGATGCTCTTGTCAACGAGGTCAATGACGAGCGCGGACAACGGGGGCTGCGAGATGGCCACGCCGAGCATCATTACCATGACGAAAGGCACCATGACAATGAAAGGCGCTTTCGACAAGAAGATAACAACGAAGGCGGACGGCGCCCCGAAGGCGAGGCCGAACATCACCGGTTTCTTCCGCCCCATCCGGTCGGAAAGCACCCCAGAGACGAAGGCCCCGACGAAGAAGATGCCCATCCCAGGAATGAAAATCCATGCCATGTCGAAGATGTCGAGACCAAGTGACTTGAGCCAGCTGGGTGCGAAGGCAAAAAAGGCACCCATGACCGCGCTCACGACCGTACCCACGATGCAGGATGGGATGAAGCCCTTGATGCGCATCAGGCCAAGCACTGGCGTGGCCGTGGAAATCTGGCTTGCCATTACCGGTGTTTGGCTGGCAGTTTTCGTTTCTTGCTCCGCGGCAGGCGTTAATTGCTCCGAGGCCGTAACCTTTTGCTTGCCGGGATGCGTCTCTCGGAGGAAGATGACCATGATCGCGGCGGCCGCGAAAGCTAGGATCGCACCGACGTAGAACGGCATATGCAAACCATAAAATCCAGCAACTACGAGGCCAATCGGTAGACCTACGATGGACCCGACGGCATAGACGATGGAGAACCACGCCATGGCAGCGCCGCGCCTCTCCGCGGGGAAAATATCACCGAGGCAAGCCTGCAAAACGGACATTAGCGCCCCGGATGCTTGTAGCGCACGAAAGATAATAAATTCGTAAATGTTCTCGGAGAACCCGATGGCCAATGCACCAGCAGCGTAAATGAAGGCGGAAAGGAGCAGGATGCCCCGGCGGCCGTGCTTGTCAGAAAACCTGCCCAATGGAAGCTGTACCGTGCAACTGACGAACCCGTAGATGCTCACGGCCAAGCCTATCAGCACGGTGGAAGACGTCATGCTCTGTGCCATGAGCGGCAGGCTAATCGTGTACAGATTGAACCCGAGTGACCTCACGAACTCGGAGATCAGCAGGCTAAATGCAACGAGTTTCAGCCGTCGCGAGATATTGAACACGTCATGCAAACCCATATTAACAAATTAGAAAACGGTGACTTAATTTAACTACACAGAACATCGACTGACCAGTCGAATGAGGAAGATCAAGATGACAGCAGTAGAGATTGAATTCTACCCCTCGCTTCCGAAGACGAACGACCAGTTCACCGCCACGGAAAGCGAGATAAAGAAGAATGCAAAAAATTTCGACAAGCCCTTTTTCTTAGATCCGCGCAACCATTTCGATGAACAGGCGATCAAGGCCGCGTGCGAGCCCTTCATGGGTGTTGAACACGTGATCGCAATCGGCACTGGCGGGAGCATCCAGACAATGCTCGCTTTGGCGCCATTCGTTGAGAAGCAATTCCATCCAATCATGAATTCGCGGCCTTCAGAACTAAAGGCCCTGTTCAAGATCCCGGGCATAAAGGATAAATCGGTTGTTATTCCCATTTCACGAGGTGGCGAGACGCTGGACATCAATTCGGTCCTGAACCTGTTCTCCCGGTATAAGATGCTCGGTCTATCGTCGAAGGGAACCATGCTCGGCATCTTGGAAACGCTGGGTGCCCCGATCATGGACGTGCCGGACCTGAGCGGCCGGTTTGCCGGTGCCTGCACGAACGTGGGGTTGGTCCCGGCGTATTTATGCGGCATTGACATCGAAAAATTCATCCAAGGACAGGAGGACGGCTACGCCGCGTACGGCCCCTCCATCGCGATCCAGACCAACCCGGCGAAACAGTTCGCGCTATACCTGTCACGCATCTACAAGAATGGCTTCAGGAACGTGTTCAGTATGCCCTATTTCTCGTGGCTCGAAGGTGCGGTCGGGCTGTTCGTGCAGGAGCTCTCGGAAAGCTCGGGCAAGAATGGCAAAGGCTTGCTCGGGACTAGCCAAGCCGCCCCGGTGTGCCAACACTCGGTGCTCGAGCTCCTGCTTGGCGGGAGCAAGTATCACAGCCTGCCGCTGCTCTGGGTGCTCGGGGAGGATCCCGCTGATATACCCCTGAACTCGAACGTTGAGCACATACAGGGCAAGACCGCCGCGGAGACGATCCTGTACCAGGCAAATGCGACCCTCGAAGCGCTTATCACCAAGGGCATTCCTGCAGCCATGATCACTCTTGAATCGCCAACGGTATACAACATGGGCTACCTCATCGCATTTATACAAGCGACGGTCTATTATGTCTGCATGTTGTTCAATGTCAACTGGTCAGATAACCCGAATGTCGTACTTGGCAAGAATATCTGCAATGCGGCGATGGCTGACAGGCGATCGTGGGTGGAACTCAGGGAACGGCGCGAAGCGACCGCCGCAGAACAGTTCAAGAAGTTCTGGATTCTCTAAACCGCGTTCGCGTTCGTTTTATTTTCCGCTCCTTTTTATTTCTCGCAGGCATGACCACGATTCATGACGAACCAGCACGGAGATTGATCTAAAAATTGGTAGAAAAGGACAATGAAGAGCCGGCGTGCAACGCGGCCGAACGGCCGACCTGGGACGAATATTTTCTCCAGATGGCTAAATTAGTGTCCACGCGGTCCGTCTGCTTCCGCATGAAATGCGGAGCCGTGATCGTGAAGGACAAGTTTGTCGTGTCGACCGGCTACAACGGCGCCCCGGCATTCCAGCAAAATTGTGCCGAGATTGGTTATTGTTACAGGGACCAGCACCACATCAAGAGCGGGACCGAATTGGAACGGTGCCGTGCCTGCGGGTCGCATTCGGAATCGAACGCCGTGGCGATCGCCGCGAGGCTCGGGAATGCAACGGCGGGTGCAACCATGTTTGTCTATGGTAACAGGTTCGTCTGCACGCAATGCAAGGGCATCATCGCCAATGCTGGCATCTTGCGCGTCTTGCACCGGGATGTCGATGGTTTCGTACATGAATACCTGCCTGAGAGTGACTGGAACGTGCATCCCGTGGATCAAGAAAATCCTTGATCCGAAATCATCCTACCCTCGTTCGAGAGATCTCACGACCAACGCACGTGCACCGATTCAACGGGCACTTTCGCACTCGGGATCATCGTCACTTTGTTTTCTTGGATATCAACATCAGCCGTGCTGGCTGGCTGGATGTCCACGGGCTCCTCCACGGCGCATCTATCCGGTGCTGAGATGACCACGGGTACTGAATGAGAAAATACATTTCCGAATCGGATAGTTGCCTCCGCTTCTTGTTTCTCGATCGTGATGACCTGGCTCGAGAATGTGTACCTGTCCTTGTCCACGAGTTTGATCTCAAAGCGATCGTGATAGGCTTGGATACCTGCTTGTTTGATAGTCGCCAAGAGGAAGCAGCCGTGGAGGTTGTTGTTGGCAAAGGGAAAATCGCACATAGGTGTTGACACGTGGTAGAATGCCTCACCTGGCCTTTCTGCGTTATCTGCGTTGAACGAATCGGGGGCACTCCACGTGCCGTACCAGATATTCGGATAGACTTCCGCTCGGTGATGCATGCTGGCCCGCTCTATGAAGGCCAAGCTTTTTTCCGGTGCTTGCACCTTCAACCCCCATGCGAGCAACCAATCGAGGGCCTGCCACGTTCCCCCGTTGATGTCCCACCCGGGCGGGAGGAGGCCAGAGTTCTGGTTCGGCGGGTTCATGATCGCGGCCCCCGTGCTCGCGATCCCGACGAGTTTCTCCTCGATGCTGCGGACGAGCGTCGCGGCACGGTCCGGCTCCAAGCCCGGATCGATCAGCAACCACGCGAGGTGGTCGAGGAATATCGTTGCATCCCCGAGTGGATTCCCCAGCCCGTCATAGCCACGATAATACCACGCGCCGTTCCATGCCGCTGCTACGGCTTCCTTCACCCGGTCGACGGCCGCGCCCATCCTGGCGGCCAGATCGGGGTCGATGCCTTGGACCATCGGGATTGCCAGGGGAAATGCCCACAGGAGCATCGCAGAGTTGAAGGTCGACTCGCCAACCTTGATGAAGGTCTTGCGGTTCTTCGCCATGAGCGAGATGCCGTCGTTCCAATCCCCGTCGCAGACGCGCACCAAGCCGTGGGGACCAAACCCGACTCGCCGGGAGAGCACGTGGTTGAGGAGGCGCCGGAGCAGGTTCCCGATCGTGGTCGTAGACCTTGTCTTACTGCCCCGAGCGACTACTAGTTCATCGAGCACGGCATAATCGCGCGTGGTGAAGATATACTCGCAAGTAGCCCACGTTAGAAAAAAATATTGGTCCGACGGGTTCGAGTGGATGAAGGGGACATCGAGCATCTTTCCGAACCCGTGCATTGCATAGGCGATATGGCCTTCCCCGTCCACGGCGGAATAGATGAACCTGAGATATTCCCTTGCGAGCAAGGGGTTCATGAAAGTTAGCGGAACCAAGAACAGCGAGTAATCGCGAATGGCACCATCAAAGCCGTGACCGGTGAGATAGACCGAACCTTGAGGGATGCGGTGTAGAGGGGGAGTACCCGTGAACTCGTCGGGAAACATCGACGAAAGGAAGTATCCGGCATGCCAGATCACTTCCCGCGAGAGCCATGGTAATCGCTCGACATTGAAGCCAATCGAGTTTGACCTGAACCAATCCGCCCACGCCAACTTGAAACCGGTGCCAGACCAGATTTCCCTGGCTAAGGCAATTGTGGGTGCGATCTCGTCTCGGTCCATACTCCCGAAAGCGATCGCGAGGGTCACGTGACCCTCTGCGGGGATAGACAGGCATTTATGCACGTCTACTACCATCATTGCATTTGGAAGAGATACAGGAAATTCTTTACTTGCCAGGTCAAGGGTACCACCCTTTCTTGATCCCTTGAGCTGGATACCATCCCATTCGTCGTCAAGCATCGCGATAAACACGGGCCTGTAATGGACGTTGATGCCACTTGATTCGTCCCTGTGCCCACTTTTCTCGGCTGAATGTCTCGGCTGCAAGATGGCAAGATTACCGGATGCAAATTGCCTGAAGAACCGGATGTGGCTTGCATGGCGGTCCCGGGCTCCATCCGTGTCGGCCCTTGCCAGCCGCTGCAGGTTGATGGCGCCGCGGATAAGGCGATTGGTCCACGTAGACTTGATATATGCCTTCCGACCGTGCCAGCTAACGATCAACGATTTCGACAGGGGAATGTGCCGCAGGTTCCACACGGAATGGAGTGTGCACGCCCGCTCCGATGTCCCGTGGTTTTCAATGCAGATCTCAGACACGACCATCGCCCCGCACCCGGCTGGCACGTGAACGGTATTGGTGACGGCAAGATCCCCGAGGACGAAGCCCTTTCCATAGTACCCGAGCCCGAACGTGCGGTGGCTGAATTTGGCAGGAGCATCGAGATCGATGTCCGAACCGGTCATACCCTCATTAGCCTCGATGATGCACGCACCAAGGCCTTCATCATTTCCGGTAGGATCGGGCCGGGCGGGCACCCCGATCATTGTAAACCCCCGCTGCGCGTCTATGATGCGGACTTGGCCATGATTTTCTACGAACGCGAACCACGTCCCGTTTCCAATAAGATGGTAATGAGTGTTGGATCCACCGAACGTGGTGAAATAGGTGGCCTCTGGTTGGTGATGCTCGTCGCAGGTGTATTCAAACACGGGGAGCCCCGTGTTGGGATCCGCGTGCCAGAAACCGAACGGCCCCCGCTCCTCGGCATTAATCGTGGTCAATCAACTATCTCTCGTTTCTTTTCATCGAAACTCAGCAAAGCACTCTTCCACGGTCGTGGTCGCAGTCCGGAATGGGTCAACACAAGACGAATTCTCGTAATATTGGGCGAACGCCTCGTGGAATTTTCCCGCAAACGTTTTTAGATGCGCGCTCACCCACTGATTATTTTGGACTTCAAAGTTCGCTAGGTCCCAAGGAGCGGCATCTTCTTCCATTTAACTCACAATCCATTTAGAAAAATTACCCATGACCGAGACATCGCTTTAGTCGAGTTAAGTCCATCCGCTTGTGTGATCTCATACTAATTCCATCACGCACGATACGAACTCCTTGATGTCGCCCAAATCTTCTTTCACGTATTGAAGAATCCGCGCGTCATTAACAATGAGATAATCGTGAATTAGGATGTTTCTAAAACCAGCCATTTTTTCCAGTTTCTCGCTTAGTTCACTTCCAATGAAATTCTCCGTCCCCAGAATCCGGAAGGTATCGGAATACGTTTCAGGGCGCTGTAGTCCTTGAATCGAGATGATATGTGATCCAATATCGAGGCAAGCTTCTATTATTTCCAAGAGGGAATGTTTTACGGCTTGTATGTCCTTGTAGCTCCCTAGAAATTGTTCTTCTTCCATTTCTGCATACTCTCCCAAAAACTGGATGTTCCTGTCGATTAAATCAAGCCTGCCTTGGATTGTTTCACGGTTTAGCTCCATACCTCGCACGCCTCGCATCATCATACTTTTCATAAAAGCGTTTCATGTCAAGATACTCATCTATCACGCGGGCCTCGAAGCCTGCTCTTTCGAAATTGTCCCTTGAAACCAATAGATGCGCGCTTTTTAGCATTGAATTGAGGAACCTAACATTTTTAACCGAATTGAGCACGCGTAAATCAATATTTTTCAAGAATCTGAATTTATTTTGGAGATTTATCTTGATTTCCCTCGCCAAACCTTCGGGATAAAGCAGATCTGGTTGAAAACGCTCATCAAGGATGATGCCAATGTCGATATCATTAAAGTGTTCGTTCGAGACGAAAGATCCGTAAAGATAGGCTAATCGAATTTCTTGGTGTCGTAAGAGCACTTCGGAGATCTCTTTTTCAATTTGCTCTTTATTCATTTTTCAGATCACCACGAAATTCGGTATAATCATCTTAATGCGAAATTAACAGCTTTTCGGTTATTTCAACCTCTGGTATACTTTCAATGAGCCTTTTGCAGGGCATTGTATTTCACGTTAGATATGAGGGCAAGGGCAACATTACCATTGCTGGCATACCGGGCGTTTTGCACCATGATTGTCGATGGACTCGTGCACGAACACCCGCTCGAATGTAACTGAAACGTACATCTCGTTGATCAAGAAGAGACCAGATTTCTCTCACTGAAATTCAGCAAAGCACTCTTTCACGATCATAGTCGCAGACTGGAAAGGGTCAACACACGACGAATTCTCGGGTTCAGAGCTTGCCGTAGCAACAACGCTGCCACGCGTGATCGCGCTTGGCTTGCCATCGTTGATGATCATTGGCGTCCTGTCATAGTGCAATTCCCCGATCGGGATGATCACGGCTGCGGTCCCGGTCTCGAAGGCCTCACGTAGCCGGCCCGACGTCTATGACCTTATAAAGGTTTCGACCGCCGGTTTCAGAAATCTTGCGGTCCAGCGACATTTTTGTTATGGAAGGTGGATCGTGATCCTTAAATTGATTCGTGAACTTGCGAGTGGATCGATTCATGGAACAGCAACCATACAGGAAAACGTTTGATGCCTTGAAGGTGCACGACGGGAAGGTATACACGGGCATGGCAGTTGGCGGCTCCCACGCGTGGGCTTACAATGGCGGTACTTGGACGGAAACCAAGATCACGCCAGACGAGTGGCAGTTCAAGTTCACCTGCACCAAGCAACGCCTTCGTGAGGCCCCGGAAGGCTCGGGGGCGCTGGACGGGACGCGGTATCACTGGTACATCTTGGCCGACCAGATCGTCCAGAAACTCGATGCGAACCGGTACAGCACGGTGATGGAAGGTGCCAAATACAAGCTTGGCCACGCGCGGCCCAACTGGCGTGGTTGGAGTTACGAGTACCAAGACGGGTGCGTCGAGGACAGGCTGATCGCGATTCTCGAGGATACTGTCGCAAGGCTCAAGCAGCGGAAGAGATCCAAGCAACTCGACCGATTCCTCGATCGATGATCACCATGCGAGATGACTTTATAACATCAGTATACCAAGTATACCTCATGAACCAGGAAGTCAAATCCACATTAAAGGTCTCGAAGGCAACGATCGAGCGATTGCGAAGAGTGGCCGGAAGGACTATGATGGACGCTGGCAAAAAAGCTTCACTCGAGGATGTGATAATAATGTTTCTGGACGAGTATGAAGCCAAGGCTTGCAATGGCATCGACAAGGCAGAGAAGATGCAGAAGGACCGTGAGGCATTTCTTGCCATGATCGATTGCACCTTTCCGGGGTTGGCACCAGAAGATTCTTCGGAATACGACTATGAAGATATCGGTGGCTAGCATGGCGGTGTTTATCGACACGCAACTATGGGTCTACGCAAAAAAATACCCGATTAGGAAGGACTTTCAAGATCAAACCGGTTTCGACAATGCGGAGCAACGGTTCGAACTATCGTTTGGATTCCTTCGTGATCAGGTCAAAACGGGGACGATCGCTATGACTTACCACCAACTTAGCGAGATTTATCATGCACTCGGGTTTCACGGTCGAAAACTCCCCCATGATCACGTGTTTGCGTATTGCACGCAACTCTTACGTGCAGAGTTCATGAATTGGTTCGCTTGCCCTCAAGACATTCTCGAGGAAGCCCTACGGGAAAGTAGGGCCAGCGGTATTCACGTGTGGGATTATCTTTGCATTCTGCCTCTCATCAAGGATGTCACGGTGCTCTATACCTGCGATGCTCATTTTCAGCACGAATCATTCAAAAAATATGGCGTGCCTATAGAAAATCCGATCCAAAGGTGGGAAACGTTGTAACAAGCACAGCCGCTAAAAACTTCACGTTGCTTGCATTCCACATCGCAGAATCGCGATTCTTGAAGATATCATCGCAAGGCTTACGCATCGTAAGCGATCAATGCAGCTCGATCGGTTCGTTCAGCCCCGATCGGGCGTATCAAGCCGGTCATTTATTCATAGATCGCTCATAAAAAAGCAACCCCCGCCACCGATAACATGCAGGAGATCGAAGAAAGAACTTAAAATTCCTCTTATTTTTCATTCCCGCGTGAAAATCACGCGTGAGGACCATCCTTCAAGCGGGGTCTCCTCGACGGGGGCGCTCCACATCGTTCCCGGCCACGCGGGCGCCGTGCAAGTGACTTGGACATCGGTAGGGGCCGCAACGTCCAGCTCGAACCGGCCGTTGCTCTCGTCGAAGGCCCAGCGCACCCGCACCGGGCCTCGAACGGTCGGGACAGTTCCTTCCGCGCGGGACAGGTCGAACAAAGCGGGCTCAATCGTGATATCTGCGGCGCCGGGCGAAGTGATGCGGACGCCGAGGCAGTGCGTGGCGAGATCGTAGGCCGGCGTCGTGGACCACGCGTGGCACAGCGACCCCCCGTCCCCCCATGTCTCCCAGATGGTCGTGGCACCGAGATCGATCATCCTGCACCAGCCATCCCGCAGGAAACGGGCGATGATGTCCTGCCTGTCGACCTTTGCCAGGGCTTGGTTCACGAGGTGGAAGAAGAAGGGCTCGGCAACGATCACCTGCACGTCCTCGTCCAAGTGCGCAGCGGTAATGCCCGTCCAGGTGGGGTGCTGGTTCTGCACGAACATTTCGCTATAGGGCCTGTCGAACACGTTAGTTACGACCAGATCCACGCGCTCGGGGGGCGTGATATTATACAGGATCGGCAAGCTATTTGCGTGGAACGTGACCTTGTGGCTGCGACGGACGATCTTGCCCCCGGGTCCAACCTCGACCGCGTCAATATATGATCCACGGGCATCGTCCCAGAGATATATGTTAATACCGGCCGCGATGCCGTCAGCAATGGCATCAAGTTCCTCGATCGCCCGGTCCCAACCGATTGCCCGTCCAAGTTCGGCCACCAACCTGAAAGCGTGGCAAGTCTGCGCATTCACGGCACAGCTAGCCCCCCACTTGTCGTTCGTTGACCAGTCGATGAAGATCCAGTTCGGCACGTCGGTGATGAGCCCCGTGACGGGATCGACCAAGTCGGCAAACCAGCGCGTGGCCTTGACAAGGGACGGCAAGAGCCGTTCGACGAGGGCGGTGTCGCCCGTGTACCAGTACAGGGCGTGCACCGTTTGCATCCAATACAGGCAGTAATCAGGGATGAGCAGGCCATGGACATCGAAGTCGCCGGGACCGCACATCTCGGTCAGACCATCCCCTCGCTGGCTTTGCGCGGTCTGGATCACCAATTTCCTCGCCAAGGGCACGGCCGAGTCCCCGAACGTCGCAAGGCTGGCCATGACCTCCACGTAGGCGTCTCCCACCCACTGCCGCTGCTCGCGGCTGGGGCAGTCCTCATAGCCGTCGTGCATGCAATTCCGCAGGGCCAGCCCGCAGGCATCGTAAAGCCGGTTCAGGCGCTCGTCATTGCAGGTAAATGTCCCCGCCTGTTCAACAGGGTAGTTGTACAGGCGTGCGCCGAAGGACCGGACCTCCACTTGCCCTGTTCCCGAGAAATTGGCTTGGAGATAGCGGAAACCGTACCAGTGGAACAGCTGGTGAATGTTTTCGCCCTGATCGCAGATGTACTGGCTCCCCGTTTTCTCCCTGAACGCCCGCACGCCGGGCATGAGGTTGTCCCGCTCGGGATCCAGCTTCTCGGCCCATACCATGTCGATCGTCACGCCTTGGTCGGCCACGACGTCGAATTGCACGAAGCCCGTGACCTCCCGTCCCATATCGAACACGATGCCGGCAGGGCCGCCGTTGAGGTCGAGCACGACGGGACCTCCACCGGTCCAAGAGACATCAAGCCCCTCGATCCGGTCCTTGTAGGTGGACTTGCCAGCCTGGACGAAAAAATCGATGGGGTCCGTGGCGGGATCGTGACACGAGTCCTGGATGTCGGCCTCATCGAAGTAAGGTTGGATCATGCCCGCGCTCACGATACGTTCAGCCCTGAGGTCCAACTCGGCGAGGCGCGGGATGTCGCACGGCACCAGCTGCGGCAGGATGCGATTGGTGAGTAGCTCCATGGCATGGCCCCACGCCTGGCCGGCATCGTCATACTCCACGTCGAGCCATCCTCGCGGGTACGTGTTGGCATCGAACACCTCCACGAAGGGCAAGCCAACGTGCACGACCGGCACGTCCTGCTTCCACGCGTCGCAAGGCATCCCTCGAACGGCTTGGTCACTCGTGATGCAATAGCTGGTCCCGTCGGCTTGGGCATCGATCTGGAAGATCAGGCCGCCCTTGCCGAACGAGCGGCCCGCGATCCCGCCGTGCGGTAAGGGCTCATACCACGACAACGATTCCCCAACAAACTGGGCCACGACGCAGATCACGTTTTTGCCAGGTCGCAAGCAACCAACCACGTCCAGCTCGTCGTAGTACCAATTGTGGCGGTTACACCGGTAGATGCCACGCCCCACGTACTCGCCATTGATATAGGCCTCGTATCGCCCATCCACCGAGATGGACAACACCGCACGTGCAGTGCCTTGGAGATTCTGCGGCAGATCAAACGTTTTCCTGAACAATCCAAACCTGTTCTTCTCGGTCGGCAGCAGGCCAACGACCCGTTCGTGGCGGAACTCGCCCGTGACGGCCCACGGCGTGATGTAATCCAGCCAAATCCATTTTGCGGTCCATTTCATTGATGTCACGTTTCTCGGGTTTTTAGAATAATGAAACCAATAACAAGTAGTGAACGAAATCAACATTCACATGTGAACAAGTTTATTAGTGATTGACAGCATGACTGACACGTTCATTGAGTCGAATTCGGTGATACTGAAACCTTCGATTAGATCAAGGTGATTTTACCATGGACTTTTGCCCCGAATGCAACAACTACCTGCGGCCAGCAAAAATTGGCGATGAAAAGGTTCTACAATGCCGGTGTGGATACGTGGCTCCGTTCAACAAGGAGAAGAGCGATAAAAGTTACACTATAACCAAAACCCTCGAGCATGAGGGCGAACAGACCTTCGTCCAGCCGAAGGCAGTCGTCGTGGAGAAGGAGGAAGTCGATCTTCTCTACAACGAGGACTAAACTTTTGGCTTTCATTCCCCATTCTTGTAATTTTGGACGCTGGTGGCTTGTTGGTTTGGATGGTATTTTTTGCCAAATGCCAACTATGCGCATGCTCCCCGTGATCGAATCGAGCACAGGGTCCACGACTCGCGCCATTCACACATTATCTGCCGAGAGTGGAGGCGATCTATGAACGCCGATACGGGCTGGCAAGTTTTACGCGGCTACGATTGCATCCAATACACGACCTACCATTCCGGGTGCCGGGGCATGGACTTGGGCATTAACAGGAACGCGATCAACGACGAGGTCGACCGTGACAGGGACTTGAGGTGACAACGGCCTCTTTTCGTGCCCTCACGCCAATCACGGCCATGTATATATAGAATTCCCCGCCCACCGGATTCATATATAGTCTAATTACCCTCAATTTATTATTCTAATCCGATGACTAATTATGAACGTCAAAGCTCCAGAAGGGATTAAAAGCAAATTCTTGGCTCTTGCGCGCTGGAAGCGGATGGTCTGGATTGCGCTGGCAATATCAGGTCCTGTTTTAATGGATTTGCTCGTGATATGGTGTTTCACAAATAAAAGCCTAACAAGCTATTTCATATGGGATATAATATTTCGTTCAGCGATTATCGTGATTTTAATCGTTTTTAATGCCATACCAGTGCTTGCAATTGTCGATTTGTGGATTGCGAGCAAAAAGCCTGTGGTGAAACACTTTCCTGCACGAACGATTTGGGCCTTGTTGCTGATCGGCGTCATTGCACCGATCTCTCTTTATAGCGTCTTGGAATCGGGAACAGCCATCCGAACCGGCAACAAAGCCCCAGAGCTGTTGGTGACAGCCGGTTCCGGGATATACGGGATCCCGGATTATGCTATTTCTTTCTGGAATGCAACGTCTTGCACCAATACCGTTAGATGGGGAACGAGTCCTATCAGTCTGACTAATGTAGATAGTGAAACGGTTGCATCCCAACAGCACGCATTCCTGCTGCGCAACCTCTCGCCGAACACGACTTATTACTTTACCATCAATAACGGACCGTTGAACAACTTCACGACCCCCGTTGGGACCCCGAACACCTTCACTTTTGCGGTCGGTTCGGATGCACACGTCGGCCGTGCCGTGAGCAATACGACGGCAACGTTGAGAATGCTGAAAGAAATTGCCGACCCCGCTATGGGCAATAGCATGTTCTTCTTCTTGGGGGACATGGTCGAATATGGATTCGAAGATTACATGTGGACCGAAGCCATTAACATGTTTTCTACTACCACTTCCCACATTCCCTTCCGGCCGATTCTTGGAAATCACGATACGTTGCTCGGAGGCGTTTCCACTTGGCCACAATACTTCTATCCGACCGCCATGGTGGAGAATTCGAGCATCTCCCAGAGTTATTTTCAAATCGTGGTTAATGGAATCCACATTTTCTGCTTGGATTTACAGTGGGGAAACGGTTCCGATTCTCCTCAACAATATAACTGGTTCAAGAACCAACTTGCGCAGATTAACGCGACCGACCCCGGTGCCTGGATCATCGTGATGAGCCATTGTTTCTACTATGCGTCTGGCGTCTACGACGATGGTGCATGGTGGGTCAACGAACCGCAGATGATCCAGACCTTCGCGCCGCTTTTCCAGGAATACCACGTGCAGATGGTGTTTTCCGGCCACAACCACGATCTGGAAGCCTTGGAAGTAAATGGCACTCACTATTTCGTCGATGGGGGCTTTGGTGGCCTTCCCGATCCCCCGCGTGATAGGAACGGAACGGGAAGCCTTTGGTACCTGAGCGGAAATTTTGGGTACATTGAGACCAAAATCCAAGGGAACACGGCCAACGTTTCCTTCATCAGCCCCGAGGGTTTCATGTACAATTCATTCAGCGTGAACCGGACGTGGTAATCCAATGATTTAATCAAGTGTTTTTTCCCTTAACTTTTTCTCGTTTGTCATCGAATGAAAATCACCAAGAGCAAAAGCACGATGCTCGCGGCGATGAGTCCTTTTTTCGTGATATTGCTGGCCTTGACTTTCCAAGCAAGGACCTCGTGCAGCTTGCTCGGAATATATAGCCGCGTCATCTCGCCGAACAGCCGGTACACGTAAAACAACGAGAAGATACTAGCAATAATCCCGGCCATTAATATCTGCGGGTATTCCGTGATGAATCCCGCACTCACGCCGATCATCGCCGTCATCAAAGCAAAGACCCCGCCGAGGTGAAACACGTAATCTACTTTGTCTCCGGCTTTCGGTAGCCTGAACAACTGGATCTTGGAAAACAGCACCACGACGATGCCGGTCAGCAACAGGCTCTGCATCGCCGTCAAGAAGGACAAGCAAGTATCGAACAGCGTCCCGATCAATTCGATGTACGTGATGAACACGTCAAAAATGACTCCCCTCTCCCAATTCTTGGATGACTGGTTTATGGGGATAGAGTGGGAAATGATGTAAATTGGTAGAAAGGAGAATGCCGTTTCCCCGAGGGCCAGTAATTCTAAAGTTCGGTTTATATCTAAGTAGGTAAACCAGATGAGCACCCAGAATAAAAGGAACAAGATCTGGAATATTGCGAAAAGATCTCCTTGAACGAGATTGACCACCCGACCTGGGAGCTGGCGATTGAACCAACCAAAAAACCCCGCGAGCATTATCGTTACAACGCCCAAGAACAGTACAACGGCGGTAAAGCCTGCTACCAATGGGGCCTCGGTTTCCTCGGCGCTGGTGACGAGAAATGCAATGTAGCAGCAGAAACCTGTCAAAAGAACGTTTTTCACCAGTAGATAGAAATAGACCTTTTTTAACATGCTGGATAACCCTATTCCTCAAGTCTTATAATAGTAGCAGGGTCCTTTCAGTTAATAGCTTCACAGTACTCGGGTGAATCAACTGATTATAGCTCGATTTTTTTTTGGGCCAAAACAAAGAAGATAAAGGGCGATCAATATGTCCCTTTCACGAAGATGATGACACCGATAATCAGGATGGAAGGCGCAACCGCATAGTAGAGATCAAGGTAGGTCAGGTTCGTGATCAGGGGTGCAACCATGGCCACGATGGAATCACTGTCGATGAGATCTCCAGTAACAATCAACGCGATTGCTACGATGATCAGGATGGCATTTCGCCTCAACGTCGCGGTTCCTTTTATCGCCAAGTAAATATACAAGATGACAATAATCCCGACGAGGAGCGGCTCGGAGGCATCTGATAACGTCAAAGCCAATGATTGGCCAAGGTACGTACTTAAAAACGTGAAGACACCCAGCCACGGCTGCGATAGCACGTAGAGGTAGCCCGAAACGTACATGACGAAAACGGTCAAGGCGTAAATGCAGCTCATTACGATGGCGAGGATCGTGACCAATCGATGCGTTTGAGAGATCAAGTACTTCTCGACTACAAAAATTATGCTTGTTAACCCGATCGCTGCGAAGAGATATCCTATTACGGAGAAAAATGCGAAGCTATTCGGGTTCCAAGATTCGTTTGGAAACCACACGGCGACGATATAAAATATCCTAGCCAAGGCATAAAATGCCATAAAGGCAGCATACCCTTGTTTGATTTTCCTGCTGACATCTAGCTGGTTTTTCCTCTTCACCGACAGAATGATGGCCGCGATGAAGAACGATACAATTGATATGACGTTAACCCAGAAATTTATGTTGTGGTAATAAATTGTGGGTATGCCTGGTGGAAGAATTAGTAGCATGAAATCTTCTCCTCAAAGTTCAATGTACTTATTTGAATCAAATGGTCTATACAATCAATATTATTTAAGTATTCCATAAGATTTCCATCACGAAATACCAAGCCCCTGATGTGCCATAGACCGATTGATACGCAAACCAAGCAAATCTTGAAATCGGCATCATGAGCTCGCAATGCGTGAAACGATGCATTGGATCCTTGGAGCTTCTAGCGCCAGAAGTTGCTGCTTGGACGGATGAACGAAATGATGCACGGTTTACGATATCTTGGAAATTTACAAAGGAAGATGCAAAGAGGGTTTTTAAACTTGAATGATTTCCGTTTTACTTGATACTGGCACCAGTGTGCAACTTAGGAGTTTGCAAAAGGAAGAAAATCTCGGTAGAAAAATCTCGGTGGAGTATTTCCTGATCTGAATTAGTAGAGATTAAATTCGTACTTTGAATAGGTGATATGTACTCATATATATGGTATCTACCCCAAAGTTGTGCTCTACTGAACGACTATTCAAAGTGCAAAAACCATGCACGTGCAATACAAACTCCAGAAAGGGATCGAGAAACTATTCTTCCGAGGAAAATCATCCAAGGTGAGTGCCCATCTCACCTACATGATCTTCAACGTCGTCCTCATGTTAATCGTGTTTTACTACATTATGACCATCATTCTCTACGACTGGACCGGCACCCTGTACCCCACGGGGTTCACGCTAACTTGGGTGTTCGGGGGGCTTGACAAGCTCATCCCGTTCGTCCCGTGGACGGATGTCTTCTACACCTACACTTTTTACCCTTTCGTCATCGTGACGATGTGTGTATTTGCCTTCATCATCGCCGACAAGGGCTATGCGCTCGGTTGGTCGCTTGTGATCATCGGTGTTATCTCCATCATCTTCTACATCGTCTTTCCGACGTGGACGGAACCCTACCGCCTGCAGTACTTATCCCAGTTAACGTCACCCCATGCAACTTTCTGGCAGATGCAGGTCTTGAATATCTACCAAACAGACACGCCGTTCGACTGCTTCCCGAGCTTTCACGCCTCGACATCCACGATCTGTTTCTACGCGTGGTACCGGCTCGCTCGCCTCAAGCCCCATCCCGCGCTCAAGGCAGTCGCCATCGCCTCGGGGGTCATCGCCGTCTGCGTCATGCTCTCGACACTGTTAATCAAGCAACACTATATCGCGGATGAAATCGCTGGGTTCGTGCTGGCGTGGGTCGTCGGACACTTCCTCTTCAATAAATTCTGGAAAAGCTTTCTCCCGGGCAAGATTGTTTCCCTGCCTCCCCAAGAAACGGCTGAAGCCTGATCCGCGCGCTTCCAACAACCTTCCCTTTTTTTCACTGGTCCGGGCGGCCTAGACAGGAGATTTATCGTGCCAAGCACTTGGATTCCAAATCTTTTTAACACGTAAACACGATACTATTTTCCAGACCACGGTGCGGAACGTGGGAGGTAGTGAGAACATGCTGGAACCGATTAGTGACAAACTAACACCCGAAACGCAAGCCTACATGAAATTGGACAACAAGCGAACGCTGAGGCTATGCATCAAGAATTGCATCCTGAAAGGGGTAGGCCTCGGAAGGCTCAAGCGGATCTTCGAGATCTTCGTCGGAGCGACGGAGCGGGGTTACAACCTCAAGACAATGGACCTCGACGCCATCAACGGTATCATTTCCCCGCAGGATCTCGCCGCGTTCACGAAAGTGTACAGGCCCTCCTTCAACGCGGGAAATATCCAGGAATCAAAACGCTACCTGAAAGGCAATCCCGCCTCGAAGGGCGTGAGGTGGGAGAGGGCTATGGCCAAGTCTGTTCCCGTCTGCTGGATCACGCCGCCCGGTGCGGCCGATGGAAAGGTCTTCTTCTACATCCATGGCGGTGGCTGGTGTTTTGGCTCGCCGGACACGACGCGGGCCTTCTGTACCGAGATCGCCCTGTTGGCCAAGGTCAAGGTCCTGAGCGTCGACTACCGCCTCGCGCCCGAGCACCCGCACCCCGCGCAGATCGACGACGTGTCCGCTGCCTACGAGTGGCTCGTGGAATCCGGAACGCAACCGGAAAACATCGTGATCGGCGGTGAATCGGCCGGGGGCCACCTGAGCCTGCTCCTGCTCGATTGCCTGAAGGCAAGTGGCCAGCTGCCTGCCGGGGCCGTCCTGATCTCCCCGCCAGTCGACCTCACCTTCCAAGGCGCCCAAATGTTCGAGAACATCCCGACCGACCCTTTCCTCGGCACCGGAGGAGCGGGCATATTCATCCTCAACGTGCTCCGAAACGCGAAGACCGATTATACCGCAGCCGGGTTCGCACCGGCTTTGCTTGACATTTCGGGATACCCGCCCCTGCTCCTCCAAGCGTCCACCAGCGAGATCCTGTATTTCAACGCCCTGACGTTGAAGGAGATGGCGGAGGCCGCGGGCGTGGACCTCACGTTCCAGACATGGAACGGGATGATGCACGCCTTCGAGGTCATCTGCAGGAAGGATGTCGTGGAAGTCAAGGAAGCGAACACGAAGATTGCCGAGTTTCTGGGCAGGGTTTTGACTCTTTGAGCCTTTTTTTCAATCAATCCAGCATCGCGAACCCGGCCGCTTCCGGTGTTCAGTGTAATTGCGATCGCCTTGTACCACCCTCAATTCAACAAGTTCAACAAGTTTTGGGAAAGATTCCTCCCGGTAAAAGCCGGTGCGATTCCCCCGCAGGAAATCGCCGATGTATAAACCTGATTTCTTTATTTTCAAGTTGTTTCCTTCCAAGGCTCAAGGCTTGAGTTCTTGAGCGCGTGTTTACCCTTGACCTTCGAGATCTCGGACTGTATAACGGAAGAATTGATACCATCGCAAGCCGGATCAAAGGATGGTTCCAAGGTTGATGGCCCATGTCCGTAGTTCACCATTCAATGATCTTAATTGAGTGACATCTACTTGATTGAGGGGTCTATTCAGCGCACGATTGTGCCTGATGCCCGACAATTTGCACCGACTATAATCTCGCGACCGTTCACCACACGGCATGAAATCGAAGGTGGCTAGCAGGAATTTCTCGATCCGGTCACAACCTTAAAATATGTATTCGAAGTAATGTAAATTGTCAGGTGCTTGTCGGATGTCACTTGCACTTCAAGCGGCATGATGATGGTGCCGACAAAAAACACGCAGAGGAATCAAACATGGCAAAGCGAAAGGCTCTGGCCTGGTCTCCAGTTCGTGACCTTATGAAGTCTGTTGGTGCGCAGATCGTGGCGCGGGATGCAGTCGATCTCATGATCTCCTACCTTGAGGAAAAGGCGAAGGACATCACGACGAACGCTCTCAAGCTTACCCGCCACAGCAAGCGTACCAAGCTCACGAAGGACGATATCGACCTTGTCCTTAAGATGAAACCCTAATAAAGGTAATACTTTTCTATTCTCTTTCTTTTCTCTTTTCTTCATATACGTGCATCTTGTACGCCGATGCATGAATCTGGCTGTCATTAGCCTCTGGTTTTTTGAACGTATCGTTTCTGGATTCGGTTCGTCAATCTTCACGATTGTTTTCCCAGTTGAAACGAGCACCACGGGCAGAAGGTCGCGCCCGGATCGATCGGTTCGAGGCATCTCGGACATTTCAATTCCTCGATCACCTTCTCGCCGTTTACCTTCGAGATCTTGGACAGGATGCGGTTATACAGACCGACGATGTTCGCAGGCACGTTCGCCGCGATCATGAATACGAACGTGCGGTCCTCGCCGTCGATGCGGACCACGATGGCCACCTCGTCACGGTTGATGCGGGTCTGCCCGTGGAAATACATCTCGCTGAAAAAATCGGATTGGTCCTTGATCTTGTCGACTTTATATTCCCGCACCGTGATGATCGATTCCGCGTTGATGGCATTCATGACCGAGGTGGTAAACGAACCGAGATTGACCGAATCGGCGATCGAAAACTTGCGATTGTCCTTCACCTTGGCCTTGAACTCGAAAAACTCCTTGCAATGCGCCTCGCCGAAGTTCACGTTGGTCATGAACCGGGGCGCGAGGGCATACAGGTCGATGGTCTCGGGCGGGAGGTCCTTTGAGAACGGCTTGCCCTCGGTGGTCTTGTATGAAAGGGTTGCCTGGATCGTGAAGACAGGGCTCTCCGCGGGCTCGAGAAACAGGTGAAATTTCTTCGAGGACCGGAACTGGATGGCATTGAGGTCGATTGTCCAGAGATTTCGGATCCGGTCAAATTTCATCGGCACGTCAGGGTCGACCTTCACGAGCGTGAACCCCGGGTCAGGCTTGACCGTGACGAGCACGTTCCAGATCCATGTTTTCGTGAAATTCTCGATCGAGATGCCGTACTTGAGGAAGTGGCGGGAATAATCGACCTGCGTGAACGTGTTCACGAGGTTCTCCCGGAACCTCTCCAGCAGTATCTTGCGCAGCTTCTCTGGGCTGTGGCTGTCGAAGCTGTGGAAGTCGATGTTGTACAGGATCTCCGCCACGTACTGGCCAACGTCCAAGCTGTCGTCGAATATCAGCCTGAAGAATCGAGGCAGGTACCTTTCCAGCAGGAGCGGGTGTTGGTCCGAGATCTCGGCGAGCACCTCGGCACTCTTCACCCGCGTGTAGAGATCCTCGTTGTTCTCCACGAGGATGATGATCTGCGGGACCAGCTTCGCGACATCGTCGTAATTTTTCGTTTTTAGGAGGTTACGGACGTTTTTCTTGATCTGGTCCATGTCTCCCTGCCAGTTGCGGCTCTCGATGAGCACGGTCTCCGGGTGGGCCTGGTCGATCTGCTGGATCAGGTCCAGGGCGATACGGGCGTCCCTCTTCTTCGTGTCCAGCTCAGATCCTTTCGCCTCCGGCGCACGGATTATCTTGATCAAGTCCGCGATGGACCGGCGGGCGCCCGGTGCATCCAGGACGCGCACCCTGTCCAAGAACGTCTTCGTGATGTCCCTGACCGCCTTGTCCCATGAAGGATCTACGGTGAACGCGCTTGGTTTTTGGGGAGGATTTGGCATCGCGTATCTCACTTGCCTCTTTGGCTTTAAATCGTTTCGCGGTTCTCCGGCAGGAACTTGCGTGCATCGAGGATTTCAAGGTCATATTTTTCGGCAAAAACGTCGATTTACTAAAGGCACAAAAAATAAAGAGGTATCCCTTCGGAAACGTGCAGGGATGGAATCAGACGCGCTCGATGGTCTCGATGGTAACTTCGAGTTGGTCGAATTGCACGTGCTTTATCGTGTGAAGGCACCACGTGCTGCCATCGGGCCGGTCTAGGACCTGCCTTTCGGAAAGCACCTTGACGAGTTCTCGATCCATGTTCGTGGTGAATGCATCTCGTTGATAGCTTAACGTGTTTATTCTTGCCCGATTGGTCTTGAGTTCGGATATTACCGGGGTGTTTCCACGCGAGGCAATTCGCTATTAGGACAGGAAACCAAGTAGAGACATATTATGGCAGCAGACAACGAGGCTTGCGATTCAGAGCGACCGGAACCTGAAGGCATGCTCGTTCCGCTGGTCGATGTCGCGGCCCTGCACCAATTCATCGCGGAGCCGTTCGGTTCCGGCTTGTTCAAGATTCGTAAATCAATGCAGCGGAACACGTACATTCTCGACTATTACATGGACGATGGAAGGCGGCACGGTGCGGCCGAGCTATTTTGCTGGTCGGATGACATGAAGAAAAAAGACTTCATCCTGCTATACAGTAGCAATATCACTGGTTCCAAAGCACCGTTCATGACCCTGTTCAAGACGATCACGGGAAAGATGCTGGGAACGGAAATGTTGAATCCCGAGAAAGTGATCATGCCATTGGAATGTTCTGACGACGAGGAAAGCTGAATCTGTTGGGCATAGCTATAAGCTTTCTATTTTTCTTCACGCCCGGGAGGGGTGAACCAAAAATTTTGTATAGGATCGTTTCCACGTTCGCGTCAATGAGGCACTTTCTCGCCACGACGAAAGACAGGTGATGCGATTCCTCGCGTGGCCTGGAAGGAAGAGATGCTTGGAAGCGTGAGGCAAAAATGAGAATAAAATACGTGATATTGGTGCTCGGCATGATGTTCTTTTTACCCGTCGTCTCGGTTGCCGCCCAGCACGGCAAAGTGCCAATCCCGTTAATCACAAAGAGCGTAAGCTCCCCCGGCGCCAGCTCCAGCGACGGGATTTCGGTGATCGACGGGAACGATTATGGATTCAACTCGACCTGGGACGCGATTCGGGGGAACGGCACCGCGGGTGCGGGGCCGCTGTCGGACGGGGAGGGCTTGTACACCAATATCCAAGCCAACACCGGGAATAACCTGACGACCCTCGTCCTGCAGTTCGCATCGCCGTATGACGGAAAGCCGGTGGACGGGGTGTATTCGCTGTATGTGGACTGCGCGGGCATAAAGATTCCCGTGAACCTCTGCAATTGCACGTCATTTGACGAATCGACGAGCAATGTAACCTACGTGGGAGACCTTCCCACGTTCACCAATACCTTCACGTTCCACGATATCGCGATCGATACCCACGGGCACGGCCCCTCCAACGTCACGCTCACGTTTGCGCAGCAGTTCGTCGCGGACTGGAACGAGATGACGATCACGATGGGCACGATCGTGGACCTTTCCAACACGAGCTTGTTTTTTCAAAACGGCACGGAACTCAAGCCGGGGGCGCAATATTCGTTCACCTTGGCGTATTCCGCCGAGCTCACGAACAACACCGAGTCGCAAATCCTGGGCGTCACGTACGATATCGAGCCCTCGGAAATCACCGGAAATGGCATCTTCTTCTGGGGCAACAACAGCATCGGCTCCCTGTACAATATAACGGACTTCACCCTTGGCAATACATTTACCGAGGAGCAAGGAACAAAACTCATCTCAAACAGGACTTCAGACACGCAGATCTCGACTGTCCAGGGTAGCCCGGGTGTAACGTCCTATTATTGCTGGTGTTCCCAGATGTTCGACAACTTGACCTATGGCGTGACTACTGCCATCGATAGCAACCAGACGATCGAATCATTTCATATTATCACCACTAGCCCCGAAAACTTGGAAATCCCCATCGTGGTGACGATCGTCGTCGTGCTTGCTCTCGTAGCCGGGATGGTTGCCCTTGCGCTTGTCAGGCGCAGGCGGCAAAACGACCTGCCACTTGATCAACTTGAAGCGGTCCCGAAGTAGGTCTCGCGTGCAAGTCGAGGTGGCTCCCGAGGTAATCATCCCCCGCGTGTAACTACACAATCTAACGCAAAAATCGGTGAGAATTGGCATGTTAGTGCGCGTGAAAGGAAAAACCGTTTCCGTTGATGAAAACGGAAGGCTCGGGCTGGATGCTCGACGCATCGAGAGCATCACCGAGATCGAGGGGCTTAGCGAGCTGGTAAACCTCCGGGAGCTCGATCTCGGCAAAAACCGGATCGAGAAACTCGAGGGGCTCGACGCGCTGGGCAACCTGCAGGTGCTTAATCTCGGCAATAACCGGATCAAGAAAATCGGGGGACTCGACGCGCTGGGCAACCTGCAGGAGCTCACCCTCAGTTTCAACCAGATCGCGAAAATCGAGGGGCTCGACGCGCTGGGCAACCTGCAGGAGTTGTCACTCTACGACAACCTTATCGAGAAAATCGAGGGGCTGGGCACGCTGGGCACGCTGCAGGAACTCAACCTCGCCACCAACCAGATCGAAACAATCGAGGGGCTGGAGGCGCTGGATGACCTGCAGGAGCTCCTCATCAGTTTCAACAAGATCGGGAAAATCGAGGGGCTCGAGGCGCTGGTCAACCTCCAAGAGCTAACCCTCAGCTTCAACAGGATCGCGAAAATCGAGGGACTCGACTCCTTGGGCAACCTGCAGAATCTAAACATCAGCAGCAACCAGATCGAGAAGATCGAGGGGCTGGGCGCGCTAGGCAACCTGACGTATGCCAATATCAGCAGCAATGCAATCGAGAAAATCGAGGGGTTGGAGGTGCAGGGAAATCTGCGTGGGCTCTCCCTCTATGGCAACGACATCAAGAAAATCGAGGGCCTGGACGCGCTGGGCAACCTGGAAAGGCTCGACCTCAATTCCAACAGCATCACGAAAATCGAAGGGCTCGACGCGTTGGGCAATCTAAGAGAACTCCTGCTCTATCGCAACCGGATCGCCAAGATCGAGGGGCTGGGCGCGCTGGGTAACCTGCAGAAGCTGGACCTGAACAGCAACCTGATCGAGAAAATCGAGGGGTTGGTGGCGCTGGAGAACTTGGAGAAGCTGGACCTCAACAGCAATCATATCGAGAACATCGAGGGGCTGGAGGCGCTAGGGAACTTGGATGAGCTCGACCTTTCAATCAATCCAATATCGTGGTCCGATGGTATCTTGGTAGCGCTGAAACCCCTGCAATTGGTTAGCCCCGGCAGAATTTGCTCAAATTGCGGAGAAGAAGTATCTCCACCCTGCATAACGACATGCCCGAACTGCGGTAAACCTTTCTTGCCCAGGATGATCTTCGTTCGAAAAAAGGAAGAAGTTGAGGGCGTGGAACAGGATGATGATCTGTAATGGGACGAGTATTCTGGTTTGCTATTCGCCTTCCATCTCCCTTAATGAGTATGCTCGTGCCAAGCCTCACCATGCTTGTGCCACTTTTCGCCATGGTGGTGGTAATGTTCGTGGATTAGATTGTCCAACTTTGATCAATTATTTTCCGATTAGTTGTGACTGCTTGAAAATGTCATTTTGTCGAATCCCTTGTGTTTATAGTAAGCCAACGCGATGGTCCACGAGACAAGGAAAGTTGCGATGATTGTATAGCCTATCAGTGAAAAATCAAGATTCTGAAGCGAGCCCCAGAAACCGGTTGTCAAGCCCACCTGTGTCGAAACCACCTGAGCAACCTCGATGCCTCCTATAATGAAAGCAACCATTACCGAGATGATGGTGATTGTCATGTTATAGAAGAGTTTGCGCATTGGCTTGAGAAATGCCCAGCCGTATGCGCATCTCATCAATACGCCATCGGTCGTGTCAACCGTAACCATGCCTGCAGTGAACAGAAACGGCAACACGAGGTAATATACCGTCGGAACACCGGTAACGGCAAGAGCGGTGCCAATTGCAAAGAGAGCAACCTGAGTTGCAGTATCAAAACCTAACCCGAAAAGTACGCCGATAGGGTAAATTTGCCAAGGCTCATTTATAAATTTGAATAACCTTTGAAAAGCTTTGCCCGCCAAGCTCTTGTTGATGGAGTTATTTACATCGATCTCGGCGATTTTGCCTGTTTTTAAGTCCTTGAAGGTCCTGTACACCCCCAACACTATAAAAACATTCATGGTTCCAATGAGAAACAAAAATACGCCGCTAATCCAAGTGCCTAGTATATTGCCACCAGCTTGCAATCCAGGTATAGCCCCTTTGATCAAGTTAGTGGCAACCACCAAGGCCACGAATAATGCCAATACGATGGTTGAATGCCCTAGAGAAAACCACGTGCCTACTGTTGAGGGTCGTTTATCTTGCTGTAGCAGTTTTCGAGTGGTGTTGTCAATCGCAGCGATGTGGTCAGCGTCAACCGCATGTTGCAAACCATAAATATAACAAACAAGGCCTAATCCTGCAAGGAGAGCATATTTGTATCCGACGAAGATTGCAAGAATGAAAAGGCTAACCGTTATTGCAGCTATGACGCCGTAAACGGTGCCTATCTTTGCTTTCTCTTTAGCAGTCAGACCCAGTCTGTCACATTTTTCAGTTTGCATCTGGATGTCCATCTTTCCATACCGCATTTTGTGAAAGTAATACTATTTTCGAGAATAGTATTACTCTCCTTTAAACATGAGTAAGTGGTAAGGCAAGAAGCTGTGGCCACAATGTCAAGTGGCACGTCAAGGCAACGCGGCATTCGAAAGCCTATGGGCCGGTGATGTGTGTAATGAAGCACGCGTTGATTAGCGACCAAAAAAGTAAGATAAAGGAACGGCAGATGCTATCTTGCAAAAATATGAAATCCGCACGAGCAATCCGGCGAACCTGATATGCCAGTTTCAAGAAGCCTGCTTCGAAGCAGTTTCTTGCACCGTCGAGGCGAAGTTGCCTTGAGCAGTAGTGCGTGTAGACGCGCCACTCTATATAAGAATTGTGCTTCTGCGGCAGGCGAGAAAGCACATTTCATGTAATCGGAGATGGCAATAGGATCACGCCATATAAGGTACGTGCGAACCAGCCGGGCTAACCATGCCAATCTTGTTTTTCACGCGCCTTGGAAAAGCGCTGCTATCAATGTATCGACTGCCTCGTTGACGTTCTCGCCCGTCTTCGCCGAAGTGGCGATGTATCCGATGGCTCCGAACGCTTCTGCCCACTTTTCGGCCGCTTCCTGCACCTGCGCGCACCGGTCGTCGTCAAGCAAGTCTTTTTTTGCGCCCACGAGCAGGGCGGGGATCGTTTTCTTGCACGTGCTTCGGAAGAGCTGGAACCACGCGGGCACCTTTCCGAGCGTTTCCGGGTCGGCCATGTCGAACAGGATGAAGGCGCCGGAGGCACCGGAGCAGTAATTGGGCAACATAAATTTAAAGCGTTCTTGGCCGCTGAGATCCCAGAAAACAAGATTCAATTTCTCGCCGTTGAACTCAATTTCCCTGGTATGCAAGGCGACGCCAATCGTCATCCCGACATTCACGTCAAACGCATTTTGGACGTAACGATTGATGATACTGGTCTTCCCGACCCCCCCGTCCCCACCGACGAGGAGCTTCAGCGAGTGCAGGACGATTGGCATATTAATCGATCAAAGCGCGAGAGGGAATTTAATTCATGCGGCATCTTTTGTTGCGCCTTTTTTTCATGATCCTGCCCAATAATTCCTTGCATGCTTCCGTAAAATAGACCAATTACCATCTTATGGTGCCATCTCCCCCGGGATCAGCCCTGCATTGAATTGACTCTTGGGTTTGGTCGTGCTGGTGATTTTCCAAGACACCTTGCCCCGGTAGTATCGATGACGACGTCATTTGCGGCACTCGGGAAGAGGCTTTTATCACGCGATCATGCCTCAATCACACGTTATGCGATACCACAGCATTTTCGACGTGATCGGTCGAAAACCGATCACGGAAGATCGGCTTCCCGCCGATCTTAAGGAAACCGGCCTCGGTGGCGTCGCGAGCACCCCGACCGGACGCCAGATCAAGCACCAAGTCTTCAAGGAAGGGTAAATCTGCCAGAACACTTGTTGTCGAAAGGGAAAATAGCCCTTTTTTTGCTTTCACTGCCCGATTTGATGCGTACTATCAGAATGGAAATCCTTAACTAGCATCGGGAGGAAATCCAAGAAGGAATCATCGTGTTGATCCACCATGGCAAATTCAGATGACCCGAAAGAGGCCAAAGTTGCTTATTTATCGATGGAGATTGCACTTGACAAAGATATCCCGACCTTTTCTGGCGGGCTCGGCGTGCTCGCGGGAGACGTGATCCGATCCGCTGCCGATTATTCCATGCCCCTCGTGGGTGTCACGCTGATCTACAGTGGCGGTTATTTTTACCAAACGCTCTCCGGCGATGGTGTCCAAATCGAAAAGAAGTTCCGTTGGGACTTTCTCGATGATTTCGAGGAGCTGGGAAAGGTTAAGGTCGAGGTCCAAGACTCCGAAATCACGGTTCGGGGCTGGCAATACAAAATCTTGGGGAAATCAGGAACCTCCATCCCGGTTATCTGTCTGGACACGAACGTTCCCGAAAACGAGCCGTGGCAGCAAGAGTTGACCTCTTCCCTCTACGATGCGAACCGGTTCACCAGGATCGTCCAAGAAATGATCCTTGGCATTGGCGGGATCCGTATCCTCGATCAACTCGGATACGATCAAATCGACACTTATCACTTGAACGAAGGCCACTCCGCGTTTTTAATTTTCGAGCTCTTAAAGAAAATGTCCATCGACGAGGTCAAGAGCCATTGCGTCTTCACGACGCACACGCCCGTCAAAGCGGGTTTAGAACAGTTCGATTACGATCTCGCCAACGACGTGTTCCGCGACCGGCTGCCATCTAACGTGCACGATCTCGCCGGGGATAAGAACCTGAACATGACACGTCTTGCCTTGAACTCGAGCAAATACGTAAATGCAGTCTCTCGAAAACATGGCGAAGTCTCTAGAACCATGTTCCCGGGCTACGAGATCGATACGATCACGAACGGCATTCATATAGCTTTCTGGATGAACCCCTACATCCGTGATATGCTGGATGAAGAGCTTGGTAGCTCTTGGCACTTTGATTATAGGGAGCTGAAGAGATCTATCGAGCTCAATTCTTTCAACCTCTGGCACGCGCACGAAAAGGCAAAGAAAGACCTCCTTGACTATGAAAAATCTCATTCGTGGGTTTTTCTTGAAAAGGATCTCTTGACGGTCGGATTCAGCCGCCGGATAACCGAATACAAGCGGCCGCTCCTGGTCTTCTCCGACCTGGACCGGCTCGAGAAGCTGGCCAGGAACAAGGTGCAATTCGTGTTCGCAGGAAAGCCCCATCCCGCCGACAAAAACGCGAAGGAGATGATCAAGAAATTGTACGTGTATTCTGACGAGCTCTGGGATTCCTACGGGATCCGCCTTGCGTTCCTCGAAAACTACGACATCGATATGGCGCGGTTGCTGGTGTCTGGTGTCGATGCTTGGCTGAACAATCCCCGGCGCTACAACGAAGCAAGCGGAACGAGCGGGATGAAAGCGGCCCTGAACGGCGTGCTCAACTTCAGCGTGCTCGACGGCTGGTGGATCGAGGGCTTCGAGCGCGACCCGTTGGCTGGTTGGGCCATCGGGCCCGGTCCCGATGAACCGGGTGCAAACGCCACGAGCGACATAGCGGATGCGGCCGATGCGGCATCCCTCTACGACGTGCTGGAGACCCAGATCCTCCCCACTTGGTTGGACGAGAGGGACAAGTGGATCGAACGGATGAAACACGCGATTGCCTTGGGTGCCGTCTTCAACACGGATCGCATGATCGAGGAGTATGCAGAAAAAGCATACCAGCTGAAGCGAAGGACCCCGTGGTCGCGCTGAACTTGATTTCTTTTTTAATCCATTGATACCTGCGAGAAGACCGATAGATAACGCAATCAATAAGAAGGCTCGGGCGAATGGATCCACATGGCGGCTCCAGAAGAATGGTCTGAAAACTTTATCGACGTGAACGGGATACATCTTTGCTACCATCGCACGGGCGGGGACAAGCCTCAATTAGTGCTCCTGCACGGCATCACGGACAACGGACTCTGTTGGACTCGTGTCGCGAAGGACCTGCAAAACGATTATGATATCATCATGCTTGATGCGCGCGGCCACGGGAAGTCAACAATCACGAATTTGGGGAGCACGACATTCAGCATCGAGGATATGGTCGACGATGTGGGTACTTTTATCCAATCGCTCGGCTTGGACAGGCCGATCCTACTCGGCCATTCCATGGGCGGGCAGGTCGCGACCATGGTCGCGGGCAAGTACCCCCACCTGGTTTCTAAAATTGCCCTTGAGGATCCCGCGTATTTTCTCGGGAAATCCATCATGATTCTCACCCCTCTAGTCAAGTTCTTGTTCGCGAGGGCCATCAAGGGCATGGGAAGCAAGAGTCGGGAGGAAATCAAGGCAGAATGCCTGAAACGGAGCCCAACATGGATCGACGAGGACGTCGAGCCGTGGGTGACCGCGCAGCAGGAATTCAGCCAAAATGCCGGCCCGCAGGTCCTTAGGAAGTTCAGTTTTTACGTTAACTGGGCCCAAGTTTTCCCGAAGATCACCTGCCCCGTCCTGCTCATCATTCCTTCGAACGGGATCCTAAAGCTCAAGACTACCAAGAAGATCCTGCCGTCGTTCCAGCACGCGAGCATCGCCTTCATACAGGGCGCCGGGCACAACGTGCGGCGAGAGCAATATGACAGGTACATGGAAGAAGTTAGAAAATTTCTCGCGCCGCCACTTGGCCAGGATTGAACCTTCTCGATCGCTCATATCGGCTTGCGCAGCACGACGATGAACGAGCAGTTCTGGTTCGTGTAGAACACCCTTGGATAGCCAAGCAGCACCAAGCGACGCTGGTCGTTCTGGTCCCACACGATCAAGTCGTGGAACTTGAAGCCCGCCTCCTCCCCCAGCCGCGCGAAATCCGCGTGAAACGAGACGTAGGGAATGCCCTTCTTTGTGTCCCTGGCATCCTTCACGATCCAGATGTTGTAGCCACCCGGCGTGGTGACGGCAAATAGATCCTTCATCAACGCCTCGATATTCGACAGGAATTCCGGGTAGCCAAGGTTCCCAAAATCCTCGGGCGCGATGCTGTATCGCTTTGCCTTGGAATTGTTTTCCACGGTCAGCACGGAGTTCTTATGCGTCGTTTTCCTGTCCGCCTCCGCCTTCTGGATGAAGTCAGCGTAGGGGGGAGAGGTGACGACCAGCTGGAACCGTTGCTCCCCGGCGATGTCCAAGACCCGCCTGCAATCCGCATGGATGGCCCTCAACACGATTCCTGACACGGACGCCGTCCGGTCGCATATTTCCTTGGCGAAGCCAACGAATTGCTCGTTCAGCTCGATGCCGACCCCGTTGCGCCCAGTGTTCTTGCAAGCTTCGAGCGTCGTGCCCGTGCCGAGGAACGGATCGAGCACCCAATCCCCCTCCTTGGAATAGATGCGGATGAGCCGGCTGGCCAGTTTCTCGGGAAAGGTCGCCCCGTGGACCAAATGCTTGCGCTTCCTGGCCGAGCTCACGTCATTCCACACGTTCTTGCTCAGGGATGCCCATTCCTTTGCAGTGAGGCCGTTAAACGTCGATTCCCGCTGCTGTACCTCCTTCTCGTCTTGGTTCTCCATATCAATGCATCCATGTTCAGATTCGGGCTCTTCACGAACAATATTCCTCTTGCGGGGTTAGATTGGAGCCTTATCGATAACAAATTGTTCGATAACAAGCCTTTTGATTTATCTCCTCGTTCGCTTCCAAGCCTTTTGATTTTAGCAATCTGTTCGAGTTCTTAAATATTCTAATGCGATCGAGGAGATAACTAGGAAAGATTGCGAATCGTCGTTACTGAGCGGTGATAAATCCGAGTTCAAACCACGACCGATCTATCCATTATTAGATGATAGAAATGTCCTCTATCCAGACCAATGTAACACGCCGTTGGTTAACCACCTGTTCGTGCTCTTGATGTAATTTGCTTGAGATTGAAGGAACCTCCGATGAGGAAGTATTGTGATGATACGCGCACATTTCAAGAATCATTTTCCAACTCGTAATTTAACGCCAATTTCTTGAAAATACGTCGTAATATCTCGGATAGGCTAGAAGCACCAATTCCAAGCTCGACAGCAAGTTCATGCAACTCGATGCCGCGGGGAATTTCAAAATAATTCTTCTCTAATGCGATGTTTAAAATGTGTTCCTGCGTTTCCGTGAGAAGCGATTTCATACTCACCGGGCCAATTCGCTGAACTTCGATGGTAAACCCATTCTCGTTCAATTTGGTTATAAATTCATCGACGCGCCATCGTTCGGTTATGAATTCCATTATGCCTTGTCCAGCTGCCACTATAATAGGATATTTTATCGGGATCTCCAATTCCGTGATCGTATGGAGGGTTATCGTGCGATCAAGCTTCAGGTTAGCCAATATCGTGTTTGTTTCCTGGTGGAGAATGGTACAAACAATGATACCATTTTCTGGTTTCAATTCCGAAACACACCTCGGAACCTCCGTCCCCCTGAAAACGGTCAATGCATTACCTCCGAGAGGTCCGACGGGTAAAAGGGACACGATGCTTAATTTGATATTCGGATAATCTTGTGAAATCTGGGATAGCCACGTTCCCTTTGATGGGATGCGAATTGAGAATTTGACTTGAACGATATCCGTTGACATAAAGGTTCACCTTTTCTCATTCGTTGCCTCGGCATTTTCCGCACTAGTGCGGTATAAGTCTTATATCTTATTGTTTGGATGATCGTGCCACGGAAGATAATGTTGGATGGCAGGTTAAAAATCCTATTGATTCACGATGAAATAATTCGGTGATTCGCTACGGACGTTACAACGTTCAGGGGATTATCTGATACCGGTCCTGCAAGTATCTTTCATTTAATGCCGGATGGAGCATGCATATGGAACCAGCAAAGCGCGTTCTCGTAGTCGATGACGACGTCAACCACGCGTCGACCATCGCCGACATCTTGGGGTCGATCGGTCTGGATGTCGACGTAGCAAATAGCGGGCCAGATGCCCTTGGATTGGCAAGGATCAAGCGATACGACTACGCCCTGCTGGATATCCGCATGCCGGGCATGAACGGCGTGGAGTTGCTGGAGCGGATGCGGCGAGAGAGGTGCGACCCACCCGAGACAATCATGATGACGGCCTACTCCCAGAACGACCTCACGCGGGCCGCGCGCCACGAGGGCGCGGCCGCAGTGCTCGAAAAACCTCTTGACCTGCCGTTCTTGATCAAATATTTTTCAGGAGAAATCACATTAGACCAAGGTTTTGCACGTGCCGCAAATTCAGGCGGGATAGATGCGCTGAAATGACCAATGATTTGGCATTCAAAATGAACCGCACTCGTGCAGCACTAGCTTTATGTTTCTCGCAAGGCTCAGGGTGAATTGTAAGAGAAATATCGAGGTTTTATGAACGTGCGCATCATGATCGTCGACGACGACCCAGATATCTGCTCGATACTCGTCTCTATCCTGCACACCCACTACCCACGCGTCGCAGTCGACTATATGCATAACGGGGCAGAGGTATTGGGAGCGATCGAGGCGGATGAAGCCGACGGGCGGCCGGACATCGTCATCACTGATGTTAATATGCCGATCATGGACGGTGTCGAGCTGTGCCACGCGCTGCGAAAGCTTCCCGGGCCCCGCATCGCCGTCGCCGCGTTATCGGCATCTGATTTCGATCGCGAGCAGTTCGATGCAGCGTTCTCCAAACCCTTCGATTTCGGCAGGCTGTTCGAGTTCGTCGATGCGGCCATGCGATCGGCGGGATGCCAACAATATAGCCTATCATCAAAATACGACAGAGCAATGGCCTTCATGCCTTCGGGATTTCTTTAACATGGTCATAGGGGATCAATTCCGAACATCAGGTGGAAGGGCAAAGAATACCGGTGCGCTTATTTGAATACGATCACAACGTGTGTGGGCAAAGATTACCGGCGCGCTCGCTTGAATACGATTTCGAACAGGCCCGTGAAGGGCTGGTTGGCGTGGCTGAGTACAGTCATATTAATGAGCTCCCATCCGTCCCTACCGAACAGGGAGAGCACGTCGTCGAAGGACGGGTCCGCCAGCGACTGCCACGCGGACGAGCTTTTGTCCTGGAACGCGAAGGTCGGGGCGCCTTGGTCGGCCTTGCCCCGGACGATGATGGCCTTGTATTCCCAGGCAACTGGTTGAGGCCTGGTTTGAATCAAGGGTTGTAGCTGTTCTACCACCTGAAGAGTCGTGTTCGTCTGTTGCGATTCAGGCAAGTTAATGAAAGCGGCCGCGGGTGGCCTTCCGCGCCTCCTCGTTTCGGGGGCTTCGGAATGAGGAGCACTTGGCTTTAAAGGCTTCGTCCTTGCCCCCGACGCGTCCAGCATGGCCCGCCACTCGTCAGCGGTGCGTTTCATGGCCAGTATGACCGTGCCATAAGTCACGCCGAACTTAGCCTGAAGATCCTTGTAAGAGATGTCGGGATTGGTGTCCTTCTCGGCCCTGATAGCCAGCCTGACCTGTGCGTCCTGTTGTTTGACGGTGCGCGCCATGGGTGGTTCGTCCTTTTTATGGTAACGGAAACTGAGCAAATCAAATTCTTGATTGGAATACATAAGAATACAATAACTATTTTTTCAATAATGTGAACTGAGATTTATATAGGGGAAATGAACCGTGGCGCAGTGATTAGGAAAAAATCGCACGTGAGGCCATATCATATACGAGCGTGCTACCTCGCAATGTCCAGAATGTGGTACGGTCAATCTCGTCCTTGCAAGACACGGCATTACCTGTCCGAGATGCGGGTTGGTCGTCGAGGAAAACGAGATTGAAGAATCAATATCAGGCATTTCAAGGGAAAAAGCATCAAGAACCTCGGAAGTAATCGTCCAAAACCTCCCGAGCGTGATTAAACTCTCCAAGGCCCGCGAGTGTTCCTACCGCCTTGGAATTACCCAATCCCGATTGCTGGATTACCACGCATTGAAGCGAGCACGAGTTTACAATATTATAAAATCGACGATTTTCCGCTTGGAATGGCCTACATACCTGACATCGCAAGCAATGTTGCTATATGATAGGCTGGCTAAGACAACAAACCGTGCTAATCATGCCGCGAACGATAGGATCATGGCATTCCTGGCGATCTACCATGCCGCAAAAGCACAGGGCATCATCATCAATGTTGCACGACTATTGGAGGATGGAGGATTAAGTGCCGCAAAATTCAGGCGGGCAATGCTCAAGTTTTCTCCGGCCAAATACGCAAAGGACGTTGGCTTGAGCGTAGTGAGAACTTCCTTTGAAAAAGCCCTCATATCGAACGCGTTGTTAATCGCGAAGGAATTCACGGGAGATGCATCGCTGGAGCATGTCGTCGCACAAGTTTACAGCCGCCTCAAGAGGGAACTGGTTTCATTCAAGGAAAGGACGGTCGTCGGCATCATCGCGTATTTGTCCGTTCTGCGCGTGAGCGAGACGTCGGCAAATCTCAACCAGATCGCCGCTAGGGTCGGTTATCCCCTATCGACATTATACTCGTCGATCGTGCGTTTATATAAAAAAATTACACGGGATCCGACCGATCGGGAAGAGCCTGGTACAAGCAAACTGTTCAAGAAGGTGAAGGAAATGAAATGGGTCTTTCCCGAAAAACCATAGCGCTGCAGCGGAACCTTAAATACTAAACCCCCACAACTGTGAATCTCGCATCGTGAATATCGATCTTTGCGAAATCGAACAACTCATAGCAGAGCACTATCGGTTCAGCGCGGGGCCACCGAAAGCAAGCATGTCCGACTTCTCCTTTAAATAATATTGACAAGCAAGGCTGTTGAAGTGCCTTCAAACAGGTTGGTTATTGCATGTCAGACATAAAATCGAATTCAAGATCGGCAACGCCGATTTCCCAAGAATGGGCGGTGCTACGAGTTGCCACGGTTCAAGATGCTCCCGCGATCGTTCAGGTATATCACGATATTTACCAAGGAACATATAGCTATCACGAATACCTGAATCCCGAATTTATCAAGGCAGATATAACTGGAGGAAATGGAAGGTGGTACGTCATTGAAGACGTCATGAAAGGCAACGAGATCTGTGGGTGCATTTCAGCAACCCTCGATCCCGAAAGTGGTCGTGCATACTCCAGAGGGATGATGGTCCGCCCCGATTGGCAGGGGAAAGGTGGTGTCTCGCGCTTGTTTGGAGATGCCGCCCAAGATTTTTTCAACTACAATAAGGAGAACATAAGGATGATTTTCTGCGAGACCCGAACCGAGACGCTAAAGCCCCAATCCATTTGCGAAACGATCGGGTTTAAACCTGTCGGTATCTTACCGTTCAAGGATGTGTTTTATTGGACGCGAGAAACGCCCGTGCTGATGGCCGTGTATTCGAATCGCACATGGGAATCCAGATTGCGCCACGTCAAGATTGTCCCAGAAATCGCTCCCATCAAGGAATATATCGGAAAGTATTTCCCGTCTATGAAAAGGGACATCGTTGACATTGCCGACGTGGATCCCGTCCCTGCTCTACCCTCGGAGCCCGTGAATATCTCAATAAAGGCCCAAGCCTATGGGTACACCACCTTTGTCGCGACGACCCGGGATGGCGACGCATCGATTTCAATTAATTTTAATGCCCAATGCTTGAATGCAGAACACATGCACTTTGCTTGCGACACGGGACGCGAGTGCTATTTTCTCCTTGATGCCCTGAAGCTTGCATTGTTGGCCGGCGGGACGAGATACATCGAAGGGTATTGCCCGGCAGATGACCCCGCATTACAGCGAACGTTTCTCGATGTTGGCTTTCGCATCTTGGGATACGTTCCAGCATGGGCCAAGAACGCGTCTGGCGACTTCGTGGATTACGTCGTTTTCGGCATCGCTCTGGATCCGCTCAATCCACGATCCATCAATCTAACGGAGAAAGCGGCGGGCCTTACAAGTGTTCTATTCGGAGGAAATCTTTGAATTCCCCCGAGATGTTTGATTTTACTTGAATGTAGGTGATTACCCTTCATTCATATTTTCAACACGCTTTATCGTGAGCTCTTTTCTTAAGCGCGCGAGTGCTTCATAGCGTCGCCGCAGGAACTCTTCTGGATCTGTAGTAATCTGTGCATAGATTTCCTTGTACTTTTGCACCTCATTCAGAGGTGTAAAGAGCATGTCAAAATCAAGGCGTTCCTTAAGATTCAAACGCCAGCCCCCATCTATTTTTTCGAAGTGGACACATGTACCGCTAAATTTGTACGCTTGGTTAGCGGTCCTGATGTATTCATCAACCAAATAACCGAAATTCGCAACACAATTGACAACGGCATAGGGGGGTTCGATCCAGTCCTCGATCGGCACCCATTTTCGAATTATTCTTACTTTTGGATCCTGAATCAATTCACTCGCAATAGCAACGTTTTCTATGTTGTCCCTTATGATCGTCTCGAAGAATTCTTCCAGATCTCGATTCGATAGAGATCGGAAGATATAATGGGGACCATCAGGAGCCATCCTTTCTTCGGTTTGGGATTTGATGGCCGATGCGTAGAAAGCTTTTATCTGGTCAAGGAGATCCTTCTTTGAAAATGGAGCAGATGCATTTTCTTCTATGCTGAGCTCAAGGTAATAATTCTCAATATAACCTAGTTCATAGTAAATATTTTTCCCATCTTTCATGATAGGCTCGACGACATTGAAATACAGGTCTGCATGGGTCAGCCGGGAGATCTTTTCTTCTATTACTCTCGCGACGAAGTAATAGTGCAAGATCGCATTTTGTTCGGCAAACCCAGGATCTTCTAGTTTAAGGAGCAATGACATAGGCCGTAACTTGCCCAAGGGTGGGATGATCTCGATCGATGGATTTTTACCATATATTACCAGCTGACGCAGGAATTGGCGCACAATTTCGACAAGCTGTTCGAGATTTTCGTAACTTTGCTCTTCCTTGCTGAGATCTGGAATGTGTCCCTCGAACGAGAGATTGATTTTCTTGATAATAGATCGACTATAATGCTTAAACTTGGTGACAAGGATTCCAAGCAGTTTTTCATCGAGAATTTGGAGATCATTGAAACCTGCCATAAGTAGCAGGTACAGATGTTGGAAGAGATCTTGATCTTGCTTGGGCTCCACGAGAAAGACGTTGTATCGCCCCATAACGTGCCTTTTGACCTTATCCTCCCGCTCGAGCCATTTCAAGTACTTGATGGCCGTTGGTCTTGATATATCCAGATCCTGTGCGATCTCGGACGCGGTCTTGCCATAACCGCTATCTTCCAAATTTCGGATGATAGCTTTCTTGTAAGTTTCTTGGCTCTTTGATGCGCGGGTCATAATCAAGCATTTTCTCCGTTGATTTCCACATTATCTGACTTATTATCGAGTGTAATAATGCATTAGTTCAAGTTGCAAGCATCCCAGAATTGTCAATCTACCTGTCTAGGGAATATGAAGTGGGGAGGCTTGAACCGGGCATAAATTTCTTTTTTTTTTGCATCGCGGTATATTAACCAACCAATCTTGATTTCACGCATGTATATTCCCGCCTTTTTTCAAAATGGGGCAGTTTAATCCTTCTTAACATAGCTATTCCTTCTACCGACTTCTCCTTTAAATACTTCGGTTAAGCAAGCGAGACGAGCCCCTAGCATCAAACCCGGACTATGAGGCGTAATACCACCGTGGTGGAAAACAAACTTCTGCTCGCCCAGTGTTATAATACCACGTCCCTGTACGACTTCATGTATGGAGATCTACGCGAATACCGTGAATTCCTTCTAGAAAAATACCCTTCCATGGGATCGTGGTTCCCGAAATACGTGTTTGATCGGGAACCCGTGTGGAAGGAACGGTTCTCTGTAAAGTTGAATAAAGGTGGAGTGAACACAGCAGGCCAATACATTGCAGCCAATCTATCGACGCCGACTAGGGTAATAAATGAACCTGCCAACCCGGAGCTTCTTCTTGAAGAGCTCCAGAAAGATAACTATACCCACGTCGGCTTGGGCATTCTCGTTGATGGATATGGCGATTATATCAGATGTGCCCAAGCCATCCGAGATCACTACCCAGATATCACGATCGTGGCGGGCAATGTCGGTGCCCTCTTTCCAGGCACGGAAAAATACGCCGACCTCGTGTGCGAGGGCGACGGGGTCGACTTCCTGCGCCGGTTGCTTGGTGAATCCACCGACGACCCGCACCGGCTAGCTCTTATCCCGTCCCAGTACACGCTTTCCCTGTTCGGCATGGAATTTCCGTCGGATCTCGTCCAGCTTGTCACGAAGATCGGGTGTCCGAACACCTGCGACTTTTGCGTGACCAACAAACTGTTCGGCGGGAAGTTCACCGGATCCATGTTCACGCCGGAACAGGTGCACGAGGCAATTGTTGAATTGCGGCACAAACGTAACCGAGATTTCAAGATCGGATTCGCCGAGCCGACAGCCATCGAGTCCAAGGAATGGTGGTATCGTTTGTTCGAACTGTTCGAGGGCGATGATGGAGACTACCCAGTCCTTATGAGCACCACGGCAGCATCCCTCCAGAATTTTGACCTCGATCGCCTGAAAAATTCGGCTATGCGGATCGAAACCATTAACCTTGGCGTGGAAAGTTTCAGCACCGAGTATGGAAAGAACAAGAACACCGACATGACCCGCCTCGTCAGGAGCCTGTACGATCATGGCATCGGCGTTTACGCAACGTTTATCATCGGGTTCGACCACCAAACCAAGGAAAGTATCTGGGATGAGATCCGGCAGCTCGTTGGCTTGGATGCCTCGGCGTTCTCCGTCATCAACCTGAAACCCCTGCCACGGACCCCGATCTGGAAGGCAATGGAGGACCAGCACCGTTTCATCGACGTTCCATACGACTTTTTCTACGTGCACGGGTTTCAAACCTACACGCACCCCCACATCAGGCCAGGATTCGAGGATATGCTCCCGCTTCTCGTGGATATAAACTCTTTCATCGAGAAGGAGCGTGGTATGCAGGGACTGGATCTCATCGGCGCGCTTTCAAACATCGCGCACGAACGGGAAGCCATCGTCCGGCAGATCAAGACGTACAAGGCGATCGGAAAATTGCTCTTTCCCTCGTGGAAATCCAACCTGCAGCCGTCCCAGGTGCAGATCGACCGATATCTCGCCAAGATAGACAACAACGCACGGGCGCCGCTCGCCATGAAGCTGCTGATGAAATCCCCTGCCATCAGGCGGGTCGTCAACTCGATAATGAACCGCCGTGCAATGCCATTAGGTGGAACAGAAGCACAGCCGAGGAGGGAAACACCAGTTAGCTCAATTCTCGTCAGCGAGGAGGGGCAATGAAATGATTGGCATAGAGAAAAACGACTCGATTACCCCTGAAACCGTGGATGTCGTCACGTTTGACAGGTTCTGGAGTTCGTCCCGGTATGCAACAATCGTCGATGGATTCGACCTGAAGAGTCGTGTCCAGAATGCATTCGACGAGATGGAAAGCTACGGCGGCTTCGCGTTTTTCTTGGAGTGCAGCAGCGACGGGATCTTCCTCGGTTCCATGGCGGTTTTCAAGGATCCATGGTTCAGGTCTAAAGGTAGAAAAAACGTTGCATGCTTTGGTCTCGTCACCGTGCGCGATGCCCAGGTCCTTTGCAAACTCCTCGAATCGACAATTCCCCTCATCCAAGATAAAAACGTGGCCGCCCTTCGAGGCCCCGTCAACCCGCCTCGCTTGTTGCTCGGTTACGGCGTCCAAGAAAGTGGGTTCGATCTGCCCATGCTCGCCGGGACCTCATTCGATCCACCTGGATACGCGGGATTTTATTCCGAGTTGGAAGGAAAGGGGTATTTTGTCTCCAAGGACGTGTATTACAACATGACCATGGACAACGACAAGGCTGAGGAATACATCTCTACCTTGGATGTTGATAGGAGTCTTACCATCATCAATCCCTCATTCGATCAGCTAGGGGATTTACCCGCTAAGGTTGCGGATCTCATGAACAGGAACCTTGGTTATCGTCCCGATTACCAGGAAGCAGACGCTTCTAGACTGGCTGAGTACGCACAAGAATTCGCGACGATCCCTGGAGGTGCATCACTTCTGTCATTTGTCGTAGACGATGACATGCTTGTAGGTGTGTTAATCATGATGCCTGATTGGTTCGAGCTTGGAAGGGAAAAGGCTTTCAGCTCGATAGTCTTGGACATCGCCATTCTCGACGCACCATACCAGGGTAGCAGGCGATTCCTAAGCCTTGCAGAACACTGTATTCGCACGTTCCGAGCGCTCGGAAATATTTATTGCGAGTTTGCCTCCATCTCGGAAAATGTGCGAGCGATGCTATCCTTGGTAAAACATGACTGCGGTTGCATCACGCGATCCTTTAGTGTATACGAAATGCGCGTGTGAAAGAGCGAGGCTGGCCGAGGAAAAAGGCTGTTTGAAACCCCATTGGGACATTTTATCCTTGCTGCCCCGCTCGCGTGTTGCGGCAATCTAGGTCTTTTTTTCTCCCAATAGGTCCGATGCCCCCGAGAAGTGCACGATCAATCAGTAACGTTTGGCGGTTGCTGCTCGTTGCTTGGCTGCCGTGGCTCGGGCCCCGCAGCCGTCGGGGCTGGTGTGGGCGCAGGAACGATTCGCTTCAGGTAGACCTCGTATTCAACGCTTGGATCGACCAATCCATTCCGAATGTATGTCCGGGGAATCCAGAAGATGTAATCGGCCCCCATCTTGGCGGGTTTCCTGCGAAACTTGATGGTCGCGGTTTCAAAACCTTGCAGGTTGGCTTGCGCGGCTTGAGGCTCATATTGCCTTTTTTTTCCCATGAGTGTAAAAATGTGCATTTAGCGATAAAATCCTGTCGGAATAATCGATTGCATGACTCGATCTTGTCAACGTCCTTTAATCTTTGAAACGCTGCAAAAGCGCGAAAAATAGAGCTTTTATCCCATGAACCTTGCTTGAAAACGTCAGGGGGACTGGCACCGATAGCATTTTGCCTTTTACACGCATTGCAAAACGGATCCACCCGTGCGATGCTCATCTGGCATAAACCGTTCACGATCATCGCAAACAATAAAAATAACATAAGGATTAGAAATCTCCCGCAAACCCCCCTCTACGTTCATTCCGAATCAAGATCGAGGACCGATACCAGCTCGAACGGAATCTCGTGCTCCTGCAGGAACGAGACCACATCGACCGGGGCCTTGTCTGCATTGTCGATGATGATCCAGTGCTCGGTCCGCTGCTTTCCAGAGTCTACATCTTGTTTCATGGATTACCACGACTTCAGCACAATCTCGATCGTTTATTCGCGTCCTCTTTATAAAGGTGAGTTATTGTTGGTGTAAACTTACATTCCGTCGGGAATCTAACTCAACTCCGACAGGAAAGGTCGTGAGCTGGCCACACACAATTCGCCTATTCCTGCCATGTGACGGGGTCAAGCCCGTAACAGTCCGCCACCTCGCACGTCGCATTGCTCGCCGTGGAACATTCCCTTTTCAGGGCACAGTCGGCAGGCAGGGCGCATGCGGGCATCAAAGTCCCTGGGGGAGAGCAGGCCGTTCGAGTTCGTCGATGCCACCATGCGATCGAGGAGATGACGTGGGCCAGAACGCTCCAATTTTGATTTTAAACTCCTTTTCCTTTCGAAATGGCCGTTTTCAGCCAACCAGGCATCATGTAGCCGATGTAGAGCATAAACGACGAAACACCAGCAAAAATCCACCCGACTTGCATCACTCTACACGTCTATCCAACCGGGCCCTGCCCGAACCGTGAAAAGCTATAATTGCCACGCGTGCGCTATTTCTGGTGAGGTAGTGGGCCGATTTTCTCCAGATAAATAGGCGTTAACCAACGCCCACGACAGGGATGGATCATGATGGCTGATGCGTATTACGAGAGCTCATTCTTCCCGCCCGAGTTGCTCAAGATCTTGGAACTTCCCTACGGATATTCGTTGCTGGTAAAGGGGGAGGGGGGAAACGGCAAAACGACGCTCGCGCTGGAGATGCTCGTCCGCGCGGGCGGAAAGAATGCCACGTACATTTCCACGAGGGTTTCCCCGGCGCAACTGTTCGAGCACTTCCCGTGGGTCACGAAAGAGGTCAAGGAAAACATCGTCGTGCTCGACGCGACCCAAGCGGGCACGACCATGGACCATCCGTTCCAGGGCCAACAGATCGGCCTGAAATTCACGGGCATGCCCGATCTCCTCCGCAAGATCATCGAGATCGCGGAGGAATCGGCGGAACAGCATTTCTTCGTCATCGACTCGTGGGATGCCATCCAGCTCCTGTTCCAGTACAACCAAGTCATGCTCCGCGGCACCAGCGCCCAGATGACCGAGAACCTCAACTTCCTGTACAACACGTTCATGTCGCTCGTCCGGGAGCACAACATCAAGATGATCCTCATCGCGGAAGATGTTTCGACGATGGACTATCTCGTGGACGGCATCGTCGAGCTGCGGCGGCTCTTCCTGCCCGGGAGCAACAAGCTGGTCCGCGAAATGGTCCTCAAGAAGTTCCGGGGCGTACGCATAAACAACCCCTACTACATCTTCACGCTCGAGCACGGCCGCTTCAAGGCATTCATGCCGTGGAACCTGGAAGTGGCCTCGGCGATCCGAACCCAGCCCTTCTATCTCTCGTACAACGACAAGAACCTCGTTTCGATCATGGATTGGATGCAGAATTCCCCGAACAAGCACCGGATCGGGACGATCCTCTTCGACCAGTCCCACCCGGAACTCATCGACGTGTGGATCGAGAACTTGGCCGGGATGCAGGTGTACGATGATGAGCTCTTCACGTTCATCCCGTCCAACACGTTCGACGTCATGGCGTTCAAGAATAAGGTCTTGAGTTACATCCGGGCAAATGGATTCGACGAGGATAGATACTATCGCAACATCAAGATCTACCTGTTCGATTCAAATGACGATCGGTTGTCCGGCGAGGAATACATCACCCAAATTCCGCCGATCCAAGACGATTCGGATCAAGAGAAAGAACTTGGTGACCTTCAAGACCTGCTCGTTTCGAATCTGGTCAAGTTCATGGAAACAGGGCAGTTCAAGTTGGCCGTCAATTTCGCTAGCATGACCACGATCAGGGCACACTTCCACGACGACAACACATACATGCGAATGTTGCTGAATTTAAATGCCCACATCGATTCCATTCCAGAATCGATCTATCTCGTGGGATCCTACGCAGGTGACATCAACTCACGGGTAGAGGACATTATTAAAGCTTCGCAGGTGGTGATCGAGACTGATTTCATACACGGCACCCCATTCTTCAATTTCCGCCAACCCCAAGTTCCATACTTATACGGGTTGCTCTCCGAACCGCATCCGGAAATCCCAGAAAGCATCGAGTTCAAGATATTTCCTATCGTGTGAGCACGGGTCGTTCAGGGCAAAGTTTCTCGTTGCTACAACGGAATAGTAAGCAACGGGGGTGCCGAGGCAACGGGTTCCTGGATGATGGGCCTAGCAGGATCATAAACCTCGACGAGCATCCTTTTCACGACTAATCGCCTAATCAATCTTGAAACTCGTTCCGATAAACGAGGGCGCATAGCACTTGACCAACAACCGATCTATCGAAATGGACGATCCCGGGTTGGGCACACGGGAAAAACTCGAATCCCTTCGTGAACCCCTGTCCGTCATCAATAATGCCGCGTATTTTCTCGATTTGCGATTTGAAACCAAGGATGACGATGAAATGAAGCATTTTGACCTGATCAACAAGGAAGTAAAGCGAGCCGTTTCCATGATCGATGATTTGCTCCAGGAATGATGTTCGCTTTTACGCAATTTGCGCGCACTTTCTCGTTTCTTGTCGTGCTGCTTTCCCGACACCGCCCGGACCACCGTGACAAAGGTAACCGCTGATCCTTGCACCATTCTTGAGCTGCGAATCCCAAACCTTAACACGACCTCCCGGAAGGAACGTGTGCAAGCCAAGAACCTTGATTTTGCGGATCGCGTGAGGCCTTCACAAGATCCAAGAACCACGAATGTCCCGATATATCCCAGGGGCTCATAATTTGGGCAACATGGGTAAATGTCTATGTTTGTCCGAGTTTTCAACAACGGTGCAGTTGTACACCTAGGTAACGGCCACCAGTATCCACTCCCGCTCGTTTAGATGGTCGATCTCAGAAAATGCGCCTGCGCATTCTCATCTCTTCGGTCATAACCCACGTTTCGCCCCCGTCGTGTGTTTCCTCCGAATGCCACCTGAAAGATCTAGACCTGATTTCTGAAAAGACCCAGCGCTCTGGATAGCCCTCCTTTGTCGTTCCCTCCAAGACGATCTCTTTCCCGATCTGCCGCGCCACGAAGGTTTGGACCGTGCGGCGTAGCACGGATATCCACGTGCTCTGCCAGGCGTCCATCGCAGGATCGTAGACTCTGATTGTCGTGCCGACGGGAACGACCCTCTTGGATTCATCATCGCGAGTCATCCATACGTCTTGAACAGCCCTGCCATCGAGAATCCAACCGAAATGGACCTCGCCCCCTGCCTTGAACGCGACGCCGCTGGGGCTCGGGCTCTGAACGCCTACGATGTCCCAATCGCCCACGAACTGGCCGAAGAGCATCAGCTTGTCCTCAAATTCAGGATATGGACCATCTGAGGAAAGCCCTTCGATACTCCCCCGTTTACTGTGCCTGGACATATACTATCCGATTAAAGTAGAAGTGCTTCGATATAAATGCTGAGCCTTCGACGATGTACCTATTACGGAATAGGAATTGGATGATCGACGAAAGCTTGGTGCTCGGGAGCTTTAGCACCTTCCTCGCCCATCAGGATCGTTTTTATCGTACTTTGTCGGGTAAGTGGCGTTTGTTGACAATGAAAAGAAATGTATATCACGAGCTTTCTTGACTACTTGCCAGAAATTGGTCGAAATAAATGGCGTTAGCATTTCGGTCCAGAGCGAGATGGGAAATGGCACGTCATTTATTATGACCTTTCCCTTACCTGTTGAAAATCAAGGAAATTGAAGCCAATTCGGGTGAATGATGGGAAAAAAAAATGTTCTATTTGCTAACGGGAAAAAAAGCGTTAAAATAGGCCAATATTTGCGACATCAAGTCCCTGCTTGATACAGTTTCTTCTTCTTGAAGATTTCCCTGAGTTCGCTCACCAAGTTGGATGGACTGATTTCTCCAGCAAAGGGATGCTCTTCGGGTTTTGGCGGGGGTGGAAAGGTGGAAGGTGGAAGTGCTCCCAAGCCTGCGCCGGCCCGGACTTGCATCGACTTGATCGAGCCAGAGATATCCGAGAGCACGGTCATCAGGTTTATGTAGATCTTCACTTGGGTGAAGAGCAGGTTCTTCAGCAGGGATAGCTGGGAGATTCTTTCCTTGTCAACATCCTTGACAGTGAATAGATCTTTCAGGTTCTTGGCGATCTCTGAATCGACGCCCGCTTCCGAGAAGATGGACGTTCGCATGAACTCGTACGGGAAGGGATAGTTACCCAAAATCTCCTTGAACTTTTCCTCGAGCCATTGGACCTTCACCAGGTAATCCACGTCCTGAAGGAGGTCCGGATCGTACTTGTGCAGGTCAATGATGATGGAGAGTTCCTGCGGGGTGATGTTGAGCAACCCGAGCACCGAATTCAGGTAATCGATGGCATCGGCATACATTGAATCGTCCTGCGTGTCGACGACGAACACGAGAAGCCCCGTGTTCAGGAGATACTCATCGGGGTTCGCAAGGTACTCCTTCCTGAACGATTCTTGGCCACCGAAGTCCCAAATGGCTAGCTGGTAATCGCCAAGCTTGACGGTCTTGTTTTCAACGCTCACGGTCGGTGAAGCGTCCTTGAACTTGTCGTCCGGGCTTTCGGAGAAGAGAAAGTTGATCATGGTCGTCTTCCCGGCATTCTGCATGCCCATGAACGCGATCTTCGACGCGAGGGCCGCGGCAGCCTGGTCCTTGCTCTTTACCTCGATCAATTTTTTCATGATCTTGGTGCTGATGACGACGTAATCAACGGTCTCCTTTGGAAATCCACTTTCTTGGAGCTTATCCGCCAGATCATCGATCTTACTCGAGATCAGGTCTTTTATCTTGTTAATTTTCAGGCTGTGAAGGTATTCGACTAGAGAATCGTCAAAGCTCTTGACATTGTCAACGGTCAACTTCTCGATGCTCTTGATGTCCTTTACTTGCGTCTCCGGCTTGAAAAATGCCTCCATGATGTATTCAAATCTTGATTTCCCCTGTGATTCTGCCAACGAACATCACTTCTGATAGGATCTAACAATACTTTTCACTTATCTCACGATCGTCCTAAAAAGACGGGGGCTTGGCATACCCGCGGGCTATTTTTTACACCATTGGTAACCCAACTTTATATGGGCTTTCTCGGTCTAGTATAACAGCCATCCTCGAAAGCGTATTGGTAATTGGGACAGTGAAACGCCGTGGACCCAACAAAGCGTGTGCTTGTCGTTGACGATGATGAAAATCACGCCATGACCATCTCGGATATTTTAGGCGCCTTTGGATTCGAGGTTGACGTTGCTAATAATGGCGCGGACGCGCTGGGGCTGAATCGAAAAAAGAAATATGATTATGCTCTTCTCGACATCCGCATGCCTGGCATGAGTGGCGTGGACATATTGAAAGAGATCAAGGGCGAGAAGGGCGAGTCTCCCAAGACCTTCATGATGACGGCATATTGCCAGAATGGCCTAGTAAACGAAGCAAGAAAAGAAGGTGCGATAGACGTGCTGGAAAAGCCCCTTGACCTGTCCTTGTTGATCCACTACTTCTCTGAAAATGCGGCAGAATGTTAGCAGACGAATCCAAAGCACGTTCTCGATGCCATTAGGTAATTAGAAGCTTTTTCAACTTGAAAAGAAATTATTTACGATCTTTACATTATTGGAAAAATAATGGTCCACTATTTTCAAACGGAGTCGCTAACTTTTTAATTGGAACGGCCGGAACATTCATCATATGCTCGTCTATAAACGGGCAAACGTGAATGTTTTACGTCCTCCTCATCATTGTCCAACGAACTCGTGAGTGCATGACGCGTCTCGCACAACAAAAAAGGCATCAGGACGTCAGCTCCGAGATTTTGCTCTTCCTTGAAGGAACTGACATAGGAAAAACCACGTCAGAAATCGCCCACGCCTTGGGTGTGTCACGCCCGACCATATACAAATATTTGCGGCTCCTGGAACGAGACCAGCAAGTTGAGAAGCATATCATTGGCTCTTACAAGGCGTATACAGCAAAAAAACACGAATCAGGTGCATTATTCGAGGACCTATATTTATCCCTTATGGCCGCCATTAAGGATCTTCAGGCCAGCAGCCCTGATTCGATTGAAACGTTATTTCTTCATTTTCGGTACTACGCAAAGGACATCATCAAGACCCTTGATCCAATCCAAGCCCTGAAGCTTTCCGGAATGGGCGCATTCGGTCAAAGCTACGAATTCCTTGAGCAAGCCGTTACTATTACTCGGGCAACGTTGCCCCGGCTGCTACCCATGGCAAAGGGCAAATTCGAGATTGTCAAGCCCCTCGGGGACGTTAAACCCATGGCTTTGCTCCTCAAATTAGAAGATCCTGGCTACATAAAGAAGAACTCGGACCTCCATTATTTCATCGCCGCATATCTCATCGAGAAATTTCTCTCGACCTATACTGGAATTGATATTTATTGTCGCGTTGCAGAACCAATTCTTGAAGAAAGCAAAAACGTGTTTTTTGAACTCGGATTCATCGAGAAACCTTTCCAAGATTACGTAGTGAGGGCCAACAATAGCGGCACGATGTCAGACAAGGATATGCTTGATGCCATCAGGCGCTTCTATGAGTCAGCAATCGCGCTTGATGTTGCAGAGAAGGTTGTGGATGGAAAGCCTCATTACGTGTTCACGTTCAAGAATAACCGGGATGTGGAAGAGTTTTTCGATATTATCACACGTCTCAACCTTGAAAGTATTATCATTGGAAAGCAACTAATCAGCGAGAACACTGCTATACTCACTCGAGCGTGGGTCCCCATCGAGAATTGGGAAAAAGAACCCTTCTCGATCTTGGATTGCCAGACGAATCTCAGTTACGCACTCGAAGGCCTCCTCCGCACGGAGAACGAGGCCTACCGGTTCGGACGGTTTTGCATCCACTTCGAGCGGATAGATGGAGGGTGGAGAGTTAGTATGAAGGAGAAAGTCGATTTTGACATGCTCTTCACCCCTATGCAGGATATCGAAAAGAGGCGAGAGATCTATTCCCAGGTTACTGACAATACTGATCGATTTATGGCGCTCCGAATGCAAGCCTTGGACAGGCTTAAAAAGGATTTGGCCCAAGCCCGAGTCGAAAAATTAACGGGCTTGGGAGAAAACGAGCCCGTGAACAAAGAAATGCCTGGCGGCTGAATGGACCTGCAGCGGGAATACTACCTTATATCGGGCGATGGCGCCAAGGCTCTTGTCCTGTTCTCCATTTTTATCGTGGCGAAGGTGGTTACAACTGCAATATGCCTGATTGCAACGGATCTAACCGTGCACGCTGACAAGAAGATCGTGAAGCGGACCGCCGATCTGGGAAAAGCCCAAGTCGTGGTATGAGTTGGGAGCTGGCCCTGGGATTTAAATGAGATTACGATGGCATTCCATTTTATGTGAAAATGATGATGTCAATCACGCATTGACAATTGCAGATGTCTTGACCTCGTTTGGGTTCGAGATTGATGTGGCAAATAATGGCGTCGATGTATTGGGATACACCCGAAGGAGAAGACCTGATTACGCACTCCTGGACATCCGCATGCCAGGTATGAACGGCGTGGACGTTTTAAAAAAAATCAAAGGCCGGAACGCGGAGTCCCCTAAAACTTTCATGATGACTGCCTATTGCCAAAATGGGTTGGTAAAAGAAGCTCGCGAGGAGGGGGCGGTAGACGTCCTTGAAAAACCGCTAGATCTTTCCCTGTTGATACGTTACTTTTCAGAAAACGTTGCACCTGCGTAAGATAAGATTATTTTCGTGAAGAATTCGGTCGCGTGAAGTTTCTCTTCCAAGTAGCTTGGTGTTCAGGATCTCCTAAACCTTTAATTGTAACTTTTACAAGAGGTTCCACAGCCCAGAATATTTCCATCCTTATCCATTTCCCGTGATCGTTATTGCAATCAAGCACCCACGTCCTCATTGTTGATGACGACATCGGAATCCAAGCGTCGCTGATGGACATCCTATCGGATATTGGTTATATCGTGGACGCTGCTACTAATGGAACGGAGGCCTTGGCAAAATCAAGGGATCTCGATTACAATGCGTATTTCATCGACCACCGGCTTCCCGATATGAGCGGGCTTGAATTGCTCAAGGAGCTCAAGAACAATTCCCCGCAATGCGTCTGCATCATGATCACCGGCTTTGCTTCCTTGGAGAATTCGGTAGCAGCGATGCGTGAAGGCGCTGATGGTTACTTTGAAAAGCCCTTCAACGTGAAGGAGCTTCTTACAAACCTCGAAACAACCTTGGAAAAGCAGCTGTTAAAGCGCCAGCTCGAAGAAAGCATTGAACGGTTTCACGTGCTAACCGATCAGTCCCTGATGGGCGCAATTCTCTTTCAAGAACGCCGGGTGATCTATGCAAACCAAGCCATGGCTGATCTGATGGAGGATAGCATCGAGTCCATCATGGGTAATGATCTTGATTGGTTCTTAGGGCAAATGGACGAGGAATCCAAAGAGGATGCCCGCTTAGTGATTACACGGGTTGAATTAGCCACCCTCGATCACGTGCGGTTCACGAGCCACTTGATCCTCTCAAGCGGGACGAGCCGGTGGATTGACACGTTTTGCCGGCTCGTTTCATCTGGGAAGTCAGTCGTGCTGTCGATCGTCCTCGTCGACATTTCGGACAAGGTGCTTGCCGAGGAAGGCCTTCGCACATTGAACCAAGATCTGGAAACGAAGATCATGGAACGAACGCGGGAATTAGAAGAGGCGAACGCCGCGAAATCGGCCTTCCTCGCGAATATGTCCCACGAGCTGCGGACGCCACTCAACTCGATCATCGGGTTTTCGGATGCCTTGATGAAGGACCTGGCCGGCCCGATAACGGAAACGCAACGGGGCTACATCCAAGACATCTTGGAAAGCGGCGAGCACCTTCTTGCGTTGATCAATGACATCCTGGACATTTCAAAAATCGAGGCGGGGAAAATGGAGCTGAACTACTCTACGTTCCCTCTAAAGCCGTTTATGGAGAAATGCATCGATATGTTCAAGGAAAGAAATATCATGCACCAGATATCGACCGAGTTGCAGGTCCCAGAAGATCTGATGGATGCATCGATCACCGCTGACGAGATACGGATCAAGCAGGTCCTGATCAACCTCCTCAGCAACGCCTCGAAATTCACCCCCGATGGTAGGACCATCACGGTCAGTGCGAGTCAAGATGAGACCTGCACGACCATCTGCGTGAAGGACACTGGTATCGGTATTGACCCGAAGGATATCCCCCGGCTCTTCAAGCCATTCGAGCAGATTAGGAATGAAAACAAACCTGACTCGGGAGGAACCGGCCTCGGATTACATTTCAGCAAGAACATAATCGAGCTTCACGGTGGCCAGATTTGGGTCGAAAGCATGCCTTCCGTTGGCTCGAGGTTCTTTTTCACGATCCCGCTCGATCCTCCACGGTGATACATGGCCGGCGTTGGACGAATTACCATGGGAGGGAGAAGCGTTGGTTTATAAGGTCGTTCAAGTCAGTTTAGCTAGATCACATAGATGGGTAAAACTTCGATGCCTCGAATCTTAATCGTTGAAGATAACGAAAAGAACCTGAAATTGTTCCAACTCATCTTGGATTCACGGGGCTATGAAACCGTCATCGCCCGAGACGGCGTGGAAGGCGTGAGCTTGGCGAAATCGTCCAATCCCGATATCATCCTAATGGATATCCAGATGCCGAAACTCAACGGTGCAGAAGCACTAAAATTGCTGAAAAATGACGAGCAGACTTGCAACATTCCCGTTATCGCTGCCACCGCCTATTCCATGAAGGGCGATAAACAACGATTACTCGATCTCGGGTTTTCCGATTACATCGCAAAGCCTATTCATGTTGACGAGTTTCTCGGGCTCATCGAACGTAAATTGAATAAAAATGGGCTGAATTAGTCCTTTGTTTCTTCAGGCACCTTTCTCGTAGAAGCGAGCAAACAAGACGTCCTTAAACGTGGATATGACGTCCAGAACCTCCGGATCCAGCGGGTTTGGAGAGATGGCAACGAGGTTCCACGCGTCGAATTCGGGAATGCCGAGATGCTCAATCGTAACCGAGATACCTTTTGCGCTCCTGAAAAGCATCCGTTCGATGTGATCGTCACTCTGTAGAGTCTCCAAGCCAAGGTCCACTTGAATCACCAATCCAAGAAGGGGATTTGCAAGCTCGTGGTTGAAATCCTTCGAGAAGGTCTGGGCAACGATGGCCCCATTGCTGTTCGTGATGAAAAATCCGGCATTGCTCGTGGCCCCGAGTTGGTCGTCGAGAACCTGCTTCAACCCCTTCGCGCTTGGCGAAAGCATGCCGAGCAGCTCGGAGAACGCGTTGTAGGTCAAGTAAATCAAGTCTGGATGGATGCTCGTGAAAAACACGATCACGTCGGCCACATCCTTGATCTGGCCCTCGATCTCTGAAATGGTCGTGTCCCGTTGATCCCTGTTAACGAGGTCGACCTTGTTCAGGAACACGACGAGCTTCGAAAGCACTTCCCGTTCTCCAATAATTCGTGAAATTTTCTCGATATCATCCAAGATCTGGGACGGATCGGATAGCCATGCCATTACATCTGCCATGTAGATTATCAAGGCAACCTGCTCGAATGCGAAATCCTGCATAGAACCCGTGGACAGGAGCGAGTCGATCTCTTGGCCCGAGGAATCGAATATCCCGAGATTGAGATCGAGCCACGCATAGCTCGAGGGTTCAAGGTCAAGCGTCGGTTCCAAGGGTGAGAAGAGAAGCTTGTAAGGATTTTTCCCTTCGAAAATGACCTGCTTGATGCTTGACTTGCCCGTGCCAGCGCGCCCGAGCAAGAGCACCTTTTGTTCGAGGCTTTGTTCGAAAAACAGGTCGATGTTGGCATTCATATATGCCAAGCGTTCATCGAGCTCGTGTTTAAACACCAGGTGGGCAAAATTGACAAATCGCGGCCGCAACCGCTGCGCGAATGGGAGGTCCTGCTCCTTCAGGCCAAGTACGAGAATTTCATAGCCGTGCTCTTGAATACGGCCGTGATCGCAGTAACTCCAGAAGATTTCTTTGTCCAACCGGAGCTCGATAAGCTCCTTTTTTTCCGTGTCCTGTTCGGAGAAACTGTGGCCCAGAAAGATCTTGTTGACCACTCCATCTTCAAGGCTGTATGTTTCGGGGTACTGGTACACGATATCTGCCCCTTTCTGCGTGTCAAAATAGAACAATAACATTCCTGTCGGCATACTCTTACACCATTCTCTTTCGTTAGCGTGCTTTTCTAATGGCTGTTCTTAATCTTGGATTGCCCTTTACCGTGAAGTTTTTTGAAGGACTCCTTCGAGCTCTTCGAGGAATTTGGCAATCTCCCTGATCTCCCGTATGTCCTTGTTGAAGATCGCAGTAATGATGCGTGTCTTGAGATTCCGGATCTTGTCTGTATATTTTGAAGTATCGCTGTAGGTCGATGAAATGTCCTCGATCTTGTCGTACAAAGACCTAGCTTGATCAAAATCAAAAATCTTCATATTTTTGACCATGTCGGCGTACATTTTGTTCAAGTCTACGAGCCAGCGCTTGCATATGACCTCGAGGTCGCCAAAAGCGTGAGTAGCTGTCAGCAAGGAGTCCTTGGATAATCGATCGTTGTTACTCACGATCACGCCCGTGAAAAAGCCAACAATTTTTTCCTTGATCTTGTCAAAATTGATGTCCTTGTTGACGAACAAGGTGATCTGAAACTCCTTGATAGTCAAGACGCAAAGTGTCACGGCCTCCCCTTTGAGCCTGAAATCGCCCATGTTGACGACGTTCATCTGTTTGGAGAAATGGCCGAGCGCCGAAATGAAGGGTGCGACCAGGGATAATTCATCCCAACTTTGAATGCCGATGTATTCTTGGAAGGCACCTTCTCGCACCTCGCAGGATAGTAAGGAAATGCCATCGGTATTCGCGAGCAGGAAACCGATAACAGGGGGGGCAATGAGTTTCGGGGCGGGAGCTTCTAGCAGGCATTTCTCCTCGATCTTTCCCAAGCTGGAGCTTGAAAAGCTCGTGATATACTCGATGTAGTCGCGACTCGCTTCCGAGGGAATGAGGACTCGGGCATCAGGCAAGAGCGACTCGCGCTTCAGGATGTCTTTTTGTTCCAGGAACTCTAACGTTGTGGTGACCCGATCATCGCCGACGTTAAGTCGTTCGGCCAGCTGGCCGACGGTCAGGGTAGGATCCGCCTTGATTTCTGCGAGCAGGTTCAAGGCGAGCTTGATCGAAGCATCATCAAGCTGCTCGGCATGAATCTCTTCGTCGAGCGTGAGTTGCATAAGATCCTTGAACAGATCAAGCGTTTTTGTAAACCCCGCGCTCTTCACGCTCGTGAACTCTGTCCTGAGTCGAGGCTCGCTTTTCAGGATTGAGAGAAGGTCACGTTTTTTATCTTCTAGCTCATTTTCATCGAGGAGATCAATCTTGTGAACGAGAACATAGATCAAGGAATCCGGGCACGTTTCATTTCGGATGGCTGTAGTTTTTGCTATGAATTTGAGCATATCTTGCACATCTGACGTGCAATCCAAGATGATAAGAATCACGGATGCATCTGCAAAGATATCCTTTCCCTCGTCCGAGAACCATTTGTCGTTCTCCTGACCAGCAAGATCAAACACGCCAATGTTCTGGCCTTTCCTGAGCACGATGGATTCGATGCCATACGTCGGATCAAGAGGGTTTTGCATGAGATATTCCGCATTTTCGTATTCGAAAAATATCTTGCGCAGCGTGGTCTTTCCGGCCCCCGGAGGACCTACAAAGACGATTTTCTTGCTCATCTCCAAGACCTATTTTTCAATTCTGTTTTGAAAATCATGCGTTCGCAAGCTTGCTTATTTCTTTATTCCCCTTCATCATACCAAACTTGGTTCTTGCCATTCAAACCAACCTTATAATAGGGTTTGGAAGAATAGGATGAAAGCCTATTAGGTTTCCAATTCAGAACACTGCTGGTCCGGTAACCTAAAGGATCACCGATCGACCTCAAGCCATTTTTACTTGGTGAAAAGTAGGCTTAATTAGGTCCATGAATTAATGCCAAGATAGAACCGAATATAATGCAACCGGGTGTTGCGAACGTCTGCCCTGAAAGAAGAACTATCGAACAAACCATTCTTGATGATCATTGGAAAGTACGACCATGTCTTGGGACCAAAGCCGATTTATTATGCTCCGGCGATAACGGATCAAGCGTTCCTTGAAAAAGTGCTCAGGGACGCCTTGCACACCAAGAGTAAATACATCACTCTCGAATTTGATGACATGTATGCACAGGGGAGCAAGATTGAAGTTGATGATCCCGAAGCTCGGGGAAAAAAGCAGCTGTACGTGGTCATACTTCTCCGTGATCCAACACTTCCTCCACTCCCGATACTTAATTTAGCGAATATCGAGCTGCTTTTCCTAAAGATCGGTCGAGAGATGATTCTCTTGGATGACGAGGATGTGTTTGCAAAGTTCTGCTCCGAGATTAGCTCTATCTACATCGAGAAGAAGGAAATACTCCCCATGGAAGCAATGAATATCCAAATCCGGGGCGGCATAAACACGATCCAAGGATTCTGCGAGCTGATGCTGGATGAAGCAAATCGCAACCCGGGTCGTCCAATCAAAGATGTTGCTTATTACCTCGAGATGATGCTAGATTCCTGCAAGGAAATCATCAAAGCAATAGATGAAGAATTCTCATGAATAATCACTCGAGGTAGCGACAGGCAACATTAGGCAAACCTTGAAATCTATTTAGGGTCTTAAAAGCGATCATCATAGAGGGATTCTCCATGCTGTTTCGAAAAATATTCCTGTTTGGAATCGATAATGCCGGAAAAACATGCCTGAGTGAGGCATTGCGAACCGGATCACCTCCAGAAACATTGTTCCCCACGACAACATTCGATGTCCAAGTCTTGTTCGTCCAGAATTTCGAGGACTCGATAGAGTTCAGGGTCTGGGATGCGCCAGGCCAGCGGGACTACCGGGATTTCTGGGGTGAAGGCTACCAATCAGCCAATTTTATGATCTTTGTGCTCGACACGACCGACAAGGAGAGATTCCCGGAAGCAAAGGAGGTTCTCGAGCGGGTTATCAATGATCCAGAAACCGCCGGCGTTCCCTTAATCTTCCTGTATCACAAGATGGACGAGGTTGCTGCCAAGGCAAACTATAAGGATGCGATCAGCTTTTTCAAGCTCTCCAAGATCAAGAACCGGGAAGTGCACGCGATGAAATCGTCCGTGAATGACGCCGATAGTCTCGATGCGATCAAGCTGAAAATCGGCGAGATCGTCGCGAAGGAACATAAAGTAGAACAATAACGAATTCACTCTTTTGTTTCATACTTTCCAGGGTTTTCAATTGCCATTGTGCTATGTATGCATTTCAATAGTGTACCATCGAAACGCTGCTTGCATTTCAGTTGGCTTGTAAGATCTTTTTGGTCATTTGAAGTTCCCGAAGGACTTTCTGGATTTCAACGCAACACCATGAATATTCCTTTAGGAACATTCGGCCGATAAGACGCGAGATGGTATTTGAAAAAAGACATAGGTGAGACGTATTGGTCGATCTAAAAAAGAAAACAAATTCTGCAAATGAACCTGCTGAAAATAGCGACGGTGAAGAATTAGGGAACATTAATTCGTCGAGCGAGCCAAAGAAAGACGTGCTGTCTTACCTGATCGAGAGATTTTTCGTACCAGGCACCGTTGCCAAGAAGCAAAAGGATCTCCTTCACTTGAAGACAAACTCTATCAAGAACTTCGGAAGCGAGACCATTAGTGCTCTCGAGGATATCGGTATCAAGACTATCAAGGATTTTATCTCCGCGGACTTTACCGCAGTCGCGGAAAAGATGATGGAGTTACCAATCGATGAAAAGGACAGGGATTACATCGTAGTTGTTGGCAAGATCCTGAAACGATATCTCGAACCAATTCAAGGAAAGTTAACGCCACAGTCCAAGATCGCCGTTCTGGGGATGCAAAACGCGGGAAAGACATCGTTCATCAATTTCCTTGCTGGTCAGTCTGTCGACGACCAATTCAAGGAAACAGCACCAACGGTGAGCGTGGACAACAAGGTGGTCCAGATGAACGACATACAGGTATCCATATGGGACTTTGGCGGGCAGGCGTCTTTTCGCGATGAGTACCTGGCGCACCCTGAAGAGTTTTTCGACAACATCGAGGTGCTCGTGTATGTCGTGGACGTTCAGGATGATTTAACCTACGCGGATAGCCTTTCCTATTTCGATGCAATCCTTTCAGCGCTTGATGCGATGGGTACCACGGGGGTTCACGTGATCGTCGTTTTTCACAAGCTAGATCCCGATCTCTCGTTCAACATCGATCTCATTATCAAGGTACAATGGCTGGAAGAAAAATTTGATGATATCCTCCATAGGTTCAATTTCTCGTTTGAATTCATGAAATCATCAATCTTCAACGACCTTGCTAACGCGGACGAACCTGCCGTGGCAAAAAACCTCAAGGAGATCTTTCTGAAGCGCATGGACATGCCGGGTGAAGTCTCCGATGAAAAAAGCATGCTGAAGACATTGATATTCATCCAAACGAAAATGTACGTGCAAATGCTGAGCCTTTTTAGCGAGCTTGCTGGTGGTCTTAAAAACTTGGATATCAAGCTGGCCATGAGCCAACTCACACCTCCGCCGCCAATGAGCTCATATCCAAGCGCCCAGCAGATTCAAGCACGTGGCCAGGAGCCCAAGCATGACGGGTTCGTGAGCCTGAACGTTGTTGACGAGCTGAAGGAAATGTTCAAGAAGAAACGAATGAACATTACCTGATTCTCATTCCCAAACACCGGTCTAACTGGCCTTTTACCGGATAACCTTTCTTCAGTTCTCTTCTCTAGCGTCTTGTGGTCGTTGCTCGGGGGCTTCGATTACCGGGATGGAGAAGGTAAATCGAGAACCCTTGTTTACTTCTGACTCAACCCAGATTTTGCCACCGTGGAGTTCAACGAGCATCTTGGTATAGTGGAGGCCAAGGCCCGTTCCCCCTGCGGTTCGCGACAGCACGTCCTGCAGCTGCTCGAATGGCTTGAAGAGCCGCGGGAACTCCTCCTGCGCGATGCCAATGCCCGTGTCCCACACGGAGATTATGGTTTCTTTCGGAGACGATGTGACATCTATGCCGATCTTTCCGTGATCCGGCGTGAATTTGAATGCATTACTAACAAGGTTGAAGAGGATCTGGAGCAATTTTGTTTCATCAGCCACGATCGTGGAGACATTTTCGTCCATATTCAAAAGAAATTCGATGCTGTGGCGCATGCTCTTTTCCTTGAACATGTTCATGCTCTTTTCGAGGAGCGGCTTGAGGGAAAACTCTGTTGGTGCAAGCTCCATCTTCCCCGCTTCGATCTTCGAGATGTCGAGCACGTCGTTTATCAACGTCAGAAGATGTTCACCACTTTCTAGAATGTTCCCGACGTAGGTTTTTTGATCATCCGTGAGATTGTCCGCGTACGCTTCCTTGAGAAGATCCGAAAAACCGATGATCGCATTCAGCGGCGTTCGCAATTCGTGTGACATGTTCGCGAGAAAGTTAGACTTGGCGCGGTTTGCCGATTCGGCTTCAATCATTGCGTTTTTAAGTGCTTCTGCGGCTTGCTTCATATCGGTAACATCACGCACGATGCCCGTGAGGTATGGTTGGCCCGCAATGCTGGTATAACTCATGCTGATATCGGCAAAGAATGTCCCGTTTTTCCCGTCGATGGGAACCTCCTTCAGGAAGAGTCTTTTATCCTCGGTGAAATCTTGAATGAAAGTTTCGATGGTTGCAAGATTTTCTTCTTGGATGATGTCGGAGATCATCAACTGGCTCAATTCATCGGGCGTCTTGCCAACCATCTCGGCCAGGATCTTGTTAGTGAGGTAAAATCGTTTGGTGCTCGTATCGAGCACGAACATGCCATCAGCAACGTTGTTGAAGATGGTCCTGAAACGTAATTCTGAATCCCGGACAAATTGCTCGTTGATTCTCCGTTCCGTGATATCCGTCGACAGGCTGCAGATCGCGTACATTGTGCCATCTTCGTCGAGGATGGGAAACTTGACAGAAAGGTACGTGTGTAGCTCGCCGTCATGAAACAATTCTTCCTCGAACTCGACAGGATTGCCGGTATCCAAAGCGCTTTGTTCGTGCTCCCTGAACAGGTCCGCTATTTCCTTGGGAATGATATCATAATCGCGTTTTCCCGTGGGATCCTCATCCTTGACGTTAAAAACCAGTTTGAACCGTTTATTCGTGAGCACGTACAGGTTCTTGCTATCCTTGATGTACACGACCGCGGGGACATTATCGAGGATGGTCCTGAGCCGGCGCTCGCTTTGCTGCAGGGCTTTGAGCGTGCTCTCCAGTTCGGTCGTCCTTTGCCTGATCTTGTCCTCGAGCTCGACATTCATGGACTTGACCTGGTCGAACAACAACTGTCGTTCCGCTTCAACGGATAGTTGGCGTGTAATGTCCGTCACGATGCACGTCATGGTGATGCGTTCGACATCGGTTTCAGGGAGCTGCGGTTCCTCGACAACGATTCCTTTCACCACGATCGTCCTGAACTCTCCATTCGCCCTGCTGATCTTGAATTCCGTGACCATCCTCTGGCCAGACGCATAAGCATCTTCCATTTCCTTTCGAATGCGTTCTTCGTCATCCGGGTGAACCATTTCAAAGAGATTGAACTTGACGATTTCCGAAGGCAGAAACCCCGTCAGGTCGAAGATTTGCGGGTTGGCATAAAGTATCTTTCCCGATAAGGCCAAGCTCAGGACGGTTTCAGATAGATTGTTGAGGAGATTCCGATATCTTTTTTCCGAGTCTTTCAACCGCTCTTCTGCTTCCTTTCGATCCGTGACATCCCGCGAAAAGAGAAGATGCTTCAACGCTCCCTCCTTTGAAAGGATGGTCTTCGACTTGACCTCCAGCCAAACATACGTGCCACCCTTCGTCCTGAATCGAAGCTCGCCATTGATCGACAAGGGATCCCCCGAACCTCCCGTGTTTTCCTGGTTAATATCTTCAGGATTGATGAGATTTACGACGGGCGTTCCGATCAACTCGTCCCTGGCATATCCAAGCACGGTTTCATGGTTCGGGTTAACATATTCATAGTTTCCAGAATCATCGATCATTGCAACCATGTCGCTGGCGTTCTCTAGTATGAATCTGTACCGTTCTTCCGAGGCTTTCAGATCCCGCCTGAGCTTCCTGCTCTCCAAGGCCTCGTTGATCTTGTGCAGGACCTCGTCGATGTAGAGTGGTTTCAGGAAATAATCATCGGCTCCCTCCCTCAGGGCACTGATGGCATTCTCTAACACTGCATTGCCCGTGATGATCATGCAGATACAATCGGGGTTAATTTTCTTGAGATCCTTGAGCAAGTCGAGGCCGTCAATATCCGACAATTTTAGATCGATCAAGGCTACATCAAATGATGAATCGTTGAATAGGTGCTTCGCATCTATACCAGTTTCCACTACACTAACTGTAAACCCCTTTTCGCTGAAAATTTCGCTCAACGTTTCGGTGATGCCATAATCATCATCAGCGATCAGCAACCGGGTGTCTGTCATCAAACCCACCTTTCAAGATCGATCCAGACAATTATTGACTATGGTGTCCTAATTATGTATCAACGAACTGAAAGGAAATCCTTACTAATGTGGGAGGAAACTCCATCCCACGTGTCGATGCGTATCCCAAATGATCATAAACTCCAACTCCCTTTATTATACAGACGCATGCGAACAAAAAGGAAACCCGAATAAATATTCTGACTAATACTTACTCTTCATTAACAGACAAGAAAACGTCTAAACTACAAAAAGCGAAGACAAGACGCGGCGAGGCAGATTACTCGTTATTTTCCTTAAAAAGTCGTTATACAAACCCCGTTGGCAAATGGAAGGCGGGATTATCGCAGGAGCGCGTATTTCGAATTCTTTTTAACTGTTTGCCAAGAAATAGCATTGGATCAACCATGCTACCAACGAAGGTTTTTTTATTTGGCATCGATAATGCCGGGAAAACGGCGCTCGCAAAAACCATGAAAGACGAAGCGACCGCGGATACCGGACCGACGCTCATGTTCGATATCACCAAAATGGTCATCAAGAACCTTGAATTCGCCATCTGGGATGCACCAGGACAGGTGGATTTCAGGGAGACGTGGGAGGAAGGACTTGATAAGGCTCAAGTCTTGCTTTTCGTGGTCGACGTAACCGACATGGCGCGATTTGAAGAGGCGAAACAGGAGCTTGATAAGATTCTGAATGCGAGCGAGACAAGAGAGATCCCGCTTGTAATATGCTTTCACAAGATGGATTTACCAGAAGCCGCTTCAAACTATGATATGGCACGTGAAATATTCGATGTATCCTCGATCCCTGATCGAAAAGTCTTTAGCTTCGACACGAGCATCAATCAACCAGAGACCGTGACTGCTCTCAAGGACAAATTGGCTGAAATAATTCAAGAAGCTCGATGGTCTTCATAATCCATAAGGCTAAGATAGCTTGAATTCCAAGATTTCAAGCAAGCGAATTAAGCACTAGAACGTGCGCGAATATCGGTCCTGAATCGGAATCCTCCAACATTCCTTTAATGTCTGTTTGAATGTTGCACATGATAAACTCTCATGATCTCTGAATCTGTCTTGGTTAGAAAATGTCGTTTTCTCCTCTTGAATATACATCTCTATTCCCCAATCAGACGTGTAGAAAAATATGGCAACGACGCGCTCCGCGTGTTATCCGTCGTCATAATCTTGAAATTTAAACCCCGAAGTGAATCTGGTCTAAATATTGCTCCAAGTTTGTGGAAATGTTCTCTTGCACCAAGATAAAAATATTAGGTCAAAAAGAAGAGGGAACTGAGATAGTATGTCCATTAGCATTTTTCAGGTAGCGCCGATTTTTTTGGGCGGAATTGCGGCCTACGTGGGCTTTCATCACGTTGGGATTTTCCTTCGCACGAAAAAGACAGATCGGGTTAATTTAACGTTCGCTCTGGCCTGCTTTGGAATCTTATGTTATGATATCACATCGTCTGGCCTGTACCTGTCTTCCTCCACTCTTGAAGGCGCTATCTGGCAGCGATTCAATTTTTACTCGGGACAATTCATCGCTGTTTCCCTGTTGTGGTTCTTTTTCGATTACACGTCATATAAGAAACGGAAGATAGGTAACCTGTTGGCACTATATTTTATCATCAGCACGGCTGCCAGCCTTCTTGGCCCCGTGAATTGGACGTTAGACTTGACAGGCCCTCTTATCATCCCGATACCCGCCCTCCAGATCACGTATTACGAAGTAAGATCCGGCCCGATCAAGCTTGTTTCTCAGTTCTGTTACGTTTTCGCTGCTCTATTTTGCTTGTTTCTGACTATCAATCAATTAAGAATGGGAAAAAGAAAGGATGCCACACCATTACTTTTGGTCCTTGTTTTCATAACGGTGGGCTTGGTAAACGACATCGCCGTTGTTTCGGGATTGATAAAGTTCATCTACTTAACAGAATACATGTACCTCGGAGCCATCATGCTGATGACCAACAGGATCTCCGAATCCATCGCAACGGCAACCCGCGCCAAGGACGAGTTTCTCGAAAACATGTCGCACGAATTGAGAACGCCGCTGAATGCGACGATCGGGTTTACCGATGCACTTCTAGAAGGCATTTCAGGGCCGGTTACGGATGAGCAAAAGGAGATGCTGGGAACAATCCAGGATGCAAACCACCAACTGTTGAAAATCATCGAAACCACGCTCGAGGTGGCAGACATCGATTCCAACAAAGCAACTTTAACGAAAGAACGGTTTACTATCCGAGATCTTATTGAAAATGTTTGCGCTCCCCTCAAAAACCAAGCGGAAAAGAAAAGAATCAAAATCAATATAGAATTCGATGATAAATCGGACCAAATACTTTTTGCAGACAAGGAAAAGATAAGTCAAGTCATTTCAAACCTAGTTGACAACGCGATCAAGTTCACGCCCGAGAACGGCGAGTGCGGGATCAAATGCGAGCACCCTCGAAATGAATTGATCGTCACGGTTTGGGATTCAGGCGTCGGAATTGTAGAGGATGCCCTGCCCAAGCTCTTCCAGCGGTTCCGCCAGGTTGATTCATCCATAACAAAAACGTATGGTGGGACCGGACTCGGACTATATTATAGCAAGAAGCTCGTCGAACTCATGCACGGGCGAATCCAGATAGCCAGCAAACCTGGAATCGGGACCCTTACGTTTTTCATCGTTCCGGTAAGCGAAGAAACGCCTCCTGCAGCAGAGGCTTCCCGAAACCAGGTCGCTTCAAAAAATGGGAATGCTTCCATGCAGGGAAAAACGTTCTAACCGCATTCGAGAAATTCTCAAGGACGAATCAACCCGCCGCGGTTAATCCGCCGGATTCATTCATGTTGCCCGGGCATGCTCTGGTGGAGGGGCATTTGAATGGTGAAACAAGTCCCGGTGCCGACTTCGCTTTCAAACGAGACCGTGCCGGAATGCTTGGCCACGATCTCTTTCACGAGTGGAAGGCCCAAGCCGATCCCGTGTGGCTTTGTCGTGAAGAGTATGTCGAAAAGTCTTGGCTTTACATCATCCGGGATTCCCACACCCGTGTCGCGCACGTCGATTCGGAACGAGTCATCCTCTACGAAGGTGTCAATTTCCAATGTTCCGCCTTCCGACATGGCTTGAATGGCATTGGTGACGAGATTGAGCAGTGCTTGCCTGAGCAAGCTTGGGTCGATATCGGCAGAGAAGTCCGTCCCGAATCCTCTTTGTACCGAAATCGTGTTAGGGATTGCGGCCTTATCAATCACGTCATCGAGTAACTCGGGAATGTTGCACGAAACGAAGTTTGGCTGCTTGACGCGGGTGAAATCGAGCAGGTCAGAGACGATCTGGCGCGCGTGATCCACGGATGCTTGGATGATGTCAAGATTCTTCGTGATTTTCTCGTCGGTTGCTGGAATTTTCATGTGGAGAAAATACAACGCGTTGTTTATCGCACCCAGCGGGTTCCGGATCTCGTGGCTGATGATATTGGCGATCTTTCCTGCCGCCGCGAACTTTTCCTGCTGCACCAGCGATTCTTGGGCCTTCGCAAGCTCCTTTGTCCGTTCGGCGACTTTTTGCTCGAGACTCTCATTGACTTGTATGAGCTCTAGTTCCATTAAATGCTGCTTGGTGATGTCCCGCCCGTAGAAATTTACATACCCCTTTCCTAATATCGGGACGATATCCAGTGCAAACACGTCCTCATTTATGTTTATAGTTACCTGGCTTGATGCAGCCCATATGATAGCTCGATCCATACATTCCTTTATGATCCCATCGACGTTCATTGATGGATCAATACCAAATCGCCTGAGGAGGATATCTGCTGATGCATTGGTGTAGACAATCTTTCCATCATCGTTCGCGCGAAAGACCGGATTCGTGTTTTCGCTTGGAAATTGCGCCAAGCTCTCGATTTTCTCCGCGGCATCCCGTCCGGTCGTGATGTCTCGAGCTGAAAAGAGGTACAAGCTTTCATCGGCGAAATCGAGTTCGCTCAGGGTTGCTTCGAGGAAGACAACTAGACCATATTTCGTTTTGAAACGAATTAGAAGATTGTAAAATCCTGAATGGGAAGATTCTTCGAAGAGGCCCTCGAGGTAGGGTTTGTCATCAGATCCCACGACATCGAGCAAGTTAGAAATTGATCCGGTTGAGTATCCTAATATATCATTCCAAGATTTGTTAGTCATCCGGATATTGCCTCGATTGTCTAATAATGCTAGGATATCATAGGAATTCTCGAACATGCCCCGGAACAGTGCTTCTTGGGCTTTCAAGGCTTGTTCGGCTTGCATTCTTTCGGTGACATCCGAATACACGACGAGTATTTCTCCCGTCGAGAGCTTTGAAATGTGGTTTTCGCGCCAACCCGATATCCTTGAGTCCGAATAGAAGGTTGGTGGATAATATCGTGGCTCGCCTGTCTTCCAGACTTCCTGCAGGATAGAAAGCAACCCAAAAGATTCCATGCTGGGGAAGACATCTGTTACCTTTTTCCCGATAATATCGTTCTCTTCAACCTTTTCGATCCTCAGGAAGGCTGGATTGACCACTTTAAACATAAAATCCGATCCATCTGATAAGGGCTCGTACAAGACCACTGCATCTTGAATCGCGTTAAAGATGCCTTGAAATAGCTCCATTGAACGCTTTAATTGTTCTTGGCTGCCGTGCAATTCGGAAATGTCCGTGAAAACTGCGATTATGCCATTAAATTCACCGGCATCGTCCAAGATGGGCGCTGCATTGCAACTAAAATAGGTGAGAACTCCCGGTGATGTTTCGAAGGCAAATTGCCGGTTATAGATAGGGACTTTCTTGCGTTCAACATCTGCGAACGGCATCTCTTCGACGTTCATTTCCGTTCCATCAAACTTTCGAAAATAGCTGGATCGGAATTCAAGATTGGACGTGAGGATAACGTTTACTGGAAACGGTAAAAATCCCTTCATGCGCTTATTATAATAGATAACCTTCAGGTTCTTGTCCACGATCACGATCGGAGATGGACTGATATCGAGAACCTTCTCGAGCAGGTCGTATTTTTCCTGGGTTTCGGGTTTTAGTTGCTTTTCCGCGTTAAGTTCCGTTACAATAACCTGAAAGTAACCATCCTCGCTGTGCAGGGGCGAAAAGATAAGTTCCACGTCAACGGTAGAGCCATTCTCGTGTAATAATCTGGACGTGAATGATGCAGTCGTTGAGTAATCTATATTTTCAATTTGCAATCGAATATTCTCCTGTTCTTCGATCGGAAAAAGGTCTGGTAATGTGTGATTAACGAAATCCTGGATGGTATATCCGAGTAACGAAGTTGCACGGCTATTGATGTCGATGATCCGGCCATCCGGCGCGCAAATCAAGATGCCACGGTTGGAATTATCGTATACTGCTTTTAGCGTCGTGTTTGCTTTGTTGAGGTTGCTAATCATTTCGTTTTGGTGCGTCGTGTCAATGGCCGTTATGAGAGCGACCGCGCCATTGCCTTGAAGCTCGGTCACTGCAGAAATACTAAGAGAGACCCATTTCGTTATGCTTCTATCGATGTTGAATTTAACTTCCTTGGTCGTGACATATCCGCGGTTCAACGACGAGATCAACTCCTTGATAGAGGCCGCGAGGGCACCGGCTGTTAATTCCGAAACGTTACTGGGTGGGATCGCGTCATCGACCAAGCCCAAGACTGCTTTCATCATGGAGTTTATAAAAAGGATGTTGCCGCCGAGATCCACGATCATTTGGCCCATAGGGGCGAGCTCGAGCACGGCTTGCACGCCATCCAAGCCAAGATCTCCAGGATCTCCCTGTGCTGATTGAGCATGTTTTTTCATGCATCATTCCTCCTGGACGAGTTTAGGAATCGTGAACGTGAAGGTAGATCCCACGTTTTCTTGGGACGTGAAGGATATTTCGCCCCCGTGCAGGATCACGAGCCGCTTGGTGAGAGAGAGACCGAGGCCGGAACCTTCTGTTTCCCTCGAGATCGGGGAATCGATCCTTTCGAACTCCTTGAAGATGCGATCGTGATCCTTTTCGGCAATGCCGATGCCCGTGTCGGTAATGTTGAACTCGCACATCTCGGGTTTGTCCGCGATCTTGATGGTGATGGAACCCTCAATCGTGTATTTAATCGCGTTACTTAGAAGATTGAGGAGGATTTCTTTAATCCGTATGGGATCCGCATTCACAACGATGTCTTCGTCCATGCCCTCGATCGTGAACTCAAGGCCTTTGTTGGTGTACATCTGCTTGACCGTATTGTTTACCACGTCCAAGATCTCCCGGACAGACACGGGTTCGAGATTCAACTGCAGCTTGCCGGCTTCGATCCTGGAAATATCGAGGATCTTCGAGATCATGTCCAACAGGTGATCCGCGGACGAATGCACGTTCTCCATGAACTCGAGTTGCTTCTCATTTAGTGTCCCGTATAAACCCTCAAGGAGGATCTCGGTAAAGCCAATGATCGCGTTCAAGGGCGTACGGAGCTCGTGCGACATCGTGGACATGAAATCCGACTTGAATTGAGATGCCTTGAGGATTTCGTCGAGATATTTCCTCTGCTTCTCAAAAGCATCATTTAAATCCTTGGTCCTGGCATCAACTTCCCGCTTGAGACTCTCCGTGAACTGGTCCCGCAATTTCTCCGCTTTTTTCCGCTCTGTAATGTCACGGGTGAAACCATAGAAGCTCGTGACCCGAGCTGACGAGTCCAAACGCGTGTAAAAAGAGGTCTCGGTATCGAACGTTGTTCCATCAATCCGCCGGGTGCGATGCTCGATTCGCGCAGTGGCAATCTCGTCTTGCTTCATCGCATCAATGAGCTCCTTTACCCGTTGGGCGTCTGAATCGTTCATGAAGAAAAGGATGTTTTTTCCAAGCAATTCCGCTTCAGCGTATCCAACCATCTCGCAGAGCGCAAGGTTCGTGAACCGAAAGATGCCAGAAAGGCTAATCTCGAAATACCCATCCTTGATGGTTTCCAAGATCGTCCGGTATTTTTTCTCGGACCGTGCCAACTTTTGCTCGGTGATGAGACGGTCCATGGCCGTGCCGATGACTTGGGAGAGCGATCGAATAATCGATAGGTCTTCGTCTGGCCACGAGTACAATACCTTCGGGTCATCAAATATCATGAACGCCTCGATCTCGAAATTGATAAAGATGGGAAAAACGAGCGCACGGAAAATGTCAAGCGATTCAAGAAGGTCAACGAGATCATCGCTAGCTTCTTCGGTAAGCTTCTCGTGAAAATTGCCATCTTCAAACGACTTCAGTACATTCATCAACCTTGTCGGATCGACATCGTGAATCGCCCAGAACAAGCGAACCTGCGGCAGTTTTTCGGGCGCGTGCCATTCGAAGATCTCGGCGATGTATCCATCAGATTTGTTGAAGAGGCAAAGGATCACGCGGTCCGAATTGGAAAACTCCGCAATCTCGCCAAGCGAAGCAACAATTGTTTCTTGAAAGGACTCGTCATTATAGATGGCGAGGTTCGAGGCAAGATTAAATATGATTTTCTCGAATCCCTTTCGCCGTTCCAAGTGAGTACCCAAAGCGGAGGTTGACGCTTCGGGCATAGCACGCACGCACACGAGCTTTGCCGATGGTGAACTCGCGGAAGGCTGAATCAAGAGCGTTTCAAGTGCGATCGTGCTTCCATCTGTCCGGTTCCAGTGCAGGAGAAGACTGGTCCCGTCAAGCATCTCGCGTCGTAGCAATGCTTGAATGCCGAACCGATCGGTTTCAAGAACGTGATCGAGGACATCTTGGCATTCAAAGGAGGTGGGATCGAAACCGAGAATCAAGGCTAGCCCTTCAAGGTTAAACCCACGGATGCATTCCCCATCTTCAAAGTAAAGGCAGGCAATGTCGTTATGTCGCCCCGTTTCAAGGCCTTTTCCTGCATCCTTCCAAGGTTGGGCATTTTCTTCAGCCATCATTCTCACCGATCCCCACCATTCTTGAACCGGACCATCTTGATTGCAACCCTCGAAGCCTGCGGATTTAATGAAATAAACAATCACGGAAGCAGGCTATTGATGATCTCCTTGAATTCTCCCACTCTTATCGGTTTGGACACGTATTTCGTGAAACCAGCAGCCATAATTCGTTCCTGATCGCCCTTCATGGTAAATGCGGTGACCGCGATGATCGGGATACTCTGGAACTTGTCAAGCTTTCGCAATTCCTTGCAGATTTCCATGCCATTCATGCCTGGGAGCTGGATGTCCAATATAACGAGGTCTGGATCGCCATCGCGCACGAGTTCGAAACCTGCATCTCCGCTCATATCGCTGAATATCTCTATATCGGGCATCGTTTTCAATATTGCAAGGAACAATGACATATTTTTTTCGTTATCCTCAACGATGTAAATTTTCCTAACCAATTTCTGTCACCCGCGATTTTTTTCGAATTCCATCTCATAACTTACCTTTCATCAACACGACTCATACTTCCTAAATACATTTTTATGGGTCTTTGGACCTCCCAATTTCATTCCTGTTCTTAATTATGATATCACTCGATTTCGATCCTCGGCATAAGTATTTAGGAATAATCCAAGTCATTTTTTAGGAATTAACAGAGTAATCTTGCTCTCATCATTCCGGGTTTAGGAATATCTTAACGCATCAAACAAGAGAAGACAGGTGGGAGGCCATGGTAAAAGTCCTCATCATTGACGATGACATCGGCATTCGCGAAACAATGAAAGACATTCTCGACGAGGAGGGCTTCGAAACGGATTTAGCGAGCAACGGTGAGATTGGCATCGATGCTGTGGAGAGGGACGGTTTCGATCTCATCCTTCTGGACATGAAAATGCCAGGGCTCTCGGGAATGGATGTCTTCACGCGCATCAAGGCCCTGAAACCCGATTTAAAAATATACATCATAACGGCTCACGCAATAGACGATACATTCTATGCCACGAACCATGACGAGATCGCGGGTATATTTTACAAGCCGATTCCCATCAATACGTTATTGAACCAGATCAAGGCCACCTGCACCTGATAACGCAGAAAAATACCCCAACCCTCCCATATAAGCAGAAACAAAGGATGGATACTTACATTGCAATTGGGAATGTCAAAGGAGTAAAGGTTCGGAGGCCATATCATGGGGAAGAAAATCGTATTCACCGGCCCTGCGAGTGCAGGAAAAACGTCCTTACGGAAGATATTCTTCGAATACCAGAACGCCGATGACTTGCTCAAATACGCGATCGAACCGACCTTCGGCGTAGAATCGATTCTCGTCAATCTGGGCAAGAGCGTCGGCATCTTTGACCTTGCCGGGCAAGAAAATGATCGCTGGCTTGAAGGCGAGGAACGTGATGTTTTCTGTGATGCTTCGGTTATCATCATCGTCGTGGATGTCTCGGCACCGATAGGGGATTCCATCGGGTTCGTCAATCGTGTCCTGCACGTCAAAGCGGAGATCCGTTCCTTGGCCATGACCTTCTTGCTCGTCCACAAAATCGACCTCGTTTCCGAAAAGGACCTGTCTTCCTTCAAGAGAACGCTGAATGCCACCTTCACGGATATGCCCAAGTTCAGGATCGAGTACACGAGCATCATGCCTGCTTTCTTCCTGAACACCATGGCAGTTTTCAAGGACATCGCGGAGATGATGGCCGGGGAAGGCCTATTCTTGGATCAGGTCGATTTTCGGATGGTCACGAATAGCATTACCGTGATCCGTGCGTTGCGATCTGGCCAAGCTTGGGATCGTGCCACGCTGGCTAAAGCCTGTGAATTCGGTCTGGGAGAACTTGATGGTGCCTTGGCGAACCTTTCATCTAAAAACTTCATCCGGATCGCTGGCGACGGGGACTCGGATGCAATCGAGCTGGCGATCGCCTTGACACCCGGCCAGATAGAGGTACTCGAACGTGAGGCAAATGATCGATTAGTAACTCTCGAAAAAAAACTTCTTAACCAAGAGATCCCTGATAATGTTGATGTCCCGTCCTTTATCGGTTTTCTCCTCGCGGATGCAAACGGTATCGTTCTCTTTATGGCGGAGGTTTTTGATGGCGCGTTCAGCAAGTTCCTGGGCATCAAGGCTCGAAACGAACTCGAGCTTATGCCTTCATTCATCTCCGCCCTGAGCCTGTTTTCCAAGGAGATCGGCATTGTGGGGTTGTCGGACTTCCGGCTGAAAGGGAAGGGCGTCTCGCTTTATTTGTATCAGATGGAAAATCTCCAAGCAACGTTCTTCATCAATAAGGACGTGGAAACAGACAAGATCAAATCCTCGATCCACCAGTACATGACAGGCTTGATCGCCGAAAATAAGATCGAATTGTCGACCGTAGCGGCCACGGGAAACGTGGGCTCGATCTCGCATCTCGAGAACACCGCACGCGACTGGCTCGTCCAACTGAACGCCGAATACCAGCAACTCGCCACGAGCGAGCGCGTGTTCGACCCGGACCAAGTCAAGGTCGTCTTCAACAAGCTTGAAAACTTCACCCAGACCTATCGAAAGATTCCAGCAAAAACACTTGCAGACATCAAGGACTTGAAAACCAACCTCGTGAGCGCGATCATGGAAAAAAACCTCGAGTCCCTCGACCGGATATATCACGATACAGATGAGATGGAGAAAAGCCTTTCAACATCGAAGAGGTGAACCTACGTGATGAAGTTCTCAAAAAACGAGCCAATGGGCGATACCGCAAAGAAATTGGTCCTGATCGGGCCTATGGCATCGGGAAAAACGACGTTCAAGCGCATCTTTTTTGAGGACATCAATCCCCTCCAGCTCCTGAAGAGCAGCCTCGAACCAACGCGAGGCGTGGAAACAAGTGCTTACAAGTTATTTTCCGAAACCCTCGCGGTTTGGGATCTCGCGGGGCAGGAGATCGAGGAATGGCTCGGGAACCAAAAGGACGTGTTCGACAACTCGAAGGTCATTGTGTGTATGCTCAGCGCGTCGGACGCGTTAAAGGAAACCGTTACGTTCCTGTTCCGGTTCCTGAAGGTCCAACTCGATGTTGCCCCGGGTACGAGGATCTTTATCTTGCTGAACAAATGCGACCTCATCTCCAACATTGACGTGTACAACCGTCTCGTCAACATCGAACAATACATGAGCCTGAAGCATCCGGAATTTGCCCAAGTATGTCGCAGGACCAATATCTACCGGACTTCCATCGTGGACGCGTATTTCCTGCGGACCGTCATGGTTGCCAACAAGATCATCGAGGCCACGGTCGAGTCCGCCTCGATTCGCTTTGAAAAGGAACAATTCTCGGAGATCAGGCAGAAAATGGCCATCGTGCTGGGCTTCGTGAAAGGATTGTGGTACTCCCTCGAAGATATCGCAAAGCGGGCGAACCTGCCACTCGAAAGAGCAAAAGATTATCTAGATGACCTGCAGGATCGTTGCTATGTAGAGATACAACCGGGTAAGAAAACCATCTTTGCCATTTCAGAAAAAGGTGAGCATCTTAGTATGGCCTGTAAGAAACAATCCGCCCTCATCAAGACGCGGGAGGCAAAACAAAGCATCGGCCTGTTCCTAAATCTAAAAAATGTTTGATCACAAGAGTCTCCAAATTCAGGAAAGACCTTAATGGAATCAAGTCAGAAGGAATCTTTATAGGTTGAAAAAGCTAGAGTGGGTGTGTGGAATTTTAAAAACTAGGATGTTGGGTAAAAGAAATCGTTTTTACATCAAAAATAATAAGTTTATTGTTCAATTTCGAGAGTATATGCTCCCATTAAGTAATATGTTTGATAAAACAATAGGATTGACAATTTCCAACTCATATCAAGGCGATAATTCAAGATGTAATGGCGTATGCTTTGAAATGGGAAAGCGAGAATAATGACACAAGAAAACGAGGAGAAGCTTCGGCTTATCCTTGATTCTACGGCAGAAGGGATCTATGGAATTGACATGGAAGGCAATTGCACTTATTGTAATCGTTCATTTCTCTTTATGTTAGGATACGGAAATCCCGAAGATTTGATCGGCAAGAATGTGCATGAACTCATCCACCACGACCATTTAGATGGGACAATTTATCCTTTAGAGGCATGTCCTATATTTAAAGCAATTACAAATAGAGAATGTGTCCATTCTGATGATGAGGTGTTTTGGAGAGCGGACGGAACAAATTTCCCTGTCGAATACTGGGCGTACCCGCAAGAGAAAGGGGGATTTGTCACCGGGGCAGTCGTGACATTCTTTGACATCACCGAACGCAAGAGAATGGAAGAAGATTATCGAAAAAGTGAGGAGCGATCGATATTGCTAGCCGATTTGCTCGAGAAATCATCCCAACCATTCGGCTTGCGCTTCCTGGATGGACGAATGGGAATCTTTAACGATGCTTTTTGTAAGCTAACCGGTTATAGTAAGGAAGAATTAAGTGATTTTGATGCGCTCCAGCTAACTCCCCCTGAATGGTTGGAACGAGAGAAGGTGTTTTTTGATGAATTGAAAGAAACCGGGCAACCGGTTCATTATGAAAAGGAATATATTCGCAAGGATGGATCTCATGTACCGATCGAAGTGCTTGTTCATTTATTACGGGACGATGCGGGCCAACCTAAGCAATATTATGGATTTTTCACGGATATCACTGAGAAAAAAAAAATGGATTTTAAGTTGCAGGAGAGTCTAGAACGATTCCGCCTTTCGGAAGAGAAGCTATTAATCACCGATTTCGCGTTTAAATCATCGATCACACCCCAAGCGATAGTAAGCCTGGATGGTATTATCACTCAGGTTAACGAGAGTTTTGTGAAAACGTGGGGCTACGATTCTGAGGACGAGTTAATCGGCAAACCAATCAGCGAGATTCACGCTAACCCAAACGAATTCGATGCAATTATCAGTACGATTAAGATGAATGGATTATGGATTGGTGAGTATGAAGCTAGAAAGAAAGATGGATCATCTTTCATTGTCCTGGCACAGAAAAGTTCCGTGCTTGACCAAGATGGAAAACAAATTGCGATTTACACTTCAGATACAGATATAACCGCCCGAAAGAACGCAGAAACTGAATTAAAAAGCACGTTGGTAAATCTCTCGCGTTCCAACAGGGATCTCGAGCAATTCGCGTATGTGGCGTCTCATGACTTGCAGGAACCTCTACGTATGGTATCGAGCTACGTGAAATTGCTCGAGCGCAGGTACAAGGACAAGCTGGATGCGGATGCCGACGATTTCATCAACTTTGCAGTAGACGGCTCGGTTCGGATGCAGAATCTCATCAATGACTTGCTATTATTCTCGCGGGTGCACACCCGGGGGAAGGAGTTCGATATCTCTAACTTTGAGGAAATCTTCGATGCGGCCACCAAGAACTTGGGCAGGCAGGTTGAAGATACTAACGCCACTATCACCCATGATCCGTTACCGACCATTATGGCCGATCGAGTTCAAATGGTCCAAGTATTGCAAAATCTGATAAGCAATGGATTGAAGTTTCATCGCGAAGAGGAGGCTCCACGCATCCACGTATCGGCCAAGGAAACGGACGATGAATGGATTATTTCCGTTCAAGATAACGGCATCGGGATTGAAGCTCAATATTATGACCGCTTATTCATAATATTCCCGCGGCTTAACGAGAAGGATAAGTATCCAGGAACAGGAATCGGCTTGGCGATATGCAAGAGAATTATCGAGCGACACGGTGGCCGCATTTGGTTGGAATCGGAGCCCGGCATTGGCTCGACGTTTTTTTTCACTATCCCGAGAAATTTAGAAAATACCCCCGGCACAAGCGAGGAGAATTTGCTTGAACAACTATGAACAAAGACCTATCGAGATTCTGCTGGTCGAAGACAATCCCGGAGATGTCAAGCTAACCCGGGAAGCATTGAAAGAAAACAAGATGGCGAATAACCTTCACGTCGTCGGAGACGGGGAACAAGCGATGGATTTTCTCCACCAATCGGGCGTATATGTAAATAAACCCCGTCCCGATGTCATCCTGCTCGATCTCAACTTGCCAAAAAAGGACGGGCGGGAGGTGCTCGCGGAGATCAAGGAAGATGATGATTTGAAGCAGATTCCCGTCGTTATCTTGACCATGTCGCAATCGGAGGAAGATATCTTGACCAGTTATGACCTGCATGCAAACTGTTACATCACCAAACCGCTCGACATGAACCAATTCATCCATGTCGTGAAAACAATCAATAATTTTTGGTTCTCGATCGTGAAATTGCCAAGCAAATGAAAAACACCATGAAGGAGAATGAAATTATGACAGATGATAGCACGATGCGGCCAGTCGACATCCTGCTCGTTGAAGATAATCCCGCGGATATCCGGTTGACACGAGAAGCACTGAAGGAGAACAAGATAGTCAATACTCTTGCCGTGGCTCTTGATGGCGTCGAAGCCATGAAGTACTTGCACAAGCAAGGAAAATACTCGAAAGTGACCAAACCAGATCTCATCTTGCTTGATCTGAACCTGCCGAAAAAGGATGGGCGCGAAGTCCTTGCGGAATTGAAACAAGATAATAACCTGAAACGCATTCCAGTCGTCATATTGACTTCGTCCCAAGCTGAAGAGGACATCTTGAAATCCTACAATTTGCACGCGAATTGCTACATAACCAAACCCGTGGATTTTGACCAGTTCTTGAAGGTCGTGAATGCCATCGAGGATTTCTGGTTCACTATCGTTAAATTACCACCTCCTTAATGAATGTGATGATGAAAAATGAGCAGCTCGAAGATGGAATTGTTATTAATCGAGGATAATAGCGGCGACGCACGATTATTGCAGGAGTTGCTCAAGGAAACATCATATTCCAATTGGGAACTTATTTGGAAGAAAATGCTTCAAGCAGGATTGGAAGATCTTGAATCTAACAACGTAGCTTTGATTTTCTTGGACCTCTCATTACCAGACAGCCAAGGTCTTGATACCATTAAACAAGTTATACAAAAAGCTCCGAATGTGCCAATAATAATAATGACGGGGCTTCACGATGATGCAATGGGCATCCAAGCAGTCAGGGAGGGAGCTCAAGATTTCTTGGTCAAAGATGAAGTAACTGCAAGGAGCCTGGAACGATCCATGAACTATGCGTTGGAGCGCCACGCCCTCTTGAGCAAATTGAAAGAAACGCGGGAAGAATGTAGGCTTGCAGAAACAAAGATCCGGGAACAATATGCAACTCTTGCAGGCATCATGGAAAGCTCCGATAGTCCCATCTTTTCGGTCGACACGAGTTACTGCTACACCAGTTTCAATAAAAGCCATGCACTGATGATGAAATCGCTCAACGATTGCGATATCGAGCTTGGAAAAAGTATGCTCGATTATATAACGGTTAAGGCAGATCGCGAAAACACGAAACTTGATTTCGACCGGTCTTTGCAAGGGGAGAATCATATTATTGAAATGTATTTAGGGAACGAGCAGCTCCAGCGGCGTTATTATGAGATATCGCAGACCTCAATCAGAGATATTCAAGGGACAATAGTCGGGGTCGTAGTCAACGCCCGCGATGTCACGGATGTAAAAGCCGCCCAGGAAAAAGTCGAAGCCATGGCTCGATTTCCCCTTGAAAACCCCAATCCAGTCTTGCGTGTTTCTCTTGATGGGTCGATCTTGTATGCAAACCCCGAAAGTGAGGTTATCTTGGAAAGCTGGGAGTACTTGGAAGGAGGAAACGTTCCTCAATTCGTACAAAAGGAAATCGATTCAGCATGGACCTCTAACAGTCCGAATAAAATCGAAATTGCCGTGTTTGACCGCGTTTATGCTTTCGACCTCGTTCCGATCACGGATCATGGATATGTAAACATGTACGGGCGGGACATCACGGATCTCCAGAACTCCCAACAGGCTCTAATCAGCTTGAATGCAGAATTGGAAGCGCGAGTCGAAGAACGGACAAAGGCCCTCGAGGAAGCACAAGAGCGAATGGTACGACAAGAAAAACTGGCCTCGATCGGAAAACTTGCCGGAAGCATCAGCCACGAGCTCCGGAACCCGCTTGGGGTGATCACCAATTCCGTCTATTATTTGGGAATGCGAATGCCCGCGGTCGACGAAAAGATCAAGAAGCACCTGAAACTGCTCGAAGAAGAATCCGCAAGGGCAAACAAGATCATCTCCAATCTTCTCGATTTCACCAGGACGAAACCGGATGAAGCAATCTTGGTCGATCTTGGCGAGTTGATAACCGAGAGTCTGGATCGCGTGCAAAAACCAAGCAACATCGTTGTTGAATTGAACAAAGAAGAGAATGCTCGGCAAGTTCTGCTCGATCCATTGAAAATGCAACAAGTCTTCCAAAATATCATCACTAATGCGTATCAAGCCATGCCCGACGGCGGGAACTTGACCATCACGATCAAAGAACTGACAGGCATTATCGAGATCGACTTTGCGGACACGGGCATGGGCATCCCTGAAGAGAACATGAAAAAGTTATTTGAACCCCTGTTTTCCACGAAGATCAACGGCATCGGCTTGGGGTTGCCAATATCGAAAGAGATTGTCGAGGAATATGGCGGTTCCATTCTCGTCGAGAGCACCGTAGGCGTCGGGTCCACGTTCCGCGTGAAATTGCCACTATAAGTTATCGATAACCACCATGATTGGATTATACTTTGAGTCATGAGATAATCGAATCAAGCATCTGAAGCGACGATAATGGAACGAGGTATCAATTATAAAGATCTTTTCATCAATGCCCAGATCGGGCTCTTCCGTTCTGCGCTCGCTGGTCCTTCGTGGGGTACAAACGAACCTTGATGGCAGTTAGATCAGACATATTCAAGAGAAACCCAAGCTAGAACATATAATTTGAACAGGAGGCCGGAATTTCTGAAAAGTGGGCATTTAGGCCCGATTCATCCCCGACCTGAAGATCGGGGCCTTCTCGGGCGAAACGGTAAAATTATGGTAAATGTCGTTCCAAGCCCTTCATCACTTTCCACGTTGATTTCCCCCCCGTGTCTATCAATAATATCCTTTACAAGTGTAAGGCCAAGGCCGATGCCCGATTTCTTGGTCGTGAACAGGGGCTCGAAGAGTTTTGGAATGTTTTCAGGCGGTATTCCAACTCCTGAATCCTTGAACTTCACGGTAACCAGATCTCCATCCGATTCAATCGTGATACTCAGGTTCCCGCCTTGAGGCATGGCTTGAATTGCATTGGTAATGATGTTAATGAAAACTTGTTGTATCAGGTCGGAGTCGACATCCAATTGGAGATCGCCCGCATTATCTAACGTCTGTATCGTGATCCCATCTGGAACCGCCACGTGACTCAAGGCATTCTTTATCACGACCAGTATATTCGCCTTCGCAAACTTTAATTGTTTTATTCGAGTAAAATCAAGCAAATTCGAGATGATCTGGCGGGAACGATCTACCTCGGCCTGGATTATTTCGATGTGTTTTCGGATCTTTTCGTCTGCATCCCCGAGTTTCATATTCAGGAAATAAACGGAGTTATTGATGGTAGCGAGCGGATTGCGCAGTTCATGGCTTATGGTACTCGATATCTTACCCACGGCGGCTAATTTTTCTTGCCTGATCAACTTTTCTTGAGTTTCCTCGAGATCACGGGTGCGTTCTTCCACGCGTTGCTCGAGATCTTTGTTGAGTTCCACCAATTCATCTTTCATTCGTTTACTCTCGGAGATGTCCCGTGAAAGAAGCAATGCCTTTTTGGTTCCATCGGGATCGTTGAAGGTTTTTCCCTTGATATCGAACCATGTGTAGCGACCATCCTTGCAACGTATCCGAAATTCGCCCGCTCCTTCCCCTCGAGCGAATCCGGCCATGAATTGTTCAATATTACTTTTAATATCATCCGGATGAACGAACTCAAGCACGGACTTTCCAATTAAGTCTTCCAATTCATAACCTAGCAACTTTAATTCGTTTTCATTCACGTATTCATGTATCATATTATCATCGAGCACTTCAACCATATCACTTGCATTTTCTAACATTATTTTATATCTTTTTTCTGATTTCAAGAGCTTTTCATTCGCAATAGTTCGTTCTTCCACGCGTTGCTCCAGTTCTTGGTTGAGTTGCATCAATTCTTCCTTCATTTTCTTGCTCTCGGAAATATCACGGGATTGTAACAATGCCCATTTTTTTCCTTCTTTCCCCACGAATGTTTTTCCCTTTATATCAAACCAAGTATAACTCCCATCCTTGTGAAGCATTCGAGCTTCCCCAGATCCTTCCCCGCGCTCGAAACTTTCCTTAAATGTTTTAATTACAAAAGGTATATCTTCTGGATGAATGCGAACAAGTGCAGGGCTCCCGATCATCTCTTCCCGTTCATAGCCTAGTAACTTTGCTTGATTTTCATTTACATATTCTGTTTTCATGTTTTCATCGAGTACAGTGACCATGTCGCTCGCATTTTCAAGCATCATACGATATTTTTCCTCGGAGTTTCGTAAATTTTCTTCATATTGTCGAATCATCTCTTCATTGTTGATTTTTTCGGAGATGTCATTGTACACAGCAACGATTTCATCCTTGGATATCCGATATACGAAATTTTCCCTCCAGCCAGAAATCCTTTCATCCGTGTAAAACGTGGCTGGAAGGAATTGCTGAATGCCCGTGTTCCACACGCTGCGGAACACGTCCATGAGACCCATTTTTTCGGTGCCAGGAAATACATCAGTCACTTTTTTACCGATTATCTGTGTTGCATTAACTCTTTCAATATTTTCTGCAGCCTTATTGAATTCTTTGATAACAAAATCATTGCCATCCTCGATCGCTTCGTAAATGGCAACGCCGCTGCTTATGTTATCAAACAGGCTACGGTACCGGTTCTCACTCTCCTGCAATTCCCGTTTCATTTCGTTAAGGTGCGTTATATCCGTTATAGATATGACGACCCTGTTCAATTGCTCGGGCTTGTCTGGATAATGGATTTTAATGAGAACGTTGAGTGTTTTACCTCCAAGTGTCTGGGTGGTGCTTTCACCTTCAAAATATGGCTTCCCTTCCACGAGTGCAATGATCGCATCCTTGTATGCCATTATACTTTCTTGGGTGAATATATTTTCAGTGGATTCTAGCAATTCAGCCTTATCACGTGCCTCGTACATCATGATCGTGTAATCGTTAACATCGACTACGTGTATCATGCGAAATGCGTCGAAAATAAAATCGGGATGCTCCGAAAGATATTCGTTGAAATTTGAAACGCCATTTGCTTGTAGATCATCAAGAAAACCCTGCAATTCGGAAAAATTCTCTTCCCATATCGAGACAGGAACGAGTTGAAACAATTCCTTGTAGCGGGAGTCCAAGTTCTCGGTTACATTTGGGTCATCTACCACGAGCGTTCACTCTTGTGCGTTGTTAATCTCCATTTTCATTGCAAAATACTATTTTTCTGCTATTTTCTCCTTCATAACGTGAAGAGATTTCTTTTCTAGAATACTTCTTTGAACTCCGAGATTAAGGCATCATAACCCTTTAGATTTTCAACGAATTGTTGGACAATTCCCTTGATGTCGTTTATTTGAAACACTATGACCTGCCAAGTTTTTCCAGGTTTGCATTCAAGGTAAGGAAAAAACCGATTTTTTCCATAGCATGCTTGCTTTTCGCAATCGATCCATGGGTCGCCCAAGCACGTGAAAAATATTCACCTTTTTCAGACAAGGAATAGAGTTTTTCTCGTTCTTTAACGAGATAACACCTTTCGAGTAACTCATCGAGAAATTTTTGAGTGTCCTCGACGGAGGTGGGAGTGCTGAGCATTTCGATCGTGTACCAATTTCTAGCCTGGAACGTCGATAGTAAATTGATCTTGGCCCTGATTTCCTTCACTTGCTCCCGGGTCAACTGCATGTCTCTTTTTTCGATGCAATCTCCGAGGATTTCGTATGCAATTGTTAAAGTTCTCAAGAAATAATCGCTGGCAATTGAAGTTCTACGAATATTTGTTCTTTTGCAAATATCGCCAAATTCTGGATGCTTTTTCGACATATATTGCTCGATGGTGACCACGATGTTATATGAAGCACTTTCTGCGACAAGATCGCATTTGTTTAACAAGATATACAACGGAGAATCCGTCTCGGAACTCTTCCACTTCTTCAAGAACTTTATCATGAAAAGCAATGTATCCTTTAACGGCTGGGTAATGCTTACCATGCACGCGATCACGTTCGAATGCTCGAAGACATCGGATTTTTCATCCAACCAATTGTCATTTTCTTGGCCCGCAAGATCCCAGACCGCGATGGCGCTGGAAGCATGCTTGTAAGCATCGATCTCGATGCCATGGGTCGGTTCGAGGCTATGATCCAAGAGTTCGAGAGGATTTGCATCTTCAAAAAAAACGCGCTTAAATGTGGTCTTGCCCGTGTCCATCGGTCCAACCAAGACGATCTTTTTTTCTGGCACGGTCGTTATTTTCATCTCCCGTGATGCATGCACGATCAAACACGTTAAAAAGGATTCTTCTTTCCAACTAATCTTTCTCTGAATCGATCTGTTTAATGATATTCAAGAACGTAGATTTTCCTCTCAGAGCAGGAATGATGACCTTGCCATATTATGAGCACTAGTGCAACTGAATACGATGTTGAATGCAAGATCAAGGATAGGGGGGTGGGAATTCTCGAGGAAAATCGTCGAAAGATTTTCGAACCACTATTCACGGCCAAGAATCATTCCGAGCCATTTACTTCCTTTGAACTGGAATGTTATCAATAACGATAATAGATATATTTTTTTTATTCCTAGTAACAACACGCATAGAAACAATATTTACTATGGTTTCTCGCATATGATACAAACTTTGCTAGGGTTTTCCTAACTAATTGCCTTAAACGGCGAGTGTCTGGTTGAGGAAGCATATTCCGGGGATGAGGAACTCAAGCGATCGTATTTCGAGGTATCGCATAAACCAATCATGGATAATCAAGGAAACATAATCGGGGTCGCAGTCACCGATCGCGATATCACTGATGTAAAAAACGCTCAAGAAAAAATCGAAGCCATAGCTCGATTTCCCCTTGAAAACCCCAATCCGGTCTTGCGTGTTTCTCTTGATGATTCGATATTGTATACAAACCCCGGAAGCGAGGTTATCTTGGAAAGTTGGGAGTACAGGGAAGGAGGAAACGTTCCTCAATTCATGCAAAAGGAAATCGATTCAGCGTGGACCTCTAACAACAAGAATACAATCGAAATTACCGTGTTTGACCGCGTTTATGCTTTTGATATCGTTCCGATCACGGATCATGGATATGTGAACATGTACGGGCGAGACATCACCAATCTCAAGAACTCCTAAACGCACTAATCAGCTTGAATGCAGAATTGGACGCACAAGTCGAGGAAAGAACAAAAGACCTCGAGGATGCACAAGAACGGATGGTGCTGCAGGAGAAATTGGCGACCATCGGAAAGCTCGCCGGAAGCATTGCTCACGAGCTCCGAAACCCGCTTGGCGTGATCACCAATTCCATTTATTTCCTGGGAATGCGAATGCCCGCGCTCGACGAAAAGATACAGAAGCACCTGAAACTCATCGAAGATGAATCCGCGAGGGCAAGCAAGATTATCTCCGATCTTCTCGACTTCGCAAAGATGAAACCAGATCAAGCAATCTTGGCCACGATCGGTGAGTTGCTAACCGGAAGCCTAAATAGGGTGCAAAAGCCAAGCAATATCGTGACTGAATTTAACATAGAGGACAATAACAGACAATTACTGCTCGATCCATTCAAAATGCAGCAAGTCTTCCAAAATATCATCACCAATGCGTATAAATCCATGCCAGACGGCGGGACATTGACTATCACGGTTCAAGAACGTGCGGGTCTGATCGAGGTTGCATTTGCGGACACTGGGATGGGCATCCCTGAAGAGAACATGAAAAGATTGTTTGAACCCCTGTTTTCCACGAAGATCAACGGCATCGGCTTGGGGTTGCCGATATCAAAAGAAATTGTCGAAGAATATGGCGGCTCCATTCTGGTCGAAAGCACGGTTGGTGTTGGAATCACGTTCAGGATTCAATTACCACTTTAGGTTATCACCAGCCACAATGTTGCTACCACAACATCCTTTTATTTTCTAGAACTTCTTACAAGCCAGGAGTTACTCGAATCAAGCATCCGAAGAGACGATCGAGGTGATCGTATCGATGAGCCCTTTCAGGTGAAATGGTTTACAAACGATGGAATGCACCCCCTCGTCTTTGCATCGATAAGAATGTCCTCCATAAAATATGATGTCATGATGATGACCTTGACCGACGGGTTTATGTTCTAGAGCTCCCTGTAGATTTCCAAACCATTGAGCCCCGGCATTCGCATATCCATCAAGACAAGACCGAGTTCTTGTTGTTGGCACGATTCAATGGCTTGATAACCATCGAGCGCAGACATGACTTGAAATTCTGATAGTATCAAGATGTCGGGAAAAAGTATGGCAGATGTATCACAATACAGATGAAATGGAGAAAAGACTTTCAATATCGGGCAGGTGACCCACCTTGATAAAGTTCAAAGTCTCCAACAGACTTTCCAAGTCTCTTGGAAAAATCATCCCAACCGTTCTCCGTGCGTTTTTTAAATGGAAGATTGAGCCTTTATAACGGACATTACTGCACGAAAGAGGTTGGATGCGAAATTAGCAGATAGTAATTCGGAACAATCCAGATCTGATGCAGACACCCATTGTGGCCCTCACCTCATATTCCATGGCGGGGGATCGGGAAAAAGCCTTAGCTTCAGGATATATCGAGAACACTATCAATTCGGACACCTTTTTAAATCAAATTGGGATATATTTGCCAGATGATGCAAATGGGTGATTGAGTAATGACCTCTATTATGATCGTGGATGATAACGTTCAAAATCTGTACTTGCTTGAAACGTTATTGAAAAATAACGGCTATGATGTCATCAGCGCCAAGAACGGTGCCGAGGCTCTCGATCTCGCGCGGGAAGCCGTTCCGGACCTCATCATCACGGATATTCTCATGCCGGTGATGGATGGCTTCGAGCTCTGTCGCATTTGGAAGGCGGATGAGCAACTCAAGCACGTTCCATTCATCTTCTACACCGCCACGTATACTGATGCCAAGGACGAGCAGTTCGCTCTCAGCTTGGGTGCAGAAAGGTTCATCATCAAACCGCAGCAGCCCGAAGTGCTGGTCCAGATCGTGACTGAAATCCTGGATGATTTTAACAAGGGAGAAATCAATCCGGTGGAGAAACCCCTTGGAGCGGAAATGGAGTTCTTGCGGGAATACAATGCGGTACTGTTCCACAAGTTAGAAATGAAAGTAGTGCAATTGGAGGAAGAGATTATCGAACGTAAGAACGCACAAGGTTCTCTCATGCAATTGAACGAAGAATTGGAAGCCAGAGTTGAGGAACGAACGAAAGCTTTGAAAGAAGCCCAAGAACGAATGATGCGCCAAGAAAAACTCGCTGCTATCGGAAAACTCGCGGGAAGTGTAGGCCACGAGCTTCGAAATCCATTGGGGGTCATAACCAATTCCATTTACTATCTCGGGTTGAAACTTTCCGCAAACGATGAAAAAATCAGGAAACATTTAAGAATTATCCAAGAAGAATCGGAACGAGCAAACGAGATTATTTCCCAACTGCTTGATTTTGCAAGAATGAAAAATGATGAAAACACCACGGTCGATATCAATAGTCTAATTAACCAAACTTTGGAACGAACTCAAAAACCGGATAACGTTACGGTAACAACATGTCTATCCGAACATTTGCCAACTATCTTGATCGGTTCCGGTAGAATGGCCCAAGTGTTTCAAAACATCATCGTCAATGCATTCCAAGCCATGCCGGAGGGCGGTGAGTTGGAAATCACTGATATATGCGATAATGACGTGATAGAAATAGCCTTCAAGGACTCAGGTGTCGGGATTTCTCCTGAGAATCTCCAGCACATGTTCGAGCCACTTTTTTCAACGAAAATTAAAGGTATTGGCTTGGGGCTTTCGATCGCAAAAGAGATCGTGGAACAATTCAAGGGAACGATCGAGGTTAAAAGCGAGGTTGGCGTTGGAAGCACTTTCCTCGTCAAATTACCACTTGGAGTGAATGATAACAATTTTTAAATGTACCTTCAAGCACCAATTCAAAACAAATCGATGAGAAAATATTGAAAAAAAGCAGAATTATACTCCTTATAGTAGTGATTTCATCCGTCTCTTTAACATCAATTTTCACGATCTACTATTTATCTCCGCCAAAGACCGAACCATTGCAACTTCGGGTAGGTGTATATTCGAATTCCCCAAAGTTATTCACGAATGAAAATGGTAATTGGGTGGGTTTTTGGCCAGGACTCATACAAAATATAGCAGAAAAGGAGGGATGGGCCATCGATTACGTCAATGGAACCTGGGCTGAATGCCTTGCTCGTCTTCAAAATGGGAGCATTGACATGATGCCCGATGTTGCTTATTCACAAGAAAGAGCCCTCATTTATGATTATAACAATGTTTCCGTGCTTCAAGATTGGGGCCTAGTATACGCTCGTGAAGCCGGCAGCATCGTCAGTTTTGAAGATCTAAACAACAAAACCATCGCAGTGGAGAATGGCAGCATCTACACTAACGGTGATTTTGGCATAATGAACATAACATCTCATTTCAATATCAATTGTACGTACCTCGTCGTTCAATCCTATGCACAAGTCTTTGCATTAATGGAAAATGGGTCGGCTGATGCAGGGGTCGTCAATAGATTTTTTGGGGCATTAAATCAAGCTGAATATAACGTGACACCAACCAGTTTAATTGTAAATCCTTCGGATCTTTATTTTGCATTCCCAAAAGGTGCAGCATTGAATGACTATCTAATCGAGCGAATCGATGCTGATTTAACCGCAATGGAGAACGATCCTGATTCTGCTTATAACCAGTTGATAGCACAATACCTCAATGTGCCGGTCCCTGTGAAAGAAACGATACCGGCATGGCTTATTTTCCTGATATTAGCTGTCACGATCGTCGGGCTTGTTTTTGTAGCAATGAGCATTTATTTGAGACGCATTTCCAATCAAAAAACGAAGGTCATCAAAAACCTGAACCTGATGGAGAAGAGATTGTTAACATTGTTAGGTGAATTAGACAAAGCCAAGGATAGGGCGGAAGATGCAGACAGACTCAAATCGGCTTTCTTGGCTACCATGTCACACGAATTACGAACCCCGCTCAACTCGATCATCGGTTTTACAGGAATTCTCCAGCAAGAGATGGTCGGTCCTTTAAACGATGAGCAGAAAAAGCAGCTAGGCATGGTACGAGACAGTTCCAGCCATTTGCTCAACTTGATCAATGATGTCTTGGATCTTTCCAAGATCGAAGCCGGCCAAATGCAAACCATGATGGAATCCATCGAGCTGCCTGCATTGATCGAAAAATGTATCCAAACAATCCAGCCACAAGCAGAGAAAAAAGGTCTTGCGACTGAAGTTGAAATCGAGCCCGGCGTTGGGGCCATTACAAGTGATCAGAAACGCGTGGAACAAATCATCCTAAACCTCTTGAGCAATGCCATCAAGTTTACTGAACACGGCAAGATTCGCGTCGAGTGCTCGATAAACGAAGGTCAAGTATTAGTTCGAGTCATCGATACGGGTATTGGAATCAAGAATGAAGACATGGAAAAATTATTTAAACCGTTTCGGCAGATCGATGCAGCCATTACACGGAAATACGAGGGCACAGGATTAGGATTGTCGATCTGCAAGAAGTTCGTTGAATTACTCGGGGGCAAGATATGGGTGGAAAGTGAATGGGGCAAGGGAAGCACCTTCAGTTTCACCCTCCCCGTTGAGGAATGAGTGGCATGACAGCAAGAGTACTTTACATCGAGGACAACGAACAGAATCTCTATCTCGTCACGTTTTTGTTGAAAACGAGGGGGTACGAGGTGCTTCAAGCACAAGAAGGACAGGAAGGTATCGATCTCGCGATCCGTGAAAAACCAGATCTGATCTTGCTTGATATCCAATTACCTTCTATGGACGGTTACGCGGTCGCACAATTAATTCGGAGCAATCCAGATCTTATGCAGACACCCATCGTGGCCCTCACCTCATATGCCATGGCGGGGGATCGGGAAAAAGCCTTAGCTTCAGGATGTACAGGATATATCGAGAAACCTATCAATCCGGACACATTTTTAAATCAAATTGGGGGATACTTGCCAGATGATGCAAATGGGTGATTGAGTTATGGCCTCTATCATGATCGTGGATGATAACGTTCAGAACCTGTACTTGCTTGAAACGTTATTGAAAAATAACGGCCATGATGTCATCAGCGCCAAGAACGGTGCCGAGGCTCTCGATCTCGCGCGGGAAGCCGTTCCGGACCTCATCATCACGGATATTCTCATGCCGGTGATGGATGGCTTCGAACTCTGTCGCATTTGGAAGGCGGATGAGCAACTCAAGCACGTTCCATTCATCTTCTACACCGCCACGTATACCGATGCCAAGGACGAGCAGCTCGCTCTCAGCCTGGGTGCAGAAAGGTTCATCATCAAACCGCAGCAGCCCGAAGCGCTAGTCCAGATCGTGACTGAAATCCTGGATGAATTTAACAAGGGAGAAATCATTCCGATGGAGAAACCCCTTGGAGAAGAAATGGAAGTCATGCGTGATTATAATGCAGTATTATTCCACAAACTGGAAAAAAAAGTAATGGAATTAGAGCACGAGATAATAGAACGTAAAAAAATCGAAGATGATTCAAAAAAAATACTGGCGATGACGAAGATACAATCGGATTTACTCGCCAAATCATCCCAGCCATTTGCAGTCCGTTTCTTGGATGGGAGATTGAGCCTTTATAATGAAGCATTTTGTGAATTAATTGGCTATACCAAGGAAGAATTGATTGATTTTGATGCAATCCAGCTCACCCCTCCTGAATGGCTGGAACAAGAAAAATCTATTTTGCATAACTTGGAAATTACTGGAGAACCGGTGCGATATGAAAAAGAGTATATTCGAAAGGATGGATCACGAGTACCCATCGAGCTGTTAGTTCATTTAATACGAGATGATACTGGCCAACCTGAGAAATATTTTGCCTTTATCACTGACGTTTCGGAACGGAAGCGAATGGCGGAAGTATTGCGGGATCGTGACATTCGGCTAGAAAAACTCGCTTCCCAGGCACCTGGGATGCTCTTTCAATTCATGAGGCGACCAGATGGGACGTATTGCGTTCCGTTTACAACGGAAGCCATTACGAAGATTTTTGGTTGTTCGCCGCAGGATGTAATGGAGGATTTCTCACCAATCGCGAACGTAATTCTCCCAGAAGATGTTGATAAGGTTCTTCGTTCTATCGATTATTCTGCAGAACATCTGACACTCTGGCAATGTGAATATCGAGTGCAAGTTCCAGGCCAACCTATCCGATGGATGTGGGGTTCATCCATGCCGGAGAAACTGGCAGATGGAAGCATTGTCTGGCACGGATACAATGTTGATATCGATGAACGTAAGCAAACAGAAGAAGCTTTAAGAGAAACCAAGGATCGATTGGAGACGCTCATATCCAACGCTCCGATTGGCATCGCAACGTCTAATTCCAGTTTTATCTTCGAAACCGCAAACGATTCGTTCTGCACCATACTCGGGTACAGTGAAGATGAGTTGCAACAAATGAGCTTCAAGGACGTCACGCATCCCGAAGACTTGAATGATAGTAAAACCAAGATGGAAGATCTCATTGCAGGTGCCGTCCCCTCCTTCAGCCAAGAAAAGAGATATGTGAAAAAGGACGGAACCGTGATAATTGGACGTGTCAGCGTTAGTGTAATCCGGGATTTGGATGGAAATCCACGCACTTTCGTAGCAGAATTAGAAGATATCACGGAACGAAAGAAAGCAGAAGAAGAAAATAGATTTAAATCAATATTACTGGACACGGCAATGGATTCCGTTTTCGTGTATGATGAAGGTGGCACTTTTCAATATGTGAATGAAGCAGCCTACAAGGATCGGGGATTTTCAAGGGATGAATTGTTTGGAATGAACCTCCGTGATTTGCTCGTCCCCGAATACGCCGAACTGATGGAACAGCGCTTCGAATATCTAAAGGCAAATGGCGAAGCCAGGCTTGAATCTGCCCATTTCCGAAAGGATGGCACCATAATGCCAGTCGATGTCCGTACCAAAATCGTCGATTTTCAAGGCCAAAACTTATTTCTCAGCCTATGTCGTGATATTACCGAACGAAAGCAAAGTGAGGAAGAAATCCGGTTTAGATCAGAGCTTCTCGATTCAGCTATCGATTCCATTTTCGTGCATGACAAAGACGGAAACTTTTATTACATGAATGAGGCGGCGTATCGATCGCGGGGATACACCAAGGAAGAAATGATGGCCAAGAATCTTCATGATTTAGATGCGCCAGAGTTCAACGTCTTGATCGAACCCCGTATGGAAGATATAAAGAGCACGAAAGGTGCCATGTTTGAATCCGCGCAAATCTGCAAGGATGGCACGATAATGCCGGTCGAAGTCCACGCGGGTATTACAAACATCCAGGGGTATGAGATGTTTTTCAGCGTGGTTCGCGACATCACCGAACGTAAAAAAGCTGATGCTCAATTAAAAATCACCCAAGAAAGGATCGAGGCCTTGGCGCGATTTCCCCTTGAAAATCCCAATCCAGTCTTGCGGGTTTCTACTGATGGTTCGATCTTGTATGCTAATCCTGGAAGCGAGGTTATCTTGGAAAGTTGGGAATACTTAGAAGGAGAAAAAGTGCCTCAATTCGTGCAAAAGGAAATCGATTCATCATGGGCCTCTAACAGTCCGAATAAAATCGAATTTACCTCGTTTGACCGCGTTTATTCTTTCGAACTTGTCCCGATCCCTGAACACGGATATGTAAACTTGTACGGGCGAGACATCACCGATCTCAAGAACACGCAACAGGCTCTAATCCGATTGAATGCGGAACTAGAGGAAAAGGTCGCAGAACGAACTGCATCCTTGGAAGAGGTACAGGAACGGATGATGCGTCAGGAGAAGTTGGCGACTATCGGAAAGCTCGCCGGAAACATCGCCCACGAGCTCCGGAACCCGCTTGGCGTGATCACCAATTCCATCTATTACTTGGGAATGCGAATGCCCGTGATTGACGAAAAGATCCAGACGCACCTGAAACTTATCGAGGATGAATCCGCAAGGGCTAGCAAGATCATCTCCGATCTTCTCGACTTCGCCAGAATCAGACCGGACGAAGCAACTCCAGTGAATCTCGGCGAAGTGATAATGGAGAGTTTGGACCGAGTGCAAAAACCAAGCAATATCGAGGTTGAATTGAATGAAGCAGAGAATTCTCGGCAAATCTTGGTCGATCCTTTGCGAATGCAACAAGTGTTTCAAAACATCATCAGCAACGCCTATCAAGCAATGCCAGGGGGCGGAAAGTTGACAATTTCTGTCCAAGAACAGGGCGAGATGATCGAGATTGCGTTTACGGACACGGGCGAGGGCATCCCTGAGGCGAATATGCCAAAAATATTCGAGCCCCTGTTCTCGACGAAGATCCATGGCATCGGCCTGGGATTGCCGATATCTAAAGAGATCGTCGAAGAATATGGCGGTTCCATTCTCGTCGAGAGCACGGTGGGAGTGGGAACCACGTTCCGGGTTCAATTGCCATTTTAACTTATCGCCAGCTATGATGTTGTTTCCACAACTCCATTAAATTTCTAGAACTTCTTTAAAGCCAGAAGTTATTGACCTCGCATCAATAATAACAACATCTTGTTAGCACCTCCACATTAAATTTCTCATGCTTTATCAAGAAGGAACGCAGGCTATTCACGAGATCCTCGAGCTTGGGATGGAAGTGGTCGTGGGTGATGTATTCCCGCACGTAACTCCAAAAATGCTCGATCGGGTTTAGATTTTGGGAATATGGTGGAAGAAACAAGACCTCTAACTTGTCTTTCACGCTTTCCAAGAATTTCGTAACGATCTTTGTATGATGTGATGGGGCATTATCTATAACGAGATAGATCTTCTGCAGGTGCTCGTAATGCTTTAAAAATGCTTTTAGAAAACCGATGAAAACCGTTCCGTAGACGGTATCGACGAACATTGACAACACGGTTGCCAATTAAAGTCCGTGAATACCATTCGAGGTCAATACTCGAATCAAGCATCCGTAGAGACGATCGAAGTTATCGTGTCTAGGAGCCCTTGCATGCGGAATGGCTTGCTGATGATGGAAAGCACTCCCTCGTTTTTCGCATCGGTGAGAATGTCTTCCACGGTATATGCGGTCATGATGATGACCTTGACCGAAGGGTTTATGCTCTTGAGCTCCCTGTAGGTCTCCAAGCCATTAAGTCCGGGCATTCGCATGTCCATCAAGACTAGATCGAATTCTTGTTGTTGGTATAATTCAATAGCGTGATAGCCATCAAGCGCGCACGTGACCCGAAATCCCGACAGCTTCAAGATGTCTGAAACGGTTTGGCAGATGCCCAAATCGTCATCGACTATGAGGATGTTTGGTATGGTACTCGACATATCCATCACGTTCAGATGTTTTTTCTTTCCACGGAAAACCACCCAAACAATAGCATAAGAACGTGCGCCTTATCCAAGCTGAATAGAGCCAACTTTATCGGAGGAAAATGCTCTCCTCAGCTGGTTCGGGCTCGGCACGGTCCCTATTAGAAAATGACGTTCAAGATTGTCATTAAGAAAAAGATCAGCCGGTTGCCAACCCATTGAAGGTAATTGAAGCATTCGCCTGCCTTGAACCAAAATGGATCAGAATTTCTCCTTGAGGATATCGCGAGACGTCAAGCCATTCAATAAAAGGAATGATTTCATCTGGTGATTCGCTGCACGAGCCACGCGGGCATGCCCACGGAGAGATACATGAAGATGTAGAAGAGCACAGCGAAGACCCATGCCACGTACACGAATACAGAGTAACCTGGGCTGTTGAAGTACAGGATCAGGATCGCGTCGCACACGAACATGATCAGGTAAAAGATCAGCCAGATCATCGACCAGACCATGAGCAACAAGCCCGCCTTCGCGACCGGCGTGTCCGCATCGGCCTTGGCATGCCAGCAGGCCCTTCCGATCCAGATGTATATTGCAGATGAAAAGACCAGGATGCACAGCATCGAATATATCCGGATATCGACGTGACCAACGTAGGCTGATTTCGGTGCGCCCCAGTAGTTCCACGGCAAGAATGCCATGATACATATCGCAATGCCGACCGGAATGATCAGCTTAAACACGCGTTTTCCCCTGTCCGTGATGATGTTCGCAAACTTGTACAGGACAATGTCGGCGATGATGTACATGGAATACGAGAACGGGATAGAGAACTCGTACACTTCCCCGTAAACACCAGTAATCGCCGCGTCGATCACGCCGACCGTGAGCATGATCAATGCTAAGGTTAATATCGCGAAAACGGCGGTCATTAGCAACGTTGGCGTGCGTTTGCGTTCCTTCCATTTCCTGTACATGATCGCGGTCATGATGAAACCGAACACCGTAAGGCCGAAGTAATAAAACAGTATCGGAAGGATGCCTGGATCAAAAGCCTCGTACGACGCGTGGCTCACCCTGAATTCAAATTATGCTACCGGACAAGGTTAGACAGCCTGAGACCCGGGGTTGTCATGAAAAATGATGGGAAAGGATGTCCAACCCTGTCTTTCTATTTACAAATTGGTTATAAGTGTTTCCACTTCCGGTCACCAGAAGCTCTCGCTCAATGTCTGGACAACGATCTTGCTTTCCCGAACGGGCAATGTAATCGTGAATGTCGTGCCAATGCCAAGGGAACTCGCCACTTCGATCTTGCCATGATAATATTCGATGATCTCCTTAGCAATCACGAGGCCTAAGCCGGTGCCGTTGATCTTTGTAGAAAACAAGGGTTCAAAGAGCTTTGGGAGGTTTTCATTCGAAATTCCCTCACCCGTGTCTTTAAAGGCAATCTCGACTGTTTTATCATTTCTTACGGCGGTGACTTGAAATGAACCACCGTTGGGCATCGCTTGGTAAGCGTTGCTGATGATGTTTTGAAAGACTTGTTGCATCTTCAAGGGATCGAGCACGAGTTTCGGTAGGCTTGAATCAAGACTGGTTGTTACCTCGATATTTTCTGGTTTCTGGACTAGATCCAAGGCCTGTTGCACCAATTGAGGGATCTCGATCAAGGCGGGTTCTTCTGGCTTCGTACGTGCAAAATCAAGGAGATCCTTGATTACTTTATTTGCCCGCTCTGCTTGTTCCTTGATGAGGTCGAGATGTTTTTGCACCCTTTCATCTGAAATCTTGACGATCGTCTTCAGGTAATAAATCGAATTGCTGATGACACCGAGAGGGTTGCGCAACTCGTGGCTGACACTGCCCGCAAGCTTTCCAATCGTTGCAAGCTTGTCTTGTCTCAGCATTTTTTCTCGAGTTTCTTCCAAAGATCGTTCGCCCGCTTCGATACGACTTGCGAGATCCGAGTTTAACTTCAATAACGACCGCTCGTCACGTGAAATTTCCCGTGTCGCGTGATAGCTAACAAGTACAACCATGATGACGAAGATCGAACCGATCAAATAAAACAGGTTTGCGAGCGGCGCAGTGCCGGTGGATCCTGCTGTAAGATCGAGAACCGTGCTAAGGATGTCACTTCCAAGAAGAATGACAATGATCGCCGCGATGATCGTCCATTCCATCTTTGTTTTTTTATTGGAAACCAACCTGATGATGCATACCGTTATCCAGAAACTAATAGGAAACAACACCATTCCAGACACGTTGGTGAATATCGTGAAAGGGGAGATTTGCAGGATCATGAAAATTTTATCACGTTAGATTGGCTCCATCCATCTTTTTTCAACACGTGGTAGGTTAGATTTGTCAATATTCGAAGTATGACCGAAAATTTCAACGTCATCGATTCTCAATCTTATTTACAATCTAAAGAATGAAACCCGGTCGTGATAAGCCTTTTCTTGCTTTGAAGGAAATTGTTTTGGAAATAGGTAATATGCAACTACTTATCAATAGGAAAATTAAAGTTTCTGCGGAGAAACGGGGAATAAGTAGGCACTATTTGGCTGAAAATGACCATTATCTTTCATTGTTGTAAAGGAAAACTTAAATAACGAACTAAGGACAATTGTTTTTCTTCAAGAAGCATCCTCGTCTAACATAGTCGAGCTCAACGATACTATGATGCAGGTCGGCAAGGCACTCCAAGGGCCGTCCCAGCTCAAGCTCCCGAACATGGACGAGTTGCTCTTAAACATCGATATGAGCCTTGAGGAATTCAACCTCATGTTCGAGACCACGGCAGAGTCGATGGAGATGATGGACTCCACGAAAGATCAAGCGATCACGGACCAAAACGTGAACGATGTCCTGAGCGAGATCGACATCGAAATCATGATCGAAACCACGGACCAATTACCGACCGCGCAGGGCACGAAGGTGTCGGGCCTGCAGGATGAGCTGGAGCGGATGCGGGACAAGAAGTAAGCACATGCGTGATGATAACAAATGGGTAAAATGCAATCGTTTCTTGGCTGGCTGGCCGGCGAGGACACGCTCGGCGGCGGCAGTAGTGGAAGGGCGACAAAGTCCAATTTTAGCTGCGGAAGGGGAGGCAGGGGCCAGCAGGATTTCCTTTTACAACATGCATTACGGAGTTTATATAGCCCTGCTCGATTCTGGAATTGAACCACGGTTTTTTGCGTGGAAAAAGGAACTAGTATAGGCCCATTGCATCGATATTCGACAGGTAAGCATTCATGTCTCGTGCCTCAAACCCAAATACCATCGTTCCCATTTTAGTGGTCGCGTGGTTAGCGATCGCACTAGTTTTATGGAGCATCGGGAACAATCTTCTCGCGACGGCCAATGGCGTTGTTCAAACGCTCGTGCCGGAAGCATTCAGCATCACCGCCCTCGTCCTTGCCAGCGTGGTGCTCCTGTATGCTGGAAAGATTTTCCATTTCGTGACGGCGGCTGGTAAGGTCTGGTTTTTCCTCGGCATCGGCTTCGTCTTGTGGACTGCAGGAGAAATCACGTACACGGGGTTGGAGCTTGCGAATCTTTCTCCATCGCCCAGTGTTGCTGACCTCTTTTATATCGTCGCCTATCCGATGCTGTACATGGGCCTGATCCTGCAGGTCCGCCTGCTCAAGATGCCGCTCAAGGGGTACGAAACCGCGATTGGCGTGATCCTCGCGATTTTCGTTGCCACGGTCGTGTCTTGGATCGTCTTGGTGCCTGTGATCCAAGGGTTCGATTTAAGCGATTCTGTTGCCGTGATCATCAAAGCGGCGTACCCGCTCCTCGATATCATGCTCGATATCGCAGTGATCTTCGTGTTCCTGAAAATTCGCCATGGAAAGATCAACGTCGCGTGGATCCTCATCCTGATCGGCCTTTTTGCGACGACCGTTGCAGACACGATCTACCAGACCGCGACCGTCACGTACATCTTTAACGTGTACGATTTCATCTTCCAAGCTGGGTATTTGCTCACGTTCTTGGGCGGCGTGCGGGTCGTGCAGGCCAGTCGTGCAAGTGTTAAAGGAGGGTGAACGGTCACGGGACTCAACGGGCTTATCCTGCTTGATGCGGGCGGCACCCAGATCTATGCCAATCTCAAGGCTACCAAGATCGGTATGGACGTCGACCTGCTTTCTGGATTTCTTTCGGCCATCCAGATGTTTTCGACGCAACTCACGGAGGACCCGAAAGCAGGAATCAAGGAAATGACTCTCCAGAACATAAAACTGTTGTACAAGCGCATCCAGAATTATATCTTCGTCGGGCTCGTCGATACGAATGAATCAAGCGAAAATGTCGATACGGTAATGGAGTACCTAATCTGCTCGTTCATTGCTAGTTTTTACAAGGAACTCACCGACGGGTGCATCCTCGAGACCTCGCAATTCACGTCCTTCGATGCATTCTTCGACAAGTGGCGCTCGGCCAAGGAAAAGGACCTGGAGAAGTGGGTGCAAAGCCTGAGCCCCACGCTGCTCCAAGGCGTCCTGAACCGTATCCTGAATTACATCCCCGCCGTGGAGATCGTCGCCATTGACCCCGATCTCTTGTACGTGGTGGGGAAAAAACTCGTATGGGTGGCCAGAGACATCCCGCCCGAGAAGGAGCAGGACATCCTCGGGATCATCCAGAACAAGTTTGATGTCCTTTACGGGCCCGGACTATTCGCGACCATCGAGAAGGATGCCAAGGCGCACATCAGTTTGTAATCCATTTCTGGACCAAGCAAGGGCATCATGAACAATATATACTGGCTCTCGGTGCGCGTCGCCAAGCACAGGCCCCTGCACAATCTCTTCCCGCTGGCCATTTACACGGTCATCACTCGGCAGATCCAGGAAATCATCGACGAGGGCACGGCCAGCCTGTTCCTGCGCAAGAAAAAATGAGACCTATTCTTTTTTTACGTCGTGAACATAAAAGTAATTCGTCCGCCGAGCGGAAGCTCGTGCCTCTCGGGGGAGAAAAGCAAAAACTGAAAAGGAGATTGGCTACGACTACGGGTAAAACTGGGCGCCAGTGAGGATGCCGCGCAGTGCCACTTGCTCTGCAAGAAAGCCCTTTATGAGGGTGATCAACGCGTTGCCCGTGAGGCGCTTTCCTCGGCGGGCCGGTTTGCGTGGCATGGATAATACAGAGCATGCCCCCTTAAAATCCAGAAGACACCACGGGATTTCTGAACGCACCTCTACGGCAGAAATGAAACCGAGTTCAATCATGAAATAGACCTTCCATGCCATGTTGATCGCGAATATCAAGGTTGCCCCTGTTTTCCACGAAGATCCATGGCATCGGCTTGGGATTGTCAATTTCAAAAGAGATCGTCGAAGAATATGGCGGTTCCATTCTCGTCGAGAGCACGGTGGGAGTGGGAACCACGTTCTGGGTTCAATTACCGATTTAGGTTATTTCCTGTTACATGATCGGAGTATCTCACAAATAGCAACCCTTCATTTCAAGCATCCGAAGAGGTAATCGAAGTGATCGACTCGATGAGCCCTTGCATGCGGAATGGTTTGTTAATGATGGAAAGCACTCCCTCGTTTTTCGCATCGGTGAGAATGTCCTCCATACTATATGCGGTCATGATGATGACCTTGACCGACGGGTTAATGCTCTTGAGCTCCCTGTAGGTTTCCAAGCCATTAAGCCCCGGCATTCGCATATCCATCAAGACAAGATCGAATTCCTGCTGCTGGTACGATTCAATAGCGCGATAGCCATCAAGCGCGTAGGTGACCCGAAATCCTGATATCGCCAAGATGTCGGAAACGGTCTGGCAGATGCCCAAATCGTCGTCGACAACGAGGATGTTTGGTGCGGTGATCGCCATGCACATCAAGCTCGAATGTTTTTCGTTCCAACCAATAGCACTTAAACCAATGCCTAAGAACGTACGCCCTTACCGGCGCGGTGATCACCATTCACATTCGGATGAGAATGCTCCCAACAACTAACCCGAGTCTGGAACGGTCTTTATTTCCAATCCACGTTCAGGATTGCCTTTAGAAAATTAAGTCGTCGATCGCACATTCTTGGTTGCAGTTGTATCTGGGAGATTAGGATCAAACATTCATTCTATTCTTGGAATAATTCCTTGACAACAATGACGACGGTTTCGATCGAGAAATCGGAGCTCCTAGACCTCGTGAATTCGGAATTAAAGGTCCTTCAAGACGAGATTAAAGAAATTTTCGATAAATGGCATTACGATGATATCGATGCTTTCCTGAAAGACGCGAAGGACGGGACCATCGAGGATGCCGAGGATGTCGAGGATGACGCCATTTGCCTGAGAACTCTGTTCATTAAGCGGGAGCGGCTTTTCCAACAACGAGTACAGTAGAGCCAAGAATGACGTCCTCGATCGAAAATCTGGCGTTCCTAAGGAAATCCTTGATCACGAGTTGGAGGATACTATAATCTCCTTGGTTCTCAACGAGGACCAAGAACGGGTCAAGATCCAGCTGTCTGATGGAACCGAAATATCGGTCCAGTTCAATGAACACGACGAGTGTTCTTGGCACTTTTATCACGACGGTGAAGCAGGGCACCTCTTCTGGTCCCAAGTCCACGACAGATTCGGGCGATGAAGGCTTGAGCCTTGCGCTGGCGTGCTCGAAACACGGGACAACGTTTCCTCTAACGGGGGGAAACTTCCATGCATGGAAATGAATGGTCACTTCGTAAAATATTAAGATTCATTCGCGAGGAATCTCGAGTGAAACCAAACCAGGACGCTTCAGACGCCCGATGCAGTTAATTAAGTTAGATTTTAGCAATTCTTCAATTAAAATATGATTGGGTGGATGAATGTGAAACTAGATTACCCGAATGCGACTTTATAATCATTTTCTAGCAGATGTCGCTTTATATGTCCCCCTGAAAATGGTATCGAGAGCAAAAACTAAACGGGTTTAGGATGGGGTTTTTATCTCCTTCTTCATTTGCAAAAAATCCTTGTCGAGCGTGACGAGAATGGCATCTTCTTTGATAACTTTTTTGCCGACTGCTCCATTTCTTGCACTCAACATATCAAGATCGACAAGATCTAATGCTTATAACCTAGATTTCGTAACATAGATTTGATGTTGCTTGGAACGTTCTCATCGAGGATGAATTTCAATCTTGGACAGGCTCCTTTTCAAGATACGTTGCAAAATCGACGTGAGTCAACGATTCCTTGATTTCTTGTCCCATCCTCAGTATTTCGAGAACGATCTCCTTGTCAAGGAAGGGATAATAATCGATGATCTGGTCAATCGAGTAATTCATCCCGGCCAACTCGAATACTAAGCTAACTGGCATCCGCGTGCCCTTGATCACAGGTTTTCCCCCGAGGATTTCGGGATCAGAAACGACGATGTCCATAATTGGTCAACTTCCATAGGTCCTGTCTTAACGGGTATGGAATCACACACCGCAGTATTATGTTTTTTGAGGAGCCGAAAAGATGGACGCATTGACATTGTCAAGCGGATTTTAACATAACAAAGAGTCACCGTTATTAGAAGCTGCGACAAAATTGGACATCGTGGCCAAGTTTGTCCCGGCTATGGCTTGGACAAGGTGACCCGGTCCTTCTCGGCGAGGGCTTTGACATGCGCTTTGGCCATCGCAGTCATCTTTTCCCGCATCCGATCCATTGGCACGATGTTGTCTACCGACTGGAGCAGAATCGATGCGTCCAAATCGTCTTCATCGTGTACCTTCTTGTGAGTTGCCTCGGACATGTTCATGTCAGAATAACTGGCAAAGAACTGGTGAAGCTGCAAGTTTATCACGGACCAGTATGGATTGCGGAGACTACAACCTTTGAATACCAATTATTTACCTAATGATAAAGGTTTTTGAGCAAGATTCGCAACCATAACTTCTGCTTTCTTCAGTTCAAGAAGTAAAGTATTGCACGAATGAATGATCATTAGATGACACGAGAATGACGCAGCAGGACGATACGAACGAGGCAAAGGTTGCTTATCTATCTATGGAAATCGCGTTGGATAAAGATATCCCGACATTCTCTGGCGGACTCGGTGTTCTCGCGGGAGATATGATCCGTTCCGCGGCCGATTATTCATTACCACTCGTTGGCGTCACGTTAATTTACAGTGGCGGTTATTTTTACCAAACGGTCTCGGCAGATGGCACGCAAGTCGAGAAATCATTTCGCTGGGATTTTCTCAGCAATTTCGAAGAAATAAACGAACGCGTGAAAATAGAGGTTCAGGATACTGAAATAGTTGTCAGGGGCTGGGTGTACCGGATGCGAGGAAAAACTGGAGGGGAAATCCCCGTTTTCTGCTTGGACACGAACGTGCCTGAAAACGAGCCGTGGCAACGGCAGTTGACATCGTCACTTTATGATGCAAACCGGTTTACCCGTATTGTTCAAGAAATGATTCTCGGTATTGGAGGCATTCGATTTCTCAATCAACTTGGCTTCGATCAAGTTAGCACGTATCACATGAATGAAGGTCATTCCGCATTCTTGATATTCGAATTGTTAAGGAATATGAGCATCGATGAAGTGAGGAAGCATTGTGTTTTCACGACGCACACGCCTGTTGAAGCCGGCCTGGAGCGTTTTGATTACGATCTGGTCGAGGACGTGTTCCGGGATCGCTTACCGAGCGAGGTGCGGGACCTGGCAGGCCAAACTGATCTTAACATGACGCGACTCGCCTTGAATGCCAGCAAATACGTGAATGCCGTGTCGAGAAAGCACGGGGAAGTTTCTCGAAAGATGTTTCCCGGCTATGAAATCGATTCAATCACGAATGGCGTTCACATCAATTATTGGATGTCACCGCACATCCGAAGGGTACTCGATCAAGATTTCGGGAGCTCGTGGCATTTCGATTACACCGTACTAAATAGATGTTTAGAACTAAATGCTCAAAACGTGTTGTATGCTCACGAGCAAGCAAAGGATGAGCTCTTGGACTACGAAAAATCGCACTCGTGGGTATTTCTTGACAAAGCAAATTTAACCATCGGTTTCAGTCGCCGGATAACGGAATACAAACGACCCTTGCTCATCTTCTCCGACTTGGAACGGCTCGAGAAATTGTCCAAAGGAAAGGTGCAGTACGTTTATGCGGGGAAATCCCATCCTGCTGATGATCGCGCCAAGGAAATGATCAGGCAACTCTACAATTATTCCGATGAACTCTGGAATTCCTACGAGATCCGTCTCGTTTTCTTGGAAAACTATGACATCGAGCTCGCGCGGATGATGGTATCTGGCGTCGATGTCTGGTTGAACAACCCGCGGCGGTATAACGAGGCCAGCGGGACAAGCGGCATGAAAGCAGCCTTGAATGGTGTTTTAAACTTCAGCGTCTTGGATGGGTGGTGGATCGAGGGCTACGAGCGCGAACCGCTGGCTGGTTGGGCCATTGGGCCCGGTCCCAAGGATCCAAATGCCGAAACCATGGATGACGACTCGGATGCTGCATCCTTGTACGACGTGCTCGAAGACCAGATCCTGCCCGCTTGGCGCGACAACAAGGGAGATTGGCTCGAGAGGATGAAGCACGCGATTGGATTGGGCGCATACTTCAACTCGGACAGGATGGTCGAAGAATATGCCGAGAACGCGTATCATCTCCGAAGGCGCGTGCCATGGGTGCTGTATGAAGATACTCTTTAACTCTAACTATTTTTTAGGACAATCTTGGACATCACGCCAAGGAAATGCTTAATGTTCCCGATGTGAAATCGAGCATCGTTCGTGTTTTACCTTCTATCGTTGGCTAATTCGCCGTATGTGGCTATGCCATCATAATTTTGTGTGATAATGCTCGTTGAAAATCCCTTTAAGGTGCTTGCTGCTCGTCGAGTCATGAGATCGACCCTGATGACCCGTCGGTAAACAGTCGAGGCGTTTTGCATTCTGTTATGTGATATTATTAGCATTATTGATTGGTGAAAAAAAAGAAACATTTATATTAGCTATCAATAATATATCTAATTAGTTGCTAGCGATTTTTGATAACAGGTGCAAGCAACGAGACAGCCCCCCGTGGCCAATCCACACCGATCAGATCGTTCGGATCCGTTTTTGTCGGGCCACCGAGGCGGTCGAGAGAACACGGATGCGAGATTACATGTCGATATCGAGCCGAACAGGAGACCCGCGGTGCCAAGCCATCGTTGCCAGGGCCGGCCTGCACTTCAAATCGCTTGGCTTGGAAGGCCGGGTGTTGCAGTGCGCCATGCGCATGATCATCAGGTATGTCCTTGGCAGGATCGGCCCCGCGCTTGAACACGTTCCCGACGCATTTTTCGACGCCGTCGCCACGATCGCGACCCGCCAGCTTCCCGATCTCCTCGCCGGTAACGTGCACGAGACAATTCGGATCGACCGAGACGCGTCGTTCGAGTATTGGCTCGAGACCACGTGCGCGCTCCTCGATATCGATTCGTGGCTCGATGATAGCCTCGAGCGCTGGTTCTTGGACCAGACCCACCCGTTCGCCGATTACATGGTGCAGGCCTGCCGCGGCCGCGTGTTCGATCACCTCGCTATCTGCCTTGGCGGTTCGAGCATAGGCCTCGATCTCGACGAGGTCATCCAATCCATCGCTGGAGATCTCTCGGGCAAGTTCCCGCTGCTGGGCAGGTTTACCCGCCACCTGTGTGATGCGATCCGCGACACCATCGAGACCAGCATCATTGGCACGCCGATCGAAGGTCCAGCTGGCTATCTCAACGAGATGCCGGTGGACGTGGAGATGGCGGAAATGTCGAATCCCACGGGCCAAGCGTTCCATCCAGGCGATATTATACTATACCAAGAAGGAATTCCTCTTGTTAAATGATTTTGTTTAACGATTCACGATTACCAAAAACCACAACCCAACCAACAGAGACGAATCCCATGAAAATGATAACCCTCTTCATGCCTGAGAAGTACCTTGAAATGCTGGACGTGCTCGTCGCGAATAACCTCTACCCCAACCGCTCCGAGGCCCTGCGTATGGCGACATGGAAATTCATCGGCGAGAGCGTTTCCCTCATGAAGGCGGTGCCCGCGTCCGCCGAGGGCAATGCCTCGATGGCCGAGATCGATGACCTGCTCGCCCGCGCGACCCCTTCGGACGACGATGTAGATGAAGGAAGCCCTGTAACCACACGAAGCCGACCCGTCAGAGCCGCACACGAGACGTGATTCTTTTTCGCGATCGAACCAACCACTTCCCTCCTTTTTGCTTGACCGGCCTCGTTTTCTTTACTATCTAACGTTGCACGAGTATGTCCCCCTGCCGCGTTGGTACGTGCTTGTATTTCAGGATGAGGTGGTCTGTCGTGAAACGTCAATTCACGATCAAACAGAAGGGAAGTGCCGCTTGATTCGCCTTTGGTTCAGAAATCCCGTGGTGTCTCCCGGGTTTTAAGGAGACAGGTGTTGGTATGACCCATGGCACGCAAATCGAGACGCAAAAGGCGGCTCCTCACGGGGAACGATCTTATTGCCCGCATGAAGACCTTTCTCGACAAGTACGCGGGGCTGCGCAGCTCGCTGAAGGTCACTACCACGACGAGCTCAGTGCCGCGCGACCGGCGGAGAGACTTGATGGTCTCCGTGCACGTGGTGCGGTGCCAGCTGCTCGAGCATTTTCTCGACGTGCTAGAATCCGCCGAGCTAGTCGGCGACATCAAGAACGACCACAATATGGTCGCGCTGTTCCTGCACGAGGCCCTAAACCCGGGCGATGATGCCGAGTTGAACAAGGCGAATGATAGCGGGCTGGAGATCGACGTGCACCTGTTCGGCCGGCCCGCCGAGGTCAAGACCGCGCGCAACGTTGACATCCCGTTCGTGCGATATTTCGTGAGCGTCTATTTCCGGGATATGGTGGCCTCGCAGGGCGACAAGGAGGCGTGGTGGCTCGCGTTCTTCTCCAAGCGGTCCGATGCGGAAGACATAATAGGGTCTGGTTGTGCCTATTACCTGACGGCAATCGAGATACCGACGAACGGGCTCGAGGCTGACGATTGTGAGGCCGTCGCTATCACGGCGATGAATATGTCCCAGGCAACGCACAAGCGCGTTCACGAGGAAGACGAGTTGGACGCGTCGATCTTGCTCCAGTCGGTAGACAACATCGTGCCAATGGACCGGATGCGGGAGAAAATGACGGCGATGGCCAAGGCGCTTACAAAAGCCCTTGCCGAGAAGGATCAAGCCCTTGCCGAGAAGGATCAAGCCCTCGCCGAGAAGGATCAAGCCCTCGCCGAGAAGGATCAAGCCCTCGCCGAGAAGGATCAAGCCCTCGCCGAGAAAGACCAAGCTCTTTCCGAGAAGGACCAAGCCCTCGCCAATTATGCGAAGGAGAATGCCGAGTTAAAGAAACGGTTCGGCATCGACGAATAAACACGCTATAGGCAATCTTTTTTCCCCGTCGATGGGTGGCGCCGGGCAGCCACGCCCCAACGCTTAAGCGCTGAATGCATCTAAACGCGAAGGAGGCCCAGAAAAGAGTCTCCCTTCACCAATCGACGAGCGCGGCGAACCTTTAATTTTGCATCAAATTAAAGCCGAATGGCTGTATCCAGACTTGGTCTTATGTAATCGTCCCGATCAAAAAACGGGATTATCAATCAAGAATCGGTACAGATATACTCGAGAAAAATAAAGAGATGGGAGAAATTTGGAGTGTTTATTCTTCGTCCGCAGCAGGTTCCTCGTCCGAAGCCGTCGCTGCCTTCTTGCCAGCTTTCTTGCCAGCCTTTTTTCCCGCGGACTTGGCAGCCTTCTTTCCCGCGGTCTTGGCGGCCTTTTTCGCCCCTGACTTGGCAACCTTCTTTCCCGCGGCCTTGGCAGGTTTCGCGACGGGTGCTTCTTCTGCTTCGGGCTCCGCGGCGGGAGCGGGCTCCGTCTCGGGTGCCGGTGCGGGTTCTGGCTCGGAGACCGGTTCTGGTTCAGGTGCGGGCTTTGGTGGTGGCGCCGCGCGCTTCTTCGCGGGCTTTGTTGCAGGTTTTTCAGCGGCCTGTGCAGCGGGTTCTTCCGGTGTTATTGCCGCCAGCTCGGCCTTTCCTTTCTTCTCGGGCTTGGGTTCCTTGATCTTCTTTACAGGTTCGGTACCTGCCTCCTTCCACAAGATCGTCTCCGGCCCCCAGATTGTGAGCATGATGGTTGGGATGATAACCCCGATGCAACCTATGCCGATTCCGAATATGGCTAGGAGAATGCCATAGAACCACATCTTCGGCACATATATCCCGCCGAGCTTGATCCTGTCTCCCGCAAGAAAAGGCCAGTCCATCGCCGCGCATTTCTTGGAGAAAACCGGGAGAACATAGATAAAAACGATGACCAAGGTAACCGCAGCAAACACGATGTAGACAATTAACCTTACAAGTGTAAGGGAATAAGCCGTGAGTAGATACACGTAGCCGAAATACACTCCATAAGGAAACAGCCCGTATAATACATCTATTACCGCTCCTGCGATGCCTATGAGCCACGCCCACTTGCCAAGGTTCATGGTCAACGGTTCGAGCTTGGCCCACGTTTCGGCCTTCGATTCGCCTTTATCCGATTTATCAGGTTTAGTGTCGTTTTCTGTCATGAGATTCGCATCCTTTCCGCGTGTGAATTGGAAATCCAATCGAACCGTGTCAACTTCCGTGCGTACCTTTCTTTTGAAGGTATCGATTAGATGCGTCCCACACGACCAGCAATGCCGCAACTGAATGGCCGATGAGACGTGAGAAGTCCCGACATAATGAAACTGATTGAATTCAAAACAAAGCTTGTCAATCATTTCGTGGGTACGTCGTGGGTAGGTATGACTCGTTTCCTCTTGAATTATCCTTGTATTGGCTCATTCAAAGTAATGGATTAGTTTCCGCATGTCCTCCATGGATTTTCCGAAGACGAAATCTTCGATTTTAAGTTCACAAATCGGAAAGACGATCACAGTCGCAACTTCTCGATAAAAATGTGTTCAAACTTGGAGATCAAGGCAGGGAGATCGCCATCAGGTCCGATAATCGCGTGTTCGAGGAAAGGATACGAAGCGTTACCGTCTCGAAAACCAAGAGCGGCAAATACTTTGCGTCCATCCTGATCATACGCGAGAAGTCTGTCAATCCGATGGTCGAGATCCACGAGGAGAAGGTCATCGCGTTCGATATGTCGCTGAAAGACTTTGTCGTTACAGAGAACTACAAGCTCGGCAACCCAAGATTCTTCCGCCAATCCATAAATCGAATCAAGAAGGCGCATCGCAACGTTTCCCGCACAACGAAAGGGTCGGGCAATCGTGCCAAGGCAAGTCATCATCTTGCAACGATCTACGAGCACTACGTGAATCAAAAGAAGGACTGGACACACAAGCTCACGCGCCAGATCGCCGACCAGCACGATGCGGTGATCGTGGAGGACCTGAACATCGAAGGCATGAAGCGTTTCAACACGGGATACGCCAAGTCCATTACCAAGGACTTTAGCTGGGGCGAGTTCTTGATGATGTTAGAATACAAGATGGCACGATTGGGAAAGCACCTGGTCAAAGTGGACCGATTCTTCCCGTCGTCCCAGCTCTGCTCGTCGTGCGGCTACCAATACAAGGAACTGGCACTGGATGAACGGGAATGGACCTGCCCGGGATGCGGCACTCGTCACGACCGCGACATCAATGCCAGTCAAAACCTTCGAGGAGAAGGAATCTGCGTCCTAAGCGAATGCGGGATCACGCTCATGAGAGCTACCGTGGGAACCACGGAAAGTCACGCTTGCGGAGATCGCGTCAGACTTCCAGCAATGGGAGCAGCGGTCAAAGAAACAAGAATCCACGCCCTTTAGGACGTGGTAGTTCAATTTGATAATAAAACGTGGTACTGTAGGTACATCAACAAATATTAATAACTTAAATTGATGAGTTTCCAAAGAAATGAAATTTATCTCGTGAGAAAAAGTGATCACTTGCATGAAATTTAATGATGCAATAAAAAAACGCGAGCACATCTTGGCGATTCTTCGTTCAAACGCGACCATCCTCGCGAGCGAGTATAAGGTTAGTCGAATTGGCATATTCGGCTCACGTGCTCGTGGTGACAATCACCGGCGCAGTGATGTCGATATTCTCGTGGAATTCAATGCTCCAGTCGGGTTATTCTTGTTTTCCGGGCTCAAATCATATCTTGAATCTATTCTAAAGCTCGAGGTCGATCTTGCAACTCCAAATGCCCTTAGAGACGAATTCCGTGATGTCGTTTTGCGAGAGGTGGCCTACGCCTGAAACCACCGGTGAAACATACCGTGCACCAACGGCAGCGAAAACCTGCAAAGGGCCGGTCGATCAAGCTGCACGTTAAAGATATTTTGGAATCTTTGGACAAAATCATCGAAAGAACAAGCGGGATGGATTTCGAAACTTTTTCGGCAAATGATATTCTTATCGATGCAATCGTTCGTAATATCGAGATTATTGGAGAAGCAGCGAGCGTGCTACCAAATGATTTAACTTCTGCGCATCCTGAGATTCAATGGAAGGAAGTAATTGGGATGAGAGATCAAGTTGCACATGGCTATTTTAAAGTGGACATAGATGTCGTTTGGACAACCGTGACCACGGATATTCCATCTATACGACCTGCGATAGCAAAAATTCTAGTTGATCTTGAAAAAGACGAAATCAATTAGATACATGAATCCCGTGAATCACGGGCCCGGCAAGATTGACAAGGCCGTGCCGACAAATGCCGCCATGCTGGGTACAGAGCACGAACCATGCGGCTATCCCCCTAAGGATAGGCCATGATTGTGAGATGGGGCGCCGTCAGTGCTCGCGGGCGGACACGAGAACTTGCAAACAAACCTTATCAGTCATTTCGTGGGTACGGCGGAGGTACGTCTAACAATCTTGAATTGCCCCTTATGACGCGGTGATAATCTTGAAGCCATAACTGGCTTCAAGATATCGCCAGTTCTGTCGTCTCGATAACCATGGGCGCGATAAAAAAAGCCTTGACGAATGTTATTCGTCAAGGAATGTCCCGAATCACGCCTTGCCTTGGGACACTTTGCAACCAATTTTGTATCCTAAAGAGCAACACGCCCGGCAACCAAAATCAAATTCTCGCTTCTTGAATCAATTTGAACACCTTTCCAGGTGGCATCTCGATCAAGTCTTCCGCTGCCAAGTCATACATAATGGGCATAATCCTATCCTTTGAGTTACCGAAGACATTTGCTTCTACCCGATGTCTACTTCCCTGTGTTTTCATGAATGAACGCGTGGAAGTTTCTCGGAGTTTTATGGAAATTTCATTGTCCTGGTAAGCATACCGCGGGCGAATCACGGGCCAATGCCATTCATGCCGGACGAGCAGGTGGTGATTCCTTTGGACGGCCACGCTCGCCACTTCTCTCCCGCCGCGTGCTCGCATCAGGGTTATGAAGTCGTGCATCAGGTCTTTCACCTTCCTTCGCGCCGGTCAATCGCTGTTTCCCTTCCTTGGTACTCTGCTTCTTGTTCCGGTAGGAATCGCCGTGATGGAGTGGGACGCAGACATTGGCATGCACTTCGTAGAGTTGCAAGGAGGTAAACCCGGCCCCGCAACCGGGGCAACGCCAGATCATGGTTTGTCATCCTCCCGATTCAGGATACGTACGTTCCCGGTCCTCGTTGCCCGGTACCAGCACGGTGGCGAACCGCTACACCCGCACCCGCGCTGCACAGAAAAAGTCAAAATGTGGTTGATCATGAGTAATTTAATATTATATCTTCGAGAGATATATCGGCGATTTACAGGCTCGCGGCGATGGCGAGTTCCTCGGGCGTTAGGGGTGCGAGCGTGTGGTGATGCGTCTGGGTCACGACTTGGTTCAGCACCGCCGCGGACGCTTCCTGCACCTCCAGCACGATCAGGAAGGCTATACCGGCCTCCTCGAGCGGCAGGACCTTGGTCGGCTCGTTGTTGTGGTCGAACCAGCCGAGCGGCGCGACACGCTGGACGCGGGGGAAGACGTTTCCTTGTTATCCTTGGAAAAGGGCCTCTCCTCGCGCCGGCCCACGCGGCGTCCATGAGCTGGTCGTGATTACCGGTGCCTTCGCAACATGTCCCTGGACGGAGGAGTTATGGGACGATCGTCGATGGCGCAACTGGTGATCCTTTTGGACGGCCACGCTCTCCTTTTCTCTCGCGCCGGGGGTCGTAATAATGAGGTTGTTCTTCAGGTTTTCCACCTACCTTCACGCCAGCCAATCGATGTCTTCCTTCTGTGGTAATCTTCCTTATGTTTCGGTAGGAATCGCCAAGATGGAGCGGGATGCAGACATTGGCATGCACCTCGTAGAGATGCATGGAAGAAAACCCGGCTCCGCAACCGGCGCAACGCCAGATCATTGTTTATCGTCCTTCTGATTCAAGATACGTGCGTTCCCGGTCCTCGTTGCCCGGTACCAGCACGGTGGCGAGCCGCTACACCCGCACTGCACAGAAAAAGTCAAAATGTGTTTGATCATAAGTAATTTACTAATATATTTTCGAGAGATATATTGGCGATTTATATGGCCAAGTTCGTGTGGGGAAATGGCCCTGATTTTTGCGTTCAAACGGGAAAAATAATCAGGGTGATTGGCAGGCATGGAAGCGAAGGCCAATGCAGGGCAAACGGTGAAGTATTCCCGTGTCGCACAAGTCGAGCCCAGCAAGTGGCTTCCGACGGACAGCACCACAACGCGGCGGCACAGGCACCGAGAACCGGGCGCGAGCGTGTCCCGTGAAGAAGTTCTTGACCAAAAATAGAACCTTATTAGACATCGATGTTTTAATAACCATGTCATATGTGGTTGTTGTTGTGAAATCTGAAATATCGGTTCGATTTCTTGTTTTCGCACTTCGATCTACCGTGGCGTCCAAAGAAGAACAAGGTAAGTGAAAATGGTTAAAGGAACTGTCAAGTGGTTCAACGCCCGCAAGGGATTTGGCTTCATAACCGTCGAAGACCAAGAGAAAGACGTTTTTGTGCATTTTAGCGCGATTACTGCGCAGGATGGCGAGTTCAAAACCCTGAACGACGGGGACGAGGTCGAGTTTGAAACCTCCGAAGGTCAGAAGGGATTGGAAGCTAAGGAAGTTGTTGTCACCAAGAAGGCCCCGCCAAGTGAGCGGCCTCCACGCCGGAGCTTCGGTGACGAGGGCGGTCACGGTGGTGGTGGCTTCCGCAGCGGCGGAAGCAGCGGCGGCTTCGGTGGCAACCGGCGCTACTGAACGTAATAACACGTGAAGTGTTGTTTTCTATTTTTCCTTTTCTGATTTAAGTGGGTGCTCATCCGAAACTTGCGCGCCGTGACGATGCACGGGTGCGTATTGATCGGGGCCGGAACCGATGCGGGAATTTCATATGTTATGCACGAGGAATTTGCAAAGAAGCTCCTGCATATGGAAGCAATACAATACGCAACCATCAGCAACGCGAAACTCGTTTGTCTGGAAAGGCTGATCAGCTCATTGGAATTTCTTAGACCCATTGCGGAAGGTTATGTAGGAAATTAATTCCTTCCAAATTTTACTTCGATCATTCCTTGAAGGCATACTTACGTGCTCGAACAGGGCGATTGACCACGTGCATAAAAGGTGCCTTGATCTCGGCTTGTCCCGGGGCCGCCAGCAGGGGGCGCTGGCAACGAGCCAGCTCGTTGACCAAGGTGGGGTCGCCGCATGCACCATAGACCCGCAGGCCGCGCGGCGGTCGACTGGGTTCCGCACGAAATAGCTGGAAGCGTTGCAGGACGAGTGAATGCCACATAAAGAAAGATTCTAATCCAAAATGGAAAAAAAGCCAGCGTGAGGGCGACGTTCGGTGAGAACCTGACCAAGTTTAGCCCAGATCAGCACAAAACTTAAATACTTTATAGGTTAAAGTAGAACACAGAAGTGTTGGTTGGATGCGTTGGATTCTCAATTCAATTGCCTTCGACAAAAATAAAACTACACGCGAAGTGTTCAAATATGGCAAAACGAAAAAATCTGGCATGGTCTCCTGTTCGTAATCTCATGAAGTCCGTTGGTGCGCAAATCGTTGCGCACGATGCCGTGGATCTCCTTGTCTCGTACCTTGAGGACAGGGCCAAGGAAATCACGAGCAATGCTATGAAGCTCACCCGCCACAGCAAGCGGACCAAGCTCACGAAGGATGACATCGACCTCGTTCTCAAGATGAAGCCTTAAGTTCAGCAGGACTCATTTTCTTCGTTTTTTCTTGGTTTTCCGGTTTTCAAGATATGCTTGAGAGTAGCCATTCCTTCCACGTTTGATCGCCACTCAATGGTTTCCTCCGATACACGGTGATCAAGATTCGCCAATCCAGACTTGACGCGGAAACGCTCGCATCGTTCTTCAAATCTACTGAAGATTGCCTCCAGTCAGAATAAGGAAGATCGAGTCTAAAGTCTTAACATTCATCAACCGGGCTGCGAAGGTTGCTTATCTTTTAGCGTTTGAATGCAAATTCGTAATGCAGGAATGATACAAACCGATGGTTTAAATAATACCAAGCAGGAATAGGACATAATGGCGAGATAGGGGTCGTCAGGACTCGCGGGCAGCCACAAGAATTTTCAAACAAACCTTATCTGAACTTCGCCCGAGAAGAAGTTATCTACGGAATGATAATCGATGATAACCGATGATAGCAGACGAAGATCGCGAACTGGCCGCCGTGCTCGGGTATTACGAGAACAAGTTCCAGACCAAGGTTGGTATCATGTTCTCCGTCATCGATGACGAGGACGTGGAGCTGGATCTCATCGTCGATCCCGAGAACAAGCACGTGCTTGGTATGCGCCTTTATAAGATCTTCCCCGCCGATGAAGAAGAAGGCGAGGAGGGCAAGCCCTCCGAGAATGAGGACACGCCCGACGATGACGAGGAACCGGCCGGCGAAGATAAGGAGGATGACGAGGATGACGAGGACGAGGAAGAGATCGTCGAGGTCATCCTTTACGACCTGGTGCTTACCGAGGGCGCCGAGATCGCCGGGGATCCGTGGATCAAGGCAAGCGTAAAGGCATCAGAGTGCGAGTGCGAGGACGACGAGGAAAATCCCGAGGTCGAGGAAACCGAGCATGAGGAGGACGAGGGCAAGGACTGGATCGACATCACGGTGTTCGTGAAGGAAGATGACGAGGGAGCTGAAGTCTCGGGCGCGACCGTGGAATACGTCGAGGAACCCGACAGGAAGGATACATTCGTCGAGGATGCCGAGCTCAACGACATCATCACCAAGATCTTCGAAGATGAAGAGGAAATGCCTTGATTTTTAGGACTTTTTTATCTTTACACTTTATAACCGTTCTTTTGGTGGAAAAAAGAGAATTGGGATAGGTGCATCTCTCATTAAGTTTTAAATGGCCCGTGAAGCAATGAGAATCATCAATTCTTTCATAAGGAACTTTATAATCGAAAAATTAAATGAAGTCCAAGCAAGCTGCAAGACTCCCGCTCTCCTATTTCAATTTAATCGCGAAAAGTGTCAGGATCGCCAATGCCAAATCGATCATCCCGAACGACAGGAGCGCAGCGGCCATGAACGGCAAAATTACTGTGTTGTAGATAATGATGGCTTGGAGAGCAATGCGCAGCGCAACAGAGATGACCGGGATGAAGAGATATCTCTCCGGATCCCTTGCGGAATAGTACAAGATCGCGCCGAAGCAAATTGCCAGCAACCCGGCAACCTGAGAAAAGACAGGATAACTAAATGGAAACTTGAGGATGCCCAACAGGGAGAATAATGGCTGCACGAAAAACATCAGGATAATTCCAAAGGCAATTTCGTAGACCCCGCTGAGCAGGAGGAGGAATCGGAGGAGCTTGACTTTCATCTTGGACACCCTTGCAATGATGAACGACCGAACGAGCTGAAAAACCATACCTGCACGGCATTATGAGCTTTGTTCTCAAGAAAATAGAATAAATCAAAGTGCAGGAAATCGAGTAAACGGAATCCCAGGGAAACCGAGTCAGTTTCAAGGCGGAACGGATTTTTGCTATGGACGGTGCTATTGATTTGGGGCAGGAGAGCATTAGCCATTCAAGATTGAATTAGATCGTCACGGGTAATGACCATCGCGCGATTCCAGAATAAGGTAAACACTTCTTTGGCGGCAATGATGAATGCATCTGAGCGTCCAAAGATTCCTTGGTCATAATCGATAGTATTTCCAGCCCGTAGAAAGATCAGCGCTCCTTGATCTGATATGGTGAGGGATATGTTCAATTCATCAAGTAAGCGGACATTGGCAAAGAAATCGATTCCCTCCATCAAGCTGGCTACGTGCGGAGGTAAATATTCTGGTTTCATGTACTTTTTGAACAATTCTGTATTGATGATCGCTTTGATATCGGGCGCTTGCCCCGCATGAACTTGATCGCTAATAATGGGGATGATCGATGTTTGAAGCTGGTCGGTGATCGAGAAGATATACTGCTTGGCATTTTTTACCAGGAAACTCCATAGCTCGATGTTCTCCATCGTCGTGGATTTCATTTCGATTTCAGGTATTGAACCCAGCTGGAATAAAATGTTGATTGGAATGGGAGAAAAGTCGTGTGAGTTGATAAATTCCACGAAAGTGAGACCATTTTCGATGAATGGAAAAATCGAAGACAAGAACCTGCCAAAGGAAGAGAGCTGGTAGGCTCCATCTGGCTGCTTCTGGATGAGTTTTATATTTTGCAAACGCATCAGGTGGCGAGAAACCTCAGGTCCGGGCAGGCCTAATTCGCGTGTTAATTGTGCGTGTTTCTTTTTTCCATCAATCATGGCTTTCAGTATTTTCATGCGTCCCTCGTGCGATAGCTCGAAGAATAAATCGTTAATTTCCACGTTCTGCCTCATGTGCATGGCTTTTTTAACTTTTAGTACCACCGCCTTGAATGCCATAAACGCCACGCGTGTTTATCGAATCACATTTGAAACTCCGAAACATCTTGACACCGAACCCGAATTACAGAGTGAGAGAATATCGCTGGCTAGTCCGTTCAGATCATGCAACTCATTCAGATCGATCTAAATGCATAGGTTTGAACTGAATTTACCTGTTAAATCCGAATCCCGGAGGACTGGGTTGAGGATTTACTTAAATACTTTCAAGAGGAATCAATAGTGAATGATGATCACGTGGTGATTTTATCGTGGATGAATTCGAGCAAAAAATCCTGAAAATATTGGCGAAAGAATTCGAATACACGCAGGGCCTGCACGTGGAGGTTTTGAAATTGCAGAAATTAACCGGTATGAAGGACGAGGTTAATGCCGCATTGGAATCATTATCGCAGCAGGACATGGTAACGTTATACACAGAAAAGGGAAAGATCAAGCTCGCGAAGATTACGTGGAAGGGATTGAACGAATATGGTGAAGTTAGCCTGAAGTACGGGTTGGGCAAGGCGTTCTATGAAACCTATGCAAAAGAGGGATATTAAAATGGTCGATTACATGCCGTGGTGGAGTCCCAAGTCAAGGAAGTTTGCGGACGAGGTAGAGGCGTTCGTCGATTCCGAGTTAATCCCGATCGCCATGAAGCTCCAAGAAGAAGGCGGGGATCCGTGGTCGATTCAGTGGCAGGCGAGCAAGCTATGCATCGAAAAAGGATTTCACCCTCTGATGGTTTTGACGGAAGAAAAATACGGCGGTACCGATCAGGGATACACGGGCTACACCATCCTCAACGAGGAAGTGGGGCGCTGCATGCTCAACATCAATCCCCTCCTGACGAGCGTCTTCGGCGCCGGTCCCATCTTACTCTACGGCACGGATGCCCAGAAAGAAGAATTTCTCGTCCCACTCGTAAAGGGCGAAAAATGGGCCAGCATAACTGTCACCGAACCAGATGTTGGCAATGATGCTGCGGGGGTGCAAATGAACGCGGAAAAAGACGGTGACGAGTGGGTCCTCAACGGGTGGAAGCGCTTCATTACCCTTGCAGCCCTGTCCGACTATCTCATGTGTTACGCGGTCACGGACCCGTCTATGAAAGGCATTCACCGGCACCTGACCGCCTTCGTGGTGGAGCGGCGCAGCCCAGGCATCACCGTCGAGAAGATCAACAAGCTCGAGGGAGACGTGGAAATGGCAAATTCGGTCATACGATTTCACGATGTACGCGTTCCTGCCAAGAACATGATATTGGAACCGGGTGACGGGTGGACCGTGATGACGAGCGCCTTGAACATCGAGCGTATGGGCATCGCCGGCGTGATTGGGCAAGGAAGATGTCTCCTTGAAACCGCCAGGGCCTACGCGAAACGACGGGTCCAATTTACCGAACCAGTTTCGCGGTTCGAGGCTGTGCAGTTGCGTATGGCGGAAATAAAGATCCGCATCGAGACAGCGCGGGCCATGATCTATTATCTCGCGGACCTCTTGGACAAGGGCGAGGCTGATATGTTCGAATTTGGGGCCAAGTCCTCGGCTGCAAAGATTTACTGTACGACCGCTTTGGGCGAGATTGCAACACAAGCGGCGGCGATCTGCGCCGGCGACGGGTACACTAACGAGTTTAGCATCTACACCACTATCAAGAACGCCCTGCTCATGCAGATCGCGGGCGGGTCGAATGATATCCTTCGTATTTTCATTGGACGCAACGAGTTCATAAAAGATGTTGACGAGAGATACCTCCCGCGCGTGTTAAAAGGTGTCACGAAGGAAGAAATACAAGATCTATAACAGAAGCATGTACCTGAAATAAAATAATGAAGACAAACAAAGGTGCTTGAAACTAATGGGAGAATACGAGACGTTTGAATGGGATATCGAGGAAGAAGTCGGCTGGATCACGTTCAATCGACCGGAAAAACGAAATCCCCTATCGCGCAAGGTCTGGTCGGAACTTCTGGATGTTATGGTCAAGACGCAGGATGACATCGGCGTTAGGGTCCTTGTCATCACGGGCCAAGACCCCGCGTTTTCCGCCGGGCTGGACATCAAGGAAATGTCAACGGTGAACTTCCAGGGTCTCGGGGATTTCCTGAGTCTCGCCTTGGACCCGAACGAGGTCATGATGCGGTATCCCAAACCCCTCATCGCGGCCATTAACGGTTTTGCCTACGCCGGGGGGTTGGAACTGACATTGTTTTGCGACGAGGCGATCGCGAGCGAAAAGGCCCAGATGGGGTTCTATGAAAACCGTCGCGGGCTCGCGAGTGGCATCGGGTTCCTGTACCTGCCGGAGCTGATAGGCATGCGCAAGACGAAGGAACTCTTGTTAACCGGCAAGATAATCGATGCGAACGAGGCATACCGATTAGGCCTCGTCAACAAGGTCGTCCCGCACGAGCAACTCCACGAAGCGGTCATGGAAGAGGCACGCGAGATGAAGAAAGTGGCCCCCTTGAGCCACAAATGGACCAAGAAGTGGTTCTTCGAGGGTGGACACCTGGCCATGCACAAGAACATAGGATCGCTCTGGGCCACGTTCTGGGATCTCTTCCACAGCGAGGATGTGATCGAGGGGTTCACTGCCTTCATGGAAGACAAGCGCGATCCCGTGTGGAAAGGGAAATAACAAACAGCAACAAAAGGAGGAATGTCACGAATGGCAACCAAAGAAGAATTGATGGAGGCCCTCGGCAAGTGGGCCGCTAAATTGGATGAGGAAAGTTACAAGGAACGCTTTCAGGGATTTGACAAGACCCTGCAGTTCGAATTCACGGACCAGGACTATCAGCTTATGATGGTGTTCAAGGATGGAACCTGCACGCTGGAGGAAGGATCGGTCGATGCACCCGACATCGTCATCTCGACTGTAAGCGACACTATCTTGGGAATCTCGAATGGCGAGATCAGCCCGACAAAAGCATTCATGAGCGGAAAACTCAAGGCCAAGGGCAACATGAAGGACATGCTGAAGGTCCAAATGATCATGAAGTAAGGGAGATTCCTCGTTGCTATTTTCTACCTTGATCTTTCTTTCTTCATTTTTTTACCTAGATAATCTTCAATAACGTGGAGGAATTGACATGCCAGAGTTTGAAACGATTCTTTTTGACAAGGAAGATAATGTGTGCACCATCACGTTTAACAGGCCAGATCGAAAAAATGCCATCAATGCCAAGATGTTTCAGGAGATAAAGGAAGCGCTTGACTTGATCAGCGAAGATAGGGAAATACGGGCCGCGATCATCACCGGCGCTGGAGATGTATTTTCCTCGGGCGGGGACTTCAGCATGGATTTCAACCAAGCCGATGCTCCCGAAAGCCAGGAAGCCGCGGCAGACGTCTCCCAAAAGAATCTCGTCTTGAAATTGGTTACTACATTAAAACCGATCATCGCGGCAGTGAACGGGCTCGCGCTGGGAGCAGCGCTCAACATTGCATTGAATTGCGACCTTGTCTACGCCGCTGAAAGCGCGGAACTTGGTACTTTTTTCATGAAGCGAGCTCTCCCCCCGGAGATGTCGTCCTCGTACCTTCTGCCGCGCCTCGTCGGCATCCACAAGGCCAAGGAACTCATCTTCTTCGGGGATAAGATCCCTGCGCAGGAGGCAAAGTCGATTGGGCTCATCAATGACGTATTTCCTGACGAAGTGTTTATGGAAAAGGTCAAGGAGCTGGCGAGTCGCTTGGCAAAGGGTCCCACTATCACGATTGGCTTGGTCAAGAAGGCAATCCACGACCTGCTCATGGATAAAACGGTTCAAGCGCTCGATATCGAGGCCGAGAACATGTTCAAGGCCTTCGATACCTTGGATTTTTCCGAGGGGGTCTTGAGTTTCATCGAGAAACGCGATCCCGACTTTAAAGGAGCATGAGCCTATGACGCCAGTACAAGGGCTCGAACCATTTTTTCGGCCAGCCTCGATCGCCATCATCGGTGCATCCGAGGATCCGTTGAAATTTGGGAACTGGGTTACTGCCACGGTCGTGAAGAGTATGTTTCAAGGCGAGATTTATCTCATCAATTCACGTGCTGACACCATTTATGGGCGGCAAGCTTATCCGAGCATTCTTGACACGCCAGGCCCGGTCGATTTGGCCGGGATTATCCTTCCGTCCAAGGTGGTTCCCGAGGTCTTGGCACAATGCGTGGAGAAGGGTGTCCAAGGCGTGATCATTTTCACATCGGGGTTCAAGGAGATCGGTGCCGCAGGTGTCGAACGGGAAAAGGAGATCATGGAGATCGCACGCAATGGGAACATTCGACTTTGTGGTCCTAATTGCATGGGAATTTTCAGCGCCGAAACGGATATGAATATGACGATCTTGGCCGCCCAAGAACCCGGCCACGTTGCGTTCATCACGCAAAGCGGGGGGTACGGGGCCGAGATCTGGGGGTCGATGATGAACAAGGGCATCCAGTTTAGCAAGTTCATCAGCACCGGGGACAAGGCAGACCTCAAGGACTGGGAATACCTTGAGTATGTCGGTGCAGATCCTGACACGAATGCGATTTTGCTTTACCTTGAAGGTTTTGAGGAAGGAGAAGGACGGAAATTTTTCGATGTCGCGCGCCAGATCACGCCGCATAAGCCCATATTCGCAATAAAGATCGGGCGAACCACCGCCGGAGGCGAGGCCGCCCGCTCTCACACGGGTGCCTTGGCCGGCGAGGACGCCATTTACGATGCGGCCTTCAAGCAAGCGGGCATCATCCGCGCGACCGACATAGAGGAGCTTTACGATTATATCAAGGCCTATTGCACGCAACCCCTACCGAAAGGGAACCGGGTAGGTATGCTCGTCGGGAGTGGCGGGATCGGATGCGCCGCAGTGGACAAGTGCTATGAACTCGGGCTTGAAGTGCCTCGCCTGAGTGAAAAAAGTACCGAAAAACTCAAGGCGATCCTGCCTGAATTTGCTTCTGTGTCCAATCCGGTGGATTTTACGGCATCCGGGGCGCCTGAACTCCTCACAAGCCTGGACACGCTCGAAACCATCTTTAGTGATCCGAACGTTGATTCATGGTTTTTTGGTTTCACGGGGTCGGCGGTCGCGGGCTTGGACGAAATCATCGATCGCTTTAAACCAATTGTCGAATCGGTTACGCCCGAGGACATTATCGGACCGAACCCGCCCACGTGCGTCGGGTGCATCGGGGAAGGAGACAAGCTTATCTCCTATTTCATCACGAAAATGTTCGGTCCTACGTTCTTTTCGACCCCGGAACGAGCCATTCGAGCACTTGCCGCGCTGTACCGCTACAAGGTGATGCTCGATGACATGAGCGCCGAACAAAGCAGTTCAGACATCGAAGGTGACCGGGCCACGTGCGAGGAAATCATCACCGCTGCTCTCGGAGAAGGGCGCTTCGAGTTGACAGAATCCGCATCTAGAAAAATAATGGCAGCTTACGAGATTCCAACCCCTGAGAGCTTCGTAGCGGAAACGAAAGCCGAAGCATTACAATACGCCTCCCAGATCGGCTATCCTATTGCAATGAAAATTGCCTCGCCGGATATCCTCCACAAATCCGACGCTAACGGGGTCCGCCTCAACATCAACGGCGAGGAGGAGGTTTCCTCATGTTTCGACGAGATCGTGGCAAACGCCCTCATTTACAAACCGGATGCGAACATCGCCGGCGTGATGGTCCAGAAAATGGCCCCCCCGGGCGTGGAGGTAATCATTGGTGCTAAATTGGATCCCCAATTTGGTCCAGCCTTGTTGTTTGGCTTGGGAGGCATTTTCACGGAATTGCTGAAAGATTTTTCCCTTAGACTAGCACCGTTAACCCCGCTTGATGCAGAACGCATGATCGGAGATCTGAAGACCCAACGCCTGTTAAACGGTTTCCGGCAGTTTCAACCGGTTAATAGAGGTGCGCTTGGGTCGATCCTCATGAAAGTCTCAAGTCTTGTCCAGGATCATCCAAGGATCAAGGAGATTGACTTGAATCCGGTTATTGCGTTCGATAATGGTGCCATCGCGGTAGATGTGCGCATTCTCCTGAAGGATGAGTAAGGGTATGGGTTTGGGGGTTACCCCTTTTTTCTTGATCGCTATTGTATTCCTTTCGTGGACCTAGATGGCCTGCACGATGGAAGCACGAGCCATGCTCGCGGGTATCCCATGAAAATATCAGCTGTTGGTTTAAATGCGTTTCCTCCATTAACAGGATAGTGACAGGCCAACTGGTGAGCCAATGATCGAAAGCGACTGGATCGAGGAAGGTGGCGGTCGCGCGACCAAACGGCTGAAGATCCTGTACCTCATCATCTTCTGCGCGAGTGTCGCGTCGGCCCTGTATCACGGGTTCCAGCTCGCGCTGGCAATATTTTTCGCACCAGCATGGCCCGCGCCGTGGGCTGGATTCAGGGCCGCCTATTACATCACCTACCCGATCTTCACGTTCCTTTATATCTATTGCTTTATCGTCTCGTTTCCGATGCTCCTGCTCGTGCAGAAGTACGAAGAGGCCATCGTGGCGGGCACGCCTAGGACTCGAAGGAAAGCCGCGGGATACCTCGCGGCCTTGATCGCGGGGCATGTCATCGTGATCGGCCTGACCTACTTGCTGGTCACGGTGGTTGAACCGATCTTCATGGCTCCCGATCATCACTGGCTTTGGGTTTATGAGATGGTTGCGTTCGCCTTATTCTTCTTGGTTGCCCGATTCCTGCCGAAGTTCTCGTCGTCGGTGAATAACCAGGTGCAGGAATTCCACATCCACGGATATCACGTGCACGAGAGTATGTTCGGCCTGTTCTTCATCTTTGCTTCGATCCTCTTCATCTTCAACGCCGTCAACACGGTCGACTTGATCTTTGCCGGGCTTTTCGCCATTGTCGGAGGATTCTTCTTCGGCAGGGACTTGAAAGACGTGCTGGCTAGCAAGTTCATCGAGAAAATCAAGGATGTAGAAGGAACGAATGCGTGATACTGCTTTTTTGAATAAAGAATGAAAGGGCCTTTAATCGCCATTGCGAAGCTTCCCGTGGCGTTCCAAGGCATAAGTGAGCGGGATCAGTGCTGCCATGCTTGCCGCGACGAACAGGAAAGTCACGAAGGGAGGGGCAAGCGCGTTGCCATTCTGCTCGATAGCCATGAGGTAAGACATGACGACGGGGCCGAACGCGCTCACCAAGAATTGAGCCATGTTGAACAGGCCCGCGTAGAACCCGATCCGACCACGAGGAAAAGGACGACCAAGATCAGGCGGGAGCTCTCGGCGAGAGACGTGGCATCTTTGCTGGCCATGATATACAAGGGAGAAGGGAAGGGAACTAAATAGGAAATTTAGGTATGCCGGGTTCATGCACCGACTAGGATTGGTTCGATAACGGCGAGTTGCGGGCTCGGACCACCTTCGAGGATCTCCTCCATCGGCTCCCAGATCGCCAGTACTTCAGGCGTCCGGTGCGCGATGTCCGAGGCCCGAGCGTCCTTCCAAGAGAAGATCTCCACGAAATAGACCGCACCGGTGACCTTATCGGTGGCGCGGTAAACAACTGCCGGGTCTTTTGTGACCAAGCCGGCCTCCTTGAGCACGGGCCAGTGCTTCACCACCAGCTCGAACAACTCTTCTTCCTTCCTGGGCAAGGGGCGATAGGTGCACATCACGGTAACAGGGCTTGATTTTGGCATTTTTATACGCATCCCACTGATCGATTTGAAGCCGACGCAAAAAATGGAAAAAATCGGGCTTACTGGGCCGCGAAAAAGGCCTTGTATGCCAAGTATCCAGCGAATATATCAGCGATGTGCGACAACTCGAACGGGGAGTGCATGTTAATGATCGGAACGCCACAGTCGATCACGTTGCAATTAAGAGCTTGGGCAAAGAACATGGCGATGGTCCCGCCTCCGCCGGCGTCGACCTGCCCCAGCGTGCCGAACTGGTACGGCACGTTCGCCGCGTCGAAAAGGCGCCGCACGTAGCCGGTGTATTCCGCCGTGGCCTCGCTGGTGTTGTACTTGCCGTTGCTTCCCGAGTGTCGTTCCAGCACGACGCCCTTTCCCATGACCGCCGCCACCTGGGGGTCGTGCACGCTCGGAAATGAAGGATCGAAGCCGGCGGAGACATCGGCGGACAGCATGCTCACGTTTGAATAGACCGCGTTGATCGCCGTGGTGGAATCCTTCACGCCCGTGCGAACGGCTAGATCGGCAAACACCTGCCGGATCCACGCCGATTGGGCGCCCGTGGCCCCGTTGCTGCCGGTCTCCTCCTTGTCGAACAGGCCGGTTCCCACGGTGAGCGCGGGAATGTCGATTCCGAGATCTAGGATGGCTCTGAGGGCGAGGTACGCGCAGGAACCATCATCTTGGCCAGCAGCACCGATCAGGCCCTTGTCGAACCCGACGTAGCGGGGCTCGTAGGCGGGCACGAGCGTGAGCTCGGCGGAATAGAAGTCCGCTTCGGTGATGCCGTATTTCTCGTTCAGGATCGAGAGCACGTTGATCTTGAACCGTTCCTTAGCCTTGTCATCATCGGACTGGATGGACCCCGCGACCGCATTCATCTCTTCTGCCTTGATCACGTCGGGGGTCTTTCGATCGTATTGAATGTTTTTTGCCAAGTGGATGAGCAGGTCGGGTATCGTGAACACGGGATCCTCGGGATCAAGGCCCACTTCGACATTCACTATCGTGCCGTCGGCCCTCGAGACCACGCCGGTGAGAGCGAGGGGAACCGTCGCATAGAGGTATTTTTTCAAGCCGCCGTAGTAGTGCGTTTTCAGCAGGGCGAGGCCGGCTTTCCCCTCCTCGTACAGCGGCCGGATCTTGAGATCGATGCGCGGGAAATCGACGTGCGCGCCGATGAAATGCACCCCGCTGGTCATGGGGGCCTCGCCGATGACGAACAGGGCGATGTTTTTACCCCGGTTAATGTAATAAACCTTATCACCGGGCTGGACGGTGGTCTCGCTATCGGACCCGAAATCGATTCGCCTGAATCCCTTCTCTACGGCGAGCTTTTCCGCGAAAGCGGTGCGTTCCCGTTCGGTGCGTGCCTCCCGCAGGAACGCGAGATATTCCCGGGAAAATGCTTTTGTTTGGTCCTTTTGCTCGCCCGTGAACTTGGTCCACGTGAATTCGCTCTTGAAGGCGAGCTTTTCCTCGAGCTCCGATTTACCCGAGTCCTTGGATTCATCTTGTGACATGAAGCCTAGCTTCACTTGCCGGGGAAAAAAACTTGTGAAGGAAATCAGTTACGGCTTTATAAAGTTCCGATCAAATGCATCCCCCCACGTGGAGAGATATTTCAGCAAACCCCTCCCCAATGAGTTATAATTGCATCGGGGTCTTCAAAGGCGGAGGCTGGTACCGTTCTGGCGCAACCACGACCGCTTGGTTGCATAATCTGGCACGATGCTCCCGACGAGTTTCCAAAACGCCTTTGAGTGGTCGTGCACGCGGAGGTGGCAGACCTCGTGCACGATGATGTAGTCCATGACAGGCGGCGGTGCCAACAGAATTCTCCAGTTAAAATTGAGGTTATTGTTCGATGAGCAGCTCCCCCACTTCGTTTTCTGGTCCCGGATCGCAATCCGTTGGAATTCCACTCCGATTCGCTGCGCAACTTGCATCGCACGTCGGGTGATCAATATCCTTGCCTCCTCCCTGTACCACGCGACCAAGACCGCCCGCGCGGCAGTCTGCTTCGGGCGCCCGGTCGGCGGCGAGAACGGCACCTTGAGGAGAAGCGTGGTTCCCGATGCGGAGGCATAGGCCTTCTCGTCGGGCGAGCGCTGGATGTCCAAGTTATAATGTTCCCCCGCGCACGTCACGACATCCCCGGTCGAAAAGGTGCGCCGTTCCTTTTGCAAGGGCTGTGACTTCGATAGTGCCTCGACCTTGCTCGATATCCACGAAGCCTTCTGCGCCAATACCTTCGCTATGGCCTCATCAGTCACATTGGAGGGTGCCCGCACGATCATCGATCCGCCGGGCTTGATCGTGATGCCGATCGTGGTTCTCGCGGACCGGATCAGGTCATACGCGATGATCTTGGTGCCGAGGCACAACTCGTACTGGGAAACCATGGATGAAGTACATCTCACGTGTTGTTTGGATGCTATCCGCAAGCCTTGAGTATCGCCTACATTGAGACGTTAACTTAGGCGATATTCGGTGACGTGCCACCGGGCTATGTCTGGCATCGTCAAGATCCTCAGGACAGTCCACGTATTTGAACGTGATACAGACGTGATGCCAAGTGATTCACACGTGATGCCCACGCGCTGTTGCAGGTGATACACACGTGATGCCCATACCCCGATCATATGCTGGACTGGTGCGAATGACCTGCACGTATGGTTCTTGTTCCCGAGCCGAGATTCCCTCATTTAATACATGGATAGCCCTTTCCTCTCGCCCCAGCCGGGTTGCCGTCGAATGCCTCGGGACTGGATCGGAAGCCTTCGTCGCCACCGGTGCACACGTGGCCACGCCCGCGGCACGTTTAACGCGGGTTCTGCAGCATGGGCATAACGTGCCCGAATTCTTTTGAGTCGGCATCTATGCCGACTTATAGCCTGTTTGCCTATTATCATAGCCAATTGACCGATTACTTTATATAAGCTAAAGCAACAAAATAATAAGGAGATAGACCTCGAATTTATCTCTTCAAACTACACGCGGTGCAAAACATGAGCGAAGCCAAAGAATCGAAGTCTTTCGTCGTCAAGAATGCGGTCGGCGAGTACATTCGCGCCAAGGAACTGAAGGTCTCCTCGGACCTCTTCGAAGACGATGGCCTGAACGGGATCGTGAAGCAGGTGCTAGACAAGGCTTGCGAGCGGTGCAAAGCGAATGGCCGAAAGACTGTGATGAAGCAGGACCTGTAAATAGCCCTTTCATTTTTCCTTTCTTATTTTCCTCCTTTTCATTATCTTGGTGCTGATTGCTATACGATTGCCCTGCTCGTCGAGATCAAAAAAGATCGAAGTATGCTCAAGTCCAGAGTTAGTTTGCCGCTCCCGGGGTCATCACGTGGTCACCGTGGCCACGTGCTTCCTGACCATGCGCACGGGGGCATATGCCTCTTTCGAGCGCCTGAGGCCGGGTTCGCCTAAATCCTGCTCGCGGTTGATGAACTCGAAATCCTTGCATGTTTCCTTGGCAAACTGCTGGTTAATCGCTTGGTAGGCACCGAATGCCTTTTGCGCGGGGCTCCCTTTCTCGACATGCACCACGGCGCACGTTGACGTCAAGGCCTCTCCCAGCGTGTAGGCAAGCACCTTCCCCTTCGCCGTGATGATGCCGCCCGTGAAGCCAAGTTCTTGCCAGTGATCCAGCGCCTCACGGATCGCGATGTCCTCGTCGTGCAAGCTGGGGTTCTCGTGGCAGGCCTTGGCCGTGCACCAGTCGGTCTGGAATTCGAGACATTCGGTCACGGCCTCCTCGTCGAGTGGTTTGTATGTCCAATCGTTATCTCTCGTGAACCTGCTGATCTTCTTGCGCATGTCGGCGTAATCTGGGCCTTGGAGGGTCGAAAGGTCTGCCTGCCGGTAGACATAATCCCAATTGGATCGGTCGTCGGTCGCGGCGAGCGAGCACCCCTCGGCTTGCAACTGTTGCAGGCAGCTTTCAGGGAGCCGGTGTAGCTCCAGCGGCAGGCCGAGATCCGTCGCGAGCACGGTAGCGGCATCGATGGCTGGCCCGAGCGTGGAACCAACCGGCGGAAAAGCCACGATTTTCCTCTCGTCGGCGAAGGATAGCAACAGCAGCGTGCCTTCGACCGTTCTCCACGCGAACCGGTAATGATCGCGCCACATGAACAAGTTCGTAAACGTGTACTCGGAGATCTCCGGCTCGAATCTCGAGAACAGCTCATCAAAGACAGGCTTGTCGTCTAGCTCGATCGGCTTGAAGCCATCGGGAACCGGAATTGGCATGATACATGCCATTGTATGTTTTATAGGTGAAATAGCTTTCAAGAGTGGAGTATAGGCTATCCGGACGTCGTCATGTAATGCTTTGTTGGGGGAGCGTCTCCTCGAACCGGAAATCACCTAGAGTATACGTGATCTTCTTGTTCTTGGGCCTGCCCGCGGCGGCGTAGATGATCCCGACGACGATGAACCCGAGAATCCCGACGAAAGCGATCAGACTGCCGAGAGTCATGTTCTGGATGATCGAACCAGAGAGTGCCGGGAACAGGGTCAGGATCTTGTTGCCCAAGCCTATGTCGATCCCCGCTGCTTGCGTGATCTCAGGACCGAGGCTCGCGATCGCGCCGTAGAGCGTGATGATCTTGGCGTAATGCGGATTCTTCACCTTGGAAGGCGCGGCGATGCGGTGAACGACCTTGCCGGCGGCCGACAGGAACTCTATCGAGCCGCGGATGTCGCCTTGGACGAGCGGGGTCACGTAAAAGGTCAGCACGTCCTTGGAGGCGCGCAGGTCGGTGAGCTGTGACTCCGGCGCCACCGAGCACCCCGGGAAGACCGGCCTGACCGTTACTCTCGGAACCTCGAACGCCACTTTTTCCTTGAGCTGGACCTTCTGCTCGCCGGTGAGGGGGTTGATCGTGATGCCCTTGTCGGCTTGCTCGGCATCCGCGATGTCAACGACGATCGGGTAATAGTTCTGGGGATTCATCACGCTGAAGTAATCCAGCGCCACGTTCTTCTCGTACAACCCCCTTGATTCGGCCGGCCGGGCTTGGATCTGTTGCTGGGATTGCACGAGCGGTGGTGGCGGTTGGGGCGCGTTTCCGAGTTCCTTGGTGAGCTCGTCAGCCGCCGAAGGGAGTTCCTTCTTGGCCTTTTCTTTGCCCTGGTCCTTCTTCCTGGGGGCCGATTCGGCAGGCGAGGGTGCGGCCTTCTTTTCCGTTTCAAATCTGGTCTCCGATGTTGCCTTCCGCCGGTTCATGTCGGCCGCGGGCTCTGGCTTGCGCGCCGGCGAGACAGGGACAGGCTTTTTCGTCGTGTCCGGGGCGGCCCTTGCCAAGGCTGCTGCACCGCTCGGTGCCGGCTGGGGCGCGGGCGGGGCAGCCATGCCGGTTGGTCTGCCAACCCCAACGGCACGGGCACCTAACCGGGCTTGCCCAGGGGATGGGGACGGTTTCGGAATGGGCAGTGGAATTTTCTCTCCCGCTTTTCCACCTTTCTCCTCCTCGGAGGGCTCTCGCATGGCCTCGAGCTTGCTCTCATTCGCCTCGAATTCCTCTTCGGCCTTCTCGCGCTCCATGAGTGCCGAGATGTCATCAATTGCTTCGGGTCCGAGCGTTTCGTCTCGTTTGATTCCCGGTGCCTCGGTCTTTAGGTCCGAGATGGTGAATTCTTCGACGGATTCCGCCTCCTCCGGCCCGCCGCCTAGTGTCTTCAGTGCAATGGTGAACTCCTTGCCGTATTTCATGGCGATAACGTCGATCAGGGAAGAAAATTCGGCGGGGCGCAGTTTCGTGCCACCCTGCGGGGAGACCTCAATGTCGTCTAAGGTTACAGTTCTCCCGAGCTCGCTAGTGGCGTTGACTTTCTCCAGGACCTCATCAAGCAACTCGGCAAACTTGAGCTTCCACGCCGATTCGACCTCGATGGGTTCCGCCATGCCTGTGAATGTAACCGTGAACGTAAACAGCATGCTTACACTTCTCTGGTGACGTGGATATAATCATTTCCCGGCTCGGCTGTCGCCCTTCAATCCGTGCTCGCGACGACTGATAAAGAAGAAATGAAGGATATGAAAAAAAGCGAGACGAGATTAGAGCGAGATCATCTTGCGTCGGAGCTCGGCAATCGATTCCTTCAACTTGTTCAAGCTCTCGGTGATCTTCTCGTTGTACTCGGTGTATTCCTCGTCGGTGATCGAGCCACGACTATGTTTTGCCTCGAGGTCACGCAGGCTCCGTTCGGCCTTGTACCGTTTCTGCTCGAGCAGGACCAGCTGCTGGTAGAGGTTCTCGACCGGTTCCATCTTGGCCATGGCAGCGGTGCTCGGGGCTGGTGCGATCGATTTAACCGCTGGAATCGCGGCAGTGCTGGGCTTGGGAAGGGCCGCGAGCGACGGCGGAGCCTTCGTGGTTGGACGTGGAGGCGCCGTGGGCGCAAATGGCGCTGGACCGGGACCGGGCGCGGGGCCCGCGGGCTTCGTGACCATGGCCGCGGCGGGCTTCATCACCGGCTTCATCGGTGGCCGAGTCGGCGGCATCTTGGTAATCCGTGGCATTTCCGGGACCGCGGGAGCGGCCTCTTCACCAGCCACTTCTGATTCGGGGGCTTCGAGTTCCGACGGGGCTTCCAAGGGCTCGGCCACGGGCGCTGCCGGGGCTTCGAGCTCCGTGTACCTGGCGGCCGCGCCCTTCTTGCCACCCTTTGCGGCTGCGGCGGCTGTTTCCTCGGGCGTGACCGGCTCCAGCGGCTGTATCTCGAACTCGAGCGAGATCGACTCGTCGGGCGTGGGTGCGTAGCCCGTGGCACGGGCAGCGTACCGGGAATCCCTGGTCTGCAGGAAGTTGTACTGGTTGATCACCTTGGAATACGTGCTGTAGATATTTTCCTCGCGGCTCTTAACCTTCTGGATCGCGATGTGGTTGGCAGGGCGGCCACGACCGACGACACGCTTGAGGTCGTGGATTTTGCGAACCATCGGGGGATACTTGAAGCGGACCTGGTACAGGATGAACCATGCGACCACGACTATCAACGCGCCAAAGATCAGGTAAAACAACCAAAGCGGGATGCCGGTGCTTGTCGATGCTGCGGTTATGAAAGTATAGGTATAGGTTGCTTGGATGTTGAACTGGCGATTGAACGAGGCCGTCGAGAAGGTGTTCAGTGTGAATATCACGGTCCGGTTGTACTGGGATGGCATAGTAAATTGCAACTGGAAGGTCCCATTCCCGATGTATGTCATATTTTTGCTATAGATGGCCAACGACGCGCATGTGGCAGTCATGTACACGACGTTCGTGCCATAGGATAGGCCTGTACGGGTCGACGTGTCGTACAACTGGATCTGGAAGGTCACTAGATTACTTGGCGTTAAGCCCGTGAATTGTTGCCCGGAAATCGAGTGCCCGTTGATGAGTTGGAGCGGTTGGACCGGAATCAGCTGCACGCCCACGATCGGCTGGTCGTAACCGACCACGTAGTTAGGTTTGAACGCGTTGATCGTGAAGTATTTCGCCTCCGCGAAGAACGTGTTCAAGTTGAGGTTGATTACGATCGTATAGTTCCCGTGCGAGTAGGCAAACGTGTAGTTTAACACCGCGCCGGTCGTGTCGTTCGTGAAGACGAGGGTGATCACGGCACCGGTGACCGGCCTGCCATCCTGCAGCGTGTAGCTGACCGTGAAATTAACATCCTGCTTCAGTTCCGGCGTTGCTAGGCTAGGATACTTGATGTTGTTGATGTAAACTGTCATGTTCGTAGGTACATCAAGGATCTGCACCTTGACCGTGAAGCTGGCAGACGCGTAATTCGATAGCGAAGCCGTGAGCGTGATCAGGTAGATACCCGGCACGCCGATCGTCGTCGAGTTGTATATCAGTGTGTAGCCCAGCGTGGCGTTGGCAAATCCCCCATTCAGCAATTCTGCAGGATAATTGGACTGGATCGTGCCATTCAAGAGCTTGTTGGCGTGCGTGTTCTCGTAGCTCGCCGCGAGCGTGAAATTATCGCCCCAGTAGGCCTGTATCGAGCTCAGGGACGACGGCACCTCGAGCTGCGTGGGCACTTCCAGTACCTGCATGTTGAAGCTGAACAGGGCTACCGTGTAGTTCTGGAGGCTGCCCGTGATCACGACCTGAGGGGTCGAATCCGCGCTCAAGCCGGTGATTGCATTCGTGTTTATCGTGAGGTTCCAGTCGTGGAACGCGCTTCCGGTCACGAAGGTCGCATCTATCCTGGTACTCAGGATGGTTGCATAGAGATCGAGGTAGGGATCGGAAATGTTTGTCCCTGTCTGCGTATGGAAGTTCACGAGCAGGCTTGTCGTGTCGCCCCAAACGATCTTGATCGTTTGACCTTGGGCCAAGTAGCCCGTGGAGTTCCTCACGAGGACCTGGGTCGTGATAAGCGCAACATACAGGTTGAAGATGAATTCTGCGGACGTGTAACCACCTGCTACACTCGCCCTGAGTGAAATGAGGGTCGTTCCTCCAACCAGCAATGGCATGTTCGTCGTGTCGAGCACGATGCTCCACACGCCAGTCGTGGGATAGGATAGCGTTGCGTAAAACGAGGATGTTCCAATCAAGGCGACCATTGACACCTGCGATTTCGTGATGTTCACGTCATGCAGCGTATCGCGATATTGCAAGTATAGAGTTAGGCTATCACCCCATGTCGTCGAAACCGTCGGAACGGGTGTTGGTAAGAGCTGGTCCGACGGGGCCATATTCGATGCGTTCGCCACGACCAACGTCGTGGGAATGCCGATCGGGAAGATCGTGAACGAGAAGGCTTGGGTCTGGTAAATGGTGCCGTTGCACGTAATCTTGAAGGAATATGACGCAGCCGGGATGAAATAGCTCGTATTCAAGGTGAGACTCCAGGTCGTCAACCCCGCCGTGAAGTTCGTGTAGGTGTTTCTCTCGGAATCCACCATTGACACAGTCACGATCGCGCTCGATGTCAGGTTCTGGAACGGTTCTATCTGGTAGTATTGCACACCAATCGTGACACTTGCGGTGTAGTTAAAATCGGCGCTCGGGTTGGCGGTTATGTTCTGGCCGTCGAACGAGACCGAGAGGCCCGTGGCGATCGGATTCACCACGACGAAGATACTGGCGACGACGGGCTCAAGATAATTGTTGGCGGCCTGAGGACTGACGTGGATGTAGACTTCAAACACTCCCGTTTGGTCCAAGACCAAGCCTGCGCCCGTGTACAGGTTCAACGTCACGGTATTGGAAACCACGGAATACGTATAGTTAGCGCTCGGGCCAGGGGTCCAGTACCCGCTACTATAATTTGAGCTAACCTCCACCGTGTTCGGCGTGTAGGTAGTTGCCGGTTGGCCTGTCTGGGTATAGTTGAACGTGGTCGTGTATGCCAGGCCGAAGTTGACCGAGAGCGGCGACGAGATGAAATTGACCGACGTTGGAAGTGCGTTCACGACCACGGTGATGCTTCCCACCGCGGTCGCGATGGAGGCGTTCATGGCGTAGATGTAGACCGTGAACGCGCCGGTCTGGTCCAGCGGAACGGTAGTTCCCGTGCTCAGCGTCAATGTGACGACATTAGCCGCGCTCACGGAGTACGTGTAGCCGTTGCCATAGGTCCAGAAACCGCTGTTGTAAACGGAACTTACCTCCACGTTGCTCTCGTAGTAGCCAACAAGCTTGTTACTCGCGAGCGTGTAGTTGAACGTCACGACGTAGGTCTGGAAGAAATTGACGGAGATCGGTTGCGAGATGATGTTGATCACCGTTGGGCTGATGTCCTGCAACCCCAACTTTAACAGTGTGTTCGTGGTCAATGTGTACGGGTTGCTGCTGTTATTCGGGACGGTCACCCCGGCGAATTGGGTTTGGATCTTGTACTGCGTCGTCCCGGTCGTGAATAGCCGGAACGTCGCGTAACCCGCGTACGTGCTGTTCTGCTCCACGATCGCGTTGCCGCCCGTCACGTTCATGAACTGGACGGTGGCGCCCGTGATCTTGTTGCTGTTGAAGGCTTGATCGACCAAGCTGAGAGTCAGGTTGGCGACGTCACACGCGGCAGTGATGCTGATTGTGCGGTTCACCGTATGGCTCTGGTAGAACGACTTGGTATATACCGTGTAGTTCGTGGCCAAGTTATTCGTCTGCATGAAGCACTTGACCACGTACTGGGACTTATACGCGCCGGACGTGGCGGTATCCTTGAGGAGCTGGAACGTGGCAGTGCTGGCGCTGTTAACGACCCTGTTGCAGGCCGTCTGGTTCGTCATACGGACCATCGTGCCATTCACGCTGTAAAGGACTTGCACATCTATCCCCCGCGCGGCCGTCGCGTTCGTGATGTCGTTCGTCTTCACGACGATGAGGTTGCTCCCGTAGGCCTCCTGCGTGTTCGTCGTGTAGGTCACGGGATTGTTCATACGGTTGCACATATTCGCCGTGGTTGACCAGTTGTTGGCCTGCGAATCAGTCATGTAGTAATAGTTATATTTCAAGACGGAGCCCTTTGTGAGCTCATAACAGGTGCCCTGCAAGCCGTTGGGGAGGATCTGTTGCAGCATCGCATTCGGGCCGGGGGGATTGGCACCGGAGACCGCGAGCGAGAGCACCTGCCAGCCGATGGGGTTCGTGACCGCGAACAGGCCAATGCTTGGGACCGAGGCGTTCGCCGCGTCCGAGTACCATGATATGAATGGCTGGACCGGGTAATCATTTTCCTTGGAGGTCATGTTGTTGCTCACGCCAGTGTCCAAGCCGTACTTGGTGCCATACCATGTCTTCAAGTCCTGGGGCACACCTCCGACCGTCGATGTCCCGGGAAGGGTACCGAGGCCCCTGACTATCTGGAAGATGTGCGGCCAGTCGCCGTAGTTCTTGAACCAGACGTTCGTGGACGTGTAATTGGCATAGTCGTTAGGATAGCCCGTTGCACCCCGCTGGGGATCGGCGAGGATTCTCAACCCGACGTTGCAGAGTACTGTCGGGTAGTAATAGTAGAACGTGTAGGTGATGACATACTTGACGTAGCCGATGCCGCCGTCGTTTGTGTTGGGTTCTTCTCCACCGACGCCGGGATAGGCAGCAGAGTGTGCCCCGATACCAGCAGCTCCGTTGACTCCATCGCCACGCTGGCCGTTGCCCGTTTCGTTCGCCGTCATGGCAGCTCTAGAACCAGGGATGGTAGCGGTGCCGTTAGCTGCTCCTCCGCTGATGCCTAGATCATCGAGGAACCAGTTTGGATCGGCAGCTTTTCGCACGGTCTTCATCGAGTAGGCCCCGTCCGTGGTCGTGATCTTGACCGTGACGAAGAGGGGGCCGTTATCGGTGACGTTCACGCCCGAACCACCTAGATTGGTCGCCGAGTATACCCCATTCCAGGCCATAGCCGGGTTGGCAGGGCCGACGTTGGCACGGTAATAGTCCGAAAATCCGTTTGCGACGGTTTGGGCAGTGTCGTAATCGACAGCATCGAGGGCCATCTCGCCGACAGAGGTCCACGTCGTCTTGGCAAAATTCAGCGAGTCATCCGATCCCGCTGCCGTGGGGGCCGTGTAATAATCCGCGTGGTAGATGGAATCAACACACCCACCCCAGTCGGACCCGTCGCGGGTTTGCGGCGTGTTGACCAGGCAGATGGAAGCCGCTGCGGTTGCTTGGCTTATGCTCGAGATCCTGGTGTAGACGATATCCACGGCATCACAACTAGGCCAGCTCGTGCCGTTCACGTCTGTAACTGTCGGCAAGGCAGGGTCCGACGTGCCGGCTCCACCTCCTCCACCGAGTGTGGCGGTGTAATCCCTTCCCTTGACCTCAATCATCGAAACCAGAGGAGTCGTGGTAACGAAAGACGATGTGTAGTAAAATGCCTGTGCTGTGTTGTATGTCGGGTCATAGTAAATGTAGTAGATCTGGGTACTGCCCATGGTCTGGTTGTCGAAGAAGAAGACCGAACACGATGCATAATACGTGTGGGCCGTGCTGGTGTACGCGATGTTCGTGATCTGGCTCGGGAACTCGAGCCAGCCTCCCGTATTGTTGTACACGGTTACCCGAATACTGTTCACGGCGGCAACGTTTCCGTTGAAGGTCAGGTTCACGTAGACCGGATCCATTGACCTGTCCGCGATGCCCGGCTCGGTCATGATGACCTCCTGCCGGTATTGCGGGGTATATCCCGTTGTCAATTCTGTAAACCATAATGTCGGTTCAGCTAAGCCTGTGTAGGTGGCTTTGATGCCCGACGTTTCGGTGGTGTTTGTTGCAGCCGCAGGAGTCGAGTTAATCCGCCCCTGCATCGGTAATACCACTGCAACAATTTGAACCAAAAAAATGCCTACAACGAGTAGGCTGATGTATGTTGCCAATCTACTCTTCTGTGAAGACATAAACTATTCCCTTTTAGCTATGCACATATCTTATTCGATTAATGGTTACAGCCTCTCCAAGATATAATACATAAAGGTTTTCCAACTCTGGCATAAAATGCTTCGCTAAGGTATTTCTACCTTTTTATGGATACCCGAGTATGTCACTTGCAACGGCGCATCGCCGTTTCTCGTTTCGAGCATGCCGATAGACGGGCCAAGCCGCCTAAAAATAGATCGGATACAATGTGCCTATTGCGTTCATTGCCCAATTGATTCACGTAATTTGCCAATTCTGCGGGCCACGAGTGCTGCAGCCGCACCCGCCCCGATGCCGTTGTCGATGTTCACGGTGACGAGTCCCGGGGCGCAGCTCTGCAACATCGACCGCAGGGCCGTCTCGCCCTTGCCGCCGAAACCGTAACCCGTGGAGATAGGCACTCCGATGACCAGCCGATCGGTGAGAGAGGCGACGACCGCGGGCAGGGCGCCCTCCATGCCGGCGCACACGATGATTACATCAACGTCGCGGTCGATCATGGCCTTCATGGGCGGAAACACGCGGTGGATGCCCGCGATGCCCACGTCGTTGAACCGCTCGACCTGGCAGCCCATCAACTCGCACATGGTTGCCGCCTCCTCGGCGATGGGGATGTCGGACGTGCCCGCCGTGATGATGCCGACGACTCCCGCACCCGGTGGCGGGCACGGGCAGTCCTTCCCGCGGATCACGGCCATGCGCGCCCGTTCCTTAAGGTCAAGCGTGTCGGGGAAGGATGCCTTGATCGCGTCAATCTGCTCGGCCGTGAGGCGAGAAATGATGGCGAAACCCTTCCCGTCGAGGAAGTGGTTGATGATGGTCTCGAGATCTTGGACCGATTTTGATTCTGCAAAGACAATCTCGGGGATCCCGGTCCTAGCTTCACGGAAGAGGTCTAAATTGGCCACCTGCTCGATCTCCTTCATCATTTCCCCTTTTAACATTCGCTCGGCGTCATCAATCGAGACGCGACCGGCCTTGAATTGAATCAGCACGTCCTTGAGGTCCTTGATGGGGGGATTTCCGGCTTTTCGTGACATTTGGTTCGACCACGTGGTTGCTTGCCCGTAGAATGAGAAGGAGAGCATTTGACTTTTAGCCCGTTCTGGTATACGACCGTCGGTGCACGCAGCGTGAACCCTTGCTGTCGAATCGAGCTGGTCCGGGCAAGGAGGAGGCGCCCTGCCCACCGTGGAAAAAATGTTAAATGTTCGAGCTGCCGAATTATCGATTATGGGTTCCGAATTATCGACCTTCGAGATCGATTTGCCTCGATTGCCTGCCACGTTTCTCGACATCCTTGGCGTGCCCGTTCCTCCAGAAATTCCGCCACCGATCACGAAGATTGCGCAAATTTTTCGAGCTGAACGCATCGTCTTCTCGCTGTTCGATAACTTCGGGCTGTTCGAGCTGTCGCAATACAAGCCCCAGTTCCTGATCGAGTTCTCCACGGGGCTTGGCCTGTTAAACACGAGAAACCCGTATACCCTAGGCGTGATTCACCAGTTGATGTATGCAGGCCTTCTCCCCACCATAGGGTTCCCGTACAATCCAGACGGCTTTCATTTCCTGAAATATCTCAACGACCAGGGCCACAAAACCGCCATGATCGGACGTCCCAAGGATTTGCGGCGGTACTCGGGGAACACCGAGGAACGCGTCAAGGATTCCGACATGAGCACGTGGGTTGAGGCGGCACGGGTCATCAACACGTATTCCTTCTCGTGGCTCCATTTCCTCGATTTCGAGGGCCTTTCCCAGCAAGCCGTTGTACGTGGCCAAGACTTGGACGAGCTGGTCAAGCGCCTGCTCCTGCGGACCGACAAGTGGATGGTATCCATGCACAAGCAATTGCGGCAGGATACCCTTCTGGTTATCTGCGGGAACCACGGCAGGTACAAGCTCAACCTCACGGGCACGGACAAGATCGCCATGATGCGAGCTGCCTCCGTGCCAGTTGCCGTCTTCATCAAGAAATGAGCATGATAACTAGGTACAGGAATTAACTTGCTAAATTCTCTCGATTCTTCAATCCTTGACGTGCATACTCTTGAGATTGTTGAAGGTAAACTCGTGCCCGCCAAGATGGTAAGGGATCTCGAACTTGTTCGCTTGGTAGAGTCCATTCTTTATTAGTTTCTCGTTTGCACTGCAAACCACGACCTCGCCGGCGAAAAAAGTGTGATCCCCGAAGGTGATCGTTTCGCGCACCTCGCACTCGACGTGGACGGGGCATTCCGCGATCCGTGGTGGGCCGTCGTCGCCCCATGCAAGGGAAGGAATCGGGGTCAAGCCGGTCTCGGTAAACTTGTCCACGGTGCGCCCGGTCGTTCGTCCGATCAGCGCAAATTGTTTGATGATCGCACGCGAGGGCACGTTGATGATGAACTTTCCCGAACCTGTGATGAGCTCGTGGGTGAATCGCTTCGGGGAAATGGCGATACCCTGCATTGGTGGATTCATGGAAAGCACGGTGGACCACGCAACCGTGCCGATGTTCACGGCGTCGCCGAAGCGAGAAGTTACGAGAATCGATAGCCGCGGATAAACGAGAAAGACATGCTGGTCAATATCAACTTTTATCTTGCCAGCAGCCGATTCACTGGCATCTTGAACGCTGGGAACGTTTTTGGGCGCAACCATCGTGCATCACCGGGTCAGAAAATGATCTTCACGGACTCCGGAAAATCTTTGGTTAAAATCGTTTTCCTAATATTAGGCCGCGTAGGAGTGCATGCCCACATCGTTATGAATCATATAAGAAGCTGCGTGAAGACCCCGAATTTATTCGACTTTAGTCGCGCATGTAGTTGACTTACCAGATCTCGGCCGTGTCCATCTCTCCTAGCTCGATGCGATCCCCACCTTCTTTGTCTCTCGCGTGGATAAGGTTTATCTTTCCTTCTTGCAGCGTGTGCGCACCGACGATGAAATCGGCTTTCAACTTGTCCACGACCCACGCCTCATCTGTAACTATACTCCCGTCAATACTCGTTTGAAACAGACACCTACCTATTGCGACGATCTGATGCTCGCCATCAGGAAGTGAAACTGGCGTCTGGCCCATGACATTCCCGTGCCCGTCGAAAAAAGGTGTTATGTCGCATAATTCTCTTGCAATACCTTCACGCATGACGGAATAGGTTGCTCCGCTATCGAGTGGGACGTGTTCGAAGTCTTTTTCCCCATTCTTCCCAAATACCTTCAAATCCCGGAAAATGCGACCCGCGATTCATCACCACGATACTTGACGCTACCCGACCATTTAAATACCGAGAAATACAAAGTGTCGAGGCAAGACCCGCACGAGAAGGATACGTCTTTTAGAGTTCTGGGCCTGCAAAGCCGGACCTGTGATACTCGGTCACGATCTCGGTCTCGATGCGTACGGCCGCGGCATGGCCACGCCTGCCAAAGACGGAGGCTACCACCATCACGGCAATAAAAACGAAAATCGAGACGATCCCGACGATAAGGTACGAGGTGAATTGATCTACCGTGGCGAGGTCAACCAACACGACGATGACTGCAAAGACCGCAGCAACAAAGCATGCAAACACGAAAATATCAGCAATTAACGCTTTTCGTACCTCTTTCGTATACCGGCTATGTAATTCTGGATTTTTATTATGCAAGTACTCGAGAAATTGCTTAAAATCCGGAATCTCGTCAGCTCTTGGTTTATGCCTGAACATATGCTTGAATGACCTTATCGGCGGTTCGATGTCCACATAGATGTACGTTATTAAATAATTAATACCACCACGTTTGCCTTTTAAACCTTTTTTCAAATGGTGTTTTAGATCTCGACGCGGTCTCCGGTGGCTTCCGGAAAAAATAAAAAGTAAAAACTCCTGGCGAGTAAAGAACACTCGCCTCTGTCTACTTGATGATTTTCTAACGAGCCGCAATAAGGAAAAATCGAACCGCTCCGCTAAATCCGCCACGTGCCAAGGACATTCTGACGGAACCCATCCATGCCCTTCTTGGGAACCAATGCGTGATCATTATCTCGCAAGATAGAGGCGAGAGATGGCAGCGGAACCGTCGGGCGGCTTCCATGGGTCGTGCCCAAGTTTTATCTGGAGGCGCTTGCCGAGGCAATGCCGAGTAGACTGTGAGTTGGGAAGGGATACAACTCGCTCACCGCCCTGCCAATTTTTGTTTGAGGTATCACCGCGAAAGGGTTTACCACAAAGAGTGAGTGACTTGGGCGGTTCCTATTCTGCCGTGGGTATTTCTGCATTTTGTCTTATGAATCTTGCGATGATCTGGCATAATGGGGAAGGTATAAGGAGACTTGAAGGAAAATCAGATAAAAGGATATAGGTAAATATCACATCTTAAGAACGAGCGGTATCAAATTTGCAGATAAAATGATGAAGAACAGCCCGATTGCGAGGAATGCGCCAGCTACATCGGCGGGTATCGGCAAAAATGCTATGTCCAATAAATCATCTCCAAAAAGGGAGATTAAAAAGACGCCCAAAGCCAAGAGAATTATGCTCCACAGAATTATGGCTCCTTTTTTATCCATTGAATCAACACCTTCATTCTATTCACGTTGGTAACGATTCTTTACATGCCATTACTCTTTAAAAGCTATCTCCCCCCCATAAAGCCTAATTTCCTGCAGGGAAATTAGCGAGGCCAACAGCCTCGCTATCAGGGGATCTCGACCGACACCTGGACGCCGCCCGACAGGCCGAAGATGACCGATGCCTTGGCCCTTGGCCCGGGGGCCGGGTGCTGGTCCGCGATCCCGAGCCACGCTGCGAACGAGGCCGACTTCTCCCTCTCGTGTCACGCCACCTCGACCGCTTCGTCCTTCATAGCGAATTTCGCGTGGCGGATCGTCCGGCGATCCAGTACCCGGAAGACCGAATGTCGTTTTAGGATTGATCCCACCGCGTGAGACGCTGCATTACAAATTTCACAGTCCTAACTCCCAGTTATTACAGGATAGATCCATCGTTGCGTGATCGATAGCTATTCCCACGCGGGATGACCTCGCGCGGGAGTATTTTCCAGCATGGGTGCAGGTCATGCAGGTATCGACCTCACGGTAGTGGTTTGTCTCCAATATCCGGCAGGTTACAGCATGCGACCGTCTATGCCGGTCATGGCTTTGTTTTGACACGGGGAAGGAGGAGAGGGTTCCCTTCAGAAAACCAAAGATGATTTTCACTTCAAAAAGTATGAAAATAGCTATATAAATAGCTCGTGAAAATACGATCTAACATTCTCTGATCGTGATATTTCATGTCTGCACCAGCATCACCTACTACGCCTACAACACCTGGCACGCCTAGTGCACAGACCATTGCTGATAACGACATTAGCAATTTCCTCGCGGAATGGAATGAATGCCGCACCGAAATGAAGACATTTGATGACAGGCTCGATACACTGAGGAAGGCCGGATTTACATTCATAACCGGTTTGATCACTACATCAGCAGTGATTACCTATACGGTCAATAACACGCCCACGCCTCCTACAACATTCCCCAACCTTCCCGATATAGTCAAGTTTACCATCCTCCTCGGGACCCTCGTTCTAATCGGGGCATTGAACTTCATCGATAAAGGATATCGAGTTTTCCAGCTTTCGATCTTTCATCGCCTTCGGGTACTCGAACGGCGCTTGAACTTGGAGCTTTCCGAAACTATCGCAAATAGAAACGTGGCCTGGCTGATACACGATGGAGTCTACCTGATATATGGACTATTCGCAGCGGTTGTCGTGATATTTGGGTGGGGCGCACTAGCAGGCGACCCATATTTTATGGCTTTCTTGGGTACCTTATTCATTGTCGGAGGTTTTGCATCCCTTTTCCCGATTGCAATCCGGACCAATTACGCCCACGGGAAAATGGACTGGACGATTTCGCCGCTCGAGCTCACGAAGGGAGACGATTTGAGGATCACCGTGACCAACTTGGACGAAGAAAACATAATTGAATATCCTGCGGGTATGACAATATTCAAGGTTCAGGACCAAGATGGAAACGTTGTTCACCGGCAGAGGGTATGCAAGAAGATCTCGATTGCCAACTCATTCACGTGGATTATGAACTGGAAGGATTTTCCCCACAAAGGTATCTACAGGATTTACCCGACGGAATGGGATCCCCCAAAATGCAAGGGGCAACCACCTCTTATCACGAAGTGGGCTAAACCCCTCCGGCGTGAGGTATTCAGGAAAGATGATCCCGATCTTGCCCCCATTCAAGAGGTACGAGAAGGCGTCGATTGGACCATTTCCCCGTCTGAGGTTTCAGACCTTCCAACCAGCAAGGATCTAAGAATCACGATAACTAACTTGTTGGGTGAAGAACACCCAATCACCTTCGCGGCAGATGAACCAATGTTCGAAATCTGGCACCAACACGGACCTGACGCAAAGACGGTAACCGTCTCGTGGACGGAAAGTTTCCCTGTTACCATTTATAACACATACTCGTGCATTTTAGATAGCAGTTATTTTCCGAAAAAGGGCATCTATCGGCTCTATCCCGCTACAAGAAACCCTCCGAGAGGCATCTATGCTTTTCCCCTTCGGAAAGAAATTCTACGAACTTGATGATATATTCTTTTTATTTCATCATTTATTTACCCCCAAAAACTCGAGCGACAAAATGCTTAAATCCGGCGATAACTTGGCAAGGATGTTGCAGGTCGCCCGGAAGAGCCATAATTTCCTTTTCGGACTCGCCACGCA